>CEVA01052831.1_pt1 | contig 91531 bp, 93 predicted proteins | sample 361521 | NCBI WGS metagenome assembly CEVA01 (sample SAMEA2622823, study PRJEB7988) | marine metagenome | isolation source: saline water (ENVO:00002010), including | reverse complement strand
AAAAAAAAATAGAGGTGTAGCTCAGTGGTATTAGAGCAGTTGGCTTTTAACCAATTGGTCGAGGGTTCGAATCCCTCCACCTCTACCAATAAAAAATAGTTCTGGTTGACCTATTTTTTATTTAAATTATAGATAAAGACAATATAGAAAAAAGATATATGTATATTAAAGATATCAACTGCACCGACCTGAAGGAAGCTTTTTGAAACAAGAAAAAAGCCGATAAAAGAAATATTAGAATTGAAAAATGGAGAGTTTCAAGTTATAAAATAAAAAAAAGAGCTTCTGCTCTTTTTTTTGTGTTCTTACCAACTTAAAGTAATATAGCAAACTTCTTCTTTATCTTCAAAATATCGATGTGGCAATTTATTTTTTGGGTAATATGTTTTGTTGTAAGCTATGTATTTAAAAACGTCTTCTTTTTTATTAGCAATTTTTTTCTCTTTAATTAGTGTTCTTTTATCTAAATAAACGTCAGCATAAAATTCACCATTATCATCTTCAAGTAATGAAATTTGAACTAAAACCCCATCAATTTTATCACTATCATTGTAATCTTCATTATCAGGCAAGCTTTCTTTATGTGTTAATTCATCATTCCAATGATAAAAGTTATCATAGTTAAATGACTCACCGTGCTCAAATTGAAATGCAGCAATGTTTTCAATATTGTAATCATTGTCATGATCATAATCAGAAAAACATAATAATTCACCAGAAATAAGATTATCTCTTGGTGTACCTAAAATTTCTTTTTTAGCCATAAAAACTTCTATATCTTCTTTTTTAATAGATTCTTTTTCTGTTTCAAAAGAAGCACAACCAGAAAGAACGATTAATGACATTATAAATATAAAAAATCTCATTATTACTCCTAAAATATAATTTAACTCATTTTATCAAAGATAATAAAATAAATCAATAATTTTGTTTATTTTTTGATTAATTTTGTTATAATGAGTATTCAATGGGAGTAAAAATGCAAGACTTAAGAGATAAAAATATCAATATAACAAAAACACTAAGATCTTTATCATTTCATAATTTTATAGGCTTATGTTCTATATTTTTTTTGGGATTAATTGATACTTTTTTCTTAGGAATGAAAAGTGAAAAAGATTTTGCAATAGCAATAATGGGAAGCCCGATAATATTTTTAATAATAGGTGTATTTATAGGGATAGCAAATGCAAAAACAGTTTATTTTTCAAAAAAAATAAATGAAGGTCATGTTGTTTTGTCTGAAAAATCAAATTATTTAGACTTTATAATACTGTCTTTTTTATTGTTATTTGTTTTTTCTATATTTACATCAATAGAGGATATACTGAGCTTTATTAAAATAGAAAATTCTTTTATTAATGAGACTTCTTTGTATATTAAAATTCATTATATAGGTGCTTTCTTTTGTGTTGCGAACACTCTTAAATCTGCATACTTACGTTCAATAGGCGATTCAAAAGTCCCTTCGAGAATAATGTTAATTACAGCATTGCTAAATGTGGTATTAGATCCAATATTTATTTTTTATTTTGATATGGGAGCACAAGGTGCAGCAATTGCAACTTTATCTGCTTGGGTAATTGCTTTTCTCTATTTACATTACTATTATAATTTTGATTTAAAGTATTCTTTATTTAGAATAAAAACAATAAAGTTATTTAATTTTTTAAAAATCATTCCTTCTTTTGTGATTAGTCAAATACTAAATTCAATAACATTTATAATAATAATGTATTTTATCAATATTTACGGTTCTGAAGTTGTTGCAGGATTTGGATTCGGTGTAAGATTAGATAAAATAGTAGTAATAATTGCATTTGCATTTGGCTCTGCATTCACAGTCTTTGCAGGTCAAAATTTTTCTGACAAAGAAAGGTGTTTAGAGTCTTATAAAAAAGGATTACTTGACAGTCTTTTGTTTTCTGTTGGTTTTTCTATAGTTATTTATTTATTATCGCCAATGGTTTCAGTCGTTTTTAATTTAGGAGATAAATCTTCTGATATTTTAGAAAACTTTTTAATGTTTAATATTTTTATAAGTGTTTTTAATACCTTATATACAATAAATAGCTCTTATCTTAATGTTTCAAATGCTCATAATAAAGTTCTATTGTCTAATATGACAAAAACATTAATTTTGTTGCCAACATTAGCTTACTACTTTATAGAATTAAAAGGTTTTGAAGGAATCTATTATTCATTAATTGCTGTTTCAATAATTTCGAATATTGTTTTAATTGTTTTATCAAAGAAAGAATTTAAAACGCTTATAAATACAAATGCTGAAATTAAAATGATTAAGAACTAGACAAAACCAATATTTAGAAGTAACATAATAAAGTAAAAAAAACATGGCATTCACCATGTTTTTTTCTTCGGAGAAATAAAATGAATTTACAAGAATCGTCTTTAAACATAGGAAAAGCATTAAGACATCTATCACTACATAATTTCATAGGATTAAGTTCGATCTTTGTTCTTGGTCTTATAGATATGTTTTTTTTGGCTCTAAGTAGCGAAATGGATTTTGCAATTGCAGTTTTTACAAGTCCTTTTATATTTATATTAATAAGTTTTTTTGTAGGTCTATCGACTGCAAAAATGATATATTTTTCTAAAAAAATAAATGAAGGTTTTCAATTATTAAATGCAAAATCTCATTACATAGATATATTTGCAACTTTAATATTTTTGGCAATAATAATGCCACTTTATATATACATAGATAAAATATTATTACTTTTTAATGCGCCAAAAAATCTTTATGAATTATCAATTGATTATATACATATACACTACATAGGTATTGTGTTTTGTATTTGGAACATATTAAAATCATCTTATTTGAGAGCAATAGGAAATTCAAAATTAGCTTCAAGAGTTATTCTTGTATCATCATTAGTTAATGCTTTGTTAGATCCATTGTTTATATTTTATTTTAATATGGGTGCAAATGGTGCTGCAATATCAACAGTAATAGCTTGGGTTTTATCTTTTGTTTATATGAATCATAGATATTACTACAAATTAAAAAATAAATTAGAAATGGTAAAAACAAACATATGGAATTTCTACAAAATAACGCCATCTTTTGTAATATCACAAATATTAACAGAGTTGTCTATAATAATAATAATGTTCTTTATAGGAAAAATAGGAATAGACGCAATATCAGGTGTTGGTTTTGGTGTAAGATTGGAAAGCTTGATATTGTTGATATCTGCTGCTTTTTGTAGTGCGTTTTCTGTTTTTATTGGTCAAAATGTTAACGATAAAGAAAGATGTCGATCTGCATATAAAATAATTCTATCAAATTCATTATTAACAGTTTTGGTATCTTCTGTCTTGTTGTATTTTTCTGTTGATTTATTAAGTGTAGTGTTTGAATTAAATAATAATGCAGCAGAGATATTATCTTTATATTTATTGTTTAATATTGTTTTTTCAATATTTAACACTATTTATTTTATTAATGGAGCATATCTAAATGTAGTAGATGCTCATAATAAAGTTTTGTGGTCAAACATAATAAAAACATTTATTCTTTTGCCATTATTTACTTATTTCTTAGAATCGAAATTTGGATATGAAGGTGTTTTGATGTCTCTATTGTTACTTTCGGTAATTGCAAATATAATTCAATTATTAATGACAAGAAAAGAATATAATATTTTATTGGAAAAAACAAACAAATAGATTGACAAAAAGCCTATAAAGAATTACACTATTATATAGCAAAGATGAAAGAGAGCGTTGGAGAGAAATTTGTTTATCCAAGTTCACTTATTTTTTATATTAATCAACGGAGACTGTAAGGTTCAATAATTATGTATTCATTAGCGGCAATTGCCTTAATCACAATGACAAATACGAATAATACTAATACAACATAATGTGTTTGGTAGATAGTCTCGTGCTTGAAACCAAATAATATGGTCTTCAAGCAAACAGAATAACCCTTGAAGACGTGAAAATCTTTAAGGGTTTTTTTATGCGCAAAAAAAATGCGTAGGGTATACTATTAATATAAAATAAGCCTTTGGTTTTAAAGAAAAAAAACTAAAATTATTTAAAAAAAAGTGTTGACAAGATAAAATTAATAGACTATACTTATAAACATAAAGTGAAAGATACAAATAAAGAAAAGCAATTGCGAGTTGGAGAAGGGGTATCTCGTTAGGCTCATAACCTAAAGATCGGTGGTTCAAATCCACCACTCGCATCCAAATAAAAAAAATGGTTCCGTAGCTCAGTTGGTTAGAGCGTTCGCCTGTTAAGCGAAGGGTCCTTGGTTCAAGTCCAAGCGGGATCGCCAAATTATGGTGACTATGGAGTAAAGTAAACTCACTGCGTACATATTGCAGAGTCGGGATAAAGTGGATGATTAATGATTACGTATAGTTAATTATGAATCTTAACAGTGGTTAGATTCCACCCAGTCACAACCAGATAATTGCGAGTTGGAGAAGCGGTTAACTCACTAGGCTCATAACCTAGAGATCGCAGGTTCAAATCCTGCACTCGCATCCAAATAATAGAATGCTGATGTAGCTCAGTAGGTAGAGCAACTCACTTGTAATGAGAAGGTCGGGAGTTCGATTCTCTCCATCAGCACCAATAATTGCGGAGTAGAGCAGTCAGGTAGCTTATCAGCCTCATAAGCTGAAGGTCACAGGTTCAAATCCTGTCTCCGCATCCAAATAAAAATGGTTCTGTAGCTCAGTTGGTTAGAGCGTTCGCCTGTTAAGCGAAGGGTCCTTGGTTCAAGTCCAAGCAGGATCGCCAAAAAAAAACAAAATATTTTTTTTCTTTTTAAATATTTATGATAGAATAATATTATAAAGAAATAAAAAATGGAGTTTTTAAAATGAGAAAAAAGAATTTTTCACAACAAGAAAGGGAAAAACTTGAAGAACAAGGTCAAATGAATATATTTGATATGATTCAATCAGGTGAAAACCCAGAAGATATTGTTGCTCAGGCAGAATCTGAAATTGAAGAAAGACAAGAAATTTCAGAGCCAGTAGTTGATAATCCAATAGGATTAAAAACAGAAGGTAACAATATGGATATAGAAGAAATGATTGAAACTTCTGAAGAAGCTGTTGAGGAAGTTAATGAAGAAGAATTAAAAGAAGAAACAGTATTGTCAGAAATTGAAAACACTCCTTCGGAAGAAGAATTGTCTGAAATTTTAAATAAAGGTTTCGAAAAAGAAAAAGAAGAAGCCGTTGTCGAAGAAGACGTAGAGTATGAATATTTCAACTTAGATGAATTTGCAGGTTCAGAGCCTAGTTATGACGATAGATTGGTTGCTTTTGATACTTCATTAGAAACAACAGATCCAAAATTCGTTGTAGTAGCAAGTAAAGACGATTTTGAAAGTATTAAAGATTTTAAATTTGAATTTTCTGGTCAAGGTGGTTTAAATGAGCATTTAATTATTGCTTTTCCATTAAAAGCAGAAGGTGAGCCAGAAAGAGTTGTTGCTATGTTAGAGAAAAAATTAGCAAGCACTCATAAGATAGATAAAAAAGAAGCAGATAAAGAAGCAAAAAGAATTGCAGAATTAGAAGCTTCTGGTATTGAAACAGAAGAAACTATTGAAGGTGAAGAAGCTCCAAAACAAAAAAAACGTGGAAGACCTTCTAAACCAAAAAACAAATAAAAGGTGATTATTATGAATATATTTAATATAACAACAACAAGTACAACAACTACAACAGTAGATTTTTGTTATGCTTGTAAAAAATATTAAATATAATAATCAATAAAAAATATTAAGCATAATGAAAACAATCATTATGCTTTTTTTGTATCTAATTTTTGTTTTCATTATGTGTAATTTTAAACTAAAGCAAAAGGGGAAATAATTATGCTAAACGAACACAGAAAATTAGGTAAAGAATTAAATTTATTTGAAATGTCAGAGAACTCAAATGGAATGGTATGTTGGAAGCCAAAAGGATTTTCAATTTATCAAAAAATAGAAGACTATTTGAGGTCAGTGCTTTCTAAATATGAACATTCGGAAGTCAAGTCTCCATTACTTGCAAACTCAGAATTATGGAAAAAATCAGGACACTTACAGAAATATAAATCAAATATGTATTTCTTAGATGTTGAAGAAGATTTAAAGTATGCAATTAAACCAATGAATTGCCCTTTTCATATAGAAATTTTCAATAGCGAATTGAGGAGTTACAAAGATCTACCTATACGACTTGTAGAATTTGGTCATTGTCATAGAAATGAAAAATCAGGTGCGTTAAATGGATTGTTGAGATTGAGAAGTTTTGTCCAAGATGACGGTCATATATTTTGTTCGGAAGATCAAATAGAATCGGAATTATCTCTTTTTATGAAAATGTTATTTGAAGTTTATCAAAGATTTGGTTTTAAAGATAAATCAATATCTGTAAAGATATCATTAAGACCAAAAGAAAGAGTAGGTTCAGACGAGTTATGGGATAAAGCAGAAAATTATTTGCAAAAAGCTTTGTCAGATATGAATATACATTATGAATTATTACCAGAAGAAGGAGCTTTCTACGGTCCTAAAGTGGAAATATCACTAAAAGATTCCTTAAACAGAGAGTGGCAATGTGGGACTTTTCAACTTGATTTCTTTTTATCAGATAGATTGGGTGCAAAATATATAAACAAAGAAGGCAAAGAAGAATCACCAATAATTTTACATAGAGCATTGTTGGGTTCTCTTGAAAGATTTATAGGCATTCTCTTAGAACATTATAATGGAAAACTTCCACTTTGGCTTAATCCGAATGGAATAAAAATAATACCAGTGAATGAAGAACATTTATCTTATGCACTTAATGTAAAAGAAAAGATAAAAAAAGAATTGAATATTGAAATATCAATAGACTCTTCTAATAATAGTTTATCTTACAAAATGAGAGATCATTTTAAAAACAAAGGTAATTATTCAATTATAATTGGAGATAAGGAAGTTGAGTCGAATATGATATCTGTTAGGGATAAAAAGAAAAATCATATAATGTCAATTGAAGATTTTATAATTGGTAAAAAATAAAAAAAACCGTAGCAGATGCTACGGTATTTTTTTAATTAAATAATTTTAGTATTTCATTTAAATCATTTTCATTTACTTTTGATTCATTTTCAAGAATAAATTTTTTATTAATTTTTCTCAAATTTTGTTTTTTTGTATTCATAAATAATCCTTAGCGGTGTCTTAAATAGTTATTTCAAATTTGATAAAAAAATCAATATTTAAATAAAAAAAGAGTCTATGCAATAGACTCTTTTCTTGGTTGTTTTACTCTTTATACGTATACACTGCTTGAGTAATCAGGTTTTTCAAAGATTGTTTTTTTCTCTTCGTGAACTTGTAGTAAATAATCAAGGAATTTCTGGTTTTTACATAAGCTTTTACCAGGTTCATCGGAAATCTTAGCAACAGGTTTTCCATTACACTCTGTCATTTTCATAACAATGTTTAAAGGTTTGAAGCCAAGGTCATTAGTAATGTTAGTTCCGATACCATAAGAAGTATTAATCTTTCCATTAAAATGATTAAAAATATTAAGTGCTTTTTCAAAATTTAAACCGTCACTAAATACAAGTGTTTTAGTTTTTGGATTAATATTTAAAGCATTGTAGTGCGCAATTGCTTTTTCACCCCAGATAATAGCGTCACCAGAGTCATGACGTAAACCGTCGAAAAGTTTAGCGTCTTTTAGGGAAAATGCTTTCAAAAATGAATCCATGTTGATGACGTCAGTTAATGCAATACCTAAGTCACCTTGATAAAAGTCACTCCAAACTTCTAATGCTTCTTCTTGTGAAAATGCTAATGGAGCTTTACCTAAAACTTGATGCGCTTGTAAATATTCGTGTGCCATAGTGCCAATTGGAGTTAAACCAAAGTCTTTTGCTAAAAGCATATTACTTGTCCCAACCATACGACCTTCTGGTAAATAATTAACCATGTAGTCAACACACTCACGTTGCCAATCTTTACTAAAACGACGACGAGTACCGAATTCAATAAATTGAAAACCGTCTACATCTTTAATAATATCTAGTTTATTTTTAAGGTTTTTACGTCCAGTTTCTGCAATGTTTGCAATTTCGTAATTCGTTTTACCTTCTAGTTGATGTTGAAAATAAACTTCATTAACAATAGATAGAACAAAAATCTCATATAAAATTGTTTGCCACCAAGGACCGAATGTTGAGATTTTTAACTCACCGTCTTCAACTTTGATCTCAATTTGTGTAGTATCAAAACGGAAAACTTTTAAGAAAGAAATAAACGCAGGATGAATAAAACGTAAGCTTTTTAACCAAGCAAGATCACTAGGTTCAAATCGAAGATTTTCTAATGAATGAATTTGTTCACGAATTTCTGCTGCAAATTCAACAAGATTCACATCTTTGTTTCTTAGTTTAAACTCATGACGCACAATAGCGTCTAAATAACGAAATGCAGCGACTTGCATCATAGTCATTTTATATAGGTCTTGATCAAGTAAGTTTGTGATGATTTGTCTATCTTTTCTACGTAACATATTTTTTCTCCTATATGTTAAACTAATTCTAATTGTTCTGTTGATTCAATAATAACGATATCTAATTCTTTCATTTCAGTAATGGCTGATTCAATAGTTTCAGAAGCAATGCCACGACAAGATTCAAGGTTTAGTATAACATTGAAACCTGCTGATTTAAGTTGTTTTGCTGTATTTAAAACACAATAGTCAGTAGCTAAACCACCAACAATAACATTTTCAACATTATTTACTTTTAGATATTCAATAACACCTGTGCTCATCTTATTGTTAAGATCATGGTAACAAGCTCCATACGGGTGCATATCTTTTTCTAAGCCTTTATAAACCATAAAATCATAATCTTCAATTTTAGGTAAACCGCTCATGAATTCAAAACCAAAGGTTCCAACATTACAATGGCTTACCCAATGGATATCAACATTTTTATTATCACCTGATACTGGTGAAAATTGTGGGTTTTCTTCTGTAGCAACCCATAGTGCTTCTGGTGAATGTGCATCTTTTGAACCAATACGATATTTTGCAAATGTCGCATTTTTATTTAGTGAATCAACAATTTCAGTTGCACCTGCAACGGGTAATTCATTTGGACAAAGTGGAGAGAATCCATTTTGTGGATCAACGTCAAAACTTGCTGTTAAAGCTTTAACTATAAGTGTTTTTTGTAGTGTCATAATAGACTCCTTAATAACAATATATCTTTTTCTTGTTGACATAATAGCAAAAATGAATTAAGGTGTCAATAGTAAATTGCAAAAATAAACTAAGTATTTTAAAGAGGTATTTATGAGAAAAAAAATAGGTGTGTTTGGGAGTGCATTTAATCCTCCAACAAAGGGACACGCAAATGCAATAAAACAGGCAGAGAAAGAATTTGACGAAGTGTGGTTGTTTCCAAGTTTTGCACATGCACATGGAAAAAAACCAATAGATTTCAATATAAGGATAGAATTACTAAAAATATTTATCAAAGAATTAAACAGTAATCGAATAAAAATATCCGATTTAGAAAAAGAGTGTTTTGAAAAATCAAATAAAAAATTTGTTTACACATATGATTTGCTATTATTTTTATCATTGAAGTATCCAAAATATGATTTTGTCTTTATTTGTGGTCAGGATAATAGTTCTCCTGAAAACTGGGAAAAGTTTTATAAAAGTGAATTAATAGATAGAAATTTCGGAAAATATATAGTAAAAGAAGAAGTGGATATAAGAAGTACTTATTTGAGAAATGCAATAAAAAACAGAAATGAAGAAGATATTATAAAATACACATTTAAATCAATAGCAGATAAAATAGTGGAATTGGAACTTTATTAAAAAAGCACCTTTCGTAAGGTGCTTTTTTTAATTATATAAAGGTTTTTTATTTAATGATCTTCTAGCGATAGAAAATAACATTGATTTTTCAGCAGCTTCATCTCTTTCATGTTGCCATTTCCCCCAATTTTCGTCCTCACTAAAATCTTCATTTAACCAATAATTGCCTGTTGCAAAGAATTGTTGAGTTATTTTTTTGCTTTTAACATATATAAGTCCCCAACCTTTTGGTAATTCTTCTGGCTTAATCAAACCTTCTGGGCAAATATATAGTCGATATAAACCTACGCCTTTCAATGAACCATTTCTTTCAGGTTTTTTCATATCTGCCTTAAAATCACTACGAGAAACTTTGCTTTCAATCAATACAGAACAGGTTTCTCTAAATCCAATAGCGTCAACGACTTCACGAGATAAGGAGCAACCTATATTTGTAGCCACAACACCAAAACCATTTTTACGCAACCATTTTGCAGCGATAATGTTGAGTTCTTCATGTTCTTTTGAAGGCATAATATAATTACTTATCTTTTATTTCTTCGTCAAATTTATTCCAAAAAGAAGGGTCTTTGATGTCTTGATTTTTGTAAGCACTCATACTTGAATCATAGCTTTCTTCTTTTTTTGGTTCTTCTAATTCTTCTTCTTTTGTTTCTTCTTTTGCAACTTCGTCTATACTTGAAAGCAGATCTTCTGTAATATCAACCACATTATTAGTGTCAGGTTCAAGATTATCAATTGTAACGTCAGGTTCTTCTTCTGTTTCTTTTTGCTCTTCACTTGAAACAGAGCCTGTTTCATTAACAATAGATTCAAAATCAAAATTATCTAAATCTTCTGAAGAAACATTATCTGCTTCTGAAGTTGTATCTTGTTTTTCTGTTTTTTCATCATCTTTTAAAAGTTTATATTGGTTATATAGTTTAACTCCAAACGCACCTGCGATCCCTGCAACTGCGATTGCTGCACCAAGTTTATTTTTATTCATAATATTCTCCCAATTCATTTTTTAAAGTAGTAAATACAAAACTTATATTAACTTGTTTTCTTTATTTTTACAAGTTTTTTTTTAGAAATGACAAAAAAAACGTTTTTTTTCTTGTCTTTTTTAGTTTTTTTAGAAAAGTGTGATATAATAAAAATATAGAAAAAATGAAAGAAGGAATGAGATATGAGCAAACTTGATATTTTTGACTGCAAAATTGATAAAGTTGCAATTGATAAAGAAAACAAAAAAATGGTTTTTGGAGATAAAGCAAAAAAATTATCTGGAAATAAAAACGCAGTAATACTAGATATACTTAATCCACAAATAAAAGCAGAGGCAGATATAGGAAGTCCAATAGTTTTAATATGTGGTAATTTATCTGAGAAGTATTCACGTGGAACTTCATTGGTTATAGATTTCGAAGGAAATAAAAAGCTTTATGACAAAGAAAGAACAGAAAAATTGCTTGCTGGTCTTTCTGGTGACGAAGGTATTATGTTTAAGATAGCAAATACTTTAATGGATAAACAGAAAGAAGAAATTAGAAATGATCCAAAATTAAAAGGCGTAGTTAATTTTGATAATCCAGAAGCAGAAATATTTAGTCAAAAACTTAAAGAAAAAGTAGAAGATACAAGTTTAAAACTAGACGTAAATCTTCCTCAAAACAAAGAAGAATCTACGAAGAAAGTTAAAAGAACAACAAAAAGAAATAATGGATTATAGAAAAAAGAACTCGGTTGAGTTCTTTTTTATTTGTTTTTTAATTTTCGTTTATTAGTATTTTCTTTATTTACTGTATATCCATTTTTATTACGAAAATCTTCAATATTTTTAAAATAAACGACCTCTTTTATATCAGGGTTGTTTTCTTTTATCTTTTTGATTACAAATTTTTCTTTTTTATCAAAAGTCATTTTTGTTAACAAAACATGTTCTAAATCAGAAATGATATTTTCTCTTTCCAAATATTCAAAAGTTTTTTCATGATCTAAGACACCCAAATTAAACAAACTTGGTTTTTTTTTCTGATCTTCTTCTATAATTTCAACTGGTTGAATAACGTCGTCAAGCTCTTTCTGATAAGAAATCTCTTTATATGCTTTTTTTATGTCGTTTCCGAAAGTTCGATTCAACATAGCATATTTTCTGAATTTTTCTATTTTATTTAGTAATATCTCTTTTCTGACTTCTAATGATATATGATTATCTTTAATTTCATCTTCATTAAATTCAATCAAATTATTTTTAATATTTAAATTTCTAACTTCAGAAGTAAATATTCCAACATTGTTTTTAAAATCACTGATTTCTTTTTCTTTATTAAAATCTTTTTGTTTATCAAAGGCATTATATGCAGAATCTTTAAATGCAGTAATAAAAGAATCTTTTTCTAAATCATTTTTGCTATCATTGTATAAATTTTCCCACTGAATAGACCATTTTTTTATATCATCTATAATATCAAAAGCTTTATAAATATTGTCATATATATCTTCATTAACTTTTGTTATATTTTTATAATCAAAATCTTCTATGCGCTTACTTATTGTTTGTATTACATTATTAAAAAATGGGCAACTATCTTGTGGCTGCTTCATAATCCCTTTCATTTCTTCACTAGTAAATCTAACCATTTTTTCAAATTCTCCTTAAAATATATTATAGCATATAAAGATAAAAACCAAAATGTATTTTCATTGATTTAAATCAATTTTTGGCGGTTTCTTTTACTTTTAAAAAGCATCTTCTATGCTATAATGAAAAGACAAAAATAACAAATATTATAATATTAAAGTAGGAGAAAATAGTACAATGATAGTAGTAAAGAGAGACGGAAAATCAGTTATCTTTGATAAAATAAAAATCTTAAAAGCAGTGGAAGCTTCTGCAAATCATATAGAAAAAAAAGTAAATAGTTTTATAATCACTTCAAAAATAGAAAAAAAAATCCAAGAGACAAATAAAGAAAAAATGACAGTTTCTGAAATTCAGGCTGTTGTAGAAGACGTATTGATGTCTATTGATCATGATGTGGCAAGAGCATATATAGAATATAGAAAACAAAGAGACTTAGTGAGAGAGTCCAGTTCTGTATTAACTCAAAACATTCAAGGTTTAATGAATAAGACAGATGAAAACCTTTTAAATGAAAATGCCAACAAAGACGGAAAAATCATTCCAACACAAAGAGATTTGCTGGCTGGTATAGTTGCAAAGCACTATGCATTAAAGCAAATATTACCCGCAGATATAGCAACAGCACACGAACGTGGTGAAATTCATTATCATGATTTAGATTATTCACCGTTCTTCCCAATGTTTAACTGTATGTTAATAGATTTACGTTTTATGTTGGAAAATGGCTTCAAACTAGGCAATGCTCAAATAGTATCACCAAAATCAATAAGCACAGCTTGTGCAGTTACAGCACAAATCATTGCACAAGTAGCAAGTCATATCTATGGTGGTAATACAATTAACCACATTGATTCTATTCTTGCACCATATGTTACATTAACACATGAAAAGAATTTAGATCGTCAAAAACTAGCTTCTGATTTACGTGTTGGAAAGGCTGCTGAAAAAGGACTTACAGTTGAACCAACACCATTAGAAGTTCAAGAAGAATTGGCAATGTTAGATACAGAAAAAGATACTTATGACGCATTCCAAGGTTTAGAGTATGAAATTAATACATTGCATTGTGCTAACGGTCAAACACCATTTACAACATTGGGCTTTGGTCTTGGAACTAGTTGGGAAGAACGTTTAATTCAAAAATCAATTTTAAAAGTAAGAATTGAAGGTATTGGTGAACAAAAACATACAGCAGTATTCCCTAAATTAGTATTTGCTATAAAGAAAGGTGTAAACTTTGGTAAAGAAGATCCAAACTATGATGTAAAACGTTTAGCATTAGAGTGTTCGACAAAACGTATGTATCCAGATATTTTGAATTATGACAAAAACGTTGAAGTTACAGGTTCATTTAAATTCCCTATGGGTTGTCGTTCATTCTTAGATCGTTGGCTAGACGAAAATGAAAAGGAAGTTCATGATGGTCGTAACAACTTGGGTGTTGTGAGTTTAAATTTACCAAGAATTGCAATCGAAGCAAAAGGCGATAAGAAAAAATTCTATGACATTCTAAACGAACGTTTGGCTTTATGCTATAAAGCACTTTGGACTAGAATCCGTTCTCTTGACGGTGTTCGTGCTAACGTAGCTCCTATATTGTATATGGAAGGTGCGTTAGGCGTAAAAATGAAACCAGAAGATTATGTTGCTGACTTATTTAAAAATGGTCGTTCTTCTATTTCATTGGGTTACATAGGACTTCATGAAGTTGCAAATGCAATGTTTGGAACAGAAATTCATACATATGACTCAGAGGAAAAACAAGAGTTTATAAAGACAGTAGCAAATAAACTAAAAGAAACAGTTGATTCTTGGAAAAAAGAAACAGGGTATGGATTTAGCTTATATTCTACACCAAGTGAATCATTATGTAGTAGGTTCTGTGGGATTGATAAAAATGAATTTGGTGAATTAGAAGGTATTACAGATAAAGGTTATTACACTAACTCTTTCCATTTGGACGTTATGAAAAAAGCAAACCCATATGAAAAAATAATGTTTGAAAAAAGTTTTATGTCAATTGCAAGTGGTGGTCACATTTCTTATGGTGAATATCCAAATATGCAACATAACATAGAAGCATTAGAAAATGTTTGGGACTTTAGTTATGATCATGTTCCTTACTATGGAACAAATACCCCTGTTGATTTATGTCATGAATGTCACTATGAGGGTGAGTTTACTGCAACTTCAAAAGGTTATGAATGTCCAAAATGTGGAAACAAAGATAGTAAAAAAATGAATGTAATTCGTCGTGTTTGTGGATATTTAGGAGAGCCAGGCTCTCGTCCATTTATCTTTGGTAAACAAGAAGAGGTTCAAAGAAGGGTTAAACACCTATAATTTTAACAATAATTTTAGAGCCGACTAGGAAAGTTGGCTTTATTTATCTTTAAGGAATAAATAAATGTATATGAGTAATTACGTTCCTGTTGACATAGTAAATGGAGAAGGAACAAGAGTAACCCTTTTTGTTTCTGGTTGTAGTCACGCTTGTAAAGGATGTTACAATCAAAAAACATGGCGTCCCGATTTTGGCTATGAATACACTAAAGAAATAGAAGACGCAATAATAAGAGACCTGAACGATTCTTTTATAAAAAAACGTGGTATTAGTTTATCAGGTGGTGATCCTTTATATTGTGACAATCTTGAAACAATTTATTCTTTAATAAAAAGAGTAAGAAAAGAATGTCCAGAAAAAGATATTTGGTTATGGAGCGGTTATACTTTAAAACAATTAGAAAAAAATAAAAAAAACAGTGAAAAGGATATGTTAAGATATAAAATAGCAACCTCTGTTGATACTTTTATTGACGGAAAATTTGAACAAGAAAATTATGATCCTAGTTTAAGATTTAGAGGATCTTCAAATCAAATGATACATACTTTTAAAATATAAAAAAACCCTTTTCCAAGGGTTTTTTGTTAAAGATTAAAGGTTGAATAGTTTAAGTTCTCTCTCAGCAGCTTCTGGACTATCTGAGCCATGAACACTATTTTCTGCTTTAGATTTGGCATATTTTTTTCTAAGAGTGCCTTCTTCTGATTCTTCAGGATTTGTTTCGCCCATTAATTTTCTGTATTTTGCGATTGCGTTTTCACCTTCTAATGCAAAAACAACTATTTCACTAGAAGTCATAAAATCAACTAGTTCACTAAAAAATACTCTTTCTTTGTGTTCTTTATAAAATTCTTCTGCTGTTTTAGAATCCATCTTAAGCATTTTTAAACCAACCAATTTTAAGTCAGTATTTTGAATATCTGATAAAATCTTTCCAACTAGATTTCTTTTTACAGCGTCAGGTTTAATAATACCCAGTGTTTTTTGAATCATACATATCTCCTTTTATTGAAGATTTTATTGTAACATTGTTTTCTCATCAAAACAACTCTTAACAAATAATAAATCTATGATAAAATTAAATATGTTGTATTAAAACAATAATAATAACAAAAGGTAGGGAAATGATAGAAGGAAAATTATTTAAATGGGTTGGTGGTAAGAAATGGTTATCACCAAAATTAAATGATTTATACAAAAAGGAATTAGTAAAAGAAAATTGTAAATATTATATTGAACCATTTGCTGGTGGGTTAGGATCTTTATTGTTCGTGTTGCCAACATTAAAAGAAAAAAATATAGAAACAATTATTATTAATGACATCAATGCTGTATTAATAAATACATATAAATCAATCAAAAACAAAAAAAACAAAGTTTTTAAAGAATATTGGAGACTAGAAAGAGAATATAAAAAGACAATACCGAAAAAAGCTTTCAAGCTTAATTCTCATAAGGATAAAGAAGAAATAAAAAAATTATTGAAAGATTCAAGAGATTATTTTTATGAAATAAGAAAAAGATTTAATCAAGTAAAAGATACAAAAAAAGTAGAATCAGTTGCTTGTTTTTTGTTTCTTGCTCAACATAGTTTCAATGGACTTTATAGAGAAAATTCTTCTGGGGAGTATAATGCGCCTTATAATTGGGAACCAGGTTGCCCTGACAGAGCAAAAAAGAAAGCTCTAATTGAAAAGTATTCTGAAATTTTTAATGAATTTAATTTTGTTTTTGAAAATAAAGATGTGTTTAGTTTTATGAAAAAATATAAAAAACATTCAAAAGAAGCATTGTTTTATTTCGATCCGCCATATTTGAACGAAGATATAGCAGAAACAAAATACAATAAAGATCACTTTACAAAAGATAAACAATTAAAACTTTTAAAAATAATGAAAGAATTAGATAATGTAATATTTAGCAACCATTATTTAAAAGTGTTTGAAGATTTCTGTCAAGAAGAAGGTTTCTTGATAAAAAAAGTATTTAGGTCAAGTGCAATGAATTCAGATCCTTTAAAAAGGGGTCAAAAAGTAGCAGAAATACTTGCTTATAAGATATAAAAAAGTCCCTTTCGGGACTTTTTAAATTTAATTTTTAATTTTGTCGATAATCATTCTATAAATATTATCATCAGCATTTTTATGATTTTCAACGTCAAATACATTTAAATGAAGTTCTTTTGCAGATCTACTGTATTCACTTTTACTCAGTGAAATAAGATATTTATTAGAGTAATCAGGGATATTTAAAAATAAAGCTTCACTATATAAGCTTTTAAAATCAATGTATTTTCCAATATCTAAGTTTTCTTTTTTAATTCTACTGGCATCAGTGTATATATCAACTGTAGATTTAATTAATTTGTTTTTTATATTATCATAATTAGATATTGCTTTTTTTAAATTTTCTTCAAAAGAAATATTAAAATTATAAAATTTATAACTTTTATCACATTCAACTTTTTCGTCGTAATTAAAAAATGATAATTCTTCTAAAAAATCAACAGTATCATATAAATCCGAAACCCTTAGTCTCTGCACAAAAAAATCTTCTTTTATTTCATAAATTTTCATTTTATTGGGATCTATTTTTTTATTTAAATATAATTGAATATCTAAAACACTCATTCTTGTTAAAATGTAATTTTTTTTAAGTGCAATATCAGTTAGGTATGCAGCACATTCTCTACAAACAGTAAAATTCTGTTGGTTATAAAAAAGCTCGTTGTTCCATATATCAAAAACGCCTTTTGATATTAATTTTTGATGAAGATTTAAAAGCTCTTTTTTGCTATCTTTGTTCTCCATTTTTTTAATAAAGCTTTGTTCGAAAATTATAGACAAAACTTCTGAAACAATTAATTGCTGATTCGGGTTAGGAATTTCTTCTATGTAATCCATTAAGGTGTCAAATGAAATATACATTTCATAGTCAACATCAGATAAATCAATTAAATCTTCTGTTTCTAAAAATTTTCTTAGCTTTTTTCTGGGGTTTGAGAAAAAAAACATATATATTCCTTTTTTATTTTTCGATAAATAAAAGCATTCTTAAATATAAAGAATGAACTCTATATTTATTCTGTTAACTTTCATATTATAACTATTAAAAAAAATAGCAAATTAAACCTATCCTCAATAAAACGAAACTTTTAAAAATATTATTATATGTTATAATAAAGTTATTATCAAAAGGAATAAAAAGAAACGGAATAATAGTAAACAATGAATCCAATAAAGTTATTAAAAGCACCAGTTAATGATATATCAAAATTAAAAGAAATATTTGATGATATGAAAAAAGATAAGGTTGCATTTAAAGCAAATGAAATCAATAGTGCGATATTAGAAAAAAGAAAAAAAGCAAATTTAATAAAATTTAGTACTGTAGGTGCTCCGTTAGCATTTACTGCATTGACTATTACAATATTTGGTTCTGCTGAATTGTATAATGCTTATAAATCGGGAGTGCCTTTTGAACAATATTTTGGCTCTGGTCTAGAGGTGTTAAATCAAATTGTTGCAAATAATTATAGCTCAGAGAATATGAACTTTTTAGAGACTTTATCTTCTGGCTCCTTAACTGAAATAAAAAATTATTTAAGTTATGTAGTAGATGGTACAATGGGTTTTCTTAAAGATGTAGGTGTGCATTTATTAAACCAAACATTATTAATTACTTCTGCGGCAGCTTACGGTGTTACTAATGCAGGAATGAAAGCAATGGGGTTCTTTATTGGTGAAGCAGACATGTTAACTAAATATAGAATGAATGAACAAGAAGAATTGAAATTAAAAATATTAAGAAGTCATTTTCATGATCCAATTTTTGATAATTTGAACAATGAAGAAATATTTGCAATGTCTTTAACTTTTAATGAAGTAATAAGACAAAATCAAAACAACAAGAAAAAGATATTAAAACCAATAATAAAAGCGATAGATAAATTTACATTTTTTTTAAGACCATTAAGAATGGCTTTTAATAAAAGCACAAACGATAAAGATTCATTGATGTCTAATGTTTTTGATTATTTAGAATCAGATATAGTAGAAGATAATCTTTCAAATTCATTGAAAAAATATAAAATAACGAACATAGAGTTTAATAGTATAGCCTCAAGAGATGGGGTTTTAACAGAAAATGAAAAACAAAATTACCTATCAACCTTGAATAAAAGAGCAATGGTATCTTCTTACAAACAAAAAACACAAGATGATATGATGCTTGCTTTCGCTTTAAGATTGGAAGAATACTCTCTTGGTGAAGTAGAGTTAAAAGATCCTAAATTTCAAGAAGATTTACGTGATTTTGAAAACTTTATAAAATTATACTCAAAAGAAAATAGAATGCTTGAAAGAGAAAAACTGCCAGAAGAATTAAGGATTGTTGGCAAGATAACAAAAATGTTAAAAAGAGGTAAGAAAGAACAATTAAATCAAATAAAAAGGTTTAAGGAGAATTATAATTACATTGATTTCTTAAAAAAACATTGCCCTCATTTAGTTGAAAAGAAAGAAGAAGGTAAGTATGTATTAAATAATTACTCTTTTATATCTTATTATGAGGCAGAAAGAGAAAGATTCGCAAGAAGAGACGTTGTAAAGCAAAGATTATATGAGAATACAAAATCTTTATATAGACACAGTAAGACAAAAAATATTTTTGATTATAAGAAAAAAGAAGAGACAATTGAGGATTTAACAAAAGAACTTGCAAAATTAGATAGTGTTTTCTTTGATAATGAATCATTGATAGCAAGAGAATTTGATTATAAAGTCGAAGATATTTTAAAACCAGAATTATCAAAAATATCATCTATATACAATGACCACAAAATAGATTACCAAGTAATTGTAAGGAATATATATACTGAAAAAGAAAAAAAATTTTTATTGGGTAAAAAAGCTTTACAAGAAAAAGGTATGACATTAGAAAATGCAAAAAGAGCTAAAAATTTAAGATTAGATATAGATAAACCGACAAAATCATTTAACGAAGAAATATCTAGAAAATCATTTAAGAATAGGGAAAAAAAATATAGATAAAAAAAGAGCAATGCTCTTTTTTTGTTTTAATAAAAGAAAAAAAGAAAACCATAAATGTAAAAAAAAAGTAATTTAAATAAAAAAATGTTTGTATTATGGTTAAATCAATGATTTAATACTAAAATAGTAATTAGAAGTTTAAATAAGGGTCCCATAATGAAAAAGAAAAAAACAAAATCTAAAAAGAGCAGAGCTAAAAAACAAAAGCGTCAAAGAAAAATTCAACAAAATTTGATTGAAAAAAAGACAATTGAGGTGGAATATCCTATCAGTTTAAAAGATAGATTGAGAGGTGTAATTTCAATGGATAGAACTGCATGTGCTTAAATAAAAAAAGAAAAGACGGTATAATAATACTGTCTTTTTTTTGTTTTTTTATTTTTTATTTTTGCTTATTTAAAGGCTAAATATTCATTAACCTAATAAATTAAGATATAAAAATATTTGCAAAAGAAAATAATAGTGTTAAAAGTATTATATCAAAACAAGGTTTTCCCTAACTTAGTTTTGAAGTAGATAAAATATTATCTACAATCCTTTTAATATTATCATCCTCAAAAAAAGTCACCGATATCTCGGTGCTTTTTTAATTCTATTTTTTTGTTAATCGAATATCAAATTTACAATTTTGAGCTTCTTCATAAGCCTCATCTAATTCTAAGTCCCAATCCTCTGCAACATATTTGCCACCTTTATAATAAGAAAAGCCTAAAAGCCTCATAATAAAATCATATTCATTTTTTCTGGCATTTTTTTCAAACTCCAACCCTAAACTTTGATTGTCTAATACTCTAACAAAAACACGTTCATCAAAATAAGAATATTCAAAAAGAGTAGAAGAAAAATCATTAATGACATTTTTAACTTTTTTTGCATACTCTTCTGTAATAAGCTTAGAAACTTCATTCATTTCTTTTTTTGTAAGAACGGCTGAAATATAACATTGGTTATGAATTGAATAATGAGGTGCGTGTTCGTCAAATATAGAACAAATAATAGTTTCTAAATATTTTTCAGAAAATGATTCTTTAACTTTTGGACTAAAGTCAGGAAGTGGAATACCAATAAAATCATCACGAGTATTCTTAAAATAAAAAGAATATAAGTTTCTCTCACTATCCACTGAACGCTCTAGTTCTACTTGGAATTGAATTTTTTCTAAGTTTTTATATACACCCATTCGTCTTCTCCGTAATTTATTTTGGTTATTTTAACAAAAACTAACATTTAAATCAAGCGTTAAAATACAAAGAAAATATTATAAAAATATGGATTTTTAGAAAAAAACAATATACTATAATAGATTAATAAAAAAAGGCTTGTTATGGATAAAGAAAATGCATACTTTAAATTTGATATAATACTATTCCCTGTATTGGAAAGAGATTCAAAAAAGACATTAGGAATGAATGAAAAGAAAAGAAGGTTTATCCCTAATGATTTTTATGTAGAAATTAAAAAACCAATAGCAAAAAATCTAAAAGAAGGAGATTGTATAAATTATAGATTATCAGATTTATATATATTAGATAACAACAAGAAAAGAAAATACAATGCAGATTTTATAAAATTAATGAATATAAAAGAAAATTGTGTGTTGATATACACAGAAGGTCATTTTCTGTTTGATATTTATAATTCATTTAAAATCTTGTCAAACAAATCAAAGAATATAATAAAAGAGTTAATTTTAAAATCACCACCTTCTCTTGAATGGATTGATGTAATCAAAAAAGAATATAATCAAGAACTAAACATTTATCCAATAAAAGCACAATATGTATCTGGTCAAATAGATAGTCTTTTAAATTTAAACTTTACTTCTGCAATTGAAAATAGAGATGACGGAACCGCATTTTTAAGTCCTTATGAAGTAAATGAATATAGAAAATATGCATTAAAAACATTTTTTAACTTGCTTGAATCAAAACCAATAAAAGAAAAAAAATTCAAATATAAAAAGACAGCCTTACTTAAAGAAAAAATAGAAAATAAAAAATTAACTCTAAGGAGAAGAAAATATCTAGATATATATACAGATTATAAAACCAAGTCTTTTATATATAGAAAAAATGAAAATAATTGTATAATAAAAATAGAAAGAAAAGGTTCTCACTTTGAAGCAACGATTTTTTATAAAAATGGAGAACCAAAAATAAAGTATTTAATGAGTAGAAACGATGATTCTTATGATGCAAACATACTTTCTTTCGATGGTGCTCAAATCTATGCAAAAGATGGAATTGCTTTTTCTTCTTTCGATTTAAAAGAAAAATTAAATAAAGAGGTCTATTTTGGATTGTCTTCTTTCATAAAAGGTGTTGAATATTACTCAGATTATACTAAGTCATTTGATTCTTTTTTTCAAGAAATAGAGACTTTTTACGGAAGAATTTTAAATTTAGAAGAGAAAAGAAATATTATCAAATCTATTTACAAGAAAAAAGAAATAAATAATATGAAAATCACAAAAAAAATAAAAGACAAAACGGGGTTGAATTATAAAGAATATAGTGATTTAAGTCTGTTTCTTGAATTAATTGAACTAAATTTATCGAAATAAGCATTGACGTTATGCTTAAAATATAATAACATGGTTTACTATATGTAACAATGATTTTTAAGGTAAATAATAAAAATGAAAAAAATTATATTTTTTATGTTTTTTTGCTTATCATTTAATTCTTATGCTTTACCAGATCAAACGGACGAAATTAATAAAAAGATAAGATTTGCAAAATTAGAAAAAATAGAATTCAAAATAATGCCAATGAATTATTTTGAGTTAAAAAAACCACAAAAAAAAGGTTTCAATTTTATCGAGTCGAATAAATATTCCTTTTATTCAATAGAAAATAATAATGAATATCAATATCATTCTAATTATTCAATAGAAAACATATCAAAAGATGCCATTGCAATGTTATCAACTCATATTTTATCATTTTTATTACCAGAAAGTTGGGCAATTAGTTTAGAATATAATATAATAGAAAATTTCAAATCAGGAGTTGAAGACGAAAAGTTCTTAATAAACGTAAAAACAGAAATATAAAAAATCACTTAATTGTGGTTTTTTTACTCTAAATCATTGAAAATGTAAAAAAAACAATATATAATAATAGCTTGTAAAAATCAAGACAAAAATAAAGGAACTAGATATGATCAAGGTCAAAGAAAAAAACAAGAAAAATCTAGAAATCCAACAAGTTGTGTCTTCAAACAGTAAAAAAGTTACTGAAATATCTATTACGATACCAAAAGCACTTGATTTTAAAAAAACAATGTCAACGAATGAGTTTTTTATGAAAAATGTAGAGAAAAAGAAATCTCTATATAAGAGTAAAAATCCTAGTTTAACACTGTTGTATGCAAAATATTTAGATAAGAAAGAAATGCCAGAAGAACAATTATCAACGTCTCTTCGTTTATTTTCACATCAATTTTTGCAAAAACTGAAAGACTATGAAGTATTTATAGAAAAAGAAGCAGAACTTGAAGATATTAGTGAGATTTTATCAGAAACACAAAAAACATTAAACTCATTCAGAGGAATGGAATTGTCTTCTCAAACACATATAATTCTATTTAACAAAATAGATTATTTAATGTCTTTTGAAGTAGAACAATTCTTTTTAAAAATGCTAAAAAGATTGAAATCTATGAAAAATAGTGAAGATTTAATAGAAGTAATATCGAAATTAGCAAAAACAGAAAGAGAATACAGAGAAGAAAAAAAATATAATAAATCTGACATGTATGGAAATCTTTGTTTAATTAAAGCAAAATCGGGAGAGCGTGGAAAAAAAGCGACAAAAGATTCTTATCTAAGAATTGTTAATAAAATGGACATGAATAAAAAATTAATTGAAAACCCTTTAAAGGTATCAGAAGAGGTATTTACTTTTGGTAAAAAAGAAAAATATATTTCTCTTTCAATATCAACAGGTTTAATAATGTTGTTTTTTAGTTTTATGATATTTGAGGCAAGAATGTTTGGTTTTGACACAACGATTCATTTTGTATTAGGTTTAGCTTTGCTTTATGTTTTTAGAGACTTGTTTAGAGAAGAATTTCGTGATTATATTTACGATAAAATAACAACAATAAAACCACAATTAAAAAGTTTTATATATGTTCCACAAAACAAAGATTCTGTTGGCATAACAAAAACTTGGTTTAGAAAAAAAGATAAAATATTTCAAAAAGATTCAACATATAAAGATAACTATGAACTAAACTTTGAAGAAATAATAAAATTAAATCAATTCAATCATCATGGTTTCAAAAAAATGAAGTCAACAACGTCTATTAATTTAGAACCTATAATGACTCAAATAATAAGAGACGATAAAAAGTTAATTGTTTATGATGAAGAAAATTTAATAGAAGAACTCTATTTGCCAAGACAATATAAATTAAAGTTAAAGATTAAAGAAACAGCAAATAAAAGGGGACATTTTTTAAAAGAAAAATCAGAACCTAAAATTGTTGAAAAAGATTATGTTTTGATAATAGATAGAACAGAAATTGTTAGTATAAGAGAGAAAAAATAAGAGCTATGCTCTTATTTTTTTTTGTATTTTCTTGTTCTTAGTGTTTTTTTTATTATAATAATGTAATAGAGAGATGATAAAAAGGAATTTACATGAAAAAGTCAATGCTGGTAGTATCAATTCTATCTACATTTAGTGCTTATGCATCTTATGTGGTAGTAGTAGATAAAAAAGAATCTAATTATGAACATGCAGATTTAATAGAAGAGGTAGAATATACGGAATGGGTAGATACAGGTGTATTGTCTAATTGTAGAAATGAATCGCCTTTGGAATCTGATATTTATGAAGGAACAAATTTTACTCAAAATGTAGATTGTGATGAAAAACAAAAAAGAACAAAAACAACATATCTAGTCAACCCAATATCGGGAACCAAAACAAAAGTTTCAGAAGAAATGGAAGAACAAACAAAACTAACAGCTTCAACTCAACAATCAGTAGGAACGTATGAGGCATTGTCATGTCTAGACATATTAAATCATGGTGGTTCTAACATAGACGGAAACTATCAAATAAAACCAAATCAAAAAAAATTTATGGCTTTTTGTGATATGAATAATGGTGGATATACAACAATAACAAGAAGCTCTCCGTCACCAAAATTTACGGCAGAAGTAGAAGCAGATTGTCAATCAGAGAATATGAAATTATTCGTCCCAAGGACTCAACAGCATTTAGAAAAAGCAGTAACGACATTAACAGGCACTTACTTTAGGTTAATGGGTATATATCCAAATAAACAAGGAACAGGTTGTGCAACAGTATATTTTAATTCTGATACTTGTCATAATTTTGATCCAACTGACGGTGGGAAATGGTTTGTTTACAATTGGGATATGTCTTATCCGCATAATGGTGGTGGATTTGGTGTTTACCCAGAGCCAAACGGTGATAATTCATTAAATTCATCTTTGATTTATACTTTTGATAGTGCGACAGGGAAAGTAACTTCTTTTAATGATATTAGAGATGACAATGTTTCTTATCCTGGTGGTTATACAACAAATTCATGGGCTTGCTCTGCAATAGGTGAAGAATCAATATAAGGAATTAAAAATGAAAAAAACCATATTAAGTTTTTCTATAATATTAGCAACAACTGCTTTGGCAGATAATTTTGTAGTTGTCGTTGGTAAAGAAGAAAATGCTTACAATTCAGGTTCTGTTGTTATTGGTGATTGGTCAGAAATAAATAAGACCTGTTCTTATGATAATTTAGCAAAAGATTTTTACTACGGAGTAAATTTTAAACAAATAGAAACTTGTTTAAAAGAAGAAGAAAGAATAGTCACAACAACTCGTTATAATAACGGAGTAGAAGAAGTAATAAAAGAAACAGAAGAAAGAACAAGATCAGAGGTGTCGGAACCACTTGAACTTATAGGAACTCATTTGGAATCTTCTTGTCAAAATATATTAACAAATGGATTCGGTTCAAAAGACGGCTATTTCAAGATAAAACGAGGAGATAAAGAGCCAAATGTCTACTGTGATATGGAAGAAGGGGGTTGGACTCTTTATCTAATAGCTAATAATTCTCAAAATGATTGGAAAAACATAGATTGGGATACTGGTTGGACTCCAGTTCCAAGTTTAAATATTAATAATTATTCCGATCTAGAAAATATTTGTTTGAATACAACAGGCTTACCGACTTATGCTGATTATCAAACAACAACTTCAAGTACAAACTATTGGAATGTTGCAAGAGAATTTTTGTATAATGAAACAAGCTGGTTTAATGTGCCAAATACTGCTGGTGACGGTGGTGGTATAGCATTGGGTCTAAAATGGACAGGCTCGAATTGGGTGACATTAGCTGGTCAATCAGCAGGTATTATTCAACCTTCAGGAACAGATAGTGGAGATCTTTGCAATGGAAATCTTCAAGTATGTGGTTTTTGGGATGCAAGAGATAAATTTCCACCATATGGATACGGTGCAGGAGCAGAAGATTGGGATTTTGATCAAACAGCAGGAGTAATGTGTGGTGGTTTATTAGATTAGGACACTTATAAAGTGATAGAAGCATATACAACTTGGACAAATGAAGGTGAAAAAATAAATTGTTCTAATGACTTAGAATCTGAAAATGTTCATTTTGGAACAAACTTTGATCAAACAACCACTTGTGTCCAGAATTAAAAAGAACAAAAAGAGTTTATAATAAAAATGAATTAACAGGAGAAAAAACACTCGTATTTTCCTCTGAAGAAACTTAATCGATTCAAGTTCAATCTATTTCTTCGTTAATAGGAACATAAAAATAAAAGAAAAGCATTTAAGGAATTAAATGCTTTTTTTGTTTTAAGACTATTGAAAAAGATTGTGAATATGTTATTTCTTAAGAGAAACAATTAAGGAATCTAAAAATGATAAAGAAAACCATTTTAGCGACATTATTTTCTACTCTTTTGATGTCAAATATATCAATTGCAGAAGAATTAACTATTGAAGAACAAATCGCTTTAAAAGAGCAAGAACTAATGCAATTAAAAAAACAAGCGTCCTCAAAAGTTGAATCAGAATCTGTAAAAGAATTGACTGAAACAGTAGTTGTAGAAGAGAAAATCTCAGAAATCCAACAAGAATTACAAATAGGCAAAGTTGATAGAAATGCTACATTAGAAGAATTAATTGAAAGACAGCCGACATTAACAAAATCAATGGCTGTTAATTCTCATGAATACTTCGAAACAACAAAAAAACTTGAAGAAGATTATATGCTAGAAGATGAATTAATAAAAAAATTCAAAGAAGTTGTTTATCCTAAAAAAGAATTTATGGAAAAAGCTGATTTTAATAAAGAAATGAATGAATATTTTTTGGATGCTCTAAGAACAGGCAGAAGCAACTTAGCATTGTCAATCCAGTTTGATTCAGGCGCAGAAATAGACGTAAATGGTTATTCAGAAGAATTAAAAAATTCTCCATTAATGGCATTAGCAACAGGACAAGGTATTGACGGTGGTGATATTGAGATGTTTATGCGTTTAGTTTTAGAAGGTGCAGAGTATGATTATAATAAATTAGATAGAAATTTACCCTTAATATCTCTTGCTGCGGCTGCTGATAACTATAAAATCGTAATGTATTTGATTAGTTTAGGTCAAAACCCTGCTCAATTAGATAAACTAGAAAGTTATCCGATAAACTATGCAAGAATGAATGGCGCAAAAAGGTCTGAATACATTCTTATTTATGCAATCAACTTAGCGACAAAGAAAACTCTTCATAAAATAGAAGAAACAAATTAAAAAAAGTCCCTTTTGGGACTTTTTTGTTATATATTGCAAGAGAGTTTGTTTTTCTTTTTGTTTTCTTTTTTTTCTTTATAATTTGAATAATTTTTAATGTGTTGAAAAATAAAAAATCGAATAGCACTTGTGACTTCTGCAAAGTTGTGTTCTTCTTCTTTATTTTTTTCAATATGAGAGATTTCATGATCATTTGATTCAAGCTGTTCTGCACTAGAGATATTTTCCTTTAAATTAAAATTATAAATAACATGTCTGCTTTTTTGTTTAACTTTAAAACCACAACTCAAAGACAAGAATGCAAATTCTTCTATTGTATCTTCTTTATCAAAGTCATAAGTTTCTCCATCTCCAAGAACAGAAAAACTTAAAAAATTTTTATGACAATGTATCGATTCATGACCATACTGAAATAAAAATTCCAAGTTATTTTTATCATAAAAGACAATAAAATCTTTTGATTTTAATTTATTTAAGTAATGATTCTCTAAATTTTCAAGCTTATCCATTGTTAAAATGCCTCTTCGTTGATTATTTTAACTTCACCTTTCTCATTGCGTATAACAATTTGTTCTTTATCATTTCGGTAATAGACATTATTTAAGTTGTTAATTTTTCGTTTTTTACCCATATCTTTAAATGTACGTAAATCAGCTATCATAGCGTAAGCACTAGCGTTTAAATCATAATTATTAAGTCTTAAAGATTGCCAAGATTTTGATAAAACCTCTGGATGCATTTTTTTAAAAATACATTTAACCCCAGAGTATCTAAAATTATTATTTTTAAGATTAGCGTCAAGTTGATTTAAATCCCATTCTTCTGTACCTCCACCATAATAAACTTCTGCTTTATCTCCACGAATTTTTGTAACATAAAACAAAACATCCCTTCCACGAATAAAATAAAAATGCTTTGGTTTAATTAATTTATATAAAGGACTGCCTTCTTTTTTATAAAACTCATCAGTTTCTTCTTCTGGGTAATCTCTTTCAAAATCTTTAAATTCTTCAAGCGTCATTTTCCTTTTGTGGTGTAAATCAGTAAGCAGTCTTGCTGATGGGTTATTGATTATATGAGTTATACCAAAACCATGCGGATTTTTAAGATTTTCATCGTAATATTTTAACTGTAAATATCCTGAATCGAAACTATCTCGATATTTACCAAATATTTTACGAACAAAAAAAAGGATATTATCTTTGATGTCAACAACAAAAATAACATTATTATCTGTTCGATGACATACGGAACCAATTTTTAATTTATTTCTTAGCATAAATCTTCTCTATTGTTAAAAGGGTATTATAAAATAAAAAGAATTAATAAACAAGATAAAAAGAGCTTGAAGCTCTTTTTTTATAACATTGTTAAATCAAGCTTCTCTTAAATAAGATATTAATTCTTTATTTAACTCAACTCTCTTATTAAAAATATCATTTTGTAAACAAGAGAACTCTTCAAAATTAAATGACAACCAACTTAGTATATCAATTTTTTTAATAGAAAGTTCTGTTTGATTTTGAGTTTCTGACTTTAAATCTTCGATATGTTTAAAAGCTACACTAATAGGGTGTATTTCCAAGTTTTTTCTTAACATAAGGATATTGTTAATACAATCTTTATAATAATCAAAAACTTTAAAGCCTCTATCCATAGAGATAGGAGCATTAACCAATTTAACTTTTTCATATAAAGATAACGATTCATTTCTTTCTAATGTAACTTCGTCAATAAAACGACCAATCATATAAGAATATTCATTCATATGGTTTTTAATTTCAAAATCAAACTTAATTGCATTATTGTAGTTTTGTAAAAGTTTAGAAATAGACTCTTCTTTTGTTAACTCATGAACTTGATTAATAATTGCATAGTTAGGTGAACATTTAAATTGTCTTTCATTAACAGTAGTATCTTTGTAAAACTCAGTTTTAATAAATTCAAAGCTTTGATTTGATAAAGCAGAGACATAACCAATATCAAATTTTTTGTAACGACCAGCACGACCAACAATCTGTTTAACTAACGCTGCTTCTAGTGGAACAATTTCTCTACCATTAAATTTTTCTATTTTATGGAAAAAGATATTCTCAATAGGAAGATTCAATCCCATACCAATAGCGTCAGTAGCGATAACAACGTCTGTTTCACCCTTAACAAATCTTTCTGTTTCTATACGTCTAACTTGTGGTGGTAATGCACCATAAATAACAGAAACATTATTACCAAGTTTTTCAAATCTAGATTTTAACGCCAAAACGTCTTTTTTGCTAAATGCAATAACAGCAGAATGTGGTGGCAATTTGCCAATTGTTTCCATAGAATTTCTATACAAGTTTTTATCAAATTCTATTTTTGTTTTTCTTTCAAATGTCTTAATATCAATTGGCTCATTAAGATATTTTGCAACTTGAACGATAATATCTTTGATATCTGGCGCACCAACAAGAATAACTTCTTTTGCATTTACTCCAACAATAGCCTCTAACCAAGCGTGTCCACGGTCAGGATCATTAATTAATTGAACTTCGTCAATAATTGCAACATCATACTCTTTTGAATAATCGATCATTTCAACTGTTGATGATACAAAATTAGCTCCTTCTTTTTCGTCTCTTTCTTCGCCCGTTAGCATAGAGCAAAGTTGTCCTCGTTTTTCAAATTCTTGTTGACCTTCAAGTGCAAGCAATCTTAACGGAGCAGCATAGATACCACTATTATATTCTTTTGCTATTTCAAATGCAGTATATGTTTTACCACTATTTGTTTCACCTTGAATGAAAGTAATCTTTCTTTGTCGATCACGAGCATTAGGGAATAAAGATTTGAAATTATCAATCTCAATGTTTTTACGAATTATTTTTCGACTCATTGAGTTTTTAAATCCAATAAGGCGTTTTTCTTTTACATCAAATGCTTGTGCAAGAAGAGAGTGCGTTAGTTTTGAAATAATCTCTTCTTCATTAAAGTTTTTATCATTAAGGTTAAACATAAATTTGGTTCTGTTATATTTAACTTTTGCAATTTTTTCTTTGAAATCTTGATAAAATGATTTTTTGAGTAATTTATCTTCATTAAGTATTTCCAGAGTTTCTGTTGTTCTGTTAAAAATAGTTTCTACATATCTATTAATCTCATTGTCGTCAATCAAAATATCTCCAATACCACGGAAATACAATGGTCTTAAGTCAATAAGTTCTTCAAGTGTCAAGTCTTTGATTAAACTATCACCATATTTAATTCGAATATTGGCTTCAACAGTTTGTCCAAGAATTTTAAATTTAATTTTCTTTTGATATTTAAGTATTTCTTTCTTTTCTAACAATGCTAGTTGAAAATTTTTTTCAAAATCTTCTGAAAAGAATAATGACGGGGTATTTTGAAACTTAGAAATACGATTAAAAGAAATAGATTCATTTGAAATTTGATTTAAAAAAGCTTCTGAAAATGTGATATTTTCAATTTCTGCTAAAATTGCAGATTCAACTTGTTCATTTTTAAAATGCAAAAGAGCTTCTTTGTTTTTGAGAATAATACTTTCTTTTGTCGCTTTAAATAAGAAGTTAATATTTTCTTGTAATAAATTTTCTTTTTTTGAAATTTTAAACAATGTTTCTTTGACGCTTTTAAGGTTATTTACAAAAAAATCTTTTTGTTTGTTAAGTATGTTTTGATATTGTTTGTTTTTCTTTTCTTCTTTTATCTGGCTTTTTGTTTTGGCATCTTTTAGTTCTTTCAAAAAAGGTTCTACTTTAGATAAATCTTGTTTGTAAACGTAAAGGTATCTGGTTTTACTTTCATAAATAGCAATCGCTTTTTTATCACCAAGTGGTTCTATTGTGCTAATAATAAAAGGGTAATTTTCAAGAAAAGCAGTTGTAGGCTGCTTATGCCTAATAGTTTCCATAGCATTTTTTATAATTTCGTTAGTACGCATTTATTAGTTTTCTCCAATTTCTTATTTTCTATATCTTAACATATTTTTTAATTCTTGTCATTGTTTTTTTTTCTTTTAAATATGGTTTTTTTTTGTTTACAAAACACTTAAAAGTTGTTATAATTGATTAAAACTTTTTTTGTTGTATTTTGTAATAAATAAGAGGATGGGATACTCTTATATTAAATGCCAAAAGAGGTTATATATGAATAAAAACAAATTATTTATTTCTTTTGTGATTTTATCTTCAATATTAACTTTTGCAAACGAATCAGATATTTCTGTAGACGTAGTAGGAGTTAAAGAAAATAATATTTACACAATAGAGGTTTTAGGTTTGGACAGAAACAAAAACATTTTTGAATCAGAAGAAAAAAACAAAGCTGTTTTTGTAGTAAAAAATATGGTCGTTAAAGCAGTTTGTAATAAGCAAAATGCAAATGAAGAAATTGAAATTGAAGTATTTAATGAATATGCAGAAGGTTTATTTGTTGGAAAAGTTGATTGTAGCAATTAAAGAGTAGGAATAAGTTAATGAATTTAAAATTAGTGTCAGGATTAGTTGTAATATCAGTTGCATTGTTATCAGTCTTAAATAATAAATTATCAAATGATTTTGAAAGTGGAGAGCTTCCAACAAAAATATTAACAAAGACTGAGGGTAAAATGTCAGTGTCTTATACAGATTATGATTACAATAACTTTTTAACAAAGTTCTATAAAAAACTTAAAGAACCTAAGAAAATAAATAATAATTATAAATATACATTTAAATCAGATAATTATTTAAAAAAAGAAGTTTATTTCATTAAAAATGACTCTTTAGCTATGTCATATTCTTTTGATAAAAATAAAAATGAATATGAAAAAGAAGTTAAAAAACAAGTTTTTAAAAAAAGATTTAAGATGTTTAAAAGAGAAGATGTTAGTAAGATATATTATAATAACAATTCAAACTTTATGCAAACTTCATATTTAATCGAATTTGAAGATCCAAAAAGTGTAATGGAATTATATGAATACACATCACATTTTAAACTAAAAAATGAAAAAAAAATGAAAGTTTTTCGTGAGTTATCGTTTATTTCTATATATGAAAATAAAAAAAATAAATATAAAAGACTTAATTTAGTTTATTCTAATAAAAATAATGGTTACATTTGGAGAAATTTAGTATCAGAACATTTAGATGCAAATCCAGTAAATCAAAACTTTAAACTTATATATAAGAAAGGAAAATAAAATGAAAACCCAAAATAAAGCAAATAACAAGATGGATCTTTATGAATTAGAAAAATCTATGACAAAAGAAATATCATTAAATATAATAGAAAAAATTATAGGATTTTATGAAAAATATAAAATAGATAAAAATTTGTTGGTAAATAATTTACTCGAAAAAGTAGATAAGGAGACTTATCAAGAATTAAATCCTTTATCTATTAATTTTTATCTTTATTTTAAAGCTTATAATTTTCATAAAAGAAATGAAAACGAAGTAATGAAAAACTTTTTTGATCACTGCATAATGGAGGCACATTTAGAATATTTAGAACACCCTGACAAATATGTATTATCAAAAAAGGATAAGTTGTTTATAGAAAATATATTTGAAGACATACATGATTATGAATAAAAAAACCGCTTCAAGCGGTTTTTTTATTTCTAAATAAGTCTTTAACAACTTTTATATCTTCGTCATTAAAATCTTCAACATGTTTATCTTTTAATATTGAGTAATTTTGTATAACATCAATATATTTTTTTTGAGGAACTTGTCTATTTCCATTGTATCGTATTGATATTGGTTTAAAAATGTCAAATCTTTCATGTTTACCTTCAAAATACCAATCTTCTTTTACAACATATCCATATTCATCATATTCAACAACAGAAGGTAAATCATTCATAATAGATAATCCTAATTTATAGGTTTTTCCAAATAATTTATATTGAAGAACTCTTTTCTTTTTACCATTATTAAAATACTCTACAACTCTTTTTTTTCTTTTTAACTCTGAAAAATAAATTGATTTTTTAATGTTGCCATTTGTGTAATATTCAATAATAGAAGGGTAGAAATCGTCAATTACAATGTTGCCTTCGTTGTAAAATTTGATTTTTTTCGGTGTCAAACCGTCTTCATGGTAATGAATAATTGCTGGTTTATCTTTTCTCGAAATCAAACCGTCTGAATTTTTCCACGTTTCTTTGACTTTGGAAAATAAAAATTTGGAAGTTGTTACATAATAAACAATTCCTTTTTCTGTTATTCTTTCATTTGTGGTAAAAACTAGTAGATCTTTCATCTGTAATAAAGCCCCCAACAATATTATACATACCTTGGTATATTAAATATCATATATTTTAATAAAAACAAATAAAAATGTTTTTTATAAAGGCTTTTTTGTAATAGATAAAAGAAAAACTAAATTAAGTATTTTGATAACAATATAGAAAAATTATAAGCAATTAATGTAGGTATTCCACTGCAACGAATATGTTGTTTATTGCTTGGAATAGAATCGGAAAATTCAAATTCATCAGGGACAGTTTGAATTCTTAAACATTCTCTAACTGTGAATCTTCGTGGTGGTGGGTCATTTTTTACATCTCTAACTCTGACATCATAATTGGCAGGTTCTGGGTATAATGGTAATTGTCTAGCTGTAGAAACAATAGTAAAAGAAGGTTCATTCCATTGTCTTTGTCTGTTTCTTGATAAGAATCTAGGAGAGAAACCGTCATTATAGTACTCTTTGTGGTTTTTTATGTTATGTTTTGAGTTAGGGTCAGGAAGATCTGATATCGCTTCTTTTAAATGTATTCTTTTTTCTTGTGGTAGTAATTCAGGAAAAACAAAGTGTTTATCTAAGTCATTTCTTATACCAACAATAAAAACTCGTTCTCTTATTTGTGGAACACCATATTCATAACAATCTGAAACTTTAAATTCGACGTTGTATCCAATACTTTGAAATTCGGAAATAAGTTTATCAAAAAAGCTTTTATGTTTTTTGGAAACAATTCCTTTTACATTTTCAATAAAAAAAGCTTTCGGCTTTTTTAATCTTATTGCTTCTAAAAAATAGTAACCTAAGTCACCAATTTTTTTATCATTTTCACCCTCACCTTTACCTCCAAGACTGAAAGCTTGACAAGGAAAGCCACCAGAATAGACGTCTGCTTCTGGTAAATCATTTAAATTTATTTTTTTAATATCAAGACATACAGCATGATTTCCAACATTCTTATTATATGTATCAACAGCATATTGCATATTATCAACAGCATATATAATGTCGTATCCTGCTTTTTTAAAACCAAATCCACCAATTCCAGCACCACAAAAAAGATCAACCATAGTCAATCCATTTTTAGGTAATTGCTTTATACCAAAATCCATTTTTTCTCCTTTATTTAATGCTAATTATACCATCGATTTAAAACTAAACAAGGCCAATAATATTAAAAAAATAAAAATCAATTATTTGAATATATTTTTATAAAAGTTATATTGATTATAGTATTAAAGGGGAACATATGAAAAAAAGTATTTTAGGAATAATTATATCAACAACATTTGTGAGTTCTTATAGTAATGATTTCAAAATAATCATTACTTCAGACGATGTTGAATACATAAAAGAAACACCAATATCAAATAATGTAACATATACTGAATGGAAAAAACAAAGTGAGTCTAATTGTGTTTTTTCACCATTGGAATCAAAAATATATTCAGGAAAAACTTTTACACAAGATAAAACATGTGACATTGTTGAAATAAGAACAAAAACAACGACAATAAATTATAAAAGTGGAAAAGTGGTTTCTGAAAATGAATTGGAATCACGTTCTACTGAAGAAACGCTCCAATTATCAAAAACAGGAACTCATTTAGAATCAAGTTGTAAAGACATATTATCATTTGATTCTTCATTTTCTGGTCAAGATGGCTTGTACCAAGCTTCCGATGAACCACTTTATTGTGATATGACAAGAGAGGGTGGTGGTTGGACTTTAATTGCAGCAATAGCAGACGATGATAATAATCATTGGGGTTTTTCAACAAATATATGGTGGGATGGAACAACAATAGGCACTCCTTCAAATAGAGATTCAGATTATCAGTCGAAAGCTTGGAATACATTAAAAGGAGATAATTTGTTAATGAGCGATTCTAATGATTCTAAATTTATTATTTATGATACAGTTTTAAACAATGAAACAATGAGTCAAAAAATACCAACAACGATATCAAATAGTGATACATATAAAGCTCTAAAAGTTAGTGGTTCTTGGTGGGTTAGTAGTTGTTCTAATACTACGGACATTCATATGAAAACAGCTTCTCTTGATAGTGATAGTCATAAAGATCATAATTATGCAGCTCATTCAAGAGGGTTTACTTGGATGTCTTTAAATAATAGCGGTTGTTCTTGGGATGATACTCTTGGTGGGATAAACACATATAGTAATTCCATTCAAAATTCAAAAGAAGAGCGATGGTCTAAAAATAATTTTTATCTAAATAATTTTGAAAATCAAGCATTAAACATATTTGTAAAATAAAAAAAGATAATTAAACTATATTTAAAATTTTTATTTTATTTTGAATCTTTGTGTTTCAAATGTGTTAATGTTTTTATTTGTGTTTTTGAATAAATCATTTTTAAATTGAATTTGCTTAAATAAAATATTTTCATCATAAAAAGATTCTAAGTTTTGGATTAAAGAAATGACTTCATTATCAACTTCAGTTTTAAGAATGTTATCAGAAATAGTTTTTGGTAACTTTTTAATAAAACTATGTGCTTTCAATGTTTCTCTTCCAAGTTCTATAGGTGTTATAGGATTACAGCCTCTTTCAACAATGTCAGTAGTAGCTTCAATGAAAAAATAAAGCTCTCTTTCGTTTTGATTTAATCCTTCTTTTGTTAGTGCAATTGTTGTAACTAACTTATCCAGATCATTTAATCTTTTAATAATATCACGATTTTCGCCAGTAAGCTCTTTACCTGCACATTCATATAAAACTTCATAAAAAGGCTTTTCTAAATTATGTATATCCAAAAAATCAGGTGAATCTTCTGTTTTTGCACGGTCGTGGAGTTGAATAGTTCTAAGAATAGAGTTTTTTAGTTCTTCACTAGGTTTTATTCCTTTTTTAGACATTAAACTACTTTCAAAAACATTTTGAATAAGTTCTTCTGCTAAAATATTTACATTTTCAATATGCTTTTTAGTATGTATTAAAAATTGTTTTTTATTTTCAAAACTCATTTAAAACATTCTCCCGACTCGTCTACTTCTTTCAAATTTATTGTTTCTATTTTTAGATTGATATTTATCTTTAATCGCTTTCAATTCAGGATTATTGGATTCTTCTATTATTTTGTCAACTTTATTATTAACAGCTTCAATAATAGAATTACCATGAATAAACTTATCTGTCTTATTGATAGAAATATACTTTATTGTATCAAAGATTTTAACAATATCATAGTTATTTTTTTCACCAGTTCTACTTTTCATGGTTTTATTAAAAGCTTCTTTGTAATTTAAATCAATATTATTTTCTTTTGAATATGTTTTCGCATATTCAAAATCTTCAATAATGTCTGCCAATATAGCATTGGTGGAATTAAATAGATTCTCATAAAAATCAACAGAATCATTGCTTATTTTATTGTTTTCAAAAATTTCTTTAAACGTAATATGAATAATTTTCTTCATAAAATTGTTTTTATTTATTTTATCCAAATCTACGTCATAACCATTTTTAGTATTCTTTGTAACAACTCTTAATTGTATGTTATCAACAAACTCAAGAGCAGCGTCAGTGTTGATAGAAAACCTGTCTTTAACAGAGTCAGATAAAATATTTGAATATGCAAGAGCATTCAATCCATACCTATATTCTTTATTCGTTATTTTTTCTTCTGAATCATAATGGTATTCTTGTGCTTGTTTTTTACCAGAAACGGAACCATAATAAATTAAGTCAACATTATGGTTATCTGCGATATCAATTAATGTTTCCATTTTATCAATCGTTAAACTAGGAATATTGTATTTATGATTTTCTGCTTGTTTGAGTATAGATAATGGTGTGCCAAGCATTAAACTTGATTCTAAAACACCAAGTTCTTCCAATGCTTTTCTTGTATTTTTATTGTAGTAAGAAATCATTTTTCTAATAGATAAAAAGCCAGCATTTTTTACGATTTGTGCTTTTTTAACATCTATAATTACTTGTTCTTTAAATTTTGGGTTATCTACTACTTTACTAAAACCTAACTCTAAAAGTTCTTCACGGTCTTCTTGTTGTGCTGCGGCAATACTAGAAACAAGAGTAAGTCTCTCTTTTGCTAGTTCAAGATCCATTTTTATATTATTAGTTTTTGACGATTTAGAAGGAAGCTTAAAAGCTTTTTTAACAAGCTCTCTGTCCATCATATACAGCTCGGAATTTGGAAACTTAACAGGAATAGAAACTTCTTTTAAATCCCTTTTTTCTGCGTCTTCGATAACTTTATTTAATGTTTTCACGAACTCGTTATCAACATAAAAATCATTCGCATTCAACTTTATGCCTTTACTTGCTTTAAGTTTTCTTCTATTTTCTTTTAAAGTTCTAATTTGTTTCGATATTAAACCTTCATTCGTATAATGATTAATCCAAATTTGCATTTTTTCACGAACGAGAACTTCTTCTGCTTGAATTTCATCAATTTTCTTTTTTATCAATAAACCAGTAATAAAATGTCTAAAAACAGAATCGCCTTCTATTGTTGTATTCTCATCTTTTGTCGCCAATAAAACTTTTGCTTGATTTTTATGGATAATAAATCCGTCTAATTGACCATTTGTAGCTTTTTGAAAATAAGGTTCTCCATTACTAAAGGAAAACGGTTCTACAACAGAAGCAGCATTAACTTCTTTTAATAACTCAATTATTTTAATATCTTCTTGTTGTCCTTGGTCAAGGTACATTTTTGTAACTTTATTGCCTTTTAATAAAACGAATTCATTTATGATTCCAAGCATTTCTTGTGTGTAAGATTGAAAGCTAAAAAAGCCGCCTTCAATCATTTCATTTTTTTCGTCTTTAAGGAAAGAAACTAGTCTTTTTGGTATTAATCTTTCAAAATCTAAATTGTAAAGTGCATTTTTATTTATAATATCATTGTCTTCATTCATTGAACTTTTAATATTGTCATAAATCAAATTCCAGTTTGCATTATCATATTGAACTGTATCTTCAACAATAAGCCCCATGATTTCTTTATATTCTTCTATAACTTCTTTTTTAAAAACGCTTTCAAGAGAAAGATAGTAATTCTTTAAGAATGAAGATCTGTTAAGCTTTATTTTGTTGTTGTCATTATATAAATCTATTATTTTTGATATATCTTTTGTGATCTTGTAAAGTTTATTATCTTTATTTTTAGATTCTTTAACTTCTTTTATAAGCTCTTCTATGTTGTATATTTTTCTTCCTATCAGGCTTTCAATTTTAGAATTTTGACTATTTGCGTCATTACTTATAAAACCATTTAATTTTTGAAATTCCATTATAATACCTTTTTTTTATATTAATTACATTGTAGCATAAATATATTTTTTTAAAACCTTCAAAAAAAATAAATAAATGGTAAAATATATATAGTTATAAATGGATTTAGAAATGAGAATAAGAATAGAAGAAAGAATACATAATAAAAAAACAATTCTAAGGTATAGAATAAATGAGACACTGAAAGACAAAGAAAAACTTCTTGACGCTAGTTTTAGCTTTAAAGATTATGAAGGTGAAGAATTAAAGAACTTAATAAAATCTTTTATTCATCATGAGTTTGGACAGTTGTTGGCTTCTGGTGCGATAGTAGAGTATGACTCAAAAAAAGAAGACGACATGTTTATAGATCTTATAGAGTCAGAAGTGGGTAAATATGAAAAATCGAGCTACATACATTCACCAGAAATAAGTTTTGGTGGAACCTCTCAACCTAAGATAAGAGACGTAAAAGTTGAATTTTTAAGACAATTTGCAAAAGAATTAAATAAAAATTCTGATTTTGTTTCTCTACGTGTGTTCAATTTATTCGAAGATAAAAGAATGATGGGCGTAGCGTCTTATTTTTCAAATGGAATATTAGTAAGAGAAAATAGAAAAATTAAAGCAGGAACAAATGCAGTTTTAAAATCAACAGAAAGGTCATTGGACTTATTTCTTGAATCATTATACACAGGTATACCTAAAAGAAATAAAACAATTTTAGAAAAAGATCCTACTTTAAAAGGACACGAAGATATAAGTGGTGTATTCAACAAAAGATTGCTTTCTTTAAATGTTACAAATTCACATATTTTAGAAGATAATAATTCGCAAACTAGAAAGTTGATAGTTAATAATGCAAGAAAAAAACTACTTGAAGTAAATGAAAAAATTGAAAAAGAACTAAAATCAAAAGAAAATAATGTTTTTTTTATTGACGGTGGCGAAAAAAATAATATTAAATATGCAGGTTATATACAAAAATCAGGAGATGAAATAAACACAGAAACATTGGTTTCAAATTCTGTAAAAGGTCATGAAGAAACAGCATTTTTACTTGCATTAGGTAAAGTTTTAAAAACAAAAAAATTAAAAGATAAGAAAACTATTTTTGTTTGTGATGGCGATATTATTGCAGCAATCAAAGAACATTTAGATAACAATTTGCCGATTGTTAAAGGTAGCCCTTCTATTTTATCAAGTCAATTATTTAAAGAAATAAAGGAATTGTATAAAAAAAGTAATCTAGATCTTAATATGCACTATATAAAAAGTCATAATGGTCAAGATTCTTTTGCAAAATTAGGCAATCATCAAGTTGATAAACATATAAAAGCAACATATGAAAGCTTAGATAAAAAAAGTTATAGAGCATATAATTGGAAAAATGTAAAACTAGAAGAACTTCAAGATTTAACAATAAAAAACAACAAAATAAATGATATAAAAGCTGAATTTGACATATATCTTCATGAAGAAAAAGATGTAAACCTTACTCCGATAAAAAAAGCAAGACAAGCAAGTGGAATGATGATGAAGAATAAGTTATATGTAACTGTAATTAATGATCGTCCATATGTAGCCCTTTCAAATCAAAGAGAAAAAGTAGCTTTTGTAGATACGCCAAAAATAAACAACACTGGAAGGTTTTTTCATAGTAAATTAAGGTCAATGTTAAGTAACGGTGGGGTAAAGCTTTGGGTGTCAGAAGAAGCCTTGTCTTTGATTGCCAAAAATAAAGAAGATTTTAATTTTCTGGATGAGTTAGCGAAAAATAAACTTTTAAAAACAAATCTCGAAAACAATAACAAAGATGTTTTAAAAACTTTCAAAGTTAATTCAAACACTTTGGTTTCAACAGTAGTAGGAAAACAAAGAATAAAAGAAATCGAAAAAAGTTTTAAAGATAAATTAGAAATACCAGTAATACAGCAAAATCTATATGAAAAAGATTTAACTCTATATTATTTAAAAAATAGAGGTAAAACAAAAGTTTATTTACACAGTAAATCTCATAATAAAATATGGGAAAAGAAAGTTGAACAAGGTGAAACCTTGCCAAGTGATATTTTAAATTTAGTAAAGGATAGAGAATTAAATATTGTATCTTTCGATAAAAACTTTTCATTTGTAAGAGAATTAAATAGAAATAATGTTGAAGCACTAAAAAAAGCAAAAGATATCAAAATAGATATAATAGAAGATCAAAAGTTCTTAAAAGAAATGATTAAAATAAAATTGCTAGAAACAGGAGCAACAACATTTAATAAAAATATTCCTAAAAATCTAAATATTTTAAAAGAAATAAATAATAATGAAGAAAACAATGAAACAATAAAAGAAAAAGAAGATAATATGAAGAAGAAAGATGATTTAAATAATTTTGTAAAAGAAAGATTTACAAACGAATTAAAAATAAAAATTGAGAACTTTTATGGAAATGAGTCACTTGTTCCAAATAAAACATTAAAGAACGATACCTCTTATGTTATAATGAAGTTTGGAAATAAGACAATGAATATTCATAAATTTGAAAATGGAACTCATAGAATGGAAAGATATCCACAAGATTTTAAAGACATGAATCATTTAGAATCATTTTTAAAGAATAATGCTGTCGATCCAAACAATAAAATAATGATTTCTTTAAACTCAAATACTGCCTTAAGTGATTTCGGTCAAGTAATACGTGGGAATAACAAAGAACAGTTTCCTATTGTTTCTTCATTGTTGAAAAAATACAAAAAAGAAGATTTACTATTTACAAAGACTTCTGAATTTCAATTTCAGCTAATTGAAAATGAAGTAAAATGGTATACTGAAACCTGTATTGATTTTCCACCAGAAAAACCTAAGAAAGAAAATAAATCAAGAAAAAGGTCTTTAAAATGAAAATTTTATTAAAAATGCATGAAAATGTAGATAAAAAAAATGATTTACTTACACTTGCTTATTATGCAAAAAGAAAACATGAAGAACCATTTTTTATACAAAGGTATAAGAAAGAGGTTTTTACTGAGCAAGATATCGCAAACATATTAAAATTAAAAACAAATCATTTAAAAAATCAAAAATTAGATTTAGAAATTAGCAAAAACATGAATATAGATATTTCAAAATTAGAAAGTTTTGAAAATATCGAAGTTCTTAAAAAAAATAAAATTACTGAAATTAAAGATTATAGAGACCCAGAAATAAAAACTTTAACAAATGAAGATATATATAAAGAACTATCACACTTAGATAATGAAAGTATTGTTGACATGAGTTGCTTCTTAGTGAAAAGATTAAAAAAAGTATTTTTGTCCGTAAAAAAATATGAAAAAGGTGAAATTGTAGATACAGAAATATTATATTTTAACAATAATGTATTTAATAGAGAAAATGTAGAAAACTTATTATCTAAATCAAAATTAATAAATAAAGAAGATACCTCAAAATTATATTTAAGACAACCAAGAAACAGAACGAATGTTAATTTAAAAATATTGAATGAACAAATGGAAAGAATCTTATTAAAAAGAGTAGATTTTTTTGAAGAAACGCCTGTAGGTAGTAAAAAATTAATAGAAAAGACTGAAAGAATAAAGTTAAATATAAAAAGAAAATCTTATTTAAAAGAATTAGAGAAACCAGAAAATGTAGTTATTTATACAGACGGAAGTAATAGGTTTAACTGTGATAGTTCTGCTTTTATATTAAAACATAAAGGATTAGAAATAAATAGGTCTTATTTGTTTAATCATTCTTTTTCTGAATATGAAGAGATAGCACTATTAAAATCCATAGAATATGTAATAGATAATAACTTATTAGAAAAAAAGATTTTTATAATATCAGACAAAGAAACAAATCAAGAATTAATTGATCTTTTAACAACAAAGAAAACTGTAAAGATAGATGATAGTAAATCATATAAAAACTTGTTTTATAAAATAAAAAACAAACTAAATGAGACGAATTATCTAGATATAAATTTTAATAGCGTGAAAAGTCATTTAAATGAATTAAAAGATATTGATTTCATTTATAACGCAAAGGTTGATGAAATAGCTTATAACACAATTAAATATAGAAAATTCATATCAGAGGATTTAAAAATGACTTCTTCTGATTTATTAAGAAATGATTTAAAATCTGTTAACCTTACAGAACCTAAAAAACGTTATGAAATAGACAGAGAAGAGAAGCTAAATGATCCAACATTGGGCTTTTTGGTTACAGAAAAATCTCAAAGAGTAGCAAATAGAAATAAAAGAGATAAGAAAACAATAAGTCTTTTTATAAATTCAAAAACAATCAATGAAAAAGAACATGTTAGGTTTACTTTAAAAACACCAGAGAAAGGGAATTTCATTTATCATGATTTTGAAATGCAAAAAGATGACGAGAATGCTGTATATAGTCATTTATCTAATTTCACAAAAGAAAATATAACAGAAAATGTTGACGTCGAGGCTTTAAGAATATTTTATGACGACGAGAAGTTTAAAGAAGTAGTAAGAAAAGATTTAGCAAATAAAATAAAGACAAATAATAAAATTTTTGATTCGTTGGCAAAATCACATTCAATTTTTGAAGGGTGTTATAATTCAGAAGCTACATATAAAAAACTAGCAGGTGATTATAGAATAGTGTCTGAACATAATATATTTTTAAAAATAGATACGCCTAAAAAAGAAAAAACAAGAAGTGATTATAAAGCAATTAATTCTTCTTCAGTGTTCCCTGAAAAGACAGTTGAAATTGATTTAGGTGAAGATACTTTTGGGAATAAAGAAATTTTCCCTGCTTTTGAATCACTGGAAAAGTTAGATTTATACTTGTTTTTTGAAAAAACGTCAAATGGCAATATAAAGATAACAAAAAGTCACAGAAACAATGAAGAATCATTAGTTGTAAAACCAGAAGAGAAAATTCAAGGTTTAAATCAAATATTGAAATCAAGGTCTTTTAACATAGCAAGAAATTGTATAATTGTAACAGACAATAAAGAAACTAAAGAAGATATTATTGCGACAATGAATAAAGAAAAAAATCTTGATTGTAATGTTGTAAAGATTATAAATAAAAGATTTGATTTAAATAAAATATTAATTGTAGAAGAATCAAAAATACTTTCTAAGATTAATGAATTAAAATGGTTAAAAGAAAGAAAGAATCAAAAACAAAATACAAAAAGAAAGATAGGCTAGTGCCTATCTTTTTTATTTTTGAAGAGCAAGGATTAATCTATCTATGCCAATAGCCCAACCAACACCTTCTTCATATTTACCGCCACCAGCGATTTGTTTTTGAGCACCTAGATTTTGACATTCGACTTCAAAACCATCTTCTAAGTAATAACCTAAACCTCTTGTAACTGTATCATTATAATCATATTCTAAATCTTTAAATTCATTCAAAATAGAAATCAACAATTCTTTGGATTCTTTGGTGTATAGGTCTCTATCTCTACCTCCAAGAATTTCAATACCTAATTGGGTAAATTCTCTATACCTACCCTTTTGAGGCTTTTCATATCTGTAACAACGATTAACATAAAATAACTTTAAAGGTTTCTTTTTGTATTCAAAGAACCAGTTGTTTCTAAACTGTTCTTGCAAAATACCTGTAACCTCTGGTATTAAACAACATTCTTTCTTATCGTTGTTATTAAATACCCACATTTGTTTTTTTAGTTCTTCTCCTGTTTTCTTAGAAAAAGTTTCGAAGTCCCAAATAGAAGGGATTATAATTTCATTAAATCCAGCCTTGATGAAGACAACCTCTGATTTTTTCAATTGTTTCTGAATAAATCTTTGCTTCTTCGTTCATAATTAATCTAGTGCCTTTTAACATAATAAACTCCTATATATTTAATGTTTGTTAAAGTCTGGTAAAGAAGAGGGCGAACCCTGCTTCTTTATTTTAAAGATTTTCTGTTTAAAAAATCTTTTAATTTCGAATAAGTGTCCACAAGATCGCAATCATAAACACCTGAACAATTAAAACAATTATATTCAATAATCTTAATTGTTCCGTCTCTTAATCTTGCAAGATCCATAGTAAAAATTTCTTCTGGTTGATATTTAAGTGCGTATTCTTCTGCGGCTTGTAAAACGTCAGCAGGAATATTACGATCTGTTCCAAGTTTACCGCTTCGTCTATAAGCAGAACCACTAACCACTTCTTTATCTATAACAAAAAATCTAAATTCGTCCCACATTTCTTGAACATCTGCAACGACAAGTTCTTCTTCTAAATAAAATCTTTGTCTTCTTTTACTCATAATAAAAGACTTAACACTATCTCCTGCTTTGATTATTCCAGCGTCAAAAGCTTTCAAATCTCTACTAGGTTTAACAAATTTATCTACGTCAAAAAAAGTATTTAAATTGTCAGCAACAGATATGTATTCAGCATTATTGTTTAAAAGAGGTAAATCTTTTTTACCATAATAAGCTTGATCAAAATTTTGATAATCATAATACATACCATTAATTAAACTTTTTAAGATTTCGTCACTGTTTTCGATCATAAACTCACTTGGAAACTCAACTACGTCAGCAATATCATTTGCAGATTTCAATAAATTTAATACTTTTACACCACCTAATATTACATAATGGGTATCTAAGTCTTCATTTATGGCAGTTTCTAAACCAGTAATATAAGGATGGTTTGGCATTACACCAATACCAGCGATATCTTCATTCATGTAAGCTAATGCTTCATATCTTTTATATATTTGGGATACAATTAAACCAACATCTTGAATTAGCCACTTAAATTTCATGATTTAATCCTTTTTTTATTTAATAGTATGGCGGAAGATAAGGGACTCGAACCCTTGTGCCATTTCTAGCTCACCCATTTCCAATGGGGACAGTTTACCAACTTCTGTAATCTTCCAGTTTTTGGAGGGTAAAGTGGGATTCGAACCCACGACCACTTGACTCACAATCAAGGATTTTAACCGCTAAACTATTTACCCGTTTGGCAGAAACGATGGGATTCGAACCCATGAATCATGTAAAAATGACCTTCGACTTTCGAAATCGATGCAATAGACCTCTCTGCCACGTTTCTATTTTTGGCGGAAGCGGTGGGATTCGAACCCACGAGCCTATATCACTATAGACTGACGGTTTTCAAGACCGTTGCCTTTTATCCACTCAGCCACGCTTCCAGTTTTTGGCGGAAAAGAAGGGATTTGAACCCTTGCGCCCTTATTTCATGACGTACACCTTAGCAGGGTGCTGCTTTCAACCACTCAGCCACTTTTCCATTTTGGAGGGTAAAGTGGGATTCGAACCCACGACCACTTGACTCACAATCAAGGATTTTAACCGCTAAACTATTTACCCTTTTTTTGGAGGAAGATAAGGGATTCGAACCCTTGGAACCACATACGTGTTCTACTCCTTAGCAGGGAGTTGCTTTCGTCCAACTCAGCCAATCTTCCAAGTTTGGTGGAAAGTGAGAGATTCGAACTCTCGGAGCCATATTTCATACTCGACGGTTTTCTAAACCGTTGCCTTAAACCACTCAGCCAACTTTCCAAATTTTGGGGTGACAAATCAGATTTGAACCGACCTCTTACTGAATCACAATCAGTGGCTTTACCAATTAAGCTACTGTCACCATTTTTGGTGGAAGCGGTGGGATTCGAACCCACGAGCCTATATCACTATAAACTGACAGTTTTCAAGACTGCTGCCTTTTATCCACTCAGCCACGCTTCCAAAAACAAAAAACCCTTTAAATCAAAACTGACTTAAAGGGTAATAGAAAAACTATTTCTTTGTTAAGTCAGCTTCTTTACACAAGAAGCTAACTTATATGTTTAACTTACTTGTATAAATCTACGCTAGAAACACTTGACGAAGTGCTACTATGCGAACTTGATGAATGTGAATGTGTAAATGTAAACATAATTGTTTTCCTCTTATTTATATATTTATTTAATTTAGTGAAAAAGATTTTTTATTCTTCTCTCTCATTTCTTGTTAATCATTGTATAACACTATTTTTATCTTGTCAACACTTTTTTTTAAATTATTTTTATTTTTTATTTTGTTTTCAACAACTTACAACAAAAAACAGAATACCCTACGCAAACATACTTACGCATAAAAAAAACCTTGAAGTTTCACCTTCAAGGTTTCATTTTAACACAAAACTTTGAAGGCTTATCTTGGCGATGAACCTTCAAAGTATTTTATTTAAATATCTTTATGAGATTCCACGCACAGAAATACGGAACTAGATGAACTAGAACTGTGACTATGCGATGAATGTAATCTCAAATTAATCATTGTTTTTTCCTTTTGTTTAATATACAATACACATATTATCAAACAAAACACAAGAAGTCAAAGGTTTTTTATGGGAATGACGGCAAGATTACAGCTAAAAAAAAATAAACAAAAAGAGTTAAATGAAAAATTAGAAAAAATAAATTACTTAAATCCTATTATAGAAGATGGCTGGCTATATTTCTATTTTTCAGGAGCTTTTAATAGAAAAGATTATTATTCTTCACTTTACTTTCTTACATATATAGCAGAAAAACATGGTGAAAAAAGAAAATCGCCTTTTGGAGACAAATCACTTCCTTGGATAGAGTTAGAAGAATTTAATATATATATTGATAAAGGTGACTTTGAAGAGCAAACAATATCTAATCAAGGTGGTGAAAATTGCTTAAGATCAGTAGATAATTATTTTAAAGAAGAAAGCCTATCTCTTTTAGATAAAATATTAAAAAATCACAATTGGTTTAAGCAAGAAGCTTTAACCGAAATAAAAGAAATTTTCAATATAAAATAAAGAAAAGACTTCCATTCGGAAGTCTTTTTTCTTGTTAAGGTTCTAAATAAAAACATATCCATAAGGGGTAAGAAAAAAAATTTAAAACAAATAAAATATATTTAAAGAATATTTTTGTTGTTTAAAAAGTCATTTATCTTTTTTTCTCTTAAATGAATTTCTTTTTTCATATGTTCTTTAAATTCTTCTGTTTCTTTTAAATTTTCGATTTCGTCCATAATATCATAATCTGTTTTATTTTCTTCATCTTTTCTGTAATACTTAGTATATACATAGTAAGCAGTTTTGACTTTAGAAATAAAAGCAGAAGTAGGTTTTGTTTTTAAAATCTCGAACAAAGACAATGAATCCTTTAAAACCCAAGCACTGAAATAAAAACAGGGAGAATCTCTAAACTCTTGCCAATGTTCTATGCAGATTTGCTTTTGTTCATAATTATCAAAATGAGGTGGTATGGAGTCAACCTGATCAGAAACAGAATAATTTTCTATATATTTAAAAATTTCTCTATTAAATAGGTTATGTTTTAAGTTCAATGGCAATTGAACTAATAAAAAATCAGAATCAGAAGCAAGAAAGGATAAATGATAGCTGTGATTTGTTTCATTAAGATCTTTTTCTATTCTTTTTATTAATGATAAAATAGATTCTTGTTCTGGTATGGAATCTACTTCATAATTTTCATTTAATAATTTTTTATACATTACAAGTTTTGACAAACGAGTCTTATAAAATAAATTTGAGTTAATCGAATCATTTAATATTGCGGTTTCTTCTGAGAAAACAGTTTTCAATAATTTAACAGCCTCTCTCGTGTTTGTTTCATAATAATGTCTTTTAATTCCTAAACTTAATAATTCTGTAATTTTATCTAAATATTTAAAATTTTCTTTTCTAATAATAAAGCCATTAACCGATAAACTCATTTAACCCTCTCTTGATAGTTTCTTTACAATATCAAAAAAAACTTGTTTTTACAACAAAAAAGATTTAAAATAAGGAAAAAGAGAGGCGTTATGTGGTTTAAATTGAAAGAAACAGAATTTCCAAAACAAGCGACAGAGATTTTAGAAATAAAAACTATAATTGAAGAGAATAGTGAAAGAAAGTTCAATCATGATGTAAAAAAATTAAAGGAAGAAATTTTAAAACTTAATAAAAAAGAATACTCAGATTTTTTTAATTCAAAATTTAAAAAAAATGACACTTCAATAAATGAATTATTATCTGAGAATTTTAATAAAAAACTGATTGAAGAAACAGATTTAACGAAGTTTGTCTTTTGTTTAAGAATAAAATCAAAAGAATTAGGATTAAAAAACAACGGTATTTTTTATTACGATGATACGTTGTCATTATTTAAAGAATACGAAAAAGTGGAATGCAAAAAAAAAGATAACGTAAAATGGTCTGGTAAAATAAATATTGTAAAAGTAGGAATGTGTATTTCTGAAACAAAAAATGTTGTATCAAAATATTTTGAAGAGGACTTAATAGTGGAGTTAAATAAATGTCGTCAGCAATAATAGGTCTAAAAATAATAAACACGTCTTTCGAAGAATTAGAAAACATAGAATTAGAAGCCAAAATATTTGCAAATAAACAATTAATGGAATCTTTTAAATTAGAAACAGAAGATCTTGTTTTAAACCTAGTATTAAATAAATTATTTGAAGAAAATATATCTGTAAGTGATTATAACTTTGATAAATTAAATAGAGAAGAAACAAAATCATTACTTTTAAATAAACTAGAAGAAAGATTTGGTTTAGAAGTTCCACAATTAGGTTTCTTTTTTCAAAAAGATTCACCTGATGTATTAATATCTTGTCATTCGGAAAAACTAATAGAACTTTTAGAAGAAAAATTTGAAAATGTAGTAGAGTTTTCTTATTCAAACCAAAGTGGTTATTCCTCTTATAAAAAAATATTAGAGAAAGCAAATTATCTTGATAAAATTGGAATAGAACAAAAATCTTATAAATTATGCTCATTGATAGAATTAGAATGGAATGAAAGAACAAACAACAGTTATTTTCTTTCTGAAAATGGTTTTATGTTAGATATTTCTGAATATAAAGAAGATCTAGTTGATTGGATTGAAGATTTTTTCAATTCAAATGAAAAACTGAAAGATTTTATTGGAAGAACAAATGAATCTAATATAATTTCAATATTAAAAGAAAGTGTTATTTTGAGAGAGATAAAAAAAATGGAGTCAAATGATATAGCACAAAAAAAATCTAATGAAGAACATTTGAAGGATTATTTCACTAAAAGAAAAGCTGTTTTAGATTCTTGCAATATTCCAGAAAAAATATCTTTACTAAAGAGTGAAATAGTAGAAAAAATAGACAATCAAAAAATATTGTCAGATTTTTTAAAAGAAATTTGAATAAAAAAATATTATAATAATTAAAAATAATTAAAAAGACCTAGATAGGTCTTTTTTTTATAGAAAGTGAAAAAAACGCAACCTTTGATATAATTGACTGCATAAAAGAACTAAAAACAATATAAAAATATTTTGACAATAAGCATTATAGTGATAAAAAAATTAATAACGAAAGGAAATCGTTAAAATAATTTAAGGAGAAATCATGTTTAGTTTAATTATATCAATCATCGCAATTGCGTTGGTGGCGACAATCGCATTAGCTTCAATTTACTACGGTGGTGACGCATTCCAGCAAGGAACGGTAGAGGCAAACTCTTCAACGTTACTTAATCAAGCTCAACAAGTTCAGGGTGCAGTAGTGTTATCAAAGATTGACAGTGAAGAGTTCAATGCAATGTCTGAATTGGTTCCAAGTTATTTAAAAGAAGTTCCACAATTTGAAGGAACAGCTTGGAAAACAGAAGACGCAGCAAACGTTTTTGAAGCAAAAGCAGTAGTTATGGAATTAGCCGCAGGTTCTGACGAACTATGTACTCAAATCCAAGAAGACGTAACAAATAACACAACAATCCAAACAGCAGCAGATTCAGACTCTCTTGCAACGCCACAAAGTAAAGGCTGTTTCGTGGATTCTACAGATAGCAAACAATACGTATTCTTCAAGATTTAATCTTGAAAAGAAACAAAGACTAAAAGAAAAATCGACTTCATAGTCGATTTTTTATTGTTTTTTTTATCATTGTATAGTAAATTAATAAAAACAGACAAGGAAATTAATTATGTTAACATTTATTTTACCATTGGCAGCATTTCATTTTGATTTAGTGGAAATAAAGACTCCTGAAAAAGAGATTAATTCAAATGTTGTTATTGTGGAACAAAAACAAACAAAACACATAGACTTAAAAGAAATAAAAAAAGAAAATTAATTTCCTTTTTTTATTTATCATTTATTGTTTTTCTAATTTTTTTAAGCACCTTCTTTAAGATCGGGGCATTTAATCTTATTTTTGGCTAAAACCATGTTCTATTTTTTCAGATTTTAAAAATAACCAACCAAATAAAATACCGCCAACTAACCCCCAAAAGTGACCAGCAAATGAAATTCCTTCTTGAGGTATTAATCCAAAAATAAAGGTGAAACCATAAGCAAAAAAGATCAATGTTCCAATCAAGATATCTTTAAAAGTTCTTCTAATGAAAGCAAAATAAAGAATTAAAGACCACATACCAAAAATAACACTACTTGCCCCCAAATGAAATGAAGGAGAACCCATAATCCAGACCATTAATCCAGAAAAAATAGTGATAAATGCAAACATTAAATAAAACTCGCCATCTGTCATTGTTTTTTTAAGAAACCAACCTAGAACAAGAAAAGGAAGTGAATTCGAAGAAATATGTGCAAAATTAGCATGTAAAAGAGTTGAAAAAAACACACCAGAAACATGAGAGAATTCTCTTGGATATATAGCACCACCATTTTGAGTTAAGTATCGTCCAGTTATCATGTCAATGACAAATAGAATACTCATTAAAAAAAATAATATAAAATAAGGTTTATTAAAAAAGCTTTTTGTTTTTATGTCTTTGTTCATAGGATTCTCCAAAAATATAATTAATTTTATAATACCAAAATAAAATCATTTTGTCATTATTTTTTTTAATAAAATAATATTATACCATACAAACAAAGAGAGATAAATGAAAGGGTAAGAATGACTCATCCCATTAATGACAGTATCTGTATTGTGTTATCGATTAACTTTTTCAAATGATTATATTACATTAATACAAAATGTTGACAATTATAAAGTTGGTGTTTTTATAACAGAAATAATATATTAAGAATGGACATTAAAAAGAGATAAAAAATAGTAAATTTTGGTCTGATACTCAGCAAAAAGGATATTAGGGAAATGGAATGAGTGTATTTATAAAATAGTCTTAAAAAATAAAGAAAAATCAAATAGTAGCCTTGTATGGTTGCTATTTTTTTTGAGATAAGGTAAAATAGAGAAAAATGAGGTAAATTTTATGAAAAAAAAAGAAATCTTCAATGATTCTATAAATAAAAAGATAAAAGATGAAGATTTAAAATCCTTTATGTTTAACTGTTTCGAAGATAAAGTTAAAGAAATTGCAATATTAACCATTGCTCATTGTGAAGGAAATGAAGTTTTTAAAAAAAATGAAAAGCTTGTTAAATATACATTTTTATTACAAAAAGATAATTATGTAGAATATTCTTACAACAACATAGACAAAAAAATAAAAGAGATATCTTCAATAGAAGTTTTCAAAGAAGTTTTTGAAGAAACAATAAAAGAACTAGAAATAGAAGAAGATGAAAAGTTGAAATCAGCAAAAGAAAAAATTTTTTCTATCTATGATAAAGAGCATGAATACATTTCAAAGAAAAAGTACTATCTTGAGATGAAAAAAGGCAAAGTATTCTCTAAAACAATGGAAGTTGGAACATTGTTATTCGCAGCATTATGTGCAGCATTAATATATAATACAGGATTAACAGAATATTCTATTTCATTGGCTGTGTTATTAGGATTAACGTTTACTTTTGTAAGTTCTGCTGGCGAGTATTTTGAAAAATTAAGGTTTAGACATAAAATGCAAAAAGTTTTACCAAGTAAATTTATAAAAGGTTTAAATGCCATGAGTTTTTGTTATTTTTTAATATTCTTAACAATAACAGTAATTTTATTTTCTTTTTCTTTTATAGGAATAGTAAAAACATCTAGGGAAATATTAGGTCTACAAAATGATGTTATAAGAAATGGATTCATATTAATAACATTTTCAATTGCAGCATATTGGCATTTTAGAAGTGCGGTTTATCAGAAAAGATACTCTATGTTTGAAAAATTTGAAAGTATAAACACAAGAGAAGATGTAAGTCAGTTTTTAACACATATAAACAAAGATTGGCTGAAAAATAAGATTCAGTTTAGAAAAAACAAAAGCACACAGTGATGTGTGTTTTTTTTTAATTGTGATATAATGAAAAAAAGAATAAAAAGGAATTTAAATGAAAAATCTTTTAGATTTTATGGAAGAGAAATCCATATCAAAAACACATAAAAACATAATAGAAAAAGGGATAGAATTGGGGGTAAATGATTCTTTCCTGTTAGAGCATTATAAAGATTTTTTAAAATATAAACATTTAATGCATAATAATAAAATTAGTTTTGAGAACTTTTTTAAAAAAGAAGCTTACGAATCAAAAAAAGCTTTTGAAAAAGGAATAGAATTTTTTGGAGATAAAGTTCAAAACACAATATTGATTAACAAAGCAAAAAAATTAAAACACTCAGTAATGTCAAATAAATATTCACACTTAGAATATGAAGGTATTAATGACGCTTTTCAGATATTGGTAGAAGAAAATATAAGCAGAGATGTAATTCAAAAGTTTTTAACAAAAAAATTGGCAGCAATCTATAGCCCTTTTGAATTTGAAGATTCTATGAACGAATTTATTAATGATAATATTTCTTGGGAAAGAGAACATTTATTAAGAAAAATAAAAAGAATGAATAAAAAAATAGAAATATTATCAGACGAAGATAATAAACTACTTTTGAAAGTTAATTCTTTTGAAGAGTCTAAAAAACTAGGGTCAAGGATGTGGTGTATAACACGTGAGGAAAGGCATTTTAATAATTATACTTCTGACTTAAGTTTCTTTTGTTTTCTTTACGATTTTAATAAGTCGCCACAAGATAAAAATTCAATGCAAGCAATAATAATCAACCCTAAAGAAACAGATGAAATATATTTAAAAGATGACACTCTTGTAGAAAGATCACAAGGATTTGATCCTTATTTAGAATTTGATTTGGAGTTTAAATCAAAAATACCAAAATTAAGTGATAAGGAAATAAAATCAAGATATATAAAATCATTAAAAGTAAAACAAAAACCATTTTTTCGATCATTTTTATCCGATAAAACAAAAGAATTGTTGTCAAGATCAGGAAGTGCGGTTAATTATTTTTATAATTTAAAATCACCACTTTATGAATATCTAAGTGAAAATCAAAAAGAAGATTTTAGAAAAAAGAACAATGAAATAAATAATTTTGAAGACTCTTTAAATCAAGATATGTATAATGAATTATTGAGATTTGCATTAACGGGTTACAGTCTTAAAATTAATGAATTATTAGAATTAACATTGAAGTCAAAAGAGCTTGACGAAATGCTAAATAAAAATAATTCAACTTATGATAAAAAAGAAGCTGTTAATTTTATTTTAGAAGTTGATCATTTAAAGTTTACTAAATATAAGTTATTAACGAAAATTAAAGAAATCAATGTGTTTAACAAAGAAGAATTTGGTGAAATATTTAAAAATAAAAAACATTTAAATTTTCAAGAGATGCTTTTTGTTTTTAATCAAGACAAAGAGCTTTTTAAAGAATTAAAAGAAACAAAAGATTTAAAAAATATATTTAATAACCCTGAAAAAACAGAAAACACTCTCTTGTTGAAAGGATTGTTTTTGAGAGATGAAAATAATTTGTTAAAAGATTCATTAGATATGGTAGAAGAATTAGGAATAAAAGAAGTTTTTGAAACAAAAATAATCGAAGCCGCTTTTTTAGACTATGATGAAATAGGAGAATTTTTCAAAAATGGTGTTTTGCTAGATAAAGAAAAAATAAATACTGAAATTGAATTAAATGTAAACAGAAAATATTACTCACCACAAACACTGAATAACTTATTATCCTCAAAAGATAAAGATATAAATAAAATTGCGGAGAAAATAATAGAATCAGACGGTGCTAGATCTGTTTTGTCGAAAATACATAATAGTAGTTTAGTAGAAAATGAGTTTAAAAAATTAGCAAGAAATAGAGTTTTAAAATCTCAAATACTAAAAGAAGCAGACCAAGGTTTAAATATTAAAGATTTTACGGATTATCAACAAATTTTAACAATATTCAATAATAAGGAAGCTATTGTCTTTAACGAAAAAATAAGAAACTTTTTTAATGAACAAGTAAAAAGACTATCAGGAGAATTAAACGAATGGGACGTAGTAGAGGCTTATTATGATAACGAAAAAGAATCAATAGTAGCAGATATGGAAGTTATTATAGAAAAAACAAAATTCTTTGATAAAGAGATAAAAAAGGAAATTCAGTTTGATAAGGAAAGAAAACAAGAATTAAGGAACAAAAATAAAAACCGCTAGGAAGCGGTTTTTTTGTTTTTAATGTTTTTCTAACTCAATGGTCACATGGTGAATTTTGAAATCTTCAATTAATATTTCACGTATTTGTTTTTTTACGTCTTCAAAAACAATACAATTGTTGACTTGAACATGCATTGTAGCCATAACTTGAGAATCATTTTGATACCATAAATGTATATGATCAACCACATTAAGTTCTTTTATCTTATCTATTAAATCTTTTTGTATTTCTTCTTCACTTATATGATCTGGTGAACCTTGCATTAAAATATGTGCAGTCTGTTTTAATATCGGCAGTGAATGATATCCTATAATTAAAGCAATAAATATAGATAAAATTGGATCAATAGGTGTCCAACCAGTAAACATAACAACTAACGCAGCAATAATAGCAGCAACTGAACCCAATAAATCGCCTAAAACATGTAATGCTGCACTTTTGACATTTAAATCGTGATGATCCTTATCTCCAAAATGTAATATACAAAAGACAACAATATTGATTAGAAAACCAATAATAGCGACGATAAGCATTGGAGTAGACATAATTTCAACAGGATTAAAAAAACGAGTAATTGAATGATATAAAATCCAAGCTATTACCGCAAACATAAATAATGCATTAGAAAATGCGACTAAGATTGGAAATCTAGAATACCCAAAGGTTTGTTTGTCATCTGGTGCTTTTTGCGATACATATGCTGCTACAAAAGCCATTGTAAGAGCAGCGAAATCGCTTAACATATGTCCAGCGTCTGATATTAAAGCTAGTGACCCAGACATAATACCTCCAACAACTTCAACAAACATGAATGAAGCTATAATAACTGCTGAAGTTAATAATTTTTTCTTGTTTGTATTGGCATGATTATGATTGCTGTGATGTTTGCCGTCATGCTCATATTTTATTTCTTTTGCCATCTCTTTATCTACTCCTATACTACTAATAAGATAACCTAACCTTTTTTTATTTTATCATACAATCAAATTAAATAAACTTTTGATATTTTTAAAATAAAAGATATATGATAAAATGTATTATAAAACTAACGATTTAAATATAATAGCATAAAAAAGGAATTTATGAAAAAATTAAAATTATCAAATTGGATGGAGCATCCGTGGTCACAAACAGGAATGGTTGAAGAGGTATCAACTCAATTCCTAAAAGAAATATCAAATCCAGAAGCTAAACCATTTACAGATGATTTAGACGGTTTTATTAAAGAACAATCAGTTGTTTTCGATAGTATAGAAGAAAATGGAATGAGAGATCCATTATTGATAGTTATAAGCTTAAAAAATAAAACAATAAGGTTAGAATCTGGTAATCATAGAATAGACGAAGCTATAAAACGTGAATATACTCATTTACCAGTAGCAACATTAATTATTCAAGAAAAATTAATTTATGAAGGGAATGGATTACAAGCAATACCTGCAGAAGATTTGGTTAAATTTGAAGATTTAGCTCCAAACCCTTACCCTTATCAAATGAAGTTGTCAAAAATAATGAAAATAAATGTATTAAGATAACAGAAATAAAAAAGACTTATCGAGGATAAGTCTTTTTTTTGATTTGCTGCTCTCAAATCTAATTGAATATTTGCTCTTATCGCTAGTCTCCAATCAAGACGCTTCGCAGATTCCATTACTTGTTTAAAGAGAGGGGGAACTCATACCCGCTCTATTTATAGTATTGTCTTTTACGTTTTGTTGAGTGCTTCCAAGATTTCTCTGTATCATGAACAGAGGTATGGATATCATCCCAAGAAGTTGGAAGGTTTTTAGGACTTCTTCTTCTTCTTAGTTTAAGCCCATATTCTTTTTCGTACTCAAGCTCATGCATTAAAAATAAACTTCTTTCTTGTTTAGTAGAAAAACGTTTAAAACAAGAATTTCTAAGGAAAGGGAAACAGTTATATGAATAAAATCTTTCTTTTCCAGTAGAAGCCGATGTAATAGAGTATTCCTCACGATAAGAATTTCTAAACTGCTCTTTTCTTTTTTCGTAACGGTTCTTTTTTCTATAAACACGTTTTTTATCTTCTGTATAGTACATTACTAAGCTCCTTATGTTAATTAAGTACTTAGAAATGGTCTAATTCATGATAAAACATAAAGTCTCCTTTATCTGTATTAATAAAAACATAATATCAAAATCGAGAAAAAAGGTCAATATTTTTTTGCAAATAAAGTTGAGTTTAAATATAATTCAAAAAAAAGGATAACTATGGAATTTCAAAACATATAAACAGATACTACTATTAGATTCAAATGAATATTTTGATCTAGAAATAAAAATAAAAAATCCGCAGCAAGCGGATTTTTATTATTCTTATTATTGTTCTTGTTCTTTATATCGTTTTAACGAATCAAATTCTTCTCCCCATGAAATATCTGTATATTCAGGTTCTAGGTTTGAATCAATGGCTTTATCACTGAATGCATGTCGTAGATATTCATTGAGTTGACTAATTTTACTCTTAAAGATAATAAAATCTTCTTTATCTCGGTCTACAATTTCACGCCAAGCAACGATTTCAAAGTTTTCAGAGATAGGCTTGGTTTCAGAATTTTTAAATTTTTTTCCGTCCCAATAAGAAAAAGATTGATGAATTTCTTCTTCTCTTTGGTTTAAAACATAACTTCTAATCCAACCTTGAGCATTTTTATTAGGGAGTGAATCATTACTGTCTTTTTCGACCTCCCTAAATATTGCAGTATAAGGATATATTTTAGGGTCATAATCTTTTTTAATTGAATATCTAAAGAAATACACTAATGCTTGTAATAAAACATCTCTTTTTTCAAACCTACCCAAATCAAAACTATCCCAATAATCATCTTCGATTTGATAGAGAACTTCTGCTTTGAACATTCTTTCCAGATCATTTTCTATATCAGAAATATTGGTTGATTTTTTTTCAACAACATCTTTTGTAATTTCTTCAAGAAATCTTTTAATATTAAATGAATCCAAAGCAAGCAATGGGTTTTCATAAAACTCCTCGATTTCTGAATTGAAGACAGGTTGAGTAAGTCTTTTTAATAAAAAATATTCCATTTCATCATAAGGACAATCCCATTCATCTGAATGTGATTGATATTCCAAAAGGAATTCCATTCTTCTTTTTGCATTTTTTTCAATTAAAGATTTAGACATGTCTATTACCTTTTATTTTTAAAAATTTTTAAGTTTATTATAACATTTATTAAGTGAGGAAATTGATTTGGAAAGCATATTTGTTCGATAAGAATCAGTAGATTCTTTTAACATTGTTTCTTGTAATTCTTTTTCTGTTTTAATTTTATTTAACAAATCATTTAAGTTTTCCAATGAGTAATCTAATGCTTCTAAATAAGTCATTTTCAGTATTCTAGCCATAATAGAAGCATACATTTCTTTGTGTATTTTACCATTTTTATTAGGTAATCCATTTCTTGCAGTATTACCTATATCACCTTCAACGAAATGTTTTCTACAAGTTGAAACATATCTGTCTTCTGCACCAATTTCTATGACCGCTCCATCACGACAAACATTACCATTTTGATCATATCGTAAAACCATTGTTGCTTTCTGACCACAATGGCAAACTGTTTTAATTTCGCTTAAATTATTAGCTACTTCAATTAATTTTCGACTTCCTTCAAATAATTCACCTTGGAAATTATTTCTTAAACCATAAGCCATGACAACAATGTTTAATTCATCAACAATCCTAGCTAACTCTAATATTTGATTAGAATTGAAAAACTGTACTTCGTCAACAAAAACAGCTTCTAAATGGTTTTCTTCATCATGTTTCTTTACAATATCAAAAATAGATTCTTCTGTTGTTATAGATAAAGCTTCTTCTTCTATTCCAATTCGAGAGGCAATTTTTGTTGCACCAAATCGGTCATCGACGGCTGGTTTCAATAGAAGTGTATTATGTCCATCTGTTTTATAATTAAAATTTGCTTGCAGTAAATGAGTTGATTTACCAGCATTCATTGTTGAATAGTAAAAATGTAATTTTGCCATTTAAAATCTCCTAAAAATCGACTCATTATATCTATTTTTATTAAATTATTCAAGTGAAATAAAAAAAAAATAGAAAGCTATAATCTTTTAACTATTATAAAAACCGTAACCCCTAAAACATAGATAAGTTACGTAATCTTGCAAAAGAAAAAAAAGAGATATAAAATTATATATATGAAATAACCTTTCGAATAAATAAAAACTAAAGAGGTATCCATGCATTTATCTGAAAAATATAAAATACAAATACTATCTAATAATATACCCCTATTTAAAGAAGAAGATGTTGTATTTTCAAGTGAAGAACAAGGAAAAGTATTATTTAATGACGCTAGTATGTTAATTTTAAAAGATTCTGAGGTTCAAACATTTATCCCAAAAATGAAAGCTAAAATAAAAATAAAAAATGTAGATTCTGGTATAAATATTATTCATATAAAAATCCCAAGGATACCTGGTTACGAAATAGAAAATGATGAAAATTCATATAGAAATATTTATTTTGATGAAAATGAAATAGGATATACAGAAGTTAAAAATGAATTCTTTGAGGAAAAGGATTCATTAAATTCTTCCGATTTAAAAATTTATTTAAAAAGAATAGGTATAGATAAAGATTTCTTACTTAAATCACTAAAGGAAAGAAATTCAGAAGAATTGAAGTTATTAGATAATGTTATAAAGATTTACAATAATAAACCTAAGAAAAATTTTAAACCAAATTAATTAATAGAATTTATTATTATATCAAGAATATCTTCTTTCTTTGATTTTATTATTTCAAAAGAATGTTCAAAAGATATATAGGCATTTGATATAATGTTTTGATCTTCGTGATTTCCATTTTGAAGTAAATACATCTTAGTTATATTTGCGTGTTGATGACTTAACATTATAGAATAAAAAATATCAGCAAACAGCTCTATTTTATCTTCTGGTAGATATTGTTTAAAATTAAAAAATAAAAATTCAAGCTCTCCCTTTATAATATTAGATTCAATTTCTATTTTTGACTTCCCAATATTTTGTCTATGAAATCTACTTAAAGACAATAATTGAAAAGAACAACTTCCAATAATGTCGTCAATAGAATAACTGTTTTTTTGAATATAGAATTTAGGAAATAAACGTTGGTGCTCTTCAATAGAATATTCATCTAAATATAAAGGTTTTTTGTATGATTCATTAAACAATGTCAATCTATAACAAAGGTCAGAAAGAGCTTCAAACTGTTGAGAGCTTCTTTTTAACATTTCTTTTAAATCTTCAACAGAAAAATGAAAGCCAGATTCTGGATTGAAAAAGCCTAAATCTTCCCAATATTCAATAATACCAAGTAATTTTTTATTTTTTAGTTTTGAGACAAAATTTCTTTGTGCAAATACGTTATTTAAAGATTTTTGAATTAATATCTGTCTATCAGCATCATCGTGTGGGTATTTATTTTGATTTAAATAAATTATTTCATCTTTCAACCAATAATCGAATTCCCTTGTTTTATAATATTTTTCTAAAAGAACCTCTACCTTCATTATTCCTCCTTAAAAAACATTATAATATCTATTAAGAATAAAACAATGTTAATAAAGGGAATAGTTTTTCTTTAAATTAATATATTTTGTATTTAGAAAAGAAATTAGACTCCAATTTTTTTATATAATCTTTTCCATATTCGTTGTTTTCAAGTTCTTCAAATAGAAAATTTGGCAAATCTTTTTCATGCTCTGTTGAAAATGAGGCAACACCAAGCGCAATACTTGCAACACTATCAGTATCTCCACCAAGTGAGACAGAATGGTCTAGTATTTCTCTCAATGTCTTTGAAGCATTCAAAACAGTTAAAACTGCATTTATGGTGTCTATTCCGTCACATTTGGTTTTTGTTGTTTTATCGTTTATAAATGAGTATTGTAACTCTTCTTCAATAAAAGGTTTTAACTCTTTAACATTGCCAATATTATTAATAAAATAATGAGACATTAAAGAAACTGCTTGTGAAGAAATGATACCTTCGAAGGTATTATGAGTTACCGCAGCTTGTATTTTTGATATTTCTTTTACTTCTTCAATAGAATTAAAAACGCCTAATGGTACAGCTCTCATGGCAGCACCATTTCTTAGGCTATTGTTTATTATTTTATTATTAAAGTCTTTTGCAGTTTTAGTGTTAAGTAAAAAGTTATAAAATCCTTTAGCATAACCAGGTCTTTGATCCCTATGAAATACATTTAAAAAAGAATCTGCGATATTTTCTTTATTCCATTCTTTTTCACTCAATAACAATTCAATCAATGCAAGCGTCATTTGAGTATCATCAGTATATTGACCAGCTTTTAAATCGTCAATTCTACTTCCATAATATTTATCTAATTTATGTTCTTTTTTTATAATTTTTTCTTCTGCAAATTCAAAACCTGCACCGTAAGCATCTCCTATTGCAATTTCTAGCAACATAACAACCTCTTTAATAATTTGTAATATAAAAAATAAATGATACAATAATATTATAATATGAATATCATCGATATATCATATATTACTTTTCACAACTTTAAAAGGAGATTCTCAAAATCTCCTTTTTTTTATAGGAAAATCGCCAGAACACACCCTCTATAATTTTTGATTTGGTTGGGAAGTGCTATGAACTTAAATTTAATTCTAATAAATCAAAATCTTCATTTTTAATTTTCAAAAACTTAGAATCGTCATTATAATAGTCTAAAATAGAATCTTTTAATTCTTCTTCAATAAATCGAACTGCATTTTTAATAGAGATAGACTTTCGTGTTATTCTTATTTTGTCAGACATTTTCATTTCCCAAATGGAAATTCTATAATCACTTTCTGGATTATAACCTCTTCGATTAACTTTATAACTAAAGAAATCAGAAATACCTAGTTCTTTTAAATAAAAAATTTTATTACGAAGAATTTTAAAATTCCGACATTGATTGATAGTAATAATATCAATATCATTAATGGCAGTAAAAGCTAAATTTTCGACAAGTCCTTTACTTACATGCTCTTCTATTTTTCTCTTAAAATAGCAATCATTGTTGTTATCATTTAAAAATAATCGTAAAATATCAAAATTATTAAATGTAGGTTCTATATCTATCTTTAAATAAGAAAAGAAATCTAATGTTTTTTTATCTGATATTACACTAAAACAAGACTTCTTTTGAATGTAGAAATCTAATAGGTCTAAAGCATATTCTTTTGTTGTATTGATTCCATATTCTTCTAATAAATCTAAGATTTTATAAGCTTCTGTATAATTCATTTTTATTTCGTGTGCGTTTACAAATAAAAATAATTGAAGTTTAGAGAATGATTCTTTAATTAATTCAAATAAACTTAATTTATCTTCCTCTCTTACTCTTGGATTCCCTAATCGAATCAATGAAAATAAGATATATGATTCAAAATATACATTATCTATAGGAAAACATTTCATTTCTTCGTAAATATGATCAATGTTTAGAAGTTTATACGTTTTCATAAGAGCAGTAATATCTTTACAAAAAATCTTATATTCTTTTTTATTTAAAGGACTGTTAATTAAAGAAAGGATTCGTGAGTCAGAAAGTCCATTGTAAGAACCCAAATCATTATTTAGTTTTGTTTCAAAATCTTTAAGACTTCGAATTCCAAACATATATGTCAATGGTCGATAAATACTAGAAAAAGATAGTTTGCTTTCTTTAAATGATTGATAAAACAAACTTATAATTTCATTGTATAAACCTTGGTCAAGCCATTCTGAAAAAATCGCATAATTGAATGTTCTATTGCTAATCAATGTTTCTTCGATTAATTTTTCGTAATTTATCATTTTTCTTCCATACAGTTAAAAAAGCTATTATATAATAAAAACACATTAAAAACAAACAAAAAAATCTTGATTTTATTTTTTTAAAAAGATAAAATAATAGACTAAACAAAAAGGGTATTAAAATGGGTGGAATCTTAAAAATAGCGACTAAAACAAAAGAATGTTTTAATGTTAAATATATATCAACAAATTCATTGGAAAATCTTTTTTTGGATTTGAATAAATTGTTAAATGAAAAGAAATGTAATGAATTAATAGAAAATAAAAAGATATCAAGATATAAAGATGCTTTATTGGTTCCAGAAGATTATGGTTTAATTTTTATTGATTTCACAAATAAAAAAATATTTGTAGGTCAAGGTTATAAAAGATTATCATATTTTAAAGAAAATGCTTTTTTTGAAGTAGAAGATAATTATTCATTTAAATATTCTCGTGATTTTTTAAAAAATAATTTTAATCTAATTGAATCATTTAAAATCTATGGTTCAGAAGAAATATATTCAACGGAAGAAAATTTAAAATTGACATTAGAAAAAATAAAAGATATTCAGAAAAAAACAAAAAAAAATATATCAAAAGAAGAATTGGCAAATTTCATGTATAACAATATCCAATTTAATTTTAAAGGTTGGTGTTTATTTGATGAAATGGAAGAAAGCTTAGAACCACTTTATAATCATCTAAAAGAAACAGAAAGTTTAACATTAGAAGAACAATCAATATGGGAGGAATATTTTGAAGATTATTGATTCAGGGCATTATTGGGTGTATTGCTCCCTTTGTAACTGCGCAACCTTATGTTGTAAAAATTGTGGTAACAATATGTGTAATGGTGGTCAAAATTGTGATGATTGCAAAGAAGCATTTGAGTTATCAAAAAATAGAAAAACAATACCAAAAGAATTATTAGAAAGAGAAGAGAGAGAACATAATTTAATGAAATTAAGTTATGAAGACCTTATTGAAGAAAAAAATAAAATAGATTTAAAAGATTGGGAGATATCTTTAATTGAAGAAGAAATAGATAGAAAAGATCCAAAATGGTTGGCTGATTAAAATGAGAAGATTTACAATGCACACTTCAATATATAATTGTCCATCAATGGATTCTAATAAGTTAGATAAATCTGAAGTAATGAAAGAAGTTTACGATAAGGCTGAAAAAAAGATATTTATTAATGATATTTTGAAACACTATGATTTAAAAGAATCAGAATTCAACAACCCTATTCAGTTTTTTAGAGGAAAAACAATTCATTTTTCACAAATAAATCTCTATAATATAGCTGTTGATAAAAAAAATAAGTATTATATAAATTTAGATCTAATAGAGGAGGTAGTTGGAGAAAATGATTATGATCAAGAAGGATTTTTATTAGAACTTCTTGCGTTTTCTTTTTTTGATAAAGGGGTTAAGTTAGCAATAAAGAAAAAATCAGAAGAGTTAATGAGAGAATCGGCAGGTTTATTTTATACTCCCAATTATAAGACATTATTGGAAGATAAAATATTAAAAGATCAAATGGAAAGGTATAAAGATGTTCTTTCTTTTTAATCTTTAAGTTTAATAGCTAATGTGTTACCACCTCCATTAATCCCACAGATAGTCCAGTAATTTTTAATATCATTGTAAGTGACACGACCTTTAAGCGTTACTGTTTCATCTTCAAATTCAACGATCATTGTGCAAAAATGATTAATTTCTTTTTTAAAGTTTTCAACTTGAAGGTTGAGAACTTTTTTTTCTTTATCTAACGGTCTTCTTTTAGACCAACTCAATTGCATAATTTCATAATGCATAAAAAATACTCCTTTTGGTTTAGGAGTATTATAGTGTAAAAAACATATATTTTCAAACTTTATTTGCTTTCTATGATGTTGGGAAAATATTCGTGTCTAAATAAACCTGCTTTTTTAGCTTCTATATAACCTTTATTAACGTAAAACTTATCTATAATTGTAATACCTTTAAAATACTCAAACAAAACCGCCTCATAGACGACAACACCTTTATTTTCTTTATTAGAACATAAGTTTGACAGCTCTTTTGTTAGATCAATATTTTTTTCTGAGTCAACGTTTGCAAACGAAGAAAAATTTAAGACAACATTTTTAGTGTCAATGTAATTAAGGATTTCATTAAAAGATTCTTCGCCAATATCTTTTAATTCATAACATTTGGTTTGATTTCCAATCTTGTATTTGGATTTCCTATCATCAATTTTAAAATATTGATAAAATTTATCACCTTTATAGTTCTTTGATATCTTGGCGATATATTCATCAAAAATAATTTCACTTTCTTTTTTGATGTTTTCTTTTGATTTAATAGAAGTTTCAATTTTAATATTTGATGTATTCTTTGTTTTTTCTTTAGCATAAGAGGCAGATTCTTGAAACAAATCAGATAGACTTTCACCTTCATAAAGTTTTTTACCAATAAAAACCACAGAGAATAAAACAGAAATGGTCAATAAAACAATCAATCCACGAACCATAAAAAAACACCCCTTAAATATTATAATAAACAGATAAAAACATTATAACACAATCAAAAAAAACGACAAAAAAAATATCATAACATATTGATTTTTAAAGAGTTATACTTGACACTTACCTTGATTTTTGCTTGATTTTTTCATTAAAAAGTCGTATAATACAAGGGTTAAAAAGAGGAGACAAAATGAATTTATACATACCAAAAAACATACTTACTGGGTTTAGGAAAAGACCTGATGTTCAAGATGGATTCTTGGGATATGTCACATACAAAAAATCAAAGAATGTAGTTTACAAACAAAGAAGTTGGGAAAATTGGCGTGATAAGAATATTGAAGCGAAAGAAATGATTAATATTCCGATGGAAGGATTTCTTTTTTGTAAATCTGTAATGCATATAGGAGATGTTAGTTATGCAAAATATTCAAGAATGAGATTATATGATCCAAGAGGTTTTGAGTTTGAAATATCAATGGCTAATGTATCTTTAATAATTTCACACGCTTCAAATATAAATAATGGAGAAATTAAAGGTAAGTTTATTTATTCTTGGAACGGAGACGAATTAATATTGTTACCTGAAAAATCTTATGATTATCAAAAAGCATTGAAAAACACACAATTAAAAAATGGAAAAGTGAGCGCAAGAAAATTAATTGTAGGAGCGACATATGAAAGCAAAGATAAAGAAGAATATGTTTATGTTGGAAGATATGATTTTTATAAAGATAGAGATTATAAAGATTTAAGAAAAGAGAATTTAGATATTTCGAATCCATTATTTTTAGGAAATGTAAAAGTAAAGAAAGATCACGTTTTCTATAACATAAAAAATAAATCTTATTCAATAAATATGATTCCAAAGCTATCTAACTGTTCTGACAGCGATCTGACTGATAATTTCGACGATATCTTAACAAATTTCTTAAATGGAAAGAAAGCCTCTGAGATTGTCTCATACAAAGAAATTAAGCTATCAAAAAAAGAACAAGAAGATAAAATCGAGTCAATCTTTAATGATAGTTATAATAAAAATATCTTTTATAAAACAAAAAAAGGAAAAACAATATTAATAGATTTAAATATTTTCTATGGTTGTTCAGGAGAAATGCATTTAAATATTCGAGAAGTAAAAAAGATAAACGAAAATACTTATGTGAAAAAGGAAATTGGTCTAAACAATCATTATGGTTATTATAATAGTTATTTTGACGAAATGAAAATAAATAAATTAATAGAAGATTTTGAAGATTCTTTTTTCTTAGAAAAAATGATTGAAGACGATAAATATAAAAGAAATTATTGTTCAAGAATATTTTTAAGCTATCTGGCTTATAAAAATAAAGATATTGCTTTATCAAAAGAAATATTAACTTCAAAAAACAATCATTATAAAAAAGAGATAATTTTAATGTTATTAAAAACGATAGAAATCAATGAAATAAAAGAGGTCTTCAAAAACTAAAAAAGAAAGCGTAAATCATTGATTAAAAAGGACTTAATTCAATAAAAAACAAGAAAAATAACTTGACAAAAAACATAAAAAAAATTATAATAGACTCGTCAAATAAAGACATACATACACAACACACGAAAAGGGTAATCATATGACAAACGGCATAAACGAAAGAATATTATCAAAATTTAATGAAGCAAAATCGGAGTTAAAATTATTAGAAGAAGCAAAGAAAGGACAAGCACTTGAGTATAAGACAACTGGCGTTTATATATCTAATGGAACACCATTAAAAATAAAAACGGCTAAAAAAGAAATGTTAATAAAAATACTAATGCAAGTTCTAACAGATTCTAATTCAAAAAGTGAAGCTTTAGCTATATTAGACGCAAGTAATGAAGATAAAAAAGAATTTTCTAAATTGCAAGGTTATTCAAAAGAAGAATGGGTTAATGATTTAAAAACTCGTTGGTCTAGAATAGATTTTGAAGATAGAAAATCAAAAGCAAAAAATACAATATCAAAGCTTGAAAATATTCTTTCTGCTGAACAATTAAGAGAACTTCAATTTGAAGAAATTTTAAAAGAAATGTAAAACAAAAAAGGTGCTTTAAAGCACCTTTTTTTTAAAACATATTAAAAACATCTTTTGGTTCTATATTTAAGTTTTCAAAAGAAGTATTTTGTTTTTCTTCTCCAATTAAAATATCAACAGAATCTGTTAAAGTATCAAAGATTAATAAAGCTTCACCCTTTATTTCACTGAAAGCAAGATCCTTGAATGAAAGTTCGAAATTAATCATATCTGGAATCTTAAAAACAAAATCTTTTTTCATTTCTTCTATGGTGTTTAATTTAGAAAACAGAGCATTATAATACTCTTCTTTTATAGTGTCTATATTAAAGCCATAATTAAAGATATCAGGAAGTAAAGGATCTCTATAATCATTGTCAACGACAATGTCTCCATTTTTTACCGATATCTTAAATAGAATGTTTTTATATAAACCTAAATCATGATTGTATAATTTATATTTAAAGATGGCTTTTTCTGGGTTGTTTTCTTTGCTGATTCTTATGAAATGAAAATCTTCTTTTTTACAATCATTTATTACTTTAATTCGTTCTTTAAGTTCTCGAAATATATTTTTTCTCTTAATACTTAAAAAAAGCTGGTCGTGTAGAAAAAAGGAATTAAGCCAGGTTTTTGGTAAAAAATTGAGGGATTTTTTATCCAACAAAGAATTAAAGCTATAATATTTTTTATTAATGACATCAAAACATTCTTGATCTGTTAAGTCATCAATATTGTAGTAGATTTCATTAAATAATGAACTTGTGTTTTGAATGTAATCATCCATTATTTTTTTTATCTTTGAATCAAAGCGAGTGACAATATTAGAAGCTTCTTTAAACAGTTGTTCATCTTTAATTGAAAGTTCAATATCAAAGTCTGGAAACAAATCTTTCTTTTTGTATTTTAATTGAGCATAAAAGTTTTCACCTTTATGAGAAATATAAACTTTATCTTTTATTTTTCTCTTTTTTATTGCTTTGTCGCTGGTTTCCATAAAAATTACATTATCAAATTCGATCATTTAATTTTCTCCGAATCTATTAAAAGATTTTTTATTAAAGAATTGTCAATTTCTTCTTTGATAACATAATAAGAATTAAATATTTCATATATTCCATCTATATGAGCGATATAATGATCCATTTCAAAATCAATAGATTTATTATCTTTGAAAAATAGTTCAAGTGTGTCATTATTTAACTTATAAATTGAAATAGAATCATCGATAAGATCAATTTTATTGCATTCTTCATTCAATAAAACTTTTTTAATACAAGAATATTTATCGTTAATATCTTTATCTTTAACAATATCAAAATATTTAAAATTAAGCATTTTAACCTTGCTTTCAAAATCAATACTACCATCAATATCAATTCCAAAAGAATGTTCCTCAAAAAAACAAGAAGAGTCATTATAAATATATTCTACTTGATAATTAATGACTTTCTGAAAAATGTTTGGATAGGGATCTCCCTTAAGTATAATAAGTCCAAAATGATTTTTTTTATGATAATTTATTTTAACTATAGGCACTTCGTTTTTTTTGTTTTTTATTTTTTTATAAAAAGAGATATGATTGCTGATGTTTTTTATTTCTTCAATCATTTCTTTATTTATGTTATCAACAATTTGTAATAAATGAGAATTCTCTTTAAAACCTTCTGGAATTAAGTCATTCATTTTTTGAATATAACAAGAAGCGTCTTTGAATAAAGGTAACTTTTCTTCCTTTAAGCATTTTTTTGTATAAACTTCCATATCATTTGAAAACCCTTTAAGAATATAATTATTGAATTCGACAAATTCATTTTTTAAATCTTTCAAGAAAGGAGCTAGTTCATTTTCGTCGTCTTTATTTACTAAAAGCAAATTAATTTGAACATTCCCTTTTCCACTTAATATATTTAACTTAAATTTTTTATTCAATTTTTTATTTTCGTGAGCCAATAGATTTACAGTATACTCGGATAAATGGAAATAAGTATTAAACCCAATCAAATTATGAGATTGTTTAATCGTGCTTTTAATTTTTTGATATTTGTTCACAAATAGACTCCTATATTAAAGTTGATTTTAACACAAAAATAGAAGAAAAACAATCTAGTTAAATATAATCATTAACATTAAAATCTTCTGGTAAAACGGGTATTAAATTATGCTCTTGGTTTGCAAAAATATAATGTCCTTTATCTATCACTGATTCAAAAGGAGTAGCGACAATATAAAAATCAGAAGAGTCTGCTGCCCAAGATTCTGTATCTTGATAATTTAATAAGATCAAGGCTTTGTTGGCATTAAAAGTTCGAAAATATAAATCATTTTCTTTTTTAATAATATTCAAAAATCGAGATTTTATATCTAAAGTTCTTTTTGAAGTATTTGTTTGTTCCTGAAGTTTATTATTTACAAAGAAACAAGCCTCCATAAATAAATTTACAGAATCAGTTCTTGTTATCTTATTATTATCGTCTAATGAGAAAAAAGAATGCACAGGAAATTCGTGAAAATGAGAAGAAGAACATACTCTCATAGCTTTACATTTACCTAATCTTTTTTTCGCTTGAATAAAAAGACGAAGTTGTTTTTCTTGATTACTAAAATCAGATAAAGAATATTCTAAATATTGAGAATCAAGAAAACGTTCGTATTCTAAGGATTCCTTTTCAATATTCAAATAAAAAGCAGTATCAGAGTTTAAAAAAGATTCAAAATAATTTTTAAATTCGGGATTCAAAAGAGTTTCTAATATTGGATATTTATCAAAAAAGGAAGAATCTATTTTTTTTAAAGATAAAGAATCTATGTCTTTGTTTAAAAAAGAAATAAAATTATTCTCATTATAAGCTTTTTTAGATTTTATTTCTATAATCAACTTATTGAAATCTTCTTTAATTTTTTCATAAAAATCATTGTTATTTATATCTTTTATAGAACTTGTAAAATCGAAATCAAGATTAAAAATATCAATTTCCAGTGAAAAAGTTTCAACAGTAGGACTGTTGTCTTTTTTTATTGTGTAAGCTTTAAGTGTAATTGGATTTCTCGAATTAGGGGTTATTCTATTAGAAGATATGTTTCTTACTTCAAAACCGTTCATACAGCACCTTTTATGTTAAATTTCAATAATTCTTCTAACTCAATTTTTTGGTTCAATAAATGAGACGTATAATTTTCTTTCATATTAAATATTGAATACAAACCTTTTTCTTTGTTGAAAATTAAATAAAGATCTTTTGAATAATCTATTTTTAAAACATCTTTATAATTTAGCTCTAGTAAAAATGGGTCTAGCATTGAAATTGAATAATATTTATCGAAAGAGTAAGTCTCTGTTATTTTTTTGCATAGTTTTTTATACCTATCAAACTTTGAATACTCTTCCTTACAAGAAAAACAATCACCACTCTTAAAAGTAATCTCATTACTCTGAGTTATAAAATTGTTTTTTATGTTGTGCATATATAAAACTTCTAAATCAATAGCTTCTTTAATAAAAGATATATTAATGAAAGAAATAGATTTATAATTAAATCGATTAAAAATATCATTCTCGGTATCTTTCAATATATTCAATTTAATATTTTCACTTATTTTTTTATTTTTATTATCTTTAAAAAAAGCTTCTAAGTCCAATATGGTTTTCATTATTTTTTTTTGACAATACATATTTAAATTTAGTTTTTTTTGTTTTTGTTTAATATATTCAGGAAGAAGTAATTGACTAAAATAAGAAATATTTTTAGTAAAATCAAATTCATTTAAATTTATTATTTCTTTGTTTTCTTCAAAAAATTTAAAAAAACTTTCTTTGTTTTGTTGTGATTGTCGTTCGATTTTTTTATTGATTTTTTTAATTTCTTTTTCTGTTTCTTCTAACATAGGAGTTATTTTTCCAATAATAAAATCTGAGACTACCTCTTCGTTTGATATCACGAAGGATATATTTTCTTCTAGGAAAGAAACTAAAACTTCATATTCTTCATTATCACACTCAATAAAGAAAGTAAACTTATCGTGTTCTTGTTTTATTTGTTTAAGTATACAGTCCATTAAAATATTCCTTTTTTGTTAATTTTTAAAGATATTTCTTTTTTAAGAAGACTTTTAAGTTCATTTTGAGAAAAATCTATTTCAAAAATGTTATTTAAGATTCCATTTTTATTGAATATAATAAGATGATCTTCATTTTTCAAATATAATCCATATATATCATGTTCGAATGAAATAATTGTTCTTTTGTTATCTATATAATGAAGTTCTAATAAATCTTTATCCATTAAATATAAAGAACTATTTTCCTTAAATTCTTTTTCAATTTTTTGAAATAAAAGATTTTTTAACAAATGAAATGTTTTACTTTTTTTTACATTAAATATATATTCTAATGACTCTAAGTGTCTAATATTCAGACAAAAAGACAGTTCAGAAGAAAAATCAGGATAAAACATAAACTCAATATCAATATATTTATCTTTAATAGTTATAAAATCACTAAAATTTTTCTCTTTAAGAAAAAGAGTTTCCTTTTCAAACATTTTTTTATCTTTTGATTTTTTAAAAATATTAATTCTATTTAAATGAACTTGTTTGTTAAATTTGTAGAGACTATACAAATTTTCTTTATTAGTAAAAAATTGATTTTTTTTATAGAGTTCTAAAATATTTTTGGATTTTAAAGTGCAATCAAAAACCTCTTTCAAGGCATTATTTTTTGAATAATAAGATAGAGAAGAGTAAAATGGTGGATTTAAACCAGTTTTGTATTTTATTTCTGAATCTAGTTTATTTTTGAGAACAATTATTTTTTCTTGATTTTTATTTAAATCAAAATCTATTGTGACTTTATCTATAATCTTACGAAATTCAAAATATTGTTTTTTATTTAACTCCAATGTTTTTCTTTTTAATAATTCTAACTTACTTAAACAATAAGTGTAAAAATCATTATAAGAAAAAGAATTATCAATACAAAGTTCAACAACTTCTTTTTCACAATAATCTTTTTCAAATTTAATGTCAGATATATAATGTGTTAAATTATTTTTATAATAATAGATTTGACAAAAATCATCAATAAACAAATCATTCTTGTTTAAATATTCGATTGCTTTAAATGAAAGTGTGATTTTTTCATCTTCAGTGCTGAAATGATATACTGTGAAGGCAGAATTTCGACCATCTACTTTTTCTGTTTTTATGTTTGAACTTATTTTATACATTATACCTCCAAAGAAGAAGGTATTATATCAAAAAAAATATTATCAATCAAACGTTTTATTTGGAAATAAATAAGCTCTTGCTAACAAGCGATAAACAGATTTATTATAAATAAATTGCTTTCTTACAAGAATCTCGTGTTCTTGTAAAATGTATTTCTGTGCAAAAACGGCAGTAGTTAAAGATCGTGATCTTCCAAAATCACATTGAAAAACAAAATCACTATCTTTATGGCTTTCTATGAAATCAACCACTCTCTTGGCTTCTTCAAGATTAAATAATTTTATAGGATAACTATTTTTGTCTTTTGATTTTTTAATGTTTTCTTCAGTTATTTCGACGTCATTAGCTTCAACTTCAAGTATTCTTCCTAATTGATGTGCTTTTTCAATGGTTGCATTCTTTCCAATGGCAAACTTTTGTGTCTCTGCAATGGAATGTCCACCAAGGTCAAAATAATTAACAATGTATGTATTTATTACTTCATTTTCTTGTATTTGCCCTTTTGACATTACTCTAATTGTTTTCACTTTAACTCCTTTTAATGATTATTAAAAAATTATAAACTGAATAGAATTTAAAACAAGCAGTTTTTAATATCTTAATTTATGGTAAAATATAAGTATATTTAAAAAAGGAATAATAATGGAATTAGACAATTTTATTTATGAGAAAAAATTGAAAAAAGAAATCACAAATAAAAATGACCGAGATATACTCTTAAGAATCATAGAAATAGAATCAAAAAAAGAAATATCGAATGAAAAGGTAAAACAGAAGGAAAAAAGAATCCAAGGGCTTTTTGAATATATAAATAAAAGTTATAAAGACTATAAAGATTATAAAAATTTAGTTAAAAAAGAAAATATTGTATTTGAGGACTATTTCAAAAACAAAGACTCTTTAATTAATAATTTTGAATCATTTAATGATAATCTTCAAAAAGTAATAATTAAAAGCAAAGCAAATAAATTAAAAAGAAGAATAATATCAAAAAAATACAATTATTTGTGTGACAAAGAAACAGAGAGTTTATTTCTTGAAATGGCTCAAATGGATTTTACAAAACAAGAGTTGCAAGATTTCATAGGAAAAAAACTAAGTGCATTCCATTATTCAGAAGAATTAAATGGTGCATTAATGAACCTAATGGAGATAAAAGAAGGTTGGTCTGTTGAAAATTGGTTTAAAAGAATAGAAAAGTCAAATTTAATTGAAGGTAGAGATTACGAAATAAAAGAACAAAAAGAAGATTCCTTAATCTTGGATATAAAAACTTTTAAAGCAAGCCAAGCTTTAGGTTCTAAAATGTGGTGTATAACAAGAGAAAGTTATATGTACGATCATTATAGAGAAGATATGGTGGATTATCAGTTCCATTATGATTTTTCAAAGCCAGCTTCTGATGATTCTTCCATGACTGCTGTTTTATATGATTATATAGGTGAACCAACAAGTGTTTATTCAAAAGCTGACAAAGAAATATCAAAAGCTACTGTAGAAAACCCTTATGTTTTAGATATAATAGAAAAAACAAAAAAATTAGAATGTTCTGATAATCCGTGGGATAGTATCTTGCATAAATTGATAGAAAACAGAGAGTTTTTATCATTATCAGATATTTCAGATGAATTAAAATCTGATACAGATTATCAATTTGATTTATTTAACAACAATACATTAATGAAAATAGCGAAAAATAATGCTAAGTTTTTTTCATTACCATTAAAAACAGAATTATTAGATAAATATAATGTAAAAAGACCTGTGGGTTATAATAGTAACAATGAAATTATAAACCTTTTTGAAACGAAAGAGCTTGTTGAATTACTAAAAACAAGTGAGTCTTCAAGAAATATACTAAAAGATATTAAAAATGAAGATTTGTTAAAGGTATCTGAAATTACAAAAGATAGTTTAATTGGTTTAATGACATTAGCGTCTGTTGTTTCAGAAGATAACAAAATAGAATTGTTTGAGCCAGTAACTAAAAAAATAGAAAATTTAAAAGAAATTAATTCAGATCTTCAATTTGAAGAAAAATTATATAGCACTTATTCAAAAGAAAAAAGAACTGTAATTAACATAGTTAAAAATAAAGACTATATAAGTTTTTTAAAAGAGTCAGGTAGAGAAGATCTATTTAAAAATATGTTACCTGAGAACTTACAAACGAATCTTTCAACTTCTTTATTAGATTTTATATTTGATTGGGAAAATACAAATGAGTTTGAAGATATCTTAGAAACATTAGAAAAAGTAAAAGACGTTTTTTTAGAGGACGGATTTTCTATCAATAAGGTTAGTATCTTTAAGTATGGAGATTTTACAAAAGCTAATGCTTCAGAAATACCCAGACTCTTGAATTTATTCAAAAAAGAAGATTTTGCAAAATTCAGTGATTACTATAACAATGTATGTAGTCACTTTGATAGACACCATTTCTTTAATGAAAACCCGATAAAACACATAGAAAAACTTTTAACTGTAACAGAATATTATGAAAACGAAATAGGTAAAGATTTTAAATACCCAATAATAGAAGAAGTTTTTTCAAACTCTTCAAATGAAAGAGATTTAATAACTGATTACTTAGATTCTTTTTGTTATAATGATTATTCGTTTAAAAAAAATAACTTTGAAAAAACAAAAGAGATTGAAAAATTGATAACAACTCAAATACCTAAATTACAAGAAAAAATGGATTTAAAGATAGAAACAGACAAATTGTTTGAAATTCTTTTAAGAAAAAAATCGCATGATTCTGAAAAGACGGTTGAGATTTTAACAGGTTTAGTTTATAAACTAGGAAAAGAAAATCCAGAAGTATTCAATTGTTTTAAAGATTCTAAGGTGATTTCAGATAACAAAGATAAATTGGAATCCTATGAAAGAGATATTGAAATCAATAAAAAAATAGTTTTATCAAAAGATAAAGAATTAAAAGAATCATTTAAACTAAGAAAAATTTAGAAATAAATGAATAAAAAAGAAAGAGTTGAACTCTTTCTTTTTCTCCTAAATACTTAACTTATTTTTGTTTTTTTCTTTCTCTATTTTTAGTAACTTTTCAACAATAGGATTATCTTCACCAAATTCATTAGATAATTGTTCTGAATCTAAGAAGAAATTATCTTTTTTACTGGCAATACTATGTAGGAGTTCTATCTTATTTTCTAAATCTTCTCCTAACTCTGGATATCCATCTTCATCATCTGAATAATGGTTTTCGTAATAAACTAAAGCATGGTTTAAAAACAATGAAAGATCTAGTTCCTTATTTCCTTTTTCATAAACGTCTGAAAGAATATCCATACAGTCAATAACTAAATCTGGATTTTTGAATCTTAATATATCATAGTCTGTGATTTTTTCTTCAAGATCTTCATAATCGAAATCATATTTATAATTAAAATCACAATCACTATTTTCAACCCATTTAAAAAATAAAGTTGATTTATCTTTAAAATTAGGGTGTGAAACTCCTTTTGAATGTTGAGTTGTAACGTCTAAAATTTCGTCAAATAATCCGACAGTTAAAGTGTTTATATTTCGAGAACTTAAATCATTATAAGAATGTTCATCATAATATTTATTAAAGAAATCATCTTTCATAAAAAATTTAGTTATCTCATTTGTAGGACTGTGAAAGAAAATGCGGATATTTCTTTTTAAGTCTTTTGATTCTGGTATATTGTCTTCTATTATTCTGATTTCTTCTTCTTTATGAGTGCTCACTAATATTTCTTGTAAAAAGACTTCAATATTACTTTTTCTTAATTTATTAAGAGCCAAATCAAAAGAATTCGCTTCTTTTAATGCATCTACACTTTCTTTGTTATTAAAAGTCATTTTTTTTGAGTGAAAATCATTAAATCCAGAAAAACCTTCACGAGAAATGATCTTTGAAATGTGAGAAAAAGAATTATGTTTAATAGAATCTTTTATAACTATTGGATAAGTGTCTTCGGTAGCTAATAAATCTAATATTTCTTCATTTTTTAATATTTTATCTTTAAAGCCACTGTTTTTGATAGTGTTTAAATAAAAATAAAGGTTACGCCCAGTTCTAAATCTATCTTTTAATAAATCAAAGCCTTCTTTGTTTTCTAAGAAGTTGAATGGTTTATCTAGTGTTTGTTCAGCGAACACATCAGGATTATCGTTAACTTCTGATTGCGTAATGGTAAAATCTAAATCTGGAAGATTGTCAATAATTTTATCTAACATATCAACATCATTTAAATCTATTTTTTGAGAGAACAATTTATATTGAATATAATTATCAGATTCATTTTGTGCTCTTCTTAAAGAATCAACAATACTTACAGGTTTTAAGTTTTCTTTAATATAGTTTTTATATTCGATCATGGCAGCAGTTTTTAATGCAAGGTCAGATTTAGTATAAACATCATTTATTTCACCTTGAATATTTGTTAACATAGCAACCATAGAAAAGTCGTCAGCAGGATTTTTATTAAAATCAAATAAGATCTTGTAATCATTGATATCATTTGTTTTATACATATCAAACATTCTTTTTTCACGAGTAATACACCACATTCTAGATCCTAATGAATTTGTTGCTTTAAAAGTTTTTAAATGTAAACAAATCTGATTATCTTTATTTGATTCTATATCATAATCTTTGCCTTCGATTAAATTAAATTTTTCAATCTTTTCATCTAAACCTTCTGGCGACCAATTACTTTTGAATTCAATAAGATTTTCTAAGGCTGCATTTAATTCAATAGAAGTATGGAATGCAGCTATTTTTTTACCTATAAAGTTTTGGATTTCTTCATTGTTGAATTCTAATTGCGCTATTTCAAAAAATAGCTTATCTGTATTGTCATTACAAAGATGACGATATTTATTTGATATTATTCTTCTCTTTAATTTATTTGCTTTATTTTTAATAATTGTTTTTTGAACATTATCATTAAAATTTTCAAAAGAACGAGTCGCTTTTTTGTCTTCATCTTGAAAATAATGTTCTATTGCGATATCATCATTTTTCATTAAGTGTTTGTAAGTAATAAAGTCTTGATATCCATTCATCACATAGTCATAATGCTCTTTGTTTTTTATATCTTCTAAAATTACTTTTTCAAGTATGACCCTATGACTTTTATTCTTAACTTTTTCTTTCAATGTTTTTCTTAAAAGAAATTCGTCTAATTCCATTACAATCTCCTAAATAACTCATATATTATTATAGCATGCAAACAAAAAAATAAAACTTGATATTAAAAGTAATAATTGATAGTATACATAAAAAAATAGGGGAGTTTTTTGTGAAAAATGAGTTTAAAACAATAATAGAATTAAATGAAAAAGTAGTTGAAAACAAGAAAAAAACTAGAAGACTAGAGAACTCAATAGTGAATATAGATCTATTTGTTTCTGATTTAGTAGGTGTAAGGAAAATTTACTTTTTAACTATTATAGCCAATGTTCTTTTTTTTGTCGTTCTATGCCTAATTGTCTTAATTTTCGTTCTTCTTGCAGGTATTTTTACTAACGAAATGTCGTTGAGTTTTAATAACATTCTTACTGTTGGTGCTGTAATTCATTTTTTATCCTTTGTAAAGGCAAATAAATATGTAAAAAAATCAAAAAAAGAAAATAAACATAATAAAAAAGAAATATCAAGGTTGGAAAAGGAATTACAGAAAATAGAACCTCAACTGATTAACTTATTGAAAAGTATGCCTATAAAAGATTACTACAATAAAGATAAAGTTTTTTATGAATCTTTAAGTGAAGAAGAGTTAAATTGTTTAAGAGCATATAAAGACTATAAAAAATCAGGAAAATTAAATTCTAATGTATCAGATGTAATGGATTTTTTTTCGACAGAAGAAAAATTAAATGAAGAAACAGAAGACGTTGCATTAAAGAACCTTTAAAAATCAACTAATAAAAAAGCCCGTTTCAAGGGCTTTTTTAATTAAAGTTATATATTCTTTTTTTATCTTTTTGATTTTCTTCCTCTGACAATAGATCTTCTGTTTTTATTTGTTCGACATACTCATAATCAATCCCAAATAATTTTTCGGCAAGTTCTTTTTCTTTGATAATAGAAAAGAACAATGCTGAAACTCTAACAAGAACATGAAAAAAATCACGAACTAATTCAAGTTCTATTTTTTCTTCACTAGTCACTTTTAATATATCTTGGTGAATTACTCTTAAATTTTCATAATTAAGTTCGCAACGTGATTTTATGTCAGCATCTTTTAAATATGATTCTATTAGACTGCAATTATATAAGAAAAATCGGTTTAATTTTTGGGTATAAGAATAATATCTAATAATCCCATCTGAAAACAGTTCATTTTCTTCTGTTCTTGATAAGATCATTCCCATTTCTAAAATAGGTAACAATGACTCAAAAAGTCTTTCTTTATTAAGTGATTTTTCTTTGTTAGCTTTAAAGCTTATATCATAGATTTCTAATTGTTTTTTTTTGAGATTTTCTTTGTCTGAATCAGATAACTTCATTTGTTCTATTTTTATAAGATTTTGTTCTAATTCTTTAAATTCTTTGTTCATAAATTTTTCATATCCCCTATTTGAAAGAATTGATTATATCATAAAAAAAATATTAAGGTCAACAAAAAAACAACACTACAACACTTTACATTATTAAAAAAGAAGCATATAAACATAATTATGGGAATAGATAAAAAAAGACTCCTATTAAAAATGCTAATAATATTTTCGTTTTTTATCGAACTATTGAAAAAAATAGAACTTGGCGCAGTTTTTTTAATAGAAGAAAAAATAAATTATTTATTAAACACAAATAACATTATAAATAGTAATTCATTGCTATTGTCTTTGGCGTTTCTGTCATTTTGTTTATTTTTATTGTTTATTTATTTGACAAAATATGATTTTAATCCTAGAAAAAAAATAAAAGATAATTTGTTTGATTCTAAAAAAACACTATTGATTGAAATCTTCTCATTTTCATTGTTTCCTTATCTATCCTCTTCAGATAACTTAGATTTAATGGTCTCAATATATTCGAAAACTTTAATTGTGTTTATTTTCTATTTACTTTCAAAAGCCTTAATCTCAAAATTAATAATTATAAAAATGAAATTCAAAATAGAGTATTCTTTAATTTTCTTATTTTTGGTGATTTAATTATAACAATAGATACTTAAAATATGCTTTTTAAAGAATAAAATTATTTTAAAAAAAACAAAAAACATACTATAATATACATAAGATGATAATATAAAAGGAGGGTGCATGGATTTCTTTGAATCTTTAGCTTTTCACTTTCTGGTTTTAGGCATAGTTATTTTTGTTGACTTTGGTAGTCTTTTATACAAAATAAAGGCATTGATAATGATGTTTATTCCTGAAAGGACGAGCGGAAAAAAGAGTTTGCAATCAAGCTACAACAAAATAAGCGCATTAGCTTACAATCAAAATAAAGATAGAGATTTTAATTCAGATAAAAAATTAACAATATGTTTAAAAACAATAAAACAATCGTTATCAGGGTATATAGATTCTGAAAGGCTAACGATTGAAAAAGATCAGAGTAAATATGTTGTTATGCTGGATAAAAATATAAAACTCTATGAAATAAGGATTACAACCTTAATAAGCACTGTTGAATTAGAAACAGGGGAAGGTAAGAAGACAATAAAGTTTAACAATCCTAGCTATCTTCTTGGTCAAACGAACATATTAAAAGATGCATTAAAAATAAAAGAGAAAAAAAGAGCTTGAAGCTCTTTTTTTTGTAGTTTTATTTTGGTTTGTTTGTATTTGATTTTTCTATTTTATTTTTATATTCTAAAATATCTCCAACCGCACTCCAGAAAGGATTGTTTTTATCATTTTCATTTAAACGAGAGAAATCTCTTTCAAAATCAAAACAATCTAAATAATCAAAACTTTTAAGGTATTTTTTTATTTCTTTTTGAAAATCTTTATTGAATTCGTAATCTTCAGCTTGATATCTTCCCATTCTTGAAATCTCATGTTGAAAGGCATGTTGCATATTTAATTTAACACCAGTCCTCTTTATGATTTCTTTTATGTAAGTTGTCTTAGATTCCAAAACGTCCATGCTATCGTCAAGATATTTTAAGAATTTCTCTTTTTCTTCGACATTTGTAGTTGCTCTATTGCTAGATTCGAATTCTAATTTCTCATTTATAGCAACCAAATTAATAGAACTAATAAAACTAGCAACAGAAGGAGAGCTTATTCTTGCTACTGGATTGGAGTTTGTTTTATACATAACCTGAGTTTTTGAATCTTGATTAGTATTTATTTTTTCATTTCTATTTTTCATATTTTGTAATAATTCAAATAGATTATCTCCTTGCAATTCTTCTTTTTGATTGCTTTGATTTCTTGACTGTTCTTCTTTTAGTTTATTTACAAAATCTATTCTGTTTTCTGAAATATTGTCAATATATTGAATTAATCTTAATTCTTCCTCTAAATTTGAGCTATTTAATTCGAAGTTTTTATAAGAACTTGGATTATAATTTAATTTGTCTGAAATAATATCTGAAAATATTCTAAAGCAATCTGCTTTTGTCCCATCATTATTAAAATCATAATATGAAATCATACTACTATCTTTTTTACCCATATCATTAATATATATGGATTTCATATAATCCAACTCTTCCATATCAATTTTATAATCTTTTAAGTCAGGAATAACTTTTAAAATTGGTTCTAGTTCTTCTGCTGTGTTTGTCTTTATTATAAGATTGTTTCTTAAATTTTTATTATTCTTTTCTTCTTCTAGAACAATTTTATCCAATATATTTTTTTCAATTAAATGATCTATATAATCTTCCATTAATATCAAACTAGCAAGCGTTAATCCACGCTCGTTGTAGTTGTTATGAGAGTTAGTGATTAAACTATTATCATGGTTTAGGAAAAAATCATCAACAAGATCAAACTCTTTATTATTCAATAGGTGTTTTACTATTCTACCAGAAGTATATTCTTTAAGATCTTTAAAATTTTCATTTGTTAATATATAAAACAATTCTTCATTACTAAAAGTATTTTCTCTCATTGCTTCTTCAAAATCATCGGTGTATTCGTATTTCATTTCTAAGAATTCAGAAGCTGCCTTTGTTTTAAATAAATCAATATCTTCGTCAATAGTGTAACTACCAAAAACGTCAGGATTATTATCAACATCTTCTTTTTCAATAACACTATTAAATCCATTTGCTTCAATAAAAGCTAATAAATGATAGTTATCATTCGGATTAAAATATTCTTCACCTAAGTCGAGAGCTTTGTTGTCATTTATTTTATGTTTGTACCTTAATGTTTTACGAATCATATTCGAAGTTTTTAAGTCTTCTTCTTTTATAAGTCCCTTGGTTTCTTCTTTCAATTCTTTTGCAAATTCATAATGTTCAGTTTTTGTGTTTTTAAGTATTTCAGTGTCACTTTTTGTAAAGATTTCAAATGGAACACCAGAAGCGTCATTTAAAAGTGCAATCATACTTTCTTCTTCTGAAGGTGATCTATCAAAATCATAAACAAATTGATAATCCGTGTATTTTAATTCTTTATAATAATCATACATTCTTTTTTCACGAGTAATGCACCACATTCTTGATCCTAGTGCTTCTGCTGCTTTTGGTGTGTGTATGTTTACGAATGCTTTGTTACCTAAAGTTTTTAAATCATAATCAACACCTTCTTCTAAATCTTTTTTATGCATTCTTGTCTGTAAAGAAGGAATGTCTTTAAGAGATTTTAAATCAATCAGATTCATTAATGCACCATTTAATTCTTCTGCATGATGAAATGCACTTATTTTCTTACCTACATAATCTTGTAATTCTTGTTTTGTGAATTCCATTTGAGCCATTTCACGGAATAATTTGTGAGTATTGTTGTTGCATAAATGACGATATTTATTTGAAATAATTCTCTTTTTTAATTTTTTAGCTTTATTATCGATAATCGTTTTTTGAACGTGGTCATTAAAGAATTCAAAGTCAGAAAGCTGATGATCATTTTTAAAATAATTTTCCAAAATGATATCGTTATTTTTCATCAAACTTTTATTAGCTATGTAGTCGTCATATCCTTTTAATATATAATTTAAAGATTCTTCTCTGTTGTCCTCTGGTTCTTTACTAATTATATTAGAAAATATAATTCTGTACTGTTTAGTTTGAACTCTTTCTTTTAAAATTTTATCAAAATCCATTTGTTGTCTCACTTTTAATTTATTTTCTTTCATTTTATCATATTGTGGACAAAAAAAAAGAGATTATGAAATCTCTTTTTTTTTGTAATCAAAACCTAATTTCTTATTTTTGTTCAATATCTTCAATAATTTTGTTAACGTCTTCTTCTTCAATCATATCTTGATTTGTTAAATCTTCAACTAGTTCATCAACATTATCAGTAACTTTTGTGGCAGTATCAACAATATCTGTTTCTGTTTCTTTTATTACATTTTCAATTTCTACTATTTTTTGGTCACTAGCTTGAACAGTTTCTTCTATTTTTTGATTGATTTCTTTTTGAATTTCTTTACCAGATTCTTTTACGCTTTCGATAGTTTCTTTTGCAATATCTTTACTTTCTTTAATTTTATCTTTGCCTTCTTCAGTTTTTTCATTAATTGTTTCTTTAACTTTTTCTATTTTTTCAGAAACGGCATCTTCAATTCCTTCATATTCCTGTGGATTTTGAAATTTAGTAAAACCTAAAAAACCACCTAAAACTAAAAGAATAATAAGAATTAAAATATTATAGATCTTATTCATGGAAACTCCTATTCAAATAACTTTTTATATTATATCGAATTAAAAACAAAAAACAACAAAAAAATCATTTAATAAAAAAATAAGCGTTTTTTATGTTTTTCAACTTTTGTTTTAATTTAAAAAATGCTATAATGACGAATTATTTGCAGAAGAAGAGAATAAAAGATGACGAATATATTATTAACTAATTTAAGAGATTTTTTAAGTAAAAAAATGTCAGACAAAGAAATTTTAAGTAATGAAATTCAAGAAACGTTAAATCATTTTGAAAAAAATATTTTACTAGAAATAATAAAAACAAAAAAAACAATTGACGATTCTTTAATAAAAAAAATTAAAGTGGGTGAAAATATATTAAAAGATAAAATAATAACGAGTTCAAAAAAAGATTATTTGTTATTAGATAAATTCACTAATGGAGAAAAATACGAAAAGTTTAACTTAGAAAGAAATCTAGATATAATAATTGTTGAATCAAACAATTGGCTTTTTCAACAGTTTAGAGACTGTCAAGTAAATGTTTTAGATATTGACATAGAAACATTAAAAAAGAAATGTTTAGAGAATATTAATTTAAAAGAATCTTGCTTAGGGGAGTCTTGTGATTTTGAATATTTTAAAGGAATAGATTTAACTTTATTCTTTGAAAAATTTTGGAATAAAAATAAAAAATCTTTTAAAATTATAACAAATGAGGTTAGGAAGTTAAATCCAAACTTTATATTGAATATAAAAAACAATCCAGAATATACAATTTTAAACTCTTGTCACCACACAAAAGAGAACATAAAAGATTTTTCACAGGAAATATTTAAAGATGAAGATTTCAAAACACCTAAATATTTAACTTTAAATCACACAATATCAAGTTTAAAAATTAAAAACAAATTATCTAACCCCGATTTATTAGCTCTTGTTGATAGCAATTATGAAAATACGAAAATAAAAAAAGAACTGAATGAAATAAAAGACTTTTCAAGCCTAATGAATATGAGAGAAAAAATATTGGCAAGAATAAATATTGAATACAATACATTGGTTCTGCTCACTTACAAAGCATTTATGAATGCGTTAATTTCTAAGATACCAAAGTCAGAGATAGAACTAATAGAAATGGAATATTTAATATAAGCAGAAACTAGTTCTGCTTTTTAATATCTTTTATTGCTTGCTCTATAACTCCGTATATTTCTTTGAATGCAATTCTTTTTCTTTGCATTTTTCTAGTAGAGTTTTTGAAATTTGTTAAAAACATAGAATTGTATTTATCTCTATAAAAACTTAATATTTCATTAGTTCTTTCTTTTATAAGCTCTTGTTCTTCTTTTGTGTAATTCTCCTTGAAAAACAGTGGAACATTTAATCTAGAAGTTTTTTTTGTAACCAAAGTGGAAATATTATGTTCTTTATAATCAGGATATAAATCGCCAAAAGAATAAAGACCTAAAAATCCAGTATCAGCTCCTGTATCTGTACTTCTAAGATAAAGAATATTTGATTCTAGATACTCTTTAAAAGAATCAGAAACAAAGATATTTTCTGGCTCATAATCTTCATTTAATACAATAATTTCATTGTCGCCATACTCAAAATCGTCTCTTAATATGCCAACAGAAACAGGTGGTTCCTTAGAATATGATAAATCTACCCAATCTTGACATATTTTTCCTTCTTTCGATATATCAATTTCTTTAATCGTTGTTTTATTATGACCAACAAAATTAATTTTCAATTTTTCTTGTGTTTTTTCTTCCTTATTTTTTTTCCTTAAATTAAAAGACATAACTGAAATGTTAGTATCTTTAAAAATAGGATTTTCAAAAACAAAGATGTCTTCAAAATTAGAATCCAATAATAATTTAGATTTAATATCAGTCATATATTCACTAGATAAAAAATTAGAAGGGATTATCCAAATACCGTCATATCTACGATATTTATATATAGAAAGTTCATAATAATCAGAAAAATAATTTCTACTAAAATGAACCTTATATTCTTTTGGATATCTTCTTTTACAAGTATTCCTTGCCATATAAGGCGGGTTTGTAAGAATAAAGTCTTCTTTCTTACAAGGATTGTTTATCAATGAGTTATTTTTAACAAAGATTTCATTAAGAACCTCAAAAGAGATGCCATATAAAGTATGAAACCTTTCTTTTAGTCTATTAATTGTCATTTTATCAATATCATACCCTCTAATCTTTTTGTTGTTCAATAAAGATATAGCTTCTTCTTTAGTGAATGTTTCTAAGTAATCGACTAATAAATTACCTTCTCCAACAAAAGGATCAACAATTGTTAAATCTTTATTTTTCAATTCTCTGAAAAGAGATTTATAATTGTCCGTTAAAACTTTCGGGGTATAATGCTGTCCATATTTATGCTTTTCCATATACATTATACCTATTCAAAATAGTTACTTAATTATATTGGAATCAATAAATAAGTCAAATCAAATTGACAAAAAAAAAGAGATCAATAATAATTATTATTGTTAATAAAAAAAAATAACATTAACAAAAAAACAGGAGAAGTGATATGTATAACGAAATAATGAAAATGACAAAGAAATTTTTCATATATTCTTTTTTATTTTTAGGTCTAAATTTAATTTTAAGATTGGATTTTACTTATTTAAAATTATCTTTTGGGGAAGTATCAATAACAGAATTCACACAATCAATTTTACTTTTATTGACTTCTTATTCTTTTTTTAAGATAGGTCACAAAAATGAAAAATTAAAAAGAGCTAGTTTTTTAATCGGATCTTTTTTCATTGTTTTGTTGATAAGAGAACAAGATCATTATTTGGATGATTTAATACCAAGTTCTTGGCTTTATCCTGCATTAATAGTTTCTTTTTTAGCGATAACATATTCTTTAAAAGAAAAAAATAACACAGTGCAAGGAATGACAGAGATTATGAAAGTAAAAGAGTTTGATATTTTAGTTTTAGGAATGGCAATGCTTTTGGTTTTTTCTAGATTATATGGAATGGGAGATTTTTGGAAAGAGGTAATGGACGAAAATTATATAAGAATAATCAAAAACATCTCAGAAGAAGGAACTGAACTTTTATCTTATTTGATCATAGCAATAAGTGCTTCCAAAATAAAAAGAAGACTTACCTAAGTCTTCTTGTTTGTCTATTGATTTCTGTTTTTATTCTGTTTTCTTGAAGTTGATGAATAAGAGGAATGGGTGAGTATTCTTCTTTACATTCTTTTTCAATGTTTTCTAAATTATCTTTACTTGATAATTTCATCATTTCTTCTGTACTTTTTAAGACTTCTAAAAACTTTTTGCTATCCATAAAATCAAAACCTTTTAATATATTGTTGTATATATATTAAAACATATATATAAAAATAATAAAGTTATTTTAATTTTTTTAGATTTCTAGCAACGTTTAAAACTGTAAATCGTCCCACCCCAAAAGGAACAGGAGTGATATTTTTTGAATCTAAAACTTTATTTTTTGCATGAATTATGTCACCACAAACTTTACCTTCAACTCTATGTATACCGACATCAACGACAAGATTTACATTTTGAAACTCTTCTGCTGTTAAAAATCGGTTCCCCGTAGCAGAAACAACAATATCATATGCGTCCCATTTTTTAGGTAGTAAACTGTTACTGTTAAAGCTAGATACGGTTCCACCCAACTTTATACATTCCACAACTAAAGGTAATCCGACAATATTACTTCTACCTAATATAGCAATATTTTTACCCTTAATGTCGCCCTCAATTTCTTGTATAATGTCTAAACAAGCTTGAACAGTGCAAGGTAAAACTTTTTTATTTGAAGAATTAAATCCGTCAACATCTTGCAAAGCAGGAATATCTGGCTCTTTTAGATGTTCAGGTAATGGTAATTGAACGAATTGGCCTGTAAATTCTCGCCCACGCAGATATACTTGCTCATTTAACTTATCTTGTGTAATATTTGCTTCTAATTTTGTATGAACAACTCGACAATTTAATTTTTCTAATAACTTAATTTTATTACGAACATAAATCTCACTAGCGACATCATGACCAACAGTAATAATTTGAATACTTGTCCCTTCAAGAGAACCCAATTCTTTAAATTGTTTTCTATACAATAAATCCAATTTATCTTTAAGCATTTAATAATATCCTCTAATTGTTTATTTAAGCAAATGATTATAGCAAAAACCTTACTAATATCAAGTTAAATATTTTGAAATAACTAAACTTTTAGTTTCCGTTTTTGAAATATTATCTAATATAATCGTATAAAAATTAAGTATGTTTTCTTTTTTTTTATTTTCAGTGGTATCTATATTTAAGAAAAATTTTAAGTCTTGAATGTTGTCAAAAATTCTACGATATTTGGTTTCTTTTTTTGTTGTAGAAATATGCTGGAATTCCGTATTCAATTGATATTCACTTAAAAGGTCTATAAATTTATCATAATGAAATTTGATAATTTCATATTCAGAAAAACGAAACAAACATTTAGCATAAGAAACAAATTCTCTATATTCTTCATAAGGAATTGGTCTTGAAGAATATAATGACTCTATGCATCTTATTTTATTATTAAGAATAGACGCATTTATTTCTAGAAAAAAGTCTAAAATCTTTTGAAAACCAATGTTTTCCATATTAAAATAACAATCTTTAAGTTCATTACCCAATGTTTTCATGTAACCAATGGCTTTTTTGGTTTCAGTTGTTTGAGATTTTTCTTTTAAATTCTCTTTTAGGGAGTCTAAATCTTGTGTATAATTTTCAAAATTCTCTTCTGCTCCGACAACATAAACAAATTTTTCTAATGTTTTTATTGTTTTCTTTAATGAAGCATTTTGAAAATCTTCAACTTTCAAAAGCGTATCTTTTCCATTAAAAATTAGAGAATTGTTAATTTTAGATACAAAATAAAACATTTTTTCTTCTATCGTTTTACCTTTTTTTAGTTTTCTTATATATCCAAGTTCATCAACAACACCACTTAAAGTTTTAGTGTTTATGTTGTTGTTCATTTTTTTACGTTCTTCTTTCGGTAATTTCTTTTTCTTTTTCTTTTTAGGTTTTTCTGCCTTACCAATAATTCTAGAATCAGCTAAAAACAAGCGTCTCTCACCCTCTAACATTTGTTCTCTAAATGAATCGGTGATTTTAGATTCGTCTTCTTCTGTAAAATCTACTACTGTAACAACAACATTTGCATAATAAATATCTTTCTTACCTTGTGGTTTAGATTCACAAACAAAATAAACATTATTATTACTTTTGTAATAATAGAATTTATTTCTTCTTGATTTTTTAATTTCATTATGTGCTTTTGAAGCCTTAATTCCTGTAACTTCTTTTTTGTTACAATGTGATAAATTTTTAACTTCAACAGTTTTCTTAAGATTTGAGAATCTTTCTTTAAATCTATCATTAGCATGATCTGTAAAAATAAATGGTTGGCTGATCATAAAATTCTCCTAAGTAATTGGCATTATTATATCAAAAAACATTTAAAAGGAAAATAAAAAAGAGTCTTTAAAGACTCTTTTTTGTTTGTATATATATTTTACATTTTTTTTGGCACAGTAAATTCTTTCTTAAATAAAAATCTCTCTTTGTCATTCTTGTCGCCACCACGACGAACAACTTCATAAACTTCAATTGTTCTTGTTAACTCTTGTGTATAATCTTTATAACCAGTAAAAATCATTTGGTCATGTTCACTGTTAACACGCTTTCTATCATATTGTGGAATACTTATAGTGACATTTCCTGACTTGATAGATTCGCCTTGGCTTACCCAGATTTGACGATCATCATCACCACCATAATTAACTCGTTTATAAAAACCATCTTTTGTAGGTTTCAAGGTATAAAGTATTCCATCTTTTTCTTCCACAAAGAATACACTTGTATTTATACTTCCAACTTTAATACCATCACCTTTTAATTCAATATTTTTTGTTTTCAAAATATCTTCCCAAGAAGATTCGGTTGAAAGATCTTTAATATTATTAGCAATAGAAGAAAAAGTTATAGTAGAAAGTATAGCCGTTAAGATAAGTTTTTTAATCATATGTCCTCCAAATCAAAAATATACATTTATAATAAAAACTTTTTTATTTAAAATAGTTATATAAAAAAAGATGGACTAAAATATCTTTTTTTATAACAAATTATTTAAAAATTCATAAAAAAAGCATAATAAGCTTGGGTAATAAGACAGATGATAGAATGGAATAATTTCAAATTTTCAGGAGAAAAAAATAAGGAAAATAAAAAAAGTCGCAAGAAACGACTTTTTAAAGGAATCTATTCATTGAAATTTAGTTTATAGAATATGAAATGTCGATTTTGTTTTTATAAAATTAAATCTATGAATTGTCGTTCTTTATTATATATAAGTTTAGTTAATGAGATATTTTTAGAACGTTCTCTTGTTATATCGAAATATTTAAACATCCCATTTAAATTTTCAACATTTCTAATAAAATGTCTTTTGGTCGTCATTTTATCTATAAGCATAATAGAAAAATATCTACTTATTTTGATGTCATATTGTTCTTCAAAAATAGCAGCAAAGACTAACAAATCTTTTATTGCTTTTTCTTCACTTCCAGAAAGTTTAATTCTTAGTCTAAGAATCTTTCTTGAAAATTAAGTAGGAAAATTAAAAATTCTTTTATATTCTTTTACATAAAATTGAATATTTTGATTCATAATGACTCCTTTTAAGTAAGCAAAAAAATATTATAATATATTCAAGTTATTTAATCAACTAAAAAATTGTTCAATAATCCATTGGTATATTTGTGCTCCTAAATAAACACCAACAATGCCCATAATACCTGATAAAACAGGTGGTGCAGGGATAGGTAGTTTTAAAAATGAAAATAAAACACCAACTATAAAACCAGTAAAAAGAGCTAAAAGTATTTCTTGCATCCGTATTCTCCGATTTACTATTATCTAAAGAGTTCTGTTTATCATAAATCATTTCATTTTTTCAATAAAAAAAAGCCCAAAAGGGCTTATTATAATAAAAAATGAAAAAGTTTGGTCTCAATCGTTCTATTTTAGAACAAGGTTGGGGTATTTTTTCTGGTATGTTAAAGTATAAGCAAGACTGGAAAGACCAGACTTTGGAGAAAAGGCAAGCCGCTTTTTCTTCACAAGAATGTTGTCTATGTCATAGCAAGCGAAAATCTAATCGTGTAAGCCAAGCTAAATTTGCTTGCTCAAACTGTGACAACAAAATCAATGCTGACCTAAATGCAGCGTTAAATATTCTTTATCGTGGTTTAGTAAAATCAGGTTTAACAAAAGAAGAAGCACAAGAGATTGTTGATAGTAAGATTATCAAACGATTAAAATATACGAATCTTTGGATACAAGAGGGGAAGGCAAGCGTTAAAGGTTTGTCTTCAGGTTGTAAAGTAGCTTCGGCTGCTTGAAGACTA
>CEVA01066410.1_pt1 | contig 92724 bp, 75 predicted proteins | sample 361521 | NCBI WGS metagenome assembly CEVA01 (sample SAMEA2622823, study PRJEB7988) | marine metagenome | isolation source: saline water (ENVO:00002010), including | reverse complement strand
TTTTTGTAGCTTTTTATGGTGGAGGTTAGCGGCTGCTACCAAAAAAGCATGAGAAAAAATGAGTTGAAATTGCTCGAAGTGGGATCAAAAAAAAGCATGAGAGACTAAACCTTTTTGGATTAAATTTAACAAAAAAGAGTGGTTTTTAACTTTCTGTTCATTTTTGTTTTGCGTGTTCCTAAAACAGTCGCTACAACAAAGAGGTTGCCACACATTGACTGCGTATGTGCTCTTTTGGAGAAGAGATACTTACTTCCGTGTACCTTCGGGCCACACGGACAACTTCTATGGAATAGATCTATGAAAACCAAACTATCTGCGCTGACTTTAGCGCTCGTTCCGGTACTTTCATTAAGCGCTCACGCGGGCGTTCACATTAAAGATACAGCTGCCACTGACAATGACGACAGCATCCTTGTGGTATTCAAACAAGGCACTTCTGCCGCAGTGCGTGCTCAAGCACGGTCTTTAGTCAAAGCAAAAATCAGCGATTTGAACGCTGACGAAGTCGATGATCGCTACAAGCATGTGCTTGGTGGTCGTCTTGCCAATTTTAAACTCGATGGTGTCAGTGCCAAACAAGCCTTGGCGGCACTTAATAAGCACCCTGGTGTGGAATATGCCGAGCCAGATTACCAAGTAAAAGCACTAGGCGTGCCTGATGACAGTCGTTTTGACGAGTTATGGGGCCTTCATAACCTCGGACAAACAGGTGGTACAGAGGATGCAGATATTGATGCTGTTGAAGCATGGGATATTACCACCGGCTCCGCAGATGTAATTGTTGGTGTTATCGATACTGGTGTTGATTACTCACACCCCGATCTTGCCATGAACATGTGGGTAAACCCAGGTGAAGTTGCCGGTGACGGTGTAGATAACGATGGCAACGGCTATATCGATGATGTTCACGGTATTAATGCTATCACTGGCGATGGCGACCCCATGGATGACCAAGGTCATGGCTCGCACGTCTCTGGTACCATCGGCGCATCAGGTAATAATGCTGAGGGTGTTGTTGGTGTAAACCACGAAGTATCTATCGCTGGTTGTAAGTTCCTCAGTGCGGCGGGCACGGGTTCAACATCGGATGCGATTGAGTGTATCGATTATTTCGTGGCATTGAAAAATGACGGTCACAACATTCGTGTTACCAACAACAGTTGGGGTGGCGGCGGCTTTAGCCAAGCGCTTGCGGATGCCATTACGGCGAGCGAGAATGCCGATATTCTTTTTGTTGCCGCTGCAGGTAATGACGCGGTTGATAACGATGTTAACCCTCACTACCCATCGAGCTATGAGCATGAATCAGTGCTTTCTATTGCCAGTACAACGCACACCGATGCGATGTCAGGATTCTCACAATGGGGCTTAACAAGTGTTGATATGGGTGCTCCAGGCAGCGCTATCCTCTCTACTGTGCCGGGGGGCGGTTATGCGTCCTACTCTGGCACTTCAATGGCGACACCTCATGTTGCCGGTGCTGCAGCGTTGGTGCTGTCGGTGAATCCGAGCTTGAGTGCAGTAGAAGTGAAGCAATTGCTAATGAGCAGTGGCGATGCGAACGCTGACTTAGATGGAATGACCGTTGCGGGTACACGTTTAAATGTGAACCAAGCGGTAATTGATGCTGACCCTGAGCCAGGCTTTAGAATGTCGGCTGCGCCCCGTAACCAAGAGATTGTTGCCGGTGACACTGCGACCTACGAGCTGAGCTTTAGTTCTGTGGCCGAGTGGCAAGGAACAATCGACCTTGCGCTTGTTGCAGGCATTGATGGCGCAAGCTTATCGAGCAGCACTGCACAGCCAGGTGATGTGGTAACGCTGAGCGTGCCAACGACGGCGCAAACGCAATGGGGTGAGTACAGCTTTACCATTGATGCAACCTCGGGTGATTTAGCACAGCAAAAGTCAGTTGAGCTATACGTATTACCTCAGGGGTTAACTGAGTTTAGCTATGAAAACACCACTGCTGTGGACATTCCTGATAATGACGCAACAGGTATCACCTCAGTGATCACTGTTGCAGATGACGTCACGGTGTTTGATACCAATACCTTCGTAGATATCAGCCACACTTGGATTGGCGATTTGATTGTCACGCTTACTTCGCCATCAGGCACGGTAGCTACGCTTCATAATCGCAGTGGCGGTAGTGCGGATGACATTAACGAAACCTTCAACTCAGAGGCCTTTAATGGTGAAGTGGCCACCGGTGATTGGACGCTAACGGTGTCTGATAATGTAGGTGCTGACACGGGGACATTAAACGCTTGGACCCTTAACCTTACAGGCATTGGCGAAGTAACGGCGCAGCCGCCGCAGGCAGGCTTTAGCTATGACGTTAATGACCTAAGCGTGCAGTTTACAGATGCAAGTTCTGATGTGAACGGCGATATTGTTAGCTGGATGTGGGACTTTGGTGACGGTGCCAGCAGCTCTGACGCTAGCCCTATGTATACCTACGCGGATTATGGCACGTACAGTGTAAGCCTGACTGTGACCGACAGAGAAGGTAACAGTGATACCTTAACTCAAGAAGTCACTTTAAGCGCAGATGATGTGCAACTTGAAGTCGTACGTGCTAATAAAACACGCTTAGGCTTTATGCGCGTTGAGTTGGCATGGCAGGGCAGCAGCGCTGAGCAAGTGGATGTGTACCGTAATGGCGAGTTCTTAGAAAGCACTGCCAATACCGGTGGCTATCGTGACTTTGAACGCCGCGCAGACCAAACTTCTTACACCTATCAAATCTGTCAAGAAGGCGATATTTGTTCGAATGAAGTGACAGTGACTTTCGAGTAACTATAAACACGCAGTGCAAAGCACTGACGCAATGATAAAACCCCGAACTCAGTTAGTTTGGGGTTTTTTTTATTGACTACTATGTCGTCGCTAGGTGAATGCATGTGTTGCAGTTACCCGAGATGAGGTGATAAGTCATACAAATTGACATAATCAGAACAAAAATTAATCCAGGTAAAGATTTATTTACATAATTATTAATGGTGCACGAAAATAGTGCTGTTTTTTATTGTAAAAGTTGAGAATTATATGTAAAAAGTATGTTGTGAGTTACATGATTTAAACATAATGCTTGTAATGATTCGCTTTATAACAATAAATTCAGGGAATTAACAATGTTCAACAAATCTTCAATTAGCAAAGCTATTCAATATTCTTTGTTGCTTGGCACTGTTGCTTCGGGCACCGCGATTGCTGCGGAAGAGTCTGACCGAGTCAAAGAAGTCGAAAAAATTCAAGTTACAGGTTCTCGTATTGTAAAACCTAAACTATCTCAACCTGCCCCTATCGTGACTATCGGCGCAAAAGACATCGCTCAAGCAGGTGTACCTGACCTAGGTAGTGTTCTTGCAGAGCTTCCGGCGATAGGTTCGACAGACACTCTGATTGGTAACAACGACAGCAACGCACTAGCAGGTGTAACCTCTGCTGACTTGCGTCGCCTAGGTGCAGCTCGTACTCTTACTTTGGTAAATGGCAAACGCCATGTTGCTGGCGCACCTGGTAGTGCTCAGGTGGACTTAAATACTATTCCTGCGGCGCTAATCGAACGCGTTGAGGTTATCACCGGTGGCGCATCAGCAATCTATGGTTCTGACGCAGTTTCTGGTGTTGTAAACGTTATCCTTCGTGATGACTTCGAAGGTTTCGAGTTTAATGGTTCAGTAGGTAATTCTACAGAAGGTGTTGGTACTAAAAACCACTCTTACAGCATCGTCGGCGGTGCAGAAGTGTTTGATGGCCGCGGTAACGTTACTTTCTTCGCAGGTAAAGATCGTATTCGTGAAGTAATGGCAAATGATATTCGTCAAGTCAATCACTATGGTACGATTCAAAACCCAGAGAATACTGGCGAAGAAGATGGTATTCCAGATCAGCTAACCGTCCCTAATGTAATGTCAGAGCGTATCAGTGAGAACGGTGTTATCAACCCATTTGGAGCTGCTGGTTCAATTTGGACATTTGATAATAATGGTGTGCCAGAGCTTATGCCTGAGCGCGAATTCACCAATAGCTTTGCTTTTGGTAGTTTTCCTGATGGATGTCAATATTGCTTTAAGACTCAAGATTATGAAAATGTTTATCCTGACTTAGACAAAACAACTGTTGGCTCAACTTTCAACTTTGATTTGAGTGACAACCACTCTTTCTACAGTGACTTTAAATTTGTTCGCTCAGATATCAAGCAACAGTTCCAGCCTTCATTCCGTTTTGGTAACGTGGCTATCAATGTTCAAGATAACCCGTACCTAGATGAAACGTTGCGTCAAGACTTGCTTTCTCAAGGTACTGAAGTTGCAACATTCTCGAAATTCTTTGGTGAGCTTGGTAACCGTAGCGCTGCTAACAAGCGTGAGCTATTCCGCTTCGTAGGTGGTTTTGAAGGTTACTTCACGTTAAGTGAAACAGACTTCACTTATGACACTTATTATGTGTTTGGCCGCACAGACAATGTTCGTAATACCTTAAACGATCTTATTCCTGATAATTTTGTCGCTGCGCTGGACGCGGTAATCGACCCTGCTACAGGTGAAGTGGCATGTCGTAGCCAAGTGCCTTCTGCGCAAGGTGAAGGTTATACTGACCCAGCAAGTGTGAATGGTGGTGACTGTGCGCCATACAATCCATTTGGCTTCAACCAGGCGTCACAAGCTGCTAAAGATTGGGTAAGTGCTGATGTAACGCGTACTGACAAAATCACCCAAGAAGTTGTTGGTGGTTACGTTGCGTTTGATAGTGCTGAACTATTCGAACTACAAGGTGGCCCAATCGGCATTGCAACCGGTTTCGAATACCGTGAAGAAACATCAGAAACCATTACTGATGAGTTCTCTAAAGCAGGATTCTTAACCACAGCGGCAACACCGGATTCATACGGTGAGTACGATGTAAGTGAAGGTTTCATCGAATTGAGCTTCCCGATCCTTGCTGGTATGTCATTCGCTGAAGAGCTGACAGTAGACGCGGCATATCGTACTGCAGACTACTCACACACTGGCTCAAGCAGCTCGTGGAAGGTAGGTCTGATGTATCAACCTTTCGATGACTTACGTATTCGCGGTACTATCGGCGAAGCAGAGCGTGCTCCGAACATTGCTGAGGCGTTCGATCCACAATCTCCAGGCTTCGGTCGCGTATCCGATCCATGTGATGCGGATAACATTGATGATAACCCGAACCGTCGTGCAAACTGTGCTGCGCTGGGTATTCCAGCTGACTTCCAAGCTAACGATAACGTGAGTGTGGATACGTTAAGTGGTGGTAATCCGGACCTTAAACCAGAGAAGTCAACTTCATTTACTGGTGGTTTAGTGTGGACGCCAAGCTTTGCTGAAAACTTCTCAATGACCTTAGACTACTATGACATTGAGATTGAAGATGCGATTTCATTCATCGCAACACAAAGTATCGCAGACAACTGTGTTGATGCGGCTGGTGGTATTGATGAGGCGTTCTGTAGCCAAGTAGACCGAGATCCAGAAACGTTCGACATTGAGCTAGTTCGCTCTGGTTATCTAAATGCGGCAGCTATCACTACACGCGGTATTGACGCTGACTTTGACTATCGTACTGACTTAGCTGACTTTGATATTGATGGTGAGCTTACCTTTAACCTGTTCATTAACCACTTGATTGAACTAGAAGATTTCGAGTTCCAGAATCGTCCTGATAAAGTGAACGTCGAAAATGGTGAAGTGGGTGACCCTGAATGGCAAGGTCGTTTCACTGTTCAGTACACTTGGCAGGATCTGAACCTTACGTGGACGACACGTTACACTGACCGTTCAGCGCGTTTTGATGTATCACCAGAAGGGGATATCGAAGAGGATATTTCTCCTGCATACGTAGGTAGTATTGTAACTCACGATCTATCTGCTCGATACCAGTTAACAGATAACATGCGCGTAGACTTGGGTCTTCGTAACCTTACTGACAAACTACCTCCTGCTTATATCCAGGCAAGTGGTGGTAACGAAGCCATCTACGATGTAGTAGGTCGCCGCTTCTTCGCAAATGTTAATGTAACCTTCTAAGGTAAAGTTAAAATCAACAAAGCCCCTGCGTAGGGGCTTTTTTTGTGCCCAAAATAGCAATAGGGTGTCTTTTTGCAATTAAGGATAATTGTAGCGATCCTCTGTAAATGTTAATTTCTTCCATAAACTTCTGTTTTGGTATTATTCCTTAGTTTGCAACAGGTTTCTTTTTGGTTTTGTTGTTTTTAGTCCTGTTTGTACTTGGTTTAATTGTTTTTCGTACGTATTTCCTGCTACCGGTTATTTTTGGGTTTGTATTTTTTTTGCATTGTTTTTTACAAAATGTTAAACAAAATAAAACAAAATAAAACAAAAGTAAATTTTAGGCGGTGTAACTATCTGTTAATTAAGTTAAATTTTTTGTCTATAAAAGCTTTTATTTTTATTCCTTTGTGTTACAAAATGTTTTCAGGCTAGACCCTTTATGGGGGGTATAGTCACATAAAAATAACGAACTTCATTTTTAACAGGGATAACTATGACTTCATTTAGCAAGTTAGCCATTGCTGTAAAATCGGCTGTGGTTTTAGGCGCAGTAGCGCACACGGGTGCTTCATGGGCGGCGGAAGAGGGCGGCCAAAACCAAGAAGTAGAACGTATTCAAGTAACAGGCTCAAAAATTAAACGTATTGGCGAGCTATCACCAACTCCGGTTACGGTTATTAGCGGTGATAATTTGGTTGACGCTGGTATTACCAATGTCGCTGACCTTTTATCTGAAATGCCTAACTCAACAGTAGGCCTGTCCCCAGAAACAACTAATAACAGTGTGTTTGCAAATGGCTTAAACAATACCGACTTACGTGGCTTAGGCACTGAGCGTACATTGGTACTTGTTAATGGTCGACGCTTTGTTGCCGGTGCGCCTGGCAGCAGTGCAGTTGATTTGAACAACATTGCAACTTCTATGATAGCCCGTGTTGAGATTTCAACGGGTGGTGCTTCTGCAGTATATGGCTCCGATGCAGTCGCGGGTGTTGTAAACATTATTACTAAAAAATCATTCGACGGGATGGAAATCGACGCCTCTACTTCTCAACCTACGCAAGACGGCGGCGAATCATATTACACATCACTTACTTTTGGTGACGAAGGTGAGAATAGTAGCTTTATTGCCAACATTACTTACACCAAAAACGAACAATTACGCGGTGACCAGCGTGACTTCATCCGTAATGGTGTAATCAGCTTAGACCACCCAGATAATGTAGATAACGAAGATGGCATTCCAGGGCGTACTACTTTAGATCGTGAAGGCTCTACATCATTATTTATCTACAGTAAGAATGGTGACTTTTTTGCTAACGATGGTGGCCACTACGCTTTTGGCGATGACGGCTCAATCCGTCCGTTCGCAGCGGAAGGTTTTCTTCCCGCAAGCTCAACACCAGGTAGCCGTAATACTCAATACTATACTGGCGAAGGTGATGGTTATAGCTTCCTAGAGCACAAGTATGTTCGCACGCCATTGGAACGTCTAAATGCGTCGATCAATGTAAACTACGATTTGGCTGAAGATCACTCTATGGCGTTTGAAATGACATATTCAAATACGTCAGCATATGGTGAGTCATCGCCAGCTTTCTTCTACCTCGGTGGCAATAGTACAGATAATGCATTTTTCGATGACCAAACAAAGCAGTTTTTTGCTGATCAAGGTATGGACACGTTCAATGCTTACTATCTAGCTGATTTGTTCGGTCACCGTCAGTACGACCAGAAACGAAGCCTTATTCGTGGTGCGCTAAGCTTCGAAGGCATCATCAATGATGATTGGAGCTATGACGCATATATTACCAAAGGCCATGTTCAGTCAGACACGACTTGGTATGGTGAGCTATTCGAACAACGCTTTAGAGACGCTATTGATGCAGTAGAAATCGATGGCAATATTGTGTGTGCTGAGCGTAATGCAGACGGTGAAGTGATCGGTGCCAAAGCAGGCTGTTCTCCATTAAATATTTGGGGTAAAGGCCTAGCGTCACAAGAAGCGTTAGATTATGTTGGAACCGATGCTACACGCAGAGCCTCTATTGACCAAACTGTGATTGCGGGTACGGTTTCTGGCTACATGTTTGAACTTCCTGCTGGCCCACTTGCTGCGGCTTTCTCGGCCGAGTATCGCGAAGAGAAGTCATCTACTTTGCCTGATCCTGCAATGCGCGAGGGTCTTATTTTCAACAACCAATCAGATGCGCTTAAAGGTGAGTTTGACGTAACAGAGCTTGCGGCCGAATTCTCGGTTCCTGTTGTTGTTGATACATTCTTTGCTGATGAAGTGTATTTTGAATTGGCTTACCGCTACATGGATTACTCTTCAACAGGGACTGATAACGCGTGGAAGGTTGGTTTTAACTATGTACTGAACGATGAACTGCGTTTTCGTATTAACCGTTCAAAATCTGTTCGCGCACCGAGTATTTCTGAGCTTTATCAACCTGCCGCGCAGACATTCGCATCTTTTGACGACCCTTGTGAACAGGGTGAAATTGATAACGCCGGTGAATATCGCGAGAACATTGAGCGTAATTGCCGTGCAGCGGGGATCCCTGAGGGTTGGGCGCCATCTAACCTATGGAAGTCAACTAACCACCCAGGCTTTGTCGTAGGTAACACCGAATTAGATAACGAAACAGCAAACGACTGGACTATTGGCTTTATATATACTCCTGAATTTGTTGAAGATCTGTCTATTACAGTGGACTACTGGGAATTCGATATCGAAGAAATGATCGTATCACCAGAAGCGCTTACTGTGGTTAATGGTTGTTATGAGTTTGAAAGCTTAGATAATCCTTACTGCGATTTGATTGAGCGTAACCCAGAAACCCTAGAAATCGATAACTTCTATCAAAAGCCAGTTAATGCGGCAACGAGCTTTATCGCTGGTACCGATGTTGAAATTAACTATGGCTTAGATACAAGTTTTGGTCAGTTTAACTTCCGATTAGTATCTACCTACTTGGACGAGCGTACTCAAAATAACACTGGTAAAGCTGAAGATGAGCGTAGTTACCAAGGCGAATATCATCGTCCTCGCTGGAAAGCACGTTTCATGACTAACTACTACTGGGAAGATCTAACCGTCGCCCTTGCGGCAAACTATCGTCACGCCACGGTGCTTGATAGAGAGTGGACATCAGAAGATAACGACTATAACGATGTACCTTCTTACACAGAATGGGATCTAACGGCGCGTTATCAAGTGTTGGACAATCTAGAAGTGCGTGGTGGTGTGTTAAACGTATTCGATCGCACTCCACCTCGTAACCCTGTACTGTATGATGATGGTGAGTTCTACGATCTAGACGGTCGTACTTTAACTGTGGGCTTTAACTATAAGTTCTAATGTAGATTGGTAAAAAACTTGGCTCCTAGATTTCAATCTAGGAGCCTTTTTCTATCATCACCTTTTTATTTAACGCTTGATAAAGGTGGAGTCAGTTTTTATCTTTTACATTTAAATGGTTTTTACAAGCCTCCTTTCTAGTTTTATTCTTCTATTTCTCCCAGTTTTTTGTTATCTGAGCCCAAGCCACAAGTGGACAGCTGCAAATTGAGCTGGAGCATGTTGTTTACATAGCATTCAAGACAAAGAGTTCATAGGTTAGTGAAAGCCTTGACCAAAATCATGGTGCAAGCTGTGCTGGGAGTACTTGAAGAATGTTTAGAGAACCTCGCTACTTTAATCACTCCTTTTTAACAATCAGCATTAGAGTTTTTTGTTAATAGCGCATTTTATGTTGTCCTTTGATTTTTTATTTCATTAATTGCAACTGTTTTTTTTGTTTGTGTGCTGTGTTTAGCAGTGAGAATTTCGCCGCAGCTATTTATTAGGAGTGTTTTCGATAAGTTGCGCCTTCTTTATGTCCCTTAAATGACAATGGCATGATTTTAAAGGTTAAAAAATTAAACATAAATTTAAAAAAAATTACACTAGTTTGCATCTTTGCTTTTACAACTCATTGTTATTTAAGTTAAAAATTTGTCTCTTAAGGCTTCCAATTGTTTTTTTTTGTGATACTAATTGTTCCTGAACCCAGTCCTTTATATGGGTTTCATTCTTAGAAAAATAAACAACTTTCAGTTTACAGGGAATAATTATGACTTCATTTAGCAAGCTTGCGCTGGCGGTCAAATCGGCCGTAGTCATTGGCGCAGTCGCTCACACAAATGCATCATTTGCAGCAGATTCTGATCGCGTACAAGAAGTAGAAAAAATCCAAGTTACGGGGTCTCGAATTGTTAAGCCTAAGCTTTCTCAACCAGCACCTATTGTTACGATTGGCGCTAAAGATATCGCTCAAGCAGGTGTGCCAGATTTAGGTAGTGTACTTGCAGAGCTACCTGCAATTGGTTCGACAGACACGCTCATTGGTAACAATGACAGTAACGAATTTGCTGGTGTTACGTCTGCGGACTTGCGTCGTTTGGGCGCTTCACGGACGTTGGTGTTAGTAAATGGCAAGCGCCACGTGGCAGGTGCACCAGGTAGTGCACAGGTGGACCTTAACACTATCCCTTCAGCACTGATCGAGCGTGTGGAAGTGATCACCGGTGGTGCCTCTGCGATTTATGGTTCAGACGCCGTCTCTGGCGTTGTAAACATCATCCTTCGTGACGATTATGAAGGCTTTGAATTTAATGGTTCCGTAGGTAACTCTACTGAGGGTGTGGGTACTAAAAACCACTCTTTCAGTGTTACTGGTGGTGCTGAAGTGTTTGACGGCCGTGGTAATGTTACCTTTTTCGCAGGTAAGGACCGTATCGCTGAAGTCATGGCAAATGATATTCGCCAAGTACAGCATTATGGTAGCGTTGCTAACCCAGAAGATACCGGAGAGACAGACGGCATCCCTGACCGTTTAACAGTGCCTAACGTAATGTCAGAGCTTATTAGTGAGCATGGTGTTATTTCTGCAGATGTTAACTGGACTTTCGACGAAAATGGCGTACCGGTACAAATGCCTGAACGTGTGTACTCTTCAAACGGTGCATTTGGTAGCTTCCCTGATGGGTGTCAATACTGCTTCAAGACGCAAGATTATGAGAATGTTTATCCTGATTTAGATAAAACAACCGTAGCTTCGTCATTTAGCTTTGACTTCACTGATAATCACGCCTTCTACAGTGACTTTAAATTTGTTCGTTCTGATATCAAACAGCAATTCCAGCCCTCTTTCCGCTTCGGTAACGTGTCTGTAAATGTTCAAGATAACCCTTATTTAGACGAAACCTTACGCCAAGATCTTCTGTCTCAAGGGTATGAAACAATTGGCTTTTCAAAATTCTTTGGTGAGCTTGGTAACCGTAGCGCGTCGAATAAGCGAGAGCTTTTCCGTTTTGTTGGTGGCTTCGAAGGTCTATTCACTTTAAGTGAAACTGATTTCTCATACGACACTTACTATGTATTCGGGCGCACCGACAACGTGCGTAATACTTTAAACGATCTTATTCCAGATAACTTCGTTGCCGCGCTTGATTCAGTCATTGATCCGGCCACTGGCGAAGCAGCCTGTCGTAGCCAAGTGCCATCGGCGCAAGGTGATGACTACAGCGACCCTGCAAGTGTAAATGGCGGTGCTTGTGCTCCTTACAACCCATTTGGCTTCAACCAAGCGTCGCAAGCTGCAAAAGACTGGGTGAGTGCTGATGTAACACGTACTGACAAGATTACCCAAGAAGTGATTGGTGGATACATCTCTTTTGACTCTGCAGAGTTCTTTGAGTTGCAAGGTGGGCCAATCGGTATCGCAACTGGCTTCGAATACCGTGAGGAGACATCGCAAACAATCACCGATGAATTTGCTAAGGCTGGTTTCCTTACCACTGCTGCCACACCTGATGCATACGGTGAGTATGATGTTACCGAAGGGTTTATTGAAGTAAGCTTACCACTTCTTTCGGGTCTATCTTTCGCGAAAGAGCTGACATTAGATGCAGCCTATCGCTCAGCTGATTACTCGCACACGGGTTCAAGCGGTTCTTGGAAAGTAGGTCTACTTTATCAACCAATCGATGATCTTCGCATTCGCGGTACGTATGGCGAAGCAGAACGTGCGCCAAACATCACCGAGGCCTTTGACCCTGTTTCTCCTGGTTTCCAAAATATCTCAGACCCATGTGATGCAGCGAATATTAACGATAACCCGAATCGTGCCGCGAACTGTGCTGCATTAGGCATTCCTGATGGCTTTGTCTCGCAGGACGCAGTGAGTGTTGATATTCTAAGTGGTGGTAACATTGATTTGAAACCAGAGCAATCAACGTCTCTAACCACAGGTATCGTTTGGACACCAAGCTTTGCTGATAACTTCTCAATGACGGTCGACTACTACGACATCGAGATTGAAGATGCAATTCAATTTATCTCAGCCGAGACGGTGGCAGAAAACTGTGTTGATGCGGCAGGCGCACCAGATAGTAACTTCTGTGCTCAGGTTGACCGTAACCCTGAAACCAACGACATTGAACTTATCCGTTCGGGCTATTTGAATGCCGCAGCAATTAAAACCAGTGGTATCGAGGCAGACTTCGATTACCGCACCGACCTTGCTGCTTTCGATGTAGATGGCGAGCTAACCTTCAACTTGTTTGTTAACCACTTGCTTGAACTTGAAGAGTTCGAGTTCCAAAATCGTCCTGATACCGTGGACGTAGAGGACGGCGAAGTAGGTGATCCACAATGGCAAGGTCGCTTCACTGTCCAGTATAGCTGGCAGGATTTGAACCTGACGTGGACAACTCGTTACACCGATCGTTCGGCTCGCTTCGATGTGTCACCTGATGGAGACATTGAGGAAGATATCTCACCATCTTATGTTGGCAGCATGGTCACACATGATCTATCAGCGCGTTATCAGCTAACAGATAACACCCGCGTTGATTTGGGTCTACGTAACCTAACTGATAAGTTACCACCGGCTTACATTCAAGCAAGCGGCGGTGATGAGGCAATTTACGATGTTGTAGGTCGTCGTTTCTTCGCTAACGTGAACGTTACTTTCTAATATTATTCTACCCTGCTAAAGCCCCTATCTAGGGGCTTTTTTATGCGCTTTGCTGTGCTTTGCACTTGATAGGGCAGTTCTGACAAGCCTCTTGTGCCTTGAGTTGATAGTGCAGGCAACACGTCATACGTGAGCTGTGGTATTGACCTTGTGCGTAGTGAATCGTTTGCCGAAAGCGCGGATAAAAAAGCTGTTGCCAACCTTGATGCGCTTGGTGCAGGTGCGCTTCATTGCTGTACCTGGCAGCATGTAGGAGTGCCGAAGTTAACGTGTCACTTAACAGTCGTTGGGCTAATCCTGGATTTAACCCCGCATACCTTGCGATGTGCTGCTGCCAACCTTGGCTTAGTGTTAACAGCTGAGCATGGCACTGCTTTCTTAATATCTGCTTATCTATACACTTATCAACATATTGATAAGTCACTGCGCTGAGACCATACATACTGCCACTGGTGTGCAGCTGCTGTTGCATCACGTCTAATTGAGGTACGCAATGCAACCCTTCGACACAGGCAACACTCAGGTAAAGCGGTTGCCAGCTAAGCTGCAAAAAGCTATTAACGCTGATATACGCGGAGCTCAGCTTCTCGGCGCGAGCATTTAGCCGGGTCAACAACGCCTGCCACGGCTGCCGCTCAAGGTGGTTATTCGCAAACCAGATGTCACCCGGGCGCGGCTCGGCAAACGCCAACAGCGAGCACTGTTGGCGTAATTGCTGCTCAATGGCCTTGTTATGCACGTTCACTGACATCGGCATAATCAGCAAGCGGATTGTGCAAGTCACCGGCATATTGCATGCTGCTGGCGGGGTCGGCGATATCCACCATCTGTTGGTTATTGCGCAGCTGTAAGCGGTTTAAGCAAGACAGCGGGAACGAGGGCGCAAACAAATCATGTTTGGCAAACTTGTCTTGCAGCTCGGGGTGAGCCTGTTGGTAAGCATGAATGCTCTTTGCCACGCAGCGCCAAAATGTTGTTTCGCTCACCAACTCGGCGTCGACCATAATCGCCGCCAAATAACGGAAGAAGCAATCAAACACATCGGTAAGAATAGAAAGAACCGCCACCTCTTCAGGTACCTCAATCTTGATCCGGCTGATTTCGTCGGCGATGGCCATGTCACTATTTAATAGGGCAATCTCTTCGCCGATATCTTTAATGAACACCCCAACGGGGATATGGCTTTTAAAGCGTAAAATGAGGTTTTCGCCGTGGGGCATAAACACCAAATCATATTGATAAAAGCAGTGCAGCAGGGGCGTCATATAGGCCTGCAGGTAATGCGCTAACCAGCGCTGTGGCGAGAGCCCAGACGCTGCAATCTTGGCGCCAATAAAGCTCTGCCCTTGGGTATCAATATGCAGTAAGCTGGCCATGGTCGCTAAGCTTTCGTCGTCATCCATATAATGGCGTGGATTTTCTCGCCACAGTGCCGCCATCATTTTTTTATAGGGGTTATCACCGAGCGCGGGGTGGGTGTAATACTGCTCGTCAAAGCCCAGAGTTGCCACCTCTCGAAGCGGTATAAAGCCACATTGGCGTAGGTAATCATCACCGGCAACTAAATCAAATAACCATTGGTTGATGGCAGGGGTTACTTTCATATACGCGCTGGAAAGACCGCGCATAAAGCCCATATTGAGAATTGATAAGGCTGTTTTTACGTAGCATTTATGCGGTTTTGTGATGTTATACAGGGTGCGAATGGATTGCTGTGGTAAGTATTTATCTTGGCCGTAGCCCAAACATACTATTTGTTTTTGCGCTATGTGGTAGCTGTAAACATGCACCAGCTTATTGAACCACTGCCATGGATGCATAGGGAATAAATAATAGTCCTCGGGGTTTAGCCCTTGCTCGCCTAGCTGAGCATCGAAGCGTTGCCGCTCTGCGATATCGAGCTCCTGCGCTATTAAGACCTCATAGCTATAATCGGCAGTGCTCTTAAAGGTGGTGTGGTGTTTATGACATGCAAGCCAAACAATATTAAATGCGCTGGCCGCCTCTGGCGTATACTGGTGAAAGTCCTGAGCATTAAAGCCGATGCGGCCATTGTTGGCGATAAAGCTGGGGTGGCCTTGAGTCATCTGCGTTTCAATCACCTGAAAATCAGCCTGTGCTAGTTGGGCACTGCTGAAGCTGTTATTGCGATACTTAAATGCGAAGCCACTGAGGGTGCTGGCGAGCTCCTCCAAATAGGTACCCAGCATGGTTTGGGCAATGCCTAATTTATCATTGCACTCTAACACAAAGGCGATGGCGTCTAGGGCCTGGTGTTGTCCAAGGTGCACTTTGGTAATACTTTGCGGGTCAACCTGCAAATGGTTGAGCGCCATGGCGTGGGCTCGGAAGTGATAACTGTGTCCGCCGAGGGTGCTGAGCACATAGCCCTCAGAATCTTGGTCGTAGGAGAAGATGCGTTCATGGTAAAATTCGCTCAGCATTTTTGCGATCAGCAAACGATTGGCGTATTGCCATGACTCATCATCCAAATGTTGGCCACTCAGGCTCGGTGTTATGCGCTGTTTTTCTGGGCCTTGCCTTGAGCTATCAAAGCGTTCAGGCAACTGGCAGAGATAATTAAAATGGGCGCGCGTTAAAGTGCCCAGCAGCGCTGTTTTATCACCTAGCTGGATCACCTTGTGGTGGCTGAACCCGGCTTTTAAATTAAGGGTATGAATTTTGTGGTTACCGGCATCCGGCTCAACCACCACACGTTCGCAATCAAGCTCAGTAAACATAAAGTGTAAGACCGAAGTCATCACCCCCAGACTAAAGCCGTGCACGGGCAAGTGCGCCGGTGCCAAAAGCAAATGCATGCCCAAGTCACCGTTTTGTAGATTTAAGTGCTGCTCAAGGTTTAGTAACTGCGGTTGATATACCTCGATAAGCGCGCTGGGTTTATCGTTGATTTCGACGATAAAAGCATGCTGCGCTGGGTCGTTATTTAGCGCTTGATAAAAGGCATTAATTTCTTCGGCAGATTGCTGCGTTGCGCCCCAAAAATGGGCTTGCGGATGATGCAACCATTGCACCAGCAGGGATAAGTCGTGTTCAAGATCCAGAGCACGAAAGGTAAGCGTGCCTAACAGTGGATGAGCGTGCGTGTATACAGTATTTTTCGTCATAATTTGTTCTCAATCTAGTTGATAAAGTAGCTCAGTCAATAACTTTATGAGTGGGGGGCTGCGTGGTGGCAGGCTGCCTCTGACGTACAAATAAAAGACGGTGCATCGCGAACGTGAGCAGTAACATCACCGGCATCATCGCGGCGCATTGCCAAGGCGTGAGGGTTTTAAAGCCAACCCACGCCATGCCCCAACACACCAGTACCCATTGCATAATGTACAAGCTGGTTACATGGCGAGAGCAGTAGGTCAGCACCGTCATAATCCGTCGTTGCACAGGCCAGTTTTGGCTCAAGCGCAGGAGCTTGTCGATAGCCGCGAGTGCGACTAAATTAAGTCCGCTTAAATACAAGGCACCACCGGGGCCAAGATGGAAAAAGTCATTAAAATGAGTGTCTTTATCCCATAGGCACAGCGCGCCGCCGACCATTAGCAACGGCAGACCAAGATGTAGGGCGCTGCGCGCAAGAGGCCGGCCTTGGCGTAGCCGCGCTGATAGTGCAAGACCAAAAAGCACACACGCCAGCCATGGAAATACCGGGAAGTAGACGTTAAACTGCGCGCCGACAAAAAGATCACCTAGGTAATCTAGCCCAGTAATACCGCTTTGCCAGCCGCGTATTAGCGGCGTCACAAAAGCTACGAGCAAGGCTAAGGCAATATAGACCCATGGGCTGCGCTTTGGGTGCACCACAAGGCTTAACAACAGTAGCGAGAGCCCAGCCATTTGCAGAATGTCGCCGGTGCCCAACAAGTACAGGTATTGCGGGAGTTGCAACGGCGATTGCCAGCCATACGCATTGATAAAGCTCTCAGGTAATACCCCAAGGGCGATAGGGAGCACAAACTTCAGTGCATTCATACCGTAGCCCAGCGCGAGTATAGTTACGCCCCGTTTTGCCAAGGCTCGCGGACTATGATGCCGAGAAAGCAATAAGGAAATCCCCATAGCAATAAGGAACGCAGCGGTGCCTTTGCCAAGTAAATGGATAATCTCCCCCAGTAACGATTGCCCCTGGGCATAACTGGAACCGTACATCCACAGCGTATGTACGCAGACCATGATGAGTACACTAAACCCGCGAACAAAGTCGACGGCAGTTAGACGGTGAGTATTCATGATTGTTTCCTTATTAATGACTCGGTGTGCTGGTTTGCGAAACGCGATTAAATTGCCTTGCTTCGGGGCGCATATAGAGCCCATAAAACACCATCAGCGTGAGCATAAAACCGGCACTGGCAACGAAAAAGGGCAGTGTGTAATTGCTGTCACTCACCAACGAACCGACGAGAAACGAGGCGCTGATCAGCCCGATGTTTTGCATAAAGTGCACCTTGGCAAAGTCGCTGCCATAAAAGCGTGGCTCGCTCAGGGCAAAAAGCACCACCTCAAGGCGTACCGTGACCACAAATAAGCCGATACCGAGTAGCACTCGGCCAAAGATCATCACCGGCCATGCCTGTGCGCCATGCAGGAGTAACCCGATGCTGGCAAGCAGCATAGCCCAGGCGATGTCTTTGCCATGGTGCGCTTGCGAGCGCGGGCGACGATGATTACGGTACAAGCATGCCAGTGCCACCCAAGCCGGAATGGCAAAAATAAAGCCAGCGAGGATATCGTTATTGAACCCGCTTAGTTGCTGCCAAAAAAGAGTGAAAAATGGACGCGCCAAAAAGGCACTGAAGTAGACCCCCATGGATACCAGCCCAAGGACGAGCACAAACCGGGGAATGCGTGTCCGCTCAGTAGTACTTTCACCAAGCACTCGTTGATGCCAAGTGACCGCTAAAACACGAATTAAGTACAGACACAGCAGCACTTGCACAGCATCGCCTGCCGCCATGATGAGATACAGCGCCCGAGGGTCAAAGCTGTGTAAGACCAGACCACCGAGTAATGCTCCGCCAATGCCTCCGAAATGCATCAGCACACTGAACAGGCCAACGATGCCTAGGTGTTTTTCCTTCTCTTCAAGGCTGAGAACAAAGGGATAGATCAGTAAGTAGCTCGCCTTAAACACCAACATCGTTTGCGAAAGTAGCCAGAATGCGAGGAGATCGGTGGCAAAATAACACGCCACTCCTAATCCTCCGGCAATGATCTGGGTCACCACCCACAAGTGCAGTTCATGAACGCGACGTGCCACCTTAGCCCAGAGCGGGAAGGCGCACATCACGGTGATACAGCAAGTGGCAAGGTAGCTGCCTACGTGCAAGCTGGAGCTGACATTGAACTCAGTGGCAAAAAACTGCGGATAAAACGGCAAAATCATGGTGTCGCACACCACCGAGATCACCGTAAGCAGTATAAGCGTCGATTTCAGCGCTTGTTGCTTCATACTGGACTCTTTTGCGGTTGCTGAACACTGGCTGGGACGCCAAACTCTTGAAAAGCGATACGCTGTTCAATCTTGTAGGGCTCACGCTTGAGAATGCCACGCAGGATGCAGCTGTTACGATAACAGGCCATCCCTAAATCTGGGGTGACAAAGCCATGGGTATGAAGCTCGGCATTTTGTACGAATACGCGTTGGCGTTTATCGATACTGTAGTCGCGATTAACGGCAAACCGACCATCGTCGCGCCAACAGAGCTCATCCATTAGGCCGCTGAGAAAATCGGGTAACTGATAATTAAAGCCGGTGGCCATGACCGTTTGCTCGCTGTGCAAGGTGAAGCTACGTTGCTGCTCTAAATGTTTGAATTGCAGGCTCTCGCCTTGGTGTCTAAGGAGTTCGCTGTTAGTAAATAACCGCGCCCGCTGAATACCTTGAACATCAAGCTCATAAAGCTTGTCGTAAATTTGGTTTATCAGCTCACTGTTTATGCCCTTGTAAAGGTTACGTTGATTGGCAAGCAATTGCTCTTTAGTGGCGTCTTCTAATTGGTAAAAGTAATCGACGTACTCAGGAGAGGTCATCTCCAAGGTTAATTTAGTGTACTCCAAGGGGAAAAAGCGCGGAGCGCGGGTGACCCATTGCAAGTGGTAGTTTTGGTGTTTTATGTCACATAATAAGTCATAGAAGATTTCTGCGGCACTTTGTCCTGAGCCCACCACGGTAATACTCTTACTTTGGTTGAGGGTATCGCGACGATACAGATACTCAGTGGCATGACAGACATTGGCAGCATCGGGCTGCACTGCGGGTGGATAGTACGGCGAAGGACCCGTGCCAAGCACGAGATGGCGACAAAAAAAGCGCTTTTCACCCTCCGGCGTATCAACGGTTAACTGGTAGCAATCTTGGCTATTATCAAATTCGACACGGCGAACGCAGTGGCCAAAACACACGCTGGGTAACTCACTCGCTGCCCACTGGCAATATTGGTTATATTGTTCACGCAGTAAGAAAAAGCTTTCCCGAATATAGAATTGGTATAATTTTCCCTGCTGCTTGGCATAATTTAGAAAGCTAAAGCGGCTGGTGGGGTCCGCCAAAGTCACCAAGTCCGACATAAAAGGAGTTTGCAAGGTGACGCCGTCGAGCATCAACCCTGGGTGCCAATCAAAGCACTGGCGCTGCTCAAGAAACAAGGCATCCAATTGCTCAATTGGGTCGCTTAAGCAGGCTAGGCTGAGGTTAAAAGGGCCGAGGCCAATAGCGATGAAGTCATACACCTTATTCATAGTTTGTCTCCTTTTCGAATAAGCGCGCTTTGAGGGTGTAGGCGCATGCTTTAATTTCGGCGGCAATGGTCTTAATGTCCTCAATGGCGGTGTTGGGGTTGAGTAGGGTGAATTTGAGGTAATTAATACCCCTGAATTTGGTGCGTGCGATGGCACACTCACCCTGTTTGAATAACTCGTCTTTAATCTGATAATTCAGTGTGTTGAGCTGCTCGTCATCGAGTTGGGGGTCAATAAAACGGAACACCAGCGTGCTTAATTCTGGCTCGTGAACGAGTTCAAATTCTTGATCTTGTTTTAACGTCACAAAGCTACTGCGCGCCAAAGCCATCACACTTGAAAACACGCGGCCAACCTGTTCACTGCCCATAATGCGTAGCGTCAACCACAGCTTCAGAGCGTCAAAACGGCGAGTGGTTTGCAGGCTTTTATCCACTAAATTAGGTGCTGCTTGCGGACAATCACTGAACGGGTTTAAGTAATCAGCGTGATGGGTTAAATGTTGGAATTGCTGTTTATCGGCGACGATAAAGGCGCTGCTGCTCACCGGTTGCAAGAAAGACTTATGGTAATCTAGGGTGACCGAGTCGGCATGCTCAATGCCGCTAAGTAAATGGGTGTAATCATCGGTGGCAAGCAGGCCACAGCCATAGGCGGCATCAACATGCATCCATACTTGCTGTTTTTGACAGCGCTCAGCGATGCTCGCCAAGGGGTCGATTGAGCCAAAATCGGTGGTCCCTGCCGTGGCGATGACGGCAATGGGAATGTCACCTTGTGCTCGGGCTTGGCACATGGCCGCATCGAGCGCATCTAAGTCCATTTTAAAGTGCTTATCAACACTCACTGGTACCACTGCGTTATACCCAAGTCCCAATAGGGCCGCGGATTTTTGAATGCTAAAGTGACTTACTTCTGAGCAGAAAATACGGTAACGCTTGGCTTGTGCGGGCAGGCCATGATCACGTATGACATGGCCATGCAAACGTTTGGCCGCATCGTCTCGCGCCAGTAATAATGCCATGAGGTTGGACTGACTGCCGCCGCTGGTGAAGATGCCATCAGCGTGGCTATCAAAGCCTATTCTTTGCACGCCCCAGTCAATTAGCTTTTGCTCTATTAAGGTACCGCCAGCGCTTTGGTCCCAGGTATCTAACGAAGAATTAATGGCACTGAGCAATTGCTCGGCTATCACCGCAGGGTAGGCGACCGGGCAATTCAAATGCGCTACGTACTTAGGGTGGTGAAAATAGACTGCATGATCTAAGTACAGTGCTTTTATTTCATCCAGTGCTTTATCCACGCTATGTAATGGCTGACTTAAATCTATATCGGCAACCAATTGGCTAAGCTGCTGGTGGTTAACACCTGAATGAACCTTTTTAGCACGGCGTATGGCCTGATGGATTAACGACATGGTTTGCATAGAAGCCATCTCGTAATGCAGCAGGTTACTCTCGTTAAAAATATAAGGGTGACTTGGGTCACTATGACTATTGCTAGCTGATTGGCTATCAACCACAGGGGCTAATTGATTCACGACGCAACTCCATTTAAGGTACAAAGATTAGAAACGGGATCGTAATGATAATGGTTATCACTGGCAATAATAAAAAAGGACTAATTTAACTTACATTTTTGTTACATGTCTATTATTCATACTCGAATAATGCATCCGCTCTAAAGTAAATCCGGCTATTCAAAGGGGTGACTACCTACCAGGTGCAAGCGAGTAAGGGCTCAAGCAAGGCGCTTTGTTCAGGAGAAAGTGATAAAAATTCACGTTGTGTCAGTGTGATCAGCGAGGTAACTGGGGGTAAAGTAGATAGCAGCGCACAGGGCACTGCTACTATTTTTAGAACTTACTGGTGGGGACCTTGTTCGGGCTTGGACTCTGAACCCGATAACACATAACCTGCCACGGTACCGAGTAATGCCGCTAAGGTTTCACTGCCGAAGTCGGTGAGCACGGCAAGGATCAGCAGCGACGGTAAAAACACCATCACTCCCAGTGCTTTTATGGAGTTAGGGCCAAAATCGGCATTGAGTACATGCAGGCGATAAAATGTTAGCGCTATGCCTGAAAGCATGGTAATCACCGCACCGACGATGGCGAGAAAGTGTATCCATGTTAAATCTGCCATTTCCATAGGGCGATATCCTTATTAATTCATGACTGAGTGTTTACATAATGTTAATTGTAAACGAAAACAAAGGGGTATAACAGCTGAACCACTCTTCTCGCTGCCACTCACGTGCTGGTGATTGCGCTTATGCTCACTGTTCACTGATTAGGTGGATTGCTAGCTATGTTTTAAAAAGGCAACCCAACCGCAGTGATATCAAGCAGGCCTTTTTATGATAAAAATGCTTCAATCAAAGGTGCAGAGCGTTTAAAGTAATACAGTGAGTAAACAAGGAAGTAATAAGCAAATGCAGTATAGCCAACTATCCAAAGGTGCGCGTCATCATATTAAAGCGGATCTCTTACCTGAGCGTGTCGCGCTGCAAACAAAAACGCATCATGTAATTGTGACCTTTCGTTTTTTGTTGCTGTTTTTCTCAATATCAGCGGCCGTGGTCGCGGTTTTTGATGATTCTCTGTTTTATGCGGTGGTGGCACCTATTTTATTGATCCCTTGCCTTTTTTGTTGGCTTAAGAGCCATTATTTGGTGCTGGATGCAGCGAAAGATCAAGCATATATCGAGTCACGTTTCGCGGGCAGAGCAGGCACTCCCATGCCTATGGGCCATTTGGCAAACGTTAAAATTGTGGTGCAACCCATCCCCAGCAGGGTTACGCACTATCAGTTTGCGTTATGTGGGCAAAGATATACGCTAGGGACACTTGCTGACACCCAAGCGGCGGCCAGCTTTCTTGCGCAGCACTTCGGCTGCCAACTGAGCGTGAAAGAGAGTGTTACCGCTACGGAGCAAACGATTTCTTTCGGCACTGACAAAAGTGAAGTGCAAGCGGAAACCGTGCAAAACCAGACTACTGATACACCCCCTCGCGTTGGCCGAGAACTGTATTTTTGGGATAAAACTGCGCTCGCGAAGTTTATTTTCGCTCCATTTGTTTTTTTGCTGGTAGTCGGCCTTATTGCCAAGGAGTTACATCGTGTCTTTTAAGCAAATTTCTAATGAATTAGCGGTGCTAAACAAGGGCAGTAAAATCTTCGTTGCTCGGTTTATCGGTGTATTTATTACCCTCATTGGCGCGGCGAATTTGTTCTCAGTGGCCCGTGGTGATATGCCACTGTTTGTGTGGGCGTCGGTCACTACACTTGGCCTTATCGGGTTGTTTGGCAGTTATGCGGTGTGGGTTGATAAGCGTAAACAGGCCGTGACTATACGCGCGAAGATGCTGTTTCCAATAAAAGCAAAACATATTAAATTTGGTGATATCGAGGCGGTTGTTGTGGATGAACGGATGTTAGACCGTCATGATGCGCGACTTTTTTTACAACTAACTAATGGCGATCGTTTCAACCTCGCTCCTAAAGGGTTTAAAAAACGTTTGGAACGCGACGGAGAAGACCTCGCGAGGTTTATTGATATCCCCCTGAACGTCACCTACAAGCAGTAATCGCTTAGCACTGACACTGTGACCGCCAGCGAAGGAACTTTGACAAGGTTCGTTGGTATTCACGGGTGCATGCTGGCATTTTTTAGTGCGTAATTGCACCCGCTATGCGCGGTGGCGTATTGAGCATGGCTACTTGGTAAAGCGGGTATACGTCGGTATGTTTGCCGCTAGGCTTACTCCAAGATCCCAATAAAAAATAATTTAAACAACAAGTTACAAAAGCAAAGGCACCAGTGATAACAAAGCTATAGCCTTTTCCAGCGGGTGGTTAATCCAATTAGGAAGGTCGCGGCGTAACCTAGGCATAACAGCGAGCTTATCAACCAGAACAACGCTGAGTTCCCCAATACAGAATGTTCACCGGTAGCGAGGTAGAGCCCACCCAAGGCACGTGCGCTAAGTACCAAGGTTATTAAGACCAAGGCTGTTTTTCTCAGCGGCAGCGCCCTTACTAACTGTGCAGCACTCAACGCATAGACCCCCCAGACAATGAGCACTATGCAGATCCCCAAGGTGACGAACGTGGGGTAGAGCTCACCGCGTGCGGCCATCTTTGCCATCGCCTCACCGGCTCCCATGGTGCGATACCCGTGCGCTCCTGCGAAAATGGTCAGTAAATGCGCCAGTGCTCCAAGAAAGCTTAACAGCGCAGCAATGACAAAAGCGCGTTTACCTTTATCCTGGTGAGTGCTCATACACTAAAAACTCCTCATTAAGTAGGCCCTAAAGCGCTGAGCCAGAGCAATAACCATCAATAACCCAACATTGCGGTAATAAACCGTGCTGACTAAAACCTAAGGTTTTCAATTCCTCCCTGCTAGGGCGGAGATATCCCGGGTGACTGACACGCCCTGACGCGAAAGCGGTAGCCATAGGGCATACTATCATTCGGCGCAATTTCGACGATTTCGTAGTCGTTAAGCTCCACCGCTTTGACGCTGTTCGCTTTTTCGCAGCGGGAGAAGCTATCGGCTTCGTAGCTGTATGCGAACATGGCAATAAGGCGCTTGCTACGCTCAAAATAGCCCTTAGTGTGTAAAAACTGCTGGATGTTTTTTGCTGCCTCGGTGTCTCCCTCAACCTGCACTTCGGCGCTGTTGCCGGGTTGTTTTGCGCCCGAGTGTTGGGTGGGCAAATCTTGTTGGATTTTCTCGCTCAGTTGCTGCACCGCTTGCTCTTGACGAGCAGGCGAATCATCGACTAAGGCTTTACCCTCGCTAAAGCTGGCGGTGATATCATCGAGCACCGCCTCAGCAGGTTTGTCATCAACGAAGGAAATGATATTTACAATCACCACACTGGCGAGAAAGAACCGCACCAACGCGGTCATTAGTGGCGAATAGCTCTGACTGATAAATTTAATGCGTTGCGAGCCAAAGGGTTTAATAAGCAGCAGTGCGACAATATAAAATGGTAGAAAAAGCTGTAACAACAACAAGGTACATAAGGTGATCCCCAGCGCCCAAGGGGGCAGATACAACAACGTGGCAAAGTTATGGGTGTAGTTGAAGTGGCTGGCCGACACTCCGGTAACTTCATTGACAATGCCACTGGCACTGGCGAGCACAAAGTTTGCGATGGTGGCATAGAACACTAAAATCAGAGCTTTACCTGCCAGTGAGTGCCACAACTGGTTAAACTTAGGCCAAAACTCTACCACTAAAGCAATAATAGTGATGACAGTGGCCAGCCAGCCTGATTGCAGCACCACTAAGCAGACAATGGCAAGCAGGTAGAGCTTTTGTGCGCTGCCAAGGTTAAACCAAATCGTCTGGCAACGTTTTAATAGGCGCATTTTATGCGGCTGCCACTGGCTCTGTTGCCGCTGTATATGTTTGTTTGCGCGCCAGCGCGCGACTTTGATACGTCTTAACACCATAGGGTATTACTTACCAAATAAGCGATTGTTGGCCACCTTCAGCTTGCAGCCGTGGCTATATGCAGGGTGCTTTGCGCGTAAAGCACAGCGTAGCCACTGACCAAAACATGCTCTGCATCTAATGAGCAAAATAACTCACCGCCACGGATGGATTTTTGCTTTGCGTGAAACTTGGTTTTACCTAGTTGCTCTGCCCAATAGGGAGTGAGTCCAGCATGGATAGAGCCGGTCACAGGGTCTTCATCACCGCCGTTAGCGGGCCAAAAATAGCGGCTGACAAAGTCGCAATCACTGCCTTTGGCGCTCACCACCACATCTCGTGGTGCCAAGGTTTTTAACTGCTCACTGTTACTTTGCAATGAGATCACGTCGTGTTCATCGTCATATATCGCAAAATAGGCCTGCGCGTTGGCCAACACCTGCTTCGGAGGGCGTGATAAACCTGCCAACAACGCCGCAGGAGTCTCTACTGCTTTAGGAGCAAGGTTGGGAAAGCGCATCTCAATACAACCATCATGGTGGCGCCACACCGTTAAATCACCGACCTGCTGAGTGGTAAAGCGTATGGTCTGATGACACTGAAAGTATTCAAATAGCACGAAAGCCGAGGCTAAAGTTGCATGACCGCAAAAGTCAATTTCCATCAGCGGTGAAAACCAGCGTATGGCATAGCCACCACTTGGGTGAGCAATGATAAATGCGGTTTCCGAGAGGTTATTTTCACTGGCAATGTGTTGCATGAGCGCATCGGGTAACGGTGAATCAAGCACCACCACCGCCGCAGAGTTCCCGCCAAACTGTTTTCGAGTGAAGGCGTCAATAATGTACATGCAAAGCTGCATAGGCTAAATCACCCAGTTAAAATCGCTGCGTTTAGAGTAATCAGTATATTCAGTGAAGGCAAGCTTAGGCCTGAAGTGCGTGCTTTGCAGCAGAGCTTACTTAGATAGAAAGTGAGTTATAAAGGGGCGATACAGCGAACAGGCTTTGAGTGCGCCGCACAAGTTCATTCGCTGCATAAAAAGGGAACTTAACTGTGATATAGCTTAATCTCAATGATAATGAGGCTGTCGGTGATAGCGATTTTAACGTAAAACTCATCAAATTCGTTACTGACGATATTATGCTGAAGTGGCGCATCAGCGAGATGCAGTTTACTGTTTTGCAGCGATTGCGAGAGCAGTTTTAATTCGTGCTCATCAAGAGCAAGTTTTGCAAGCTGTAACACAGAAGCATTCAATTGATTTGCAGCGGTGTCCATGTGCGGGCCAAGAACCATCAATGCCTGTTTGCCATAATGCTCACATGACCAATGCTTCACTGAAAATAAATTGCCATTAGCCAACACCCCTTTTACTTCGTTGCTCGACTCCAGCCATTGCTGAACGCTAATAGCTGGATTAGCGGCATACAGTTGTTTTTGGTTCTCTTTTTTCTCGTAAACGCACTCGTTGGCGGCGCATCCGACGCTGGATACCCCAAGGACGAGTGTAACCAGTAATGAGTATATGCGAGTAAGGGGGTGGGCGTGTCTACAGATTATCATGGTTGCACAATCTCTAAGTGGTAAGCTGCGTCTTCCAGTGGTGTAAGAAATTTAGACACTCTTGACTCTTTAACCTTAGTTTCAAACTGCTGTGGTCGAGTTAGGTTCGTGACCCAATTTAAAAGATACGTATTTCTAATACACAAGATTAGTATCAGAAATAGCCATCACTTGCCACCAAAATAGAAATTCATTGGTAGGTTAGGAAACTGACGCGTATTCCTTCATCGCTATTGAGTCATTCTTCAAAATTAGCTTTGTGTCATCGCTACTGCGTTTAAGTTTTTAAAGCTAGAACCGGTTGGCTAAATTTGCTATCAATGGCATGAAGGTGGGGCATTTTAGGATGAAGCAACCTAACCTGAGCGCTCGGTATTGAGTTTCTAGTCGGTTTAAAGGATTTTGACGTGTATTTTTTAGTATTTCTGGGGTTGGTCGTGCTCGCGATTACTTATTGGGACTATCGCAAGGAGGAAACTGACACCGTATTGCTCCTCGATTGGTGGGTGTGGTTTGACGTATCCAAAGCTCGCTTTCCAGTGTTGTATTGGCTCATCATCACGCTGCAAGGCGCTGGTGGACTTGCCTTGGTATTGTACGGTTTGATAAACAGCTAATGTGTATACAAAGCCGGTGTCCAAATAAGTGGCCGGTGCACATAGGCGATAGTCGCTATTATCAAAAACTGTCTATGCACCGCTTAAAATATCGCTGAAATAAGGAAGACATCATGGAAGTTAAATTTCTTAAAAAGGATGCTGATTATAAAGCGGTGTTGGAGGTGTTATTACAGCTTCGCCCGCAGTATTCTCTCGATGCTTTATCCGCGCAAATTGACAAGCAACAATTACATCATTACCAGCTTGTGTATGTGAAATCCTCGCAAGGAGTGCTTGCGGTGGCAGGGTTCAGTGTTGGTGAAAAACTGGCTTGGGGTAAACATATCTATATTGAGGATTTGGTGACTAATGCAAAGTATCGCTCGCGTGGTGTAGGACAATTCTTACTGGATTGGTTTAAAACTTATGCGCGGGCTAATAATTGTGAGCAAATTCACTTAGACTCGGGCGTTCAACGCTTTGCTGCACATCGATTCTATTTGCGTGAGGGTTTTAACATCGCCAGCCATCATTTCTCAATGGTGGATGTATAGCAAGGGTAAGTGGGCTTATCGCCTAGCTTGGATAGGGCTGCACCTAGTTTTCTAGATGCAGCGGCGTCATCACTGTTACGGCTTAGTGCATATTCGCGTCGTATTTTTGCGCCAAATCGTGTTTTTGTTTATCACTTAAGGCACGCCCAGCTAATTGAAACACCTCTTGTTCTTCTTCATCTAGGTGATGGTGCACTTTGTGGTGTAACTTCTTCGCCGTTGCCAGCCAAGCAGGTGAACTCATATCGGTGCTTTCAAGCTCTTCGATCAATTCGTCAATATCATGATGTTCGGCAATGCTGTGACGCGCTTTTTCTTGAGTTAGGTCTTTAAAAATAAGTGGGTCATAGAAGTAACGCTCCTCAAATTTGGCATGCTCTTGCAGCTCATGTTTGAGTTTTTCCAACAGGCCATGGCGTGTTTTAGTGTCACCGCTGGTCTCGATCAATTTATCAATGAGCTCACGTTGGGTGTCATGGTCATGACGTAGTGCTTCAAATATGGTCATAGTGTCTCCTTTTTACTTTGCTACCGACTACACAGAGCAAGTCAAATGCCACATTTCAAGCTATTGATTAGTAAATGCTTTTTATTTTAAAGAAATGAGGCAATGTAGCTTTTACAAGTAAAAATGGAAAATTCACCACACCAAGCCGCCATTTAGGCACGCGGGCGGAAGTCATACAACAGAACGTTAATTGTTAAGATGAAAAAGCCTGCGTGATGCAGGCTTCTCAAGGAGTACAGCTTAGTCCGCTTTGTTGGCGTCTTTCACTGCTTTTAATTTACTGGCGTGGTCAATTTTGTAATCAGGCATGTCTTTGTTGCCTTCCATCAGGTAATTATCCATCCAGCGCATTAAGCGCAGACTGTAATCATACTGGGCAGCGACACGGCGGTTACCATGACCTTCACCAGGGTAGTACACTAAACGAACGTCTTTACCTTGCACCTTCATGTAGCGATATAGCTCCATTGATTGCGCTGGGTGTACACGGGGATCGTCTTTACCATGCATAATCAATAGCGGTGTTTTAGACTGACCCGCCCAGTAAATTGGGCTACGTTCCAAGTACCACTGCCATTTTTCCCATGGGTAAGAGCGTGCGTGTACTAAGTACATTTCGTTGGAAATGTCGGTAGTACCGAACTTAGAAAGCTGGTTGGTCACGCCAACAAACATCACACTGGCTGCGAAATGCTCGGTTAATTTAGTGGCGCCCCAGGCTGATGCATAACCACCGTAAGAGCCGCCGGTAATACCAACACGGTCGCTATCGACTAAGCCCATTTTTACCAAGTATTGCTTCATATCGACAAGATCGTCGAACTCTTTGCCAGCGTAGTCATTTTGGCCCAGCTTAGAGTATGCAACGCCTTTACCGGTAGAACCGCGATAGTTCGGATAAAAGACCGCATACCCGCGCGCCGCGCCCATTTGTCCCGGATCAGAATAACTGGTTACCCAGCCGTTCTTGTCGTGACTTTCTGGACCGCCATGCACGGCCATAATCAGTGGGTAACGCTGACCTTCTTGATAATCCAATGGATATACCAAGACGCCGCCAATCTCTACACCATCGCGTGCTTCAAAGCTAAGCGCTTGCTGTTTGGCAAAACGTTTATCGTTGAGCCATGGGTTTGAATCGCTTAGGCGCGTTGCCTCATCACCACGGATCATAAATACTTCGTTCGGGTGCTTGGCGGTGTTAGCGCGCAGCGCGATAGTTTTATCCGAGTCAGACACGCTCAAACGACTGGCAATAAATTCGCCTTGCTCAATCAAGGTGTCATAGTCCTCATCGCCTACCTCAATTTGCCCAACAAAGGTCTCGGGGCTTACAGCGGCAATAAAGTTAAGGGTGTTTTCGGTGTTGGCCCATTCAATGTCGGCAATGTGGCCCATAAAGTCAGGTAACCACTGTTTAATCTCACCACTTTGCGTATCGGCTAGATATAAACGGCCGGTGGCAGGGTCGTGTTTATCTTCGGCGCCTAAGATAGCCACATAACGGCCATCATGAGAAAGTTCGGCATCGCCTAATTTCCCTTCCGTTTTAAACGACAGCGTAACGGCCTTGCTTTGGACATCAAACAAGTGCCACTGCGACTTCATGTATTTATCATCAATCAATGCCGTCGGCTGAGTTTTGACTAATAATTTGCTGCCATCGTCAGCATAGTTCATGTCGCTAACATAGCCATCAATGTCAATCGCTTCAGGGTCTAGCGGCTTGTCAGCTTTGGCTAGATCAATTAAATGCAGTTGCTTGTTTTTCAGCCCTTGCTCATACACTTCGGCCATAAAGCCTAATTTTTTTAGCTCTTTTTCCGACTTATCTTTGCTTGGCATGGCCAGGATTGCGACTTGCTTACCTGTTGGGCTAAGCTCGTAGCTGGAGATTGAGCGGCCTTTCAGGGCAAACACTTGCTGAGCTTGACCACCGTCTACCGGAATGTGGTACAAGGCGGTGTGCTTGTCTTCGCCTAGTTTGGCGAGGAAATAGATGTCTTGACCGTCTGCTGACCAGCTAATGCTTTTAATATTTACCTTGCCGGTGATAAAAGGGCGCTCTACGCCTTCGTCATCAACCACATAAAGTTCACTGTAGTTGTAGCCATTTTTATCAACGTACAGCTCGCGTGGTAAAGAGCGCGTAAAGGCAACCTGCTCGCCATCTGGACTGATAGCGGTTTGGATCACACTTTTAATTTTCGGAATATCTTCAACGGTAATGGTATCACTGGCTTGGGCCGATAGGCTGGTGCCCATGGCTGTTGCCAGCGCTAACGCTGTTGTCAGTAGTTTCATGTTAGTCCTTCACTTGTTATTAGCTTTAGCTATTGTACAAAAGCAACAAGTGAAAGCCAGTGTTTGCGCCCAAGGTCACACTGGCTGCGATAAAAGGGCCCCATGTTGGAGCCCCAAAGTTGGGATTGGGTTTACTATCTATGCAATGACTAAAAACATTAGCGAGTACGTTTGCGCACTCTCTTTATTAGCTATCTCTAAGACGCACTCAACGGCTAATAATTCCGTGTTTTACATACTATTACCCAAGTTGACAGAAAGTTACATTTTGCCTTTAAAATGTGTAGCGCAGGCCTGTGTAAAAACGCCGACCATTTTCGTAAATGCCAGTGGGCGCCAAGTGACTACGCTCATACAGGTAGGTGATTTCATTATTGAGATTGATCACATCTAGGTTCAGTTGTAATTGCTCGGTTAGATTGACGCGGACGCTGGCGTCAAGTTGGCCATAGTTATCCATGAAGGTTTCGCCTACGCCGGTGGCATAGCGGGTCCGGTAGTTGTAAGCCAAGCGAACATCAAACAATGGCTGTTGATAATAAACAGAAAAATTCACCGAATGCTTTGACGTCCCGGGGATGGCATTGAGTGTCCCCGCAGAGTGAGCTTCCCGAGAGCCTTGTACATAAGTGTAATTGGCCAGTACCCCAAAGCCGTACCAAAACTCATGCTGTAATGCGAGTTCTGCACCGGTTATGGTGCCGCCCGCACCGTTGGTGGGCCTATCTATGGTCATCAAAATGCCCTCATGCTCCTCCTGTCGGCGCTCGAATTCAATAAACGAAGCAATGTCCTTCATAAACACGGTGCCAGAGAGCAAACCTATATCATTAAAATACCACTCTAAGGCGGCATCAAATTGATTGGCGCGATAAGGGTCAAGTTGTGGATTGCCGCCTTGGCCTTGCGCTTGGGTGACGTTGTAGTTGGTTGAGGGCATAAGGTGATGATACTGCGGACGAGACATCACCCGCGCCGCACCAAGGCGTAGCAGTATGTTGTCACTTAAGTGGCTACTGAGGGTTAAGCTAGGTAAAAAATCCCAGTAGCGGCGTCGGCTTTGTTGCCATTGCCCGAGTTGTACAGTACTGACGTTTGCCACTGAATGGGTTCGGCCTGACTGGGTTCGGCCCGAGTGGGCTGGGCCGGCATAGGCCTCGGCTTGCTGCTCGGTGGCCACCAAGCGCACCCCCAAGTTCCCTTGCCAAGTGTCAGCCCCTACCTGAATCTGGGTATAACCGGCCAATGAACGCTCGTTAATTTCAAAGCGGCTGGGCCGCTCTTCGTACTGATGAAAGTCAATACTACGATATTGCCTTGCCAGCGCTTGGGTATCGGCATAGGCGTAACGTTTCAAAGTATCGCTGCTGCCAATATGGCGTAAATAGTGCTCAGGGAAGGGCGCTGAAAATTGACTTAGACGCCAGCCTAAATCTCCGGCTAAACCAGTGTAGTCGCCGCCAATAGAGCGCCGACGAGTGAAGCTTCGTTGGTGGTCGCGGGCTTTGATACCCAGCTCTATTTTATTAATAACGCTATGATCCACAGCGCGAGTGATGTCAATTTGGGTATACCACTGCTCATCTTCGGCATCCTGAGCGTCATTGCGAATGCCACTGAGTAACCACTGCTGTGCATCGGTGGCCGCTACCTCATATTCAGCGATGATGTTTTGTCGCTGGCGAGTGTCGACACGAAATGCGGTATTTGCCGAAAACTGTGTGGTGTGGTCTTCTCGTGTGCCACCACTGCCTCGACTCATGCCGAGTTGGTATTGAGCTTGCCATAACCCTCGCTGCCAGGTGGCTGTGAGGGTATTGCTGGTAGTGGCGATGGCAGAATCTCTCCATATAGCTTCCATGGCGGTGTTAAACGGTTGCGAGCTGGAGTTATCTGCAGGCACTTGGGTGTATGCGCCGTAGGCGAGCACATTATCGATAATATGATAATCACTGAGATGGCCACCGCGAGCATACACATTACTGGGTTGCCAAAGAAAATTCTGATTGGTGTTGTCAGCATCTAAATGCGAGTACAAGGAGGTTAAGGCAAATCGCCAACGCGGATTGGGTACGTACTGCGCGGCAATCATCAAGGTATTTAGCTCCCGCTGTTGCTGAAATACCGCTGAGCCACCGCCCCCGGGTGACCAAAGCTGAATGCTTTGAGCCGGGTTTTGCTCTTCAAGCACGGGGTATAAGCGTGTGCCTTGCTGGCTGAAATGGCGGTCATCCCAGCCCCAAGACTCCAGTCCATCGCGACGCACACAGCGTTGATTATGGGTATAACTCACGATGACCCCCAAGGTATGAGCGGAATTTTGCCATTCACTATGGAGCGTAAATTGAGGGTCGAAAGCGCGGCTAAGATCGTTATATTGCAGCTGCGCGGCGAGCACTGTCCTTGGCGCATAGTTATCAAGGGGAGAAGGGGTGGTGATATTAATGGCCCCCCCTAAAGAGCCTTCATCATGCTTAGCTTGTGGGGTTTTTAATACACTCACCGAGTGGACAATTTCGCTTGGTAACAGGGTAAAGTTGAAGCCGCGACTAGGTAAGCTGGAGATCCACCAATCGCTACTTGCTAGATATTGGCCGTTTAAATAAGTGCGGTTTTGTTCAGCGGTGGTGCCGCGCACACCGATACGCTCACCTTCTCCTTGCGCTCTAAACAAGGAAATGCCGGTTAATCGTTGCAGGGCCTCGGCGACATTTTTATCTGGAAACTGGCCGATGTCTTCTGCATTGATCACTTCACTGACACCATTGTGATGTCGTTTTTCACTGAGTGATTTGACAGCGCTGTCACGAAAACCCCGAATTTCAATGGTTTCTAAGCCTTTGATGCTCACCTTAGTGCGCGAAGGCTGGGCTTGTTGCTCGGCATATGCCAAAAAAGGGACGCTTAAGATGAAATAAAATGTTAATCTAGCGAAAGATAAATAACGACGACTGGGTGTTAGGGCACGCATCTTCAACCTCACCATGCTCAGTAAAATCAAGCTAAGCGACTAATAAAAGCGCAAAGTTGAGGTATCATATCGTGCTTGGCAATCATTAACCACTTTTTAACCTTGCGAACATTTTGAATAACCCGGCTGTGGCAAATCAATCATGTTATATCGGCGATATCCTTGTCGACTTTGCCGCCATGCGCGTGCGTCGCCAGGGTCGTTGGTATCCTTTGGAGGCAAAGCAATGTGCGCTGTTGCGGGTACTTGCCGAGCGTCCGGGCGAGGCCGTGAGTCGCGAGCATATCCTCAATGCGGTATGGGGCGATGTGGTGGTGAGCGATAACTCGTTGAGCCAATTGGTCACCCAGCTGCGCAAAAAGTTAGCCGATGATAAGGGGCAACCTCGATTTATTAGAACCGTCCCGCGCATTGGCTATCAACTTATTGCTGAGGTTACGCCTGTAACTATTCAGTGTTCTGCGTTTAATAAGCGGTTGCCTTGGCTCGGGGTGGCAGCACTGACACTGGCCCTTGTTATCCTGATATGGGTGTGGCCGAAAGGCTCTTCAGTGCAGCACTTTAGTGAACAATACCGGGCTTCCTCAGCTCCCGGGGGCGAGACCCATTTAACGCTTTCACATCATGGCCGCTATTTAGCCTATTCGCAACGTGCTGAAAACCGCCGACATTTTGATTTAATAATTTACGACACTCATAGCCATGCCCACCACAGCATTCGCACTTCAGGGTATAGTGAACAGGCTTTGGCCTTTTCCAAAGACGGCCACTGGCTGCTGTATGAGCGCCTTGATGCATTTGGCTGTGACTTACGTCTTTTGCCGACATCGCAGCCCGTTGAGCTTTGGCGTTTAGCAAAAGACATCAGTTTAGGACATTGTCAGCAACGAGTTGGAGGCAGCCCGGTGTTTTGGCCCAGTGCCGACAGGGTATGGTTATTTGAATGGCATCAAGGAGAGATTGCTCTGGTGACGTATCGCTTGCAATTGCAGGCCCGAGCGCACTTAACCCAGCGCCAAGTTATTGCTCAGCTGCCTAGCACAGTGGCGGCGTTAAGCCAGGATAATCAGTTGGCGTATGTGGTCAGCGAACGAAATCAGTTCCAGGTTTGGGTGCGACATATCGATAGCGGCTCACAACAACAGTTGTTTACCTCCACTCACCCCATTCAAAGTCTTACCTGGTCTGAAAATGGGCTTTGGGTGGGTGCGCAAAAGCTGCATCTGGTTACTCTTGATGGTGGGAAGCAAAGCTTTGGCGGCACCGCTGCGTTAGGTCAGGATTTGAGTGTAGGTCATAGCGAAGCGGGCACGCGAGTGGTGCATAATGAGGGAAGTTTTGGAGTCAACCTTTTTGCCGCCACGTGGCGCTCACCAGGGACGCTTCACTCAGCCCAGTTAAGTTCATCAACGCGCCTCGATGTGATCCCCACTTTGTCAGCCAATGGCGAGCAGCTGGCTTACGCCTCATATGCCAAAGCAGGCGATCCTAGGAACCTGCCCGTTGAAATTTGGCAAAAGCGCCAGCAGCAAAGCTCACCAAGCTTATTAGCTTCATTCCCTGCTAATACCCGCATTAAATCTATGCGTTACTCCCACGATGGCGACTACTTATTGATACACAATGTTGATAATAGCCTGTATTTACTGCATGTGTTCTCGCGCACGCTGGTGCAGATAGTGGATCCCCAATATGGCCTAAAGATGGCGCAGTTTAGCGCCAATGATAAGCACATCCAGTATCATATCCGCGATGATGAAAACGTGCCATGGAAGGTATGGCAATATGATTTAGACTCTCGGGTGGCGTCCCCTAGCAGCGATAAGCTAGCGCCGCAAAATGAGCCTTTAGCAGTGTGGCAAGCACGTATTAGCGCCTTTATCCCCAGCGATGTGATTGCTGATTCAATGCGTATCTATCGACCGGCGATATTCAATGGGGGCATTTATTATGTGATTCGCCAAGGGCATCAGCTGAGTTTGTATCGTTACACACACAATCCAAGGCAGAATACCTATATTGGAGAGCTTGGTTTTTATGGTTACGGCGCCGATGTATCGTTGTCTTTGGCGACATCCAGCGATGGCTCGCGTTTAGTGTACAACCAAGTTACTGACTTTGAGTACGATATCGTCATCAATACCCTTTAATCTTGATATGCAGCCTCAGACCAGCCTCGTGACTGTGCTTGTTGTCGGGCTTGCGACATAAGCGGCTGATAGGGTCGGCCGCGATGCTTATTAAATAGGGCCTGTGCCCACAATAAGTCAGGGTGGGTGTTGTCCTGTTGTTGTGCTTGATTCAGCCAAAAAGTTATGTCTTGCTCAGCGTTTTTTGGCTCCTCAAGTAGTAGCTGCACCAAGTCAATCTGAGCGCGTAAATGACCTTGCTTGGCGCTGCGTTTGAGCCACATTTGGCGCTCGGAGTTGGTGGTGTGTAAGCTCAAGGTCCATTGCGCAGCGCTCAGTTGATTGTTGGCGGCAACACGAAGCCAGTTTAGGCCAATTTGGTGAGTGCGTGGATCACTGTTGTTAAGCAATTTTTTTGCTAAGCGGTACTGTGCTTTAGCGTTGTTATTCTGCGCGCTGGCGCGCAATAAGGTGATGTTGGCATCGTTATCTGGCCAGTGCGCTTTAAGTAGTTGACTGACATTGTACTGCTCGGAGCTGAGCCAAGTGGCAATGCGGTACTGAATGTCGCTTTGTCCTTGCTCTGCCGCCTCGACAAGCGCACTGATCTCTTCTGCATAAAGGCGTTGTTGGCGAGTGAAACTTTGTCGATAACGTTCACCTTTATGAGTATTGAAGTGATACAGCAAGGAACGTCCGCGACGGGCATTTTGGCTTTCGGGCGGGACATAACGCCAGCGCTTTAGCGCTGCGAGAACGCTTTCTTCAAACACATGGGGTGGGTAGGCATCAATAACCACGGTATTTTTTACCACGCCACTGGCGTCAATATCGAACTCGGCCCAAACCCAGCCCTCTATGCCTTTTTCAATCGCATGGCTGGGGTAGTTAGGTTGTACTTGATAGGTCGTACTGAGTGTGGAGGTATTGCCAAGGTCACTGTTTTCGAATCCCAAGCGACGATTATGCTCGCTAAAATCGAATTGATGCGCCAACTGCGTGAAAATCTCGCTGTGCTCGGGGTTATGCTCTAGTTGTTGCGCAATGAGGCGGGCATGGTTATCGGCTGCAGATAAGCCATAATCACCGGCTAATACAAAGTAACTAAAGGCTTTGTTTAGGTTTTGCTCACGGCCTTGGCCGTGTAAATTCATCACTGCTAAATTATAGAGTGCATCGACATTACCCAGCGTCGCTAAGGTTTTAAATTGCTGGTACGCCTCTGTGTATTGTTGCGCTTGGTAGGCTTTGGTGGCACTAGCAAGATCGCCACGTACCGGCAGCGCATAACTGAGCGATACCAACAATATAACAAAGGTAGTTGAGGCGAGGTTAGTACGGCGCAATATAAGTAAAGCCTTTTAATATCAGCAACAAAGCGCTTCTTCTGGCGATTTAAAACGACTCAATTGTACAAACTAAGTGAAAAAAAAGCTAACAGCATATAATCATTGGCACCTTGCCAAAGGGCTATTAGCTTCCCCATTAGGGGATAAAGGCCCGTTGCCTATGGTCGTGGAGACGGCCTCCTTGGCGGGCCTGTGCTAGCCGCGCATGGCTGCTAACACCCTCAATACCAACGATAAGTGGCAGAGTTGATATTGAGGGTAAGGGGCTAAAAGTTAAAGCGTACGCCGGCGGTAAATCGTCGGCCATCGGCATAGACCGAGGTCAGGGCTTGTTTTACATCCTCCTCCTGATAGCTGAACGTATGCTCATCGGTGAGGTTAATGGCTTCTAACACCACCGCGACGTTATCGTTAATGTTGTAGGTCAGATTGGCATCAATTTGACCATAATCATCGATGTACCCGGGCCAATCTCGGCCGGTGTCGTAACCGGTGCGATAGTTATATGAAATACGGCCACTAAAGCGCGCACTTTCGTAGTAGGCGCTGAGGTTGATGGTGTGCTTTGAGTTACCAGGAATGGTGACATCCTCACCCTCATCATTTTTCGCCTCACCGTCGACATAGGTGTAGTTGGCACCGATGCCAAAGCCTTGATATAACTCTTGCTGATAACCAAGTTCTAAGCCTTGAATGCGCCCAGCACGGCCATTAACGGGGCGGCTAATTAATATCTCTACTCCTTCATGTACCTCTAAGTTGGGTGTGCTATCAATAAAGGATTGAATGTCTTTATAAAAGAACACGCCAGATAGTAGCCCTGCTTCATTGAAGTACCACTCTAAGCCAGTATCAAACTGATCAGCGCGATAAGGGTCGAGATCAGGATTCCCTCCGGTCCCGGTTTGGGTTTCCTTGTTATAGGAGGTGGCCGAGCTCAAGTCTGCGTAATCCGGGCGCGACATCACTCGCGCTGCACTAAAGCGCATCAACAAGTCGTCATTCAGGTCGATAGCCAAGTTGATACTTGGGAGAATATCGAAATAGTCTTTATCTTGTTGTGTCCACACCTGTGCGCCTTCAGCACCTGCGTAGGCGCCCGAGTCTTGCTGTGTTTGAACTAAGCGTACTCCCAAGTTGCCGCGCATACCTTCGACATCAATCGTGGCTTTGACATAGCCTGCGGTTATTTTCTCGCTTATCTCAAAAGTACTGGCTTTGAGGACACGGTATTGCCAGTCTAGGGCATCGCCCTCGCGACGGACTTTGTCAGAGTCAGTAATGGCATAATTAGTGAGCGTACCGGGACTGCCTAAACCGTCAAGATAGTCACTGGGCATGGTGTTGCCATAGTCGCCAAGGTTCCAACCCAGATCGGTACGCGCATCGGTGGTGTGTTTCGTATTAAAGCGCGTATGGTCGCGGTACTTTACACCTAGTTTAATAGCACTAAATACCGCTACATCAATAGGGCGTTCAAAGTCGAATTGAATGTAGCTTTCGTCATCTTTGGCATCGTTGCTGTCATAACGTAAAAAACCTAAGTCCCAATTACGGCCATCCGCTGGGGCGGCGCCATATTCAGTGCGTACATCCTCAACCTGACTGGTATCGAAACTATGCTGATAGTTACCCTCCCAGCCGACACTACGATCGGCTTGGCTACCGCCGCTGCCTTCGGTATAACCAAGGTGTACGCTGCTTTTCCAAAGTACACCTTGGTGCACCACTTTTAAGTCATAAGAAAGGGTATCTATTTGCGAGTTACGCACCTTAGTTTCATCCAAGATATTATTGCCATCAGGAGATAGCCCTAAGGTTCCGGCGACTAGCATATCGCCAACAACGGGGTGGTCGATGACCTCAGCATCAAGGTAGTTAGAGCCACCGTATCCGGGTAACCAAAGGAAATTTTGGTTGGTGTTGTCGGCATCTAAGGTAAAATCCAAAGCGTTGAAACTGATGTCGAGCTCATCGGTGGGGCGATATTGCAATGCCAGTGTGTAACCCGTGCGCACGCGTTCTTGGGTGAACATCGCTGAGCCGCCGCCTCCTGGGCTGTAAACATTGCTATAGGTATCGCCCGCTGCGGTGGTAATGTTTCTGTCTATCCAACTCCAAGCTTCGATACCATCGCGTCGAAGGTTGCGTTCCTGGCGAATTAACGACAATAGCGCACCGAAATTATCTTGCTCATTTTTATAGTTGTACATTACCGATAGCTGCGGATCGGTCTCACCGGATACCTCGCTGTATTGCGCTAATGCCGAGCCGGCAATCTTGTGGGCGGGCAAGTCCAATGGTTTACGTGTTTTCACGATCACGGTGCCGCCAATAGAGCCTTCATCTAGGTCGGCTTCTGGCGATTTATACACTTCCAGCCCAGAAACAATCTCTGAGGGCAGCATGGTGTAATTAAAGCCGCGACTGGGTGCTGAGTTAGTCCACCAATCGGCGGAGCCCACCGCTTGGCCGTTGAGCAACGTCCGGTTTTGGCTTTCTGGTGTACCGCGAATACTGACGCGCTCGCCCTCACCATAACTGCGAGTGATGGATACGCCAGTAATACGCTGCAGCGACTCGGCAACATTTTGGTCCGGAAATTTGCCAATATCTTCGGCGGTAACGGCATCGACGACCGCATTGGCATAGCGTTTGGTATTCATCGAACGCACTACGCTGGAGCGAATACCACGCACTTGAATCACTTCCATATCGCTGCTGGTGGCCTGCGGCTGTTGCGCTTGCACCGGTGTGCTAAACGACCCCGCAATGCAAGCAAGGCCTATGGCCCAAGCGACCGGTGTGAGTTGATGACTCATAAACTTTCCCCTTGGTGTTGTTGTGCTCCCTTGTGCTCGGCCTGTGGCGGCACAATGCCCGAAGGAGCGCATTTAGTTATTATTTGACTGCTACAAACACGACAAATGACAGCGTTATCATTTATCTGTCATCAACCTAGTTCGAGTACGCATTTTGAGTCTTGAATCACTATGAAAAGTTATGAATTACTGGGTTTTATTTTTCATCTCTATGATTATTAATTATTTTTATTTGAAGCTTATCTTGGGATCGGGTAAATAAATTAAGTTTACTTATTCGTGTTTTGAGCGTCTTTTTATGCCTAGCTGCGAACAAAGGCTGAATTTTTACACTAAGGTAGATAATTCGGTTGTTATTGGTGATACTAGAGTGAGTACCCAGCGGGGATACTCCGCTATTTTTTCCCTTAATGCTGCTAAGGATTTGCGTGAGCACACTGGCTCGACTACATCAGATCACCTCAGATCAACAGCTCAGCTTCTTTGAAAAAGTGCATCGTTTAATGCGCTTTGGCCTTGATGAATTTGCACTGGATATCGCCATTGTCAGCCGCATTGATGGTAAAGACTATATTGTTGAGCATGTTATTACCCCTGATGATTCATTAGCTGTAGGAACACATTTTAACCTCGGTGAAACCTACTGCACGCATACACTGCATGCCAAGTCCGCCTTGGCATTCGAGTATGCAGGAAACAGCGATATTGCGACTCACCCTTGCTACATTAACTTTCAGCTGGAAAGTTACATTGGTGCTCCTATTGAGGTGGCGGGTCGAGTCTATGGCACCATCAACTTTTCCTCGCCAAATATTCACCCACAAGCGTTCACTCGTGAGCAGCTCGATTACGTGACTTTACTCGGGCAATGGATAGGCATTGAGATAGCCAGGTACCAAGACATTCAAGCACTTAGACTGCAACATCAGTCCCTTAAAGCCATGAGTGAGCTGGCGCTAATCGGTGCCTGGGAGGTCGACTTAGTGCGCGATAGTTTGTATTGGTCAAAACAAACCAAAGCCATTCATGGTGTCGCAGATGATTTTCAACCGACCTTAAATGAAGCGCTATCATTCTACGTGCCAACTGAGCGGGACAAGATTGAACAGCACATCAATCATGCCATTGCTGAGCACCAACCTTGGAGCTGTGAAGTCGCATTGACTGCCCGAGATGGTCAACAAAAATGGGTGGCGATAAAGGGCAAACCAGAGTGTGAACAGGGTCAATGCGTGCGTATAAATGGTGCAATTCAAGATATCACAGATATTGTCAACACACGCCAAGCCCTCGCGCAGCAACGTGAGCAGGCCGAGCACCTATTAAGTACCCGCAGTGCTTTTTTAGCAAAAATCAGTCATGAACTGCGAACCCCCATCAATGGCATTAACGGCATGTTGCTAGCGATGCAAGGAGAGGAAGATTTACAGGTAATCTCACAGCGCGTTGAGCTTGCTCTCAGTGGTGCTGATACTTTAGTGCGCTTGGTCAATGATGTACTTGATTATTCGAAGATAGATGCAGGGCAGATGCACTTAGAGCATCAAGACCTGAATGTCGGGTTATTACTTAACGATGTGATCTCTGTCTATCAACCTTTGTGCGCGCAAAAAGGCATTACCCTGAATCATCAATTCGATGTCAGTAACGAGGCTTGGGTAAAAGCCGATGGCATGAGAATCAAACAAATCCTCACCAACTTGCTGAGTAATGCCCTTAAGTTTACCCATCAAGGCAGCATTACCTTAAGTGCCCAACTTGCTGAAAGTAAGACAGGTTACACCTTGCAGGCCCAGGTTGTAGATACCGGTGTGGGCATGAATGAACAAGTACAAAAGGCATTATTTACGCCTTTCACCCAAGGTGGTTCGCATATAGCCCGTGAATTTGGCGGCACGGGCCTGGGTTTGTCGATTGTCTATGAGCTGTGCCGGTTAATGGGTGGCCATGTTGAGGTTGAAAGTGAACCCGACCAGGGCAGTCAGTTCGCCTTTACCATCAACCTTGCAAAGGGCGAACCGATTGCCACCCAGCTGCGAAGCTTGCCTGATACCCAGGGGATCAACCCTGATTTACGCATCTTAGTGGTTGATGATAATCAGATGAACCGCGTAGTGATGAAAGCGCTGTTAGGTAAACTGGGATTAAATGCCGATTTTGCCGAGCATGGCGAGCAAGCGGTGGATCTGGTGGGTAACACGCAGGGTGGTTATGACGTGGTCTTTATGGACTGCGTGATGCCGGTGCTAGATGGCTTTGGTGCTACGGCACAAATACGCGGCAACGCAGATATAAAGCAGCCCCATATTATCGCGCTCACTGCCAATATTTCTGAGCTCGATAAAAAGCGTTGTTTGGAGGCGGGAATGGACAGCTTTATCGGTAAACCCGTTGGCTTTACGCAAATTACCGATGCATTACACGGGCGTTAACGGCCCTGATACAAGTTATCTAAGCCGGGAATATTACGCTCCCAACGTGGCACCCCTTCACCAATGTAATGGCGCACAGCATCAAGGAAAAGCCGTGTTCGCACCGGTAAATCACGGTGTGGGTACAAGGCGTACATGGCACTGTAATCGGGTAGGGTAATGTGGGGCAGTAACGGCACTAATTTGCCGGTCTTAATCTCGTCGTTAATTAAAAAAGCAGGCGCTAACACGTAGGCCGTATGCGAGAGCACTTTATCCAGTAACACCTCGCCATCATTGGCGCTGTAGACCGCATTGATCCCTTGTTCACACTGCTCACCCTGAGCATTGATGTAGCTAATAGTATCGACGCGCTTGTGCGCGCTATGATAAGTGGCCGCAGGCAGTTTACCTAACTCCTCCATACTTTGCGGCTCGCCATAGGCATTGACAAACTGCGGAGTGGCCAGCAACAGCACACGGTTACGAGCCAGCTTTCGTGCAATCAAAGATGAATCGCGGGGCTCACCTACACGAAAGGCCAAATCAAAGCCTTCAGAAACCATGTCAACCAAGCGATCGTCCAAACGCATATCAATGCTCACCTGCGGAAAGCGCTTTTGAAAATCATTGATCACCGGCTGTATGTAGCGTCGGCCCAAAATAGTGGAGGTGGTGATACGCAGTAAACCGCGTGGCTCTTGGTGGTAGTTTTCCGCCAATTGCACGGTGTCATTGAGCAGCAAGCGCAGTTCTTTGGCTTTTTTCACCATTTCTGCACCCGCTGCCGTAAGCGAAAATGAACGAGTGGTTCTATTGAGCAATCGTACACCGAGCTCATCTTCGAGCTTACTAATTTGCTTTGAGATCACTGAGCGATCGATATTGCGCATCTCTGCGGCTTTAGAAAAAGAGCCTTGCTCAACCACTTCGAGCAGCATAATTAAACGGCTTGTGGTATCCATAGTGCGGCCTGCATGACAATGCGATGATTTATTGGTGCCATTCTGGCATTAATGTTTTTATAAAACCACTATTTTTATCATCAATCGCTTTCCTTAGGATCGACAGTACTTTCGAACAAGGAGATAAACTATGCGATTGGCGCAAACAACAGCGGTGCTATTAAGTGCTGCATTGATATTAGCAGGCTGCTCGGAGCAAGCCAGCCAGCAAGCAACCCCTCAGGGGCCAATGATGACCATCGATGTGGCCAGCGTGCAAATGCAACCCGCACAGCGTTGGCACAGTTTCACCACGCGGTTGGAGGCGCCGAGCAAAGTGGCGCTGAAAAGCCGGGTATCTGGGCAAATTACGCAAACCTTTTTTAGTGAGGGTGAGCAGGTACAGAAAGGTCAGCCGTTATTTCAAATTGACCCCCGTCCTTTTGCCGCCCAAGTGGACCGTTTAAAAGCGCAACTGATCAGCAACTCAGCAGCATTGGCACAGGCCGAGCGTGAGGCGCAGCGGGCGCAGCGTCTACTGGCCAAAAATGCCATGTCCACGGAACAAGCAGGGCAACGCGATGCTATTTTAAAGCAGCGCCAAGCCGAGCGCAGTGCCCTTAAAGCTGAGCTGCAAGCCGCCGAACTCGATTTAGCGTTTGCGACCATACGCTCGCCGATTAATGGCGTTATCTCCCGCGCCGAAATTACAGCCGGCAATCACATCACCGCAGGCCAAGATGTGTTAACGCGTATTGTCTCTAACGACCGTGTTTACGCTTACTTTAATGTTGACGAGCGCACCTGGTATCAAGATTTTGCCGGTATTAATGCGCAATCACAGGCACGCGTTATTCTACAAAACTTGCGTAAAAGCGCAGAGGGCGAGGCTATCACCGGGCGCATTGATTTTATCGACAATGAAATTAATGCTAGAACCGGGACCTTGCGCGTCCGTGCGGTATTTGACGCTGTCGCTCATCAATTAAAGCCCGGTGCTTTTGCGCGCATTAATTTAGCGGCACAAGGGGCCAGCCCAACAGCCATTGTTCCGGAGCGTGCCATTGGCACCGATTTGAAAAACCGTTTTGTGTTGACCGTTGATGGCGATAACACCTTGCAATACCGCCGAGTGCAGCTCGGTGAGCGTTATGGTGAGTTTCGCGCTATTCAATCAGGACTTGAGCCGGGTGAATTGGTGGTTGCCAATGGTCCTGCGCGTGTCGGCCCTGGTATGACGGTGTCGGTGAACGAAATCCCGCTTAACTTTAGCGACACGCGCTTTGTTATGGCACCGGCGCAGGACGCTGATAATGCATTAAGCGCAGCGCGTTAGGGGAGCGTATGAATTTTTCACACTTTTTTATAAACCGGCCGATTTTTGCGGCCATGTTGTCTTTGGTGTTTGTGATCACTGGGGCTATTTCATTATTCCAGCTACCGGTCAGTGAATACCCTGAGGTAGTGCCGCCTACGGTGGTGGTCAATGCCACTTACCCCGGCGCTAACCCTAAGGTGATCGCTGAAACCGTTGCCACGCCGTTAGAGCAGGAAATCAATGGCCTTGAGAACATGTTGTACATGTCTTCTCAAGCCACCAGTGATGGCCGCCTCACCCTGACGGTGACCTTTGCCTTGGGAACAGACCTGGATCGCGCTCAGGTACAGGTCCAAAACCGAGTGAATAGCGCTTTACCGCGATTGCCGCAAGAAGTGCAGCGCTTAGGTGTGGTGGCGCAAAAGTCCTCGCCGAATTTGGCTATGGTGGTTCACCTCTATTCTCCTGAAAAGACCCATGATACCTCGTATATGTCGAACTATGCCGATTTGTATATCAAGGATGAGTTGGCACGCCTGAGCAGTGTTGGCGATGTGCAGATGTTTGGCGGTGGTAAATACGCTATGCGCGTGTGGCTCAACCCCAGTGCGCTGGCCGAGCGTCAGCTAACAGCTATGGATGTGGTTGCGGCGCTGCGTGAGCAAAACCAGCAAGTCGCAGCGGGCAGTCTGGGCGCTCAGCCTTCACCAACAAGTAGTCAGTTTCAAGTGCTGCTAAACGTCAAAGGGCGGTTATCCAGCGTTGACGAGTTTGAGCAGGTGGTGGTGCGTGTTGATGACAACGGCGCAATTACCCGCTTAGCCGATGTTGCTCGTATCGAGTTAGGGCAAGACAATTACGCCCTGCGGGCGATGCTAGACGGGCAACCGGCGTTAGCCATTCCGATTTTTCAGCGTCCGGGTTCGAACGCCATTGAACTTTCCGATAATGTTCGTGCAACCATGGCGCGCCTGTCACAAGACTTTCCTGCTGGCGTCGAATACGATATTGCCTACGACCCTACCGTGTTTGTGCGCGGCTCGATTGATGCGGTGATCAAAACCTTGCTTGAGGCGATTCTACTGGTTGTGGTGGTGGTGATCTTATTCCTGCAAACCTGGCGTGCATCCATTATTCCGCTTATTGCGGTGCCGGTCTCCCTCATTGGTACTTTCGCGGTGATGCAGTGGCTCGGTGTATCGATTAACACCCTGTCGTTATTTGGGCTGGTACTGGCCATCGGCATTGTTGTTGATGATGCCATTGTGGTGGTCGAAAATGTCGAGCGTAATATTGAAAATGGCCATAGCCCGTTGGCGGCCACGCGCATTGCCATGACCGAAGTGACCGGGCCCATTATCGCCATTGCCTTGGTGTTATGTGCGGTGTTTATTCCCACGGCGTTTATCACCGGGCTATCGGGTCAGTTTTATAAGCAGTTCGCGTTAACCATTACTATCTCCACGCTTATCTCGGCGTTTAACTCCTTAACCTTATCGCCAGCGTTGTCTGCTTTATTGCTTAAGCCCCATGATGCCAAGCCTGACAAGCTAACACAGCTGTTGGAGCGGTTATTTGGAACTTGGCTATTTAAACCTTTTAATCGCCTCTTCGACAAAGGCGCCAACGGCTATGAGCGACTGGTGAAAAAACTATTGCGCATGAGTGTGCTCGTCGGTGCCGTGTACGTGGTATTGGTGGGCTCTACCGTGGGGTTATTTCAACAGGTCCCGGGTGGGTTTATTCCGGCGCAAGATAAGCAATATTTGGTTGCGGTGGCGCAACTGCCCGACGCGGCCAGTTTAGAGCGTACCCACAAAGTGGTGCAGCAAATGGAGAAAATTGCGCTGCAAGTTCCCGGTGTGGCTAATACCGTGTCTTTCCCTGGGTTATCGGTGAACGGGTTTACCAATAGCACCAACAGCGGCATTGTGTTCACGCCCCTTGATGACTTTGATAAGCGCAGTGATCCGAGCATGTCGGCGCACGCTATCGCAGCCCAGCTTAACCAGCGTTTTGCCGCTATTGATGAAGCCTATGTTGCAGTATTTCCACCGCCGCCCATCCAAGGCCTTGGCACCACAGGTGGCTTTAAATTGCAGCTTGAAGACAGAGCAAATAAAGGCTTTGAGGCGCTCTTTTTAGCGCTGCAAAAAGTCATCGCCGAGGCGCGTCAGCAACCAGAGTTAACGGGTTTATACTCCAGCTTCCGCATTCAAGTGCCGCAAATGAACATTGATATCGACCGCGAGCAAGCACTGCTGCAGGGGATCCCGCTTAATGAGGTGTTTGATGCGCTGCAAGTGTATTTGGGCTCACTGTATGTGAATGACTTTAATGTCTTTGGTCGCACCTATCAGGTGACAGCCCAAGCCGATGCTGATTATCGCCAGCAACGCGAGCAAATTGCCCAGCTTAAAGTGCGTAATCGCAGTGGCGACATGGTGCCCCTAGGCTCAGTATTAAAGGTCACGCCTACCACCGGCCCTGATCGTGTCATGCATTATAACGGCTACCCCAGTGCCGAGCTAAACGGCAGTCCGGCGCCGGGTTACAGCTCAGATCAAGCGAAGTTGGCCATTGAGCAGGTGCTCAGCGACACCTTGCCTAACGGTATCGCCTATGAGTGGACCGAAGTCACCTATCAGCAAATTCTTGCCGGTAATACCATGGTCTACGTATTCCCCTTAGTGGTGCTGTTGGTATTTATGGTGTTGGCAGCGCAGTACGAAAGTTTACGCTTGCCGCTGGCGATTATTATGATTGTACCGATGACGATTTTCTCGGCATTACTGGGAGTGTGGTTACTTGGTGGCGACAATAATATCTTCACGCAAATCGCCTTAATTGTATTGGTGGCGTTGGCCTCTAAAAATGCCATTTTGATGGTGGAGTTTGCCCGCGATAGCCACAAACAAGGGCGCAGTCATTGGCAGGCCATTATTGAAGCATGTCGCTTGCGGTTACGCCCGATTCTTATGACCTCCATCGCCTTTACCGCAGGGGTCGTGCCTTTGGTGCTGGCCTCTGGGGCCGGCGCAGAAATGCGCCATGCCATGGGTAATGCGGTGTTCTTTGGCATGATTGGCGTGACCGTATTTGGGTTACTATTTACGCCGGTATTTTACTATGTGGTGACCTTAGGGCAAAAAGGAGCGCATCATGAACACAACTAAAATGAGTGTCATAGCTCTGAGTATCGCAGCCTTAGCAGGCTGCGCTGCTCCCGGCGAGCGTATTATTGCTCAGGCGCAACAGGCAGAAAAACAAACGCAGCAGCGCCTTGAGCGCAATCAGGTACTGATGGCGCAGCGCAGTGCGGATGAAATCGGTTGGTGGCAGCAACTGCACAGTGATGAGCTAAACCAGCTGGTGGATAGCGTGTTGGTGCGCAATCAAGACTTACAAGCCGCCAGCGCACGTATTAAGGCGGCATTGGCCAATTTGGATGTCAGTGAGTTTGCCTATTGGCCGAATGGTGGCCTGAATGCTCAAGCACAGCGTGGTAAGAACGTTCAAACTGCATATAGTGGCGTGCAGGAACAGGCCAGTGCGCGCGGTGTGCTCAATTGGCAGCTGGACTTATCAGGACGTCTGCGCGCGCTTGCCGATGCTGCCAGTGCCCGCACCTATGCCCAACTTGCGACACATCAACAGCTCAGTAAAGAGCTGGTAGTTACCACGGTGCGCAGCTATATGCGCTGGCAAGGGTTTGCCCAGCAACAGCAGCTGACCGAGCGGCAACTTGAGGCGTTGTCGCAAAGTATGGATATACTGGCGGTGCAAGTCGAAGAGGGCGTAGCTACCGAGTTTGAACTCAATCGCACCCGCTCACAATACTTCCAGCTAAAACAACGCCTGCCACAGCTACAAGCCTTAATGCTGGCCGAGCGTGCCACTTTAGCGATGATTCTCGATAGCAGCGCGCAGCAGTTGCAGCTAACGGCGCTAAGCGAGGCGCAATATCAACAGTGGGCGCTCAACCTCGCCTTGTTAGACCCACAACAAGCGCTTATGCAACGCCCCGATGTACGCCGCAGTGTTGCCCAATTAACCGAACAGGCGGCGTTGAGCACCAGCGCTCAACGTGCGTTGTACCCCGATGTTAGCCTTAGTGCGTTTGCCGGTGTGTTGGGCGTAGGTGGCAGTCATTTTCAACAGACTCAGGGGCAGTGGCAGGTTACCCCGCAAGTGCAATGGTCGCTGTTTAGCTACCCTGAGCTATTGGCACAATTGCAGCAACAAAAAGCCCTATCGCAGGCGCAGTATCATAGCTATCGGCAAACCTTGAGTAATGTCATAGCCGGTGCGGAACTTTCGTTGCAAACCGTTTTCCAACGACAGCAAACATTGAACTTGGCGCAATCGGGCTTACAAGCGTCGCAACAGGCTTATGAACAAGCGCGTGCTGCATACGAGGAAGGTCAGTTGCCATACCTTGAGTTGTTGGACGCCCGTCAAGATGTTTTAATAGCACAGCAGGATACCCTGATCACGCGTGACACTTGGCTCAATGCCCAGGTTGGCGTATATTCCGAGCTCAGTGGACGTTGGAGTCGCGCACTGCACAAGGTGCCCGTCATCTAGGGGTTCTGCGCATGAACAGTATTTAAGAGGTGAGTCAGAGTTATGGCAGAGTCAGCACAGCAAATGACAACGATGGTGATCAATGAACCGTCGCCGCAATTTGCCCTTTGCATGAATAAGCAGAGCGTTCCCGTCGCTGATGACAATGAGTTGTTAGTGGCGATTGAATATGTGGCGTTAAACCACATCGACGCCAAGCTGGCAGCAGAAGGCTTTTGCCATTGGCAATACCCTCATGTGCTAGGCCTAGATGCGGTAGGAACGGTACTGAACGCGCCCGCAGGGGTGTTTCCCGCCAAGGGCGCACGGGTGATGTTTAACGCCAGTCTCGGTTCGCAAGGCATGCTCAAAGAGTATGCCACCGTTCCTAACTATGCGGTATCGGAAGTCCCCGCTGAGGTGCCGAGTGAGGTTGCGGCCACCTTGGCCAATGCCGGTATGACGGCCTTAGCGGCGCTTGACAAGCTGCAACTTGAAGAAGGAGACAGTCTGTTGATTGACTCAGGCTGCGGGGCGGTGGCGCATTTTGCTATTCAGTATGCCAAGCTGCGCGGAGCTATGGTGTTCGTTTACAGTGAAGCAGGGGAGCATGAGCGGCTGAAAGCTTTGGGGGCCGATGTGGTATTTGATGCCAATTGCGAAGGGCTGGAGTGCAATATTAAACATGAGCTAGGTCCGGGCGGCTTTGATGCCATCCTTAACACCTGTGGTGGTGACTCATTCTTATGTGACCTAGAGCATTTGCGCTTTTGTGGCCGTATCGCCTGTTTAAATGGCTTTCCTAGTATTCCCCAAGAACTGTTATTCCGCCGCGCACCGAACATCTCTGTGGTGTCGCTCGGTGGTGCTTGGCTGGCGAACAGCTTATGCGCACAGCAAAAGCTTAGCTTTATGGGGCAACAGTTGATTGGAGACGTGCAATCGGGAGCGATTGTTGCGCCGGATCTGGAAGTGATCCCGTTTACCGAAGCGGCAGTGCGAGATGCGCTGACGACCTTATACAATCACAGTGCGCGATTGCGCCCAGTGGTCAAAATTCAGCCTTAATGCGGGTGTAGCAAATCGTTTTATAAAAGGGCGCTTAGCGCCCTTTTTGCTGTTAGAAGAAATGAGTGTAAGAAAAGGAGATAAAATCTAGGCCAGGATTCGGGCTTTTAAACCCTGCATTCGAATAATGCATATAGCGCACACCAATATCGGCATTTTCCATTTTATAAACCACCCCAACTCTGTCTTCAAATTGGTAGTGAGTGCTTACGTTTTTGCCAGCAAACTGGGTGTCGTCAAGTAGCGATACACCAATACCAAACTCCAGCACCAAGGGCCGTCCTTTGAATGTGGTCATCGGGTATTGAAACACCGGTGATAGCGCCACTACCACATTTTGATCGTGTTGATTGTCCTTGCCGTAACGCCAAAAATTGATGCTGCTCTCGAAGTACACATCAAACTGGGAGAATTGCTCGGGTAAATAGTCGTTGACGTAGTACTGATAGGCCAATTTAATGCCTTTAACATCACCTTCACCTTGAATGTAGTGACTGGCAACACCATGGCGAGGCTCTGCCTGAGCCGGCGTGATAACGAGCGAACTTAGCGCTAAGGTTAGTGGGATGATTACTGCTTTCATACGTCTGTGTTTAGCTGCTAAAAAGTAGCGGTAATATCTATATCCACCCCGTTAGTTTCAATGCGCACCCGTGCACAACAACTGTGCCTTTATGGCACAAAAACCTTAATTAGCTGATTTTGCTGGCGTTATTTATATGTGCATTTTTGGAACCAATGCTGTGCATTATTGTTTCTTACTTTGCGAAGGCCGCTGCGCTAGAATTTCACCATTCACAGCTCATTGGAATGCACTATGAAAGCATATCGTTATTTTTTATTACTCTTTTTTGCTGTTGCGTTTGGCTCAGCTCATGCTGCGCAAACCAATACGCCGTTTTCTCTGCTCAAGCAAGTGGGCGATAAGCTCTTTGTCGATATCGCCGCAGTCGATGCTCAAGGTGATGACAAAAAAGCCAAACTTAAAGAAGTCGTGAAAACACGGTTAATTCCGCACATTGATACCAAGTTTGTGTCGTTTAAGTTATTGGGTAAGCACGTGCGCGAGATTAATAAGGGGCAGGCGCTGGCGTTTATTGATGCGGTAGAGTCATACTTAACGGTGACGTATGCCGATGCATTGATGAGTTATAAAGGTCAAGAAGTGCGTTTTATTAAACCTAACGGCCACGGTGACAATGGCTATGCCTCGGTAAAAACCGAAATTGTTGAGCCCGGTAAGCCAACCATAGATATCGTGTTTAAGCTGCGCCGCGATAAATCTGGCACCTGGCGTGTGTACGACCTCGTGGCTGAGGGCATCTCATTACTCAACGCGAAGCAAAAAGAGATCATTGCACGTATTAGCGAAGTGGGTATTGACCAGGTCAACCAAGAGCTCTCAGCGAAAAGTTAATCCCTTCCCTTTGGGGTGAGCGAGTAGCCTTTTACCCATGAGGCTCCCAATAAGGCGCTCACCCGCTTTTTATTATTAATGTAGTATTCCTTTACTACCCTCAGCGACTCAGCTTTGTTTACACTGGTCTAAGTAAGTTAAACACGTGACTCTTAGCATTGAGGCGAGGTTGGTTATGCTGCCATGACGCTCAATCACTTCCTGATACAAGGTGGAAATAAATTCCGCTAAGGGCAGCTGCTCTTGGGCAGCGATGCGCTCCAAGGTATGCCAAATTTCATTTTCTAAAGCGAGGCTGGTGACCACACCTTGAATACGAATAGAGCGCTTTTTAACACTGTAGCGCTCAGGGGAAGTTGATGCATAAAGTTCACACATAGATTTCTCAGGGGTAAATAATGGCCAAAATGATTCATTCCATGATCCGCGTGAAAGACGCGCAACGTTCGATTCAATTTTACCACGATGTATTCGCATTGCAGGTGAAAAGAAGGGTCGATTTTGCTGATTTCTCACTTATTTATTTAGCGAATGAACACAGCAGCTTTGAACTAGAGCTGACCTGGAATCATCACAGTGATAGTGATTATGACTTGGGTAACGGTTATGGCCACCTCGCTTTTGCCGAGGAGCATCTCGAATCGCTGCACGGCAAAGCCATCGCCGCAGGCTATCAACCCAAAGAAATTAAGTCCTTTTATAATGGTGATGACTTAGTTGCTAAGTTTTTCTTTATCAAAGACCCCGACGGCTACGATATTGGAGTAATCGAACGCTCAGAGGTGTATAGGTAGGAACGAGCCAAGCAGAGACTTGGCTCGTTAAACTTTGGCGGCAACATAGTTGCCATCAACTGTGTAATCAAAAGCTAAATACATTGAAAGTGGATTTCTGTTCGCGGATAATTACCGAGAATATAAGGTGGTTCAGCATCTATTTCTTTCAAAACCTTCACTTGCTTACCCGAATTCGCGCAATATGAGCTGGCTTCCTCAAGAGCTTCTGATTTCAAGTTGCCCATTCCCGAAAAACCTGTGGCCGCTTGCCTAGAGAGCATAAATGTATTTTCACCATAAGGGATTACACCTGAATTTTTGGCACACCCTAAAAGCGCTAGGAATCCTATCGTTATAAGTGTAAAGCGTTTCATCAACAAGCCAACCTAAAATCTATCCGATACTAATTGAGTAGTGTTAACTTAGCAGCTTTCTTTAATTCTGCTAAATAAATAAGCCTAATATCGAAAAGTTAGCCTTATTAGAAATGCAGTAACTTTCTCCATAACCTGCACTCTGTACAGTTTATATCCATCACGATAGACCTACTTTAAATATAATTTTACAGAGAGTTAGTCATTGATAAATAATTGTCGATTCAAAGAGTCAAAATTTATTGCGTGAATATAAGTCAGTTACCACTGTCAGCTTCTTCAACGGTCGGTATGTTGACTGAGAGTATTTCGTGGCTGCATATCAAATCAGTAAGATAGATGGAAAGCTATATACTAAGTCATTGATGGCGCAGTTAATAAGAGGCTTTATTGAGGAAAACCTGAACTTTAGGGGGCTCTAAAAAGTGCACAATAACCCTGAGTCACTCATATTTTATAAGGAGTTTTAAATGAGGGTGAGTGAAATTTACTCCCTTTTACTCGTTTTTTTATTAGTGGCGACAACGAAAAGCTTTGCCAACAATAACGCAATACTGAAATTGCTAGACGAAGATGTGAAAGCAAAGATAGTACTTTTATCTGATAAAATTACAAAGTGCAAACAGCAAGCTCAATCATCATCTTTGGTACTTGAAACTAACGTATTTAAAAAGTTAAAGGTCGAGAGAGAAGATCTTTTAAAAGCACTCTACTACTTAAACATACGAAATAAGAATCTTTGTGAAGGTGGCCTTCGAGAGTCGCTTGCGTATGCTATTGGCCAATTAGCTTATACGCGCAACGAACTAGGGCTGGCTGTTTCAGATTATTCTAAAGCAAGTGCTGAGCTTATATATGAATCTACAAACTTCTTAAAAGTGAGGGCTCACTATGAAAGTCAAAGCAAACCTTTTCGAGATGAATTAGAAAAGCAAATAGGTACCACCGTTTTTGATTTCAACTCTCTTTTAGAGACCCTGAATACAGATGAATGGTAATTCTTGGAAGTGTAATTTCACATTGCTGATATAAACAGCAATGGAAAATTATCCTGCGTCACGAAGTGGTGAGTAAAAAGAGTTTTATTTGGATTAGTTCGATTTTCAAGGCCCCTAAGACTGTGTCAGCAATTTTATAGCCCTTCGTAATGGTTGCCATAGGTATCTATAACTAGTATGGGTCGAAGTAGGCAGCCAGTATCAACGCGATGCCAAAACTCAACCTGGAAAAAAGATAGATACATGCCAGCACTTTATGTATATTTCTAGCATATTTGGGAACGAGTCGACCATCAAACATAAATGTTGGGCCACGCCAGTGCTTGAAGAAAATGGCCATAGCATAGCACGGAGCGCTAGCACCCACTCCTTTATCCCAGCTCGGTGGAATAGAGCAGTTATTAATAAAAACAGCGGCATAAAAACTATAAACATTAAATGTACAAAACCTTCAATAGACATTAGAAGCTAACCTCAGATGGTATTTTTCTATCGTATATATGTTCACTGACCACTTTTGCGCTTTTGTTAGCAAAAACTGACGCTTTGAACCCAAGATACAAACCAATACCAAGGGTAATTATCCACGTCGTATTTTCCCCTATATTGGTATTGTTAATTCAATGAGATAACTAACACCAAAAGTTAAATAGCTTTGACTTGGATTTGATTTCTAAATAAGGCAAGCTTGTACCAATATCAAAACAAAACACGGAGTGTTTAAATGAAACTAAAACACAGTTTATTAATCTCGGCCATTACCCTCGCACTTGCCGCTTGTGGCAGCTCATCAGACAATGACGAAAAGCCTTTAGATAAGACCCCTGACGGTCTTACATTTCCAACGGCCGATGGGGCACCTCTAAATGAGTGGGTTGAATCAGAACCTGTTTCAATAAAAGGTATTGATGAGAGTGTATCAGTCTCTATTGAAAATGGTGAATACAGTATTGATGGAGGCGAATATACCACAGCAAATGGCACCATTGCTGCCGGAGAAACGCTACAAGTCAGAGTAAAAACCCCAACCTCAAGGACCACATTGGTCGAGGCTACAGTTACTGTAGGAGAAAGCGTTGTCAGCTTTAAAGCAAAGACTGCATCACAAATAGCGTTTATGGGCTGGGATGTTAATTATGGAAATGAGCCGCGTATTTCCAACTTAGCTATGAATAATGCTTCCTTAGTTGTGGATGTAAATACTCAAGAGGCTGATGCTTTAGAGGGTGAAAAAATCAAGTCTTTGGTAAAAACTTCAGACGAGTTGTTTTTTTGTCGTGGAGATGTTGGTGCAAACTACTCTGATACACTTTATGTCTACAACTACGTAACAGAGAATACGTCACATTTAGGTACACTCTCTGCACTTACCAAAGAGGATAGTCAGTGTATTGAGCAGTTTGAATTAGAAAACCGCCTCTATGTTATTACCGAAAATGCAAGTGAAGAGCGTTATTTATGGGAGATAGATAGAAACAAGGAAGGCAAGTTAACTAAAGTTAGATCTTATCCTAAAAATGAGGTTCAAAAAGACTATGGCACAGGGACCAATGACACTTTTGAGGTTGTTAGATATGGCAAGTTGCTCTTAAAAATAGCAAACATCAATATGGGGTCATACATTGCAACTCGTTACACGGTCGAGTCTTTGCTAGAGAGTGATAGACCTGCCCAGAATTTTAGAACTCACGAGTTTTTAGGGGAAAAAGAAGGACTACTTTATTTCAGGAGTTCGAATCAGTACTGGCGTACAGATGGAACTGAAAGTGGAACATTCGAAATTTCCGAAGAACAATATGATGTTTTATTCAACAGGGAGAATGAAGACTATTACGTTGACCAAGGCTCGTTTTTATGCAGAACAGATAAGGTCGACTTTTACTCAGTGGAACAGTTCCCTAACCATGACTTCTATTCTTACAATAGAGAAACGGGTGCCAACGAACGCCTTTTAACTCAGGTGAAAGAAGATAGTGTTAAATGTAACGATGATTATGCAGTCGTTATTCAGCCTGTAGATAATGGTGAATATTTATGGCGCTCTGGGGGAGTGGCAGAAAACACCTTTACCCTAAAGGAAGCCGCATCAGGGGATCTTGAGACCTTCCAAACGATCAATACTTTTTATATTCGCCATGACAGTGACCTTTATTTTATCAGTGAATCTGGTGAGCATGCGGACCAAGTTGCTGTGCAGCAGACAATAAAAGATGTTTTTGTCCAAGACAATACACTCTTTTACAATGGTTACACTGATACTGAAGGCACTGAACTTTGGGCTGCTAATGGCTTGGATATTAGCCAACTTACCGCCGATTCTTTTGCCCCCTCAAGTACTACAGGAACACAAAGCTTCGACTATCAATCTACAGCACTACTTGGCGACCACACCCTGATTGCCTTGGACAATGAAAGTGTTTATGCGATCGATATGAATGCTAATGGGGACGTTTATAAGTTTAATGTTAATGGGGATGAACAAAGTACCTTCCAAAGAAAATCCATAAGCTTCACCAACGAAATCACAAAGACACAAAAGTATGGGTATTTTAAGTCTTGGGTGGATACGTCGATGGGAGCTAAAGAGTTTCAATACTACCGTACTGATGGTGTAGAGACTGAGTTAGTTGGTGATGCGACATTTATAACGTCAAGCATAGCCGCAATCAGTGATACCTTCCTTAAGTTAGATAGTCGAGGCGGTGATTTTAATTTATACGACGACTCTAAACCTTTGAGTGAGTTTGTATCAGGTCAGGTCCCCCAAGTAACATCAGGCGAAGAGTTTCAGCGCAGTATCAATGACATTATAGGTACAACAAATGATTTCTTTTATGTCCGCAAGAAGCTTTTGATAGACATAGGCAACGAAGCGGCAGGAGGAGAGCAGCATTTGTATCGTATTGGCACTGATGGTTCAGTGGAGAGTATTTATAGTGAAGAAAACTTAGCTTTCGGAGAGGTTCGATTCCTTTTGAGTGGTAATGGCAGTGCATACTTTTTGAACCCATCCGAAAGTGTTAGTGAGGTGCTGGCTTATAAAGAAGAATCTAACTCAACTGAGGTACTTTTCAGTTTAGATGGTAGTTTTAATGCTGACGATCTGCTCTTTTATGAAGTTGACTCTCAGGTTTATATGTTAGTTTCAGGAGGCAGTGACTCCGCAGGCTTGTATACCTTTAGCTCTCAAGATGAGACGCTAACGCGGATATCAGAACAAGGCCTGCTCCTTGGTATGGTCGCTAATGATGAAAATATCTACGTCCTTGGTGAATCAGGTATATGGCTTCTGGAGAATGATTCTTTGCAGTTGCTTATTGATGAATCGGTAATACCTGATAGCAATTTTATCGTTACAAGTAATGCCAATACTGCGGTTGTAGACAATAAGCTACTATTTGAAGCAAACCATAAATTATGGATTTCAGATGGCACATTAGAGGGAACTCAAATGTTAAATGACAATTACGTCGTAAACAGTTCAATTCATACGTTGCGATAATTGCTTACCACCAGAGAAAGCGTCTCGGTGTAGACGCTTTCTCATAGAACTAAATCCTCTAAGGGCGAGCGCCCAGCCCATAAAGTGTGGTGAGCCTGACAGCACACCACCTCTTCGTTATACTCTGAGTTGTTACAGGCTCTTTTTCGGTGGCAGGACTACATTGGCGAAGATAAGTCCGGCGACCAGCGACATAAAAATCAAAAAGGTTTGTTGGCCGATGTGATCGGCATAGACGAAATCCTGTCCTTCAATCAGGGAGTTCAAGCCAATATAGGTTTTTGATCCCGGCACCAGTACGATTAGCCCTTGCATAGCCACAATGGAAGCGGGAGCGTTGGCAATGCGATTAAATAGATTACTAAAAATGCCTACGGCTAGGGCGCCGACAAAGGTGCCGAGGGTGTAATCTAAGTAGGCGGCGGAGCCAATGCTGGCACCATAGGCAATAAACCCCGAGGCAATAGACCACAGTGCGTGTTTGGTTTTGGTGCGAAAAATAACTACCAAAGATAAGCATAACAGTAAAATTGCGAGCCAGGCGGTCCATTTCGGCAGCGGTTGCGGGGCCACAAAGTCAGCCTGACCAAACAGCGCAAAGCCCAGGCCAATGCCGATAAAAGCACCAAAATACAGCTTAAACAGCAACATGAAAGAGTCCATAACCCGTGCCGTGCCCGATACCAGATGCCGTGCCGCCAGCTCGGCGAGCCCGAGCGCCAGGGCGAGACCGGGAATAAACACAATAATGCTGGAGAGCACCACCAAGCGGATATTGATGTAAGGGTCGAGATAGACACTGACGGCGCAGGCGATAAGTGCCGAGACCACCGCCACTAAGGGCTCTAGCATGTGTGCCACGCGCTTTGAGCGCCCGGACCATAACACAAACAGATACACCACCAAGGTCAGCAATGCTGACCACAGCACATCGTTCCAGCTTGTGCCCATCAGCATAGCAAAGGCACCGCCGGTCATGGCAAAGGCACCTGCGGTGGTGAGTTTATTATAAGGCGCGGGCATCACGGCTATGTCGTCAAGGCGCTGATCGGCCTCACTAATGCTGAGCTCGCCATTAAGCAGCAAGTTTACCACTTCATCGGTATTGGCGAGGGAGCCAAGGTCGTGATCGCCTGGGTCGACGCGGGCAACATGAGTGTATTCATTCTCATGGCCTTCTGTCCAAATCACAAAGGTCACCGAGGTGGGCGACATTACAAACGAGGATTTGAGTTCCAAGTAGGTCGCCACCTCCATCAAGTGCGCTTCTAGGCGGTAGGCTGGGGTGCCATACTTATGCAGCATTTTACCGAGCTTAACGATAAATTTACGCTTTTCTTTAAATTGGGCGTCTTCCACGCAGTGACCTCAAATCTTTAAAATAAAACAGCACCTTGCATCGCAGGCGCTCGCGCATTTTATTGATCTAAGGTTAACTGTCTACTGATTTCTATCAAGGTTTAAATGAATTTTTCGCTTCAATCCACTGCGCCATATATTGGGTGCTACGCATGGTGTGATGTTTGAGCATTTGCCCGGTGAAGTTATTGCGGCGATGGCCAGCTAAATCGGCGCGTATCCCTTCAAGAGCTGTGATCAGTTGCTTACCGAGTGCCTCGCCGTTATAAAAGCGTTGCAGCAACTCATCGCCATGACGTTGTGCAGCAGTAAATTCACTGGGTTGTTGATAAAGCTTCACTGCGGCATCGGCAAATAACTGCGCGTCATTGCAAATGGCGCCATTCCAAGGCAAATCCCCATGCATGCCCTCAGCGCCAATGGCGGTAGTAACCGAAGGCGTACGGGTGATCATGGCTTCGAGTAATTTGCCTTTAATGCCTGCACCAAAGCGCAGCGGCGCAAGACATACCCGTGCCGAGCTCATGGCCTGATGCGCATCTTCGGCCCAGCCCTTGATGATAAAGCCGGTTTTCGGGTTATGTAATGCAGTGGCCTTAGGCGGTGGGTATGAGCCGTAGATATGTAACTCAGCCTTAGGTAACTGTTTGCGAATAAGAGGCCAAATTTGTTGTAAATACAGCACCGCATCCCAATTTGGCGCGTGGCGAAAATTACCAATGGTCATAAAGTGTTGGCGCTGCTCAAAACTCGGCCAATGCGAATGCAGCGCGGCGGTATCAACCATAAACGGCAAATGATGCACTAAGGCGTTATCAACCTTGAACACCTGCTCTAACAGCTGCATTTCGTAGCTGGAGATAATCAAGCTCAAATCGCAGCGTAATATGGCGGCGATTTCTCTTTTGGCTAGATCACCGTGTAGGTCGTTATGACTAAACTCACGGCCCGCTTTGTGCGCTTCATGGCGAGCGCCGCGCAGGCATTGCAAGTCCTCGGTATCGAGCAGTTTCAGTGCCTCGGGAGCAAACTTATCCACGCGCCAGCCAAATTGCTCTTCCATCATAAACCGGTCGAACATAACAATATCCGGCTGTAACTCGCTGATATAGGCATCAAAGCTACTGCAATTAAGGGCGATATCGCGACAGGTGATACCATATTCGGTCAAATCTTGCATGTGTTCGGAGCGCTGTGCAGGAGAGGCAAACTCGACCTGCCACCCTTGGCTGCGAAACAGCTTTAATAACGACATCATGTGGCTGCCCGCCGCCGATGAATTCGGCTCTGGCCACACGTAGCCAATCACTAACACTTGGGTCATAGGCTTGATTCCCGTACTTGTAATTCAACATCTATCAAGGTGCGTACTGGGGCTTTATTACCCGCCATGATTTCTTTTAATACCGCCGTGGTGCGCCGCCCGATTTCTGCAGCGTCAATGCGCACTGAGCTCAGCGCTGGGGTCATCAACGCCGAATCATCCAAATCATCAAAGCCCACCACTTTAATGTCTTTCCCTGGGATCAAGCCAACCTCGCGCATGGCCTCAATAAAGCCGTAGGCGATGACATCGGAAAAGCACACCACTGCTTGCACCGAGGGTGCTTGGCAGCGCAGTTTCTGAAAGGCTTGATGCCCGCCTTGGCGTGTCGTCGCAGAGTTAATGATGTGGCTGTGTACAGCACTTGGGTGCTCACTGAGCGCTTGTTCAAACCCCGCGAGACGCTCATGATAATCAGAAATATCACTATTGCCGCCGATAAATGCTAGCTCCTGCACCGCTTGGCTGAGGAGGTGTTCGGCGGCTAAAAATGTGCCTTTGCGATTGTCAGGCAAAATACATGGCGCGCTGCTTAAGCTAATTTCGCGCATGATATTAATAACTGGGAAGCCGCTTTGGATCAGCTCATTCTGCCATTGCTTATCCGTTGCCGGCGCAGGGCACATAACAAATGCGGCGACATTGTACTCTTTTAGGGTGTTGACCACTTGTTGCTGGCGAGCAAAACTCTCGCCGGTGTTAACCAACATGGGAACGAGCCCTAAATCATAAATATATTGCTCCAAGCCCACCGCTAACTGCGCCGAATACGGATTGGTTAAATCATTAATTATCAAAGCCACTAAACGAGAACGCCTTGAGCGCAACGACGCCGCATCGCGGTTGTATACGTAGCCCAACTCGGCAATGGCGCGCTCGACTTTTGCCTTACTTTTATCACTGACCTTGTCGCTGTGGGTGAGCACTAAGGAGACCGTTGATTTTGATACGCCTGCGTGCTCGGCGACATCAAATATGGTGATTTTATCGTTGGGATGCTTTTTTATCATGGCGTAATACAGCTGCAATATGACGGGCCATACTAGCTTAAATTGACCTAAATAGCAGCCTTGTGATGATGACTTTGTTACGCTGGGCATAGACCTATGACAGACGCGCAAGGAGACATTTATGCCCCAGGTTTTAATCACCGGTGCCAATCGCGGCATTGGCTTAGCCCTAGTACAAGAGTATTGTCAGCAGCAGTGGCAAATAATCGCAACCTGCCGCCATCCAGAACAGGCGCAGGCCTTACAACAACTGGCGCAAGCGCACAGTAACATCAGCATTGAGGCGTTAGATATCGGCGATAATGAGCAAATCGCGGCGCTTGCAGAGCACTACCGTGACCTTGCGATTGATGTGCTGATCAGTAACGCCGGCATCTATGGCCCTAAAGGCTACAGCCTAGCTAATCTCGACTTTGCTGCTTGGCAACAGGTCATGGACATTAATGTGTTAGCACCGGCTAAACTTGCGCAAGCCTTTTTCCCGCATTTAGCGCGCGCCGACAGCGGCGTGTTTGCTGCGTTGTCATCAAAAGTAGGCAGCCACACCGAGAACACTAAAGGCGGTGGCTATATTTACCGCAGCTCTAAAGCTGCGTTGAACTCAGTGGTGAAAAGCCTGAGTAATGACTGGCGTGAACACGGCATTAAAACGGTGTCCTTACATCCGGGTTGGGTGCGTACACAAATGGGCGGACCCAATGCGCTTATTGATGCCAGTGAGTCGGCCCGTGGCCTAAAACAGGTGATCGACTCGTTGCAGATGTCGCAAAGCGGCGGTTTTTATAACTATCGCGCAGAGCAATTACCTTGGTAACCGGGCATTGGACCCAAAAAGTTGCTCAGTAACACTTAGGCATTAGAATACATTTAAGACATTAACAGGAATCCATAACAATAAAGGAAAAATAATGAAAAAACGCTTTATTGCCAGTGTGTTGGGCTTAGCTTGTACGCTAAGCCTCAACATTCATGCAGCCCCTTCACAGGCTGCGGCACAATCGGGCTATCAAATGCCCTCGCCAGAGCTGGCGCAAGTCGTAGAAGCGAAACTTGCACCCCGGTCGATGTTATCTCCTGATGGCCAATATGTGGCCTTACTTGAGCGTCGTCGAGTTGAAAGCTTGCAAGCATTGGCTAAACCGGAGCTCAAGCTCGCTGGTATTAAACTAAATCCAAAGAACTTCTCTCGCTCTCGCGTACGTAATAAATACACGGCGTTAAGCTTTAAGGCAGTGGATGGCAGCAAGAGTATCGAAGTCGACGGTTTAGGTGAGGGTATTATGCGCTCACCACAGTGGTCCAGTGATAGTCGCTACCTTAGTTTTGTGTGGGAAACTCCGGACAGCGCCACATTGTGGTTTTATGATATTGAAAACCAGGCACTGCAGCAGCTTTCAGATTTAGCCCTGAACTCAGTGGTGGCAGCTAAGCCCTATCAGTGGCTACCCGATGCCAGCGGGGTGATTATCAATCATGCTATCAATGCCGATAAACAAGCCCCTGAAGATGATGCCAGCACCGTGGTGCCGGTGATCCAGCAAACCACAGGGGAAAAAGCACCGGCCCGTACCTATCAAAACTTGCTCACCAGTCCTCATGACGAAGCGTTATTCAAGTTTTACGGGCAAGGGCAGCTGTATCGCGTTAGCCTCGATGGCAAGGCGACAAAAGTAGGTAACCCCGCGTTATTTCGTCGCTTTAGTGTTTCACCCGATAGCACCAACCTCCTGATTGGCGCATTGAATGAGCCGTTTTCTTATCAGGTGCCTTATTATCGCTTCGCCGCGACTTGGTCTGTCTGGGGCATGAGTGGCTATGAACGTAAACAGCTGGCGCAACAGCCACTGGCGGATAATATTCCCCAGGGCTTTGACAGTGTGCGCACCGGCCCTCGTGACTTTGAATGGCGTGCTGATAAAGGGGCAACGGTGATCTGGGCTGAGGCTCAAGATGGCGGCGATATGAAAACCGATGTGCCGCACCATGATTACGTTTATAGCTTGAGTGCACCGTTTAAGCGTAAACCTAAGCTGTTTACTAAAGTAGAGCGTCGTTTCGCTGGTATTACTTGGGGTAATGATACGGTGGCCACTCTCAGTGAATGGCGCTTTAGCGATCGCATGTTACGTACTTGGGTTATTCAACCTGACGATGCATCCAGCTCACCGGTGCTCTTCTCAGAGCGCAGTTACAACGACGCCTACAAAGATCCCGGTAATCCGATTTACACCACCAACGACCTCGGCGCTCGAGTAATGAAAGTCATCGGCGACCGCTATGTGTTTTTACGCGGTAATGGCGCTTCAGAAAAGGGCAATATTCCGTTTCTAGACCGCTATGATGTAAAAACCAACAGCACCCAGCGGTTGTGGCAAAGTGAAGCGCCTTATTATGAGCGCGTGGTGGGGATGCTTGATGATGAAGGGCGCCGTTTTATCACCGTGCGTGAGTCAAAAACCGAGCAGCCTAATTTATTTATTCGTGATTTAGACAATAATGCGTTAACTCAGCTGACCGAGTTCCCGCACCCGTACCCGGCATTTAAAGGGGTGCAAAAAGAGCAACTGCGTTATCAGCGCGATGACGGTGTTGAGCTCTCGGGTACTCTGTATCTACCTCCAGGTTATGACCCTTCACAGGGCAGCATTCCGGTACTGATGTGGGCCTATCCACTCGAGTATAAAGATAAAGACGTGGCCTCTCAGGTGCGGGAGTCGCCCTATGAATTTACCTATATCGGCTATTGGGGCCCAATGCCATATCTCGCTAAAGGTATTGCCGTGTTTGATGACCCGAAAATGCCCATTGTCGGCGTGGATGGCAAAGAGCCTAACGACACCTTCCGTAAACAGTTAGTAGCCAGCGCCCAAGCAGCGGTGGATGTACTGGTAAAAAAAGGCGTCGCCGATAAAGACAACATCGCTATCGCTGGGCACTCTTATGGCGCCTTTATGGTGGCTAACTTGCTTGCCCATAGCGACTTGTTCAAAACAGGAATTGCCCGCAGTGGCGCTTATAACCGCACCTTAACGCCATTCGGCTTCCAAGGTGAAGAGCGTAACTTCTGGGAAGGGCAAGACGTGTACGCCAACATGTCGCCATTTTTCCATGTCGATAAGATTAACGAACCGATGTTGATGATCCACGGCAAGGAAGATCCCAACAGCGGTACCTTCCCAATGCAAAGTGAACGCATGTATGCGGCGATGAAGGGCCTAGGTAAGGATGCACGTTTGGTAATGCTGCCTTACGAGGCCCACGGCTACCGAGCCCGTAAGAGTCTGCTTCATGTTTTATGGGAGCAAGAGCAGTGGCTTGATAAGTATCTGCTCAATACCCCTAGCGAATAACTGAAACCATGCTAAAAGCCCGAGTTTATCTCGGGTTTTTTTATGCCTGTAAGCGTCAGTAAGACAGGGTGTTAGTCGCTGGATATTTGCTTCGCTGGTCAGGGGCGCTGGTTGTGGTTGAGAAGCACACTACAAGTATGATATGTATATTGTATACAATAATAAAAAGACATCATTATGATCACTTCGCAGCAAGCTCAACAACCCGCAACCAAACACTGGCGCTTCGGTGCTCGATTCTACATTGCTAACTTAATGGAGGTATTTGAACGCCTCGCTTGGTATGGCTTTTTCGCTGTTTCATCGGTGTATATGACTACACCACAAAGTCATGGAGGGGTCGGTTTTAGCGATAGTCAACGCGGTGCTATTCAAGGCATTATTCCCTTCTTTTTGTATTTATTGCCGGTGTTAACAGGGGCCTTGGGCGATCGAGTGGGCTATCGCAAGATGTTTATTGTGTCATTTATGCTGATGGCGCCAGGGTATTACCTGTTAGGGGAGGCGCGTAGCTTTTGGCCGTTTTTTGCTGCGCTGTCGTTGGTGGCATTGGGGGCGGCGTGTTTTAAGCCTGTGGTGGTTGGCACCATTTCCCACAGCACCAATGATCATAACCGGGGCGTGGGCTTTGGCGTTTTTTATACCATGGTTAATATTGGCGGTTTTATAGGCCCTATGGTTGCTGGAGCGATGCGAGCGATTAGCTGGGATGCGGTTTTTCTTATGTCGGCAGCATGGATAGTACTGAACTTTATTCCAGTGTTGTTGTTTTACCGTGATCCGCCTGCTTTGCGTCAACAACACGCCTCACTAAGGATGATATTGAAGCAGGCGCAGCAGGTCCTGGGCAATGCCCGGTTTGCTCTGCTCATTGCCCTGAGTGTAATCGTGCTGATGAGCGCCGGTGTACAATGGCTCAGCTATGGCAGTGCATTTCTCTTGATTGCTCTGTGGGTCGGGGCCAATTTGCTCTGGGATAGGCTACCCGTTGCAACAATGAGCGCCAAGACTTGGTGGCGACAACCTATCCGTATTAGTAACCCGCGTTTTGCCTTGTACTTGTTGATTCTGACTGGGTTTTGGACCGTCTATAACCAGCTTTTTTATACCTTACCTTTGTATATTCGCGACTACGTTGATACCGGCGATGTGCTGGCGCTACTGGCAGTATTTGGTGACTCGGCGGTGAACTTTTTTGCCCATGTCGACCAAGATGCCTTAGCACAAGCCGTTAATGCATTGTTTTTGCAGCTGCAACAAGGCCCAAGCAACATCGATTTAGAGGCGTTACGGTTGCAGTGGGTGCATTACAAAGTCAATGTTCCCAACGCAGAGCTGGCGGTGCTGGTGGAGCGCTTGTCATTGTTGGCTCAGCAACAAGCGCAGCTCAGTACGGTGCAACTTACGGCCATGGTCGATGCGCTTTCGGCGTATCGGCAAGTCAATCCGGAGTATCTTATTAATTTAGATTTTGCCGCCATCGTGTTGCTGCAAATCGCGCTAAGCGCACTGTGTCAGCGCTTTAAAACATTTTATGTATTAAGCGCAGGATTAGTGGTGATGGCTATGGCGTTTTGCTACCTCATAACGATGGATATGCATGCCAGTGGTTGGGCTGTGGTTTGCGTTATTTTGCTTATCGCCTTGGCAGAGATGCTCACTTCACCAAAAAGCCAAGAATACGTAGCCAGCATTGCCCCAAAGCAGCAAGCGGCGCTTTACATGGGTTACTACTTTGTTTCCATGGCTCTGGGCTTTTTGTTTGCAGGGTTTTTATCTGGGTGGAGTTACTCGCAGCTTACCTTATTGCTCGGGCGTCCAGAACTAATGTGGGGACTGTTCGCCGGGATAGCTGCGCTCACGGCAGTCGCACTTATTTGCTTTCATAGCTCGGTAAAGCAGCAATAAGACAAGTAGCCTTATCACTGAGCTTAAAGGTTCAATCTATATTTATATACCCTGAAGTAGTGCCGCTCGCCTGTACAGGCTACAAAGGTCAGTGGTTATCGAAGGCAATGGTTGGAGCAGTGATCTGAGTCATTGTTTATCTATGAAAAGAGTGTTAATAATTGCTCAGGTTTCATTGGCAAATAATATAATAATGACAAGTTTGTCCCATGGTACATCGCAAGTTAGCGCCCAGGATAGGGTAATAGAGGCGCGCTTTATTGGCAGCTTTAACGCGCTCGGCGTACAAGAATATGCACGTAAAGTAAAAGCGCTTGTTGCGGGTTTTGACGGTGCGAAGTTCTCAATGTTAATTGATAACACGGGGTTCGAAGGAGGCACACCAGAAGCTTATCAAACCCTCGATAATTACAATGACTGGTTGAACTCGCAAGCACTGATAGCCAAAGCCTTTGTCATTCAAAGCACCATGAATAGGCATATTTTGATGCAGCGCACGCCCGCATTAGCGACCCAAAAAGTGGCCTTTTTTACCGATATTAATGAGGCGAGAGCTTGGCTGAAAAAGCAAGACGATAACGTTTAGCTTGGCAGGTTATTCGACTCCGACCACTGCCTGAGCTCTTCAAGTATACTCAAGGCTGACTTGCCAAACTCGCTAAGCTCATAAGTTACTGCCACAGGACGCGTGCTGATCACTTTGCGTATAACCATGTTGTTGGCTTCTAACTCTTTAAGGCGCTGATCAATCATCTTTTTACTGGCTCCGCCTAGCATGCGTACTAAGTCATTAAAACGCACTGGCTCATCTTTTAAGTGATAGATCACTGAACCCGTCCACTTTCCGCCGATAAGGCGCATCCCTTTTTCAATAGCGCAAGGCTCGGTGCACGCGTTCAACACTTTTTTTCTGCCCTTACTATCTGTTTTTACAGAACTTTGCATGATAGACCCTCGTCTTCTTATTAGGTTACTAAAAGTATACTAATTGTTTTTGGTTTCTAGGTCACTATTATAAACCTTGTGGTTTTAAAGTTAAACATTCACCTAGGAGCCTTGCATATGAGTAACGTACTGATCATTAATGCACACCATCACTACCCGTTTTCGCCGGGAAATCTCAACCAAAGCTTTGTTGATAAAGCACAAACACTATTAGCAAACAAAGGTTACAACATCCAAATAAGCAAACCCTCAGAGGGGTTTGATGTGGAAGCTGCGCTGGCACAGCACCAATGGGCCGATATCGTGTTAGTGCAAATGCCCTTGAATTGGATGGGGGTCCCCTGGTCATTCAAAAAGTATATGGATGAAGTGTATACCGCTGGTATGGGCGGAGCACTGTGTAATGGCGATGGACGCAGCGCCGATGCACCGCAAAAAAACTACGGCCGTGGCGGTACCTTAGGCGGTACTCGTTATATGTTGTCGGTGACGGCCAATGCGCCGCAACAAGCCTTTAATGACCCTGAAGAGTTTTTTGACGGTCATAGCATCGACGATTTATTAATGCCCATGCATATGAACTTTAAGTTCTTTGATATGACGCCAATGCCGACATTTAGCGCTTTTGACGTGATGAAAAATGCTCAGCCTGAGGCCGATTTTGCGCGCTTTCAAGATCACCTAGAAGCACATTTTTAAGGAGCTCGCCATGAACGAATATACGCAAAAGTTACACGCTGGCAGCGAGTTTCCAGTTATTAAAGTGCCGACGTTGGCGGGCGCTGAAGTGCAATTAGGTCATACCCGTTCACCTTATGACTGGCAGTTGGTGGTGGTTTATCGGGGTCGACATTGTCCCCTGTGTAGCAAGTATCTTACCCAGTTATCGGCCGTGACTGAGCAACTACATAGTCTGGGGGTTGATGTTATTGCTGTCTCTGCTGATAGCAAAAAACAACTTGAAAGACACCTTGAGGAGTTGACTGTGACTTTCCCCATTGCCTATAACTTAAGCCTTGCTCAGATGCGGGCTTTGGGGTTGTATGCCTCGGATCCTCGCTCGCCAGAGGAAACAGATCACCCCTTTGCCGAGCCCGGACTCTTTGTGGTCAACGCTCAGCAGCGCTTGCACGTGGTGGATATTTCTAACAACCCCTTTGTACGCCCCGAGCTCAATACCTTGGTTAGTGGCCTCAAATGGATACGTGATGTTAACAATAACTACCCCATTCGGGGTATGCGTAAAGAGGTGGGCTAAATGAATACTCAGTTAGTTATTGCCATGATGATACTGCTGGCAAGCCTGCAAGGAGTAGCTAAGGCGGCGATACCAGCGCATAACGCTGCGCCAGCGCAGTATCAAGTGCTGTTTGAGAATGACCAAGTATTGACCTTGAAAATGACGCTGGCCGCCAATGAACGAGATAAGTGGCATAGCCATCACAGTGAAACGGTTTATTTTCAGCGTGGCGGCACTCTTGCTATTGAAACCGAGCATGGTGTGCAAGAGGTCACTGTAGCCGATGGTGAGGTCATGTGGCATCCGTCATGGCGCCATCGCGTCACAAACCTCAGTGCCCACCCCGTAGTGGCGATTATTGTCGAACAAAAGCCACAATGACTGAGGGGGTTATGGTCGCAGCTGAGTTCAATTTGACATCGGCTGCGACCTTTTTGTTATAGCCCAAATGGGTTATCAATGCTGTGTGCTGGCTCAGTAAACCATTTTGGCCCTTCAGCCGTGGTGTAAAAGTGATCTTCCAAGCGGATGCCGAACTCGCCGGGAACCACCAGCATTGGCTCATTAGAAAAACACATATGTTCTGCCAACACCTGCGGGTTGTCTTTGACTAAATAAGGCCATTCATGGATATCTAAACCAATGCCGTGCCCTGTGCGGTGGGGGCAACCAGGTAATTGGTAGTCTGGCCCCAGACTTTGGGCGCTGAGATAATCGCGCGCGGCTTTATCTACATCGCCACAGGTGTTGCCTACCTGGGCGGCAGCAAACGCTTTTAACTGGGCGTTTTTCTCATACTGCCAAAACTGTTGTTGTCGAGCGCTTGCCTCACCAAACACATAGGTGCGAGTGATATCACTGAGATAACCGTGTAACTGGCAGCCGGTATCAATTAGTACCATATCCCCTTGTTTCAGTGTTTGTGGGTCTTTCACTCCGTGGGGGAAGCTGGTGGCTTGGCCAAAGAGCACAATACAAAAGTAGTGGCCGCTGGCACCGACTTTTTTATGCGCTGCATTAATAAACGCCTCGACCTCAGTTGTGGTGATCCCCTCATATAACATCGACGCCGTGGCTTTGTGCACTTCTAAGGTCATGTCCATTGCCCGCTGAATAAGGGCAAGCTCGTGAGTGGATTTGTGCATGCGACAATGGGCTGTGACTTCGTCAGCATTGACCAGCGTTAATTGTGGCGCCGCTTTAGTGATACCGTCGGCGATGAAAAATTGCGCGCTTTCGTCAATGGCTAGCACCGCATCGTCGCCACAACCCATGCCTTTTAGCACCTCGCCAATCAATGCATAAGGGTTTTGCTCTTCTTGCCAACCATGAATTTCGGCATCAATCACCTGGTAGTCTCGCAACGAGCCTATTTCGAAAAAAGGCGCCACGAAGGCCAGCTCGCCTTGGGCAGGCAGTAACGCGCCCACCAAGCGCTCACTGGCATACCACTTTAGTCCCGTGAAATAGGTCATGTTGGTACCAGCATTTAAATAAAGGGCATCAATGCCATTTTCTTGCATAAAAGCCTGGGCTTTGGCGATGCGCTGGCGATATTCGTGTTCATCAATGGCGCTGATATCGCCGGTCATATCGCTCAGTTGTGCTAAGGCTTGTTGTTGGTTTTGATAGCCAATGCCTTTCATAACGCTTTGCTCCTGTTACCTTGAAACCGCGCGATGCTTAAGGCATCGATATTCATCGCGGTGGGTTGTTGATTAATGAGTGCAGCAATCAACTCACTGGTGATGGCTGCTAGGGTTAACCCCAAATGTTGATGGCCCAGCGCCAGCAATAGACTTGGATGCCTGGGGGCTGCGCCAATGACCGGTAATGAATCTGGCAAAGAGGGTCGCGCCCCTTGCCAACAGGCCTGCTCGTTAAACTCAGTGCCTAGTTGCGGCAGCAACTCCCGCGCGTGAGCTAATAGAGCGTGAGCGCGCACCATATTTGCAGGCGCTTGCAAACCGGCAAACTCAACCGTACCGGCCAGTCGCAGGCCTGCACTCATGGGCGTCATAATAAACTGTCGCTCAAAGCTGGCCACCGGGCGTTTGAGCCCGAGGTGTTCGGATAACTGGTAATGATAGCCGCGCTCTGCCTCTAGCGGCAGGGCATAGCCTAATTGCTGACACAGTACTTTACTCCATGCGCCGGTACAAACAACCGCTTTGCGATAAAGCTCGCGGCTGGTTGCGCTACTCACCCGACAATGTGAATGCGCACAGGTCAAGGAAGTGGCTTTCTCGGCGCGGTAGTGCCCGCCTAAAGCACAAAACTGGCTGAATAAGTATTGGCTTAATGCGCCAGGGTCGGTGCTGTGACCCACGGCTTCAAAATAAAGCGCGCCGTCGATATGGGCAGTTAAAGCAGGCTCTAGCTCGTTTACCTGAGCGCGCTTGAGTATCGAAACGTCCACGCCTTGGTGCGAGTACTGCGCAGCCACGGCTTTAATTTTATTTGTTGTCGTGCTCTCGAAGGTTAACAGCGAACCCTGGTGTTTGACGTACTGGTGGTAATCATTTGCGAGTAAGCGCTGCCACGCGCCGAGGGCATGGCTGTTTAACGTGCTCAAGACTTCAGTGTGGCGACGATAACGATGCGGCATCATATTGGCCCCAAAGCGAGCAAGCCATGGTAGTAGCTGGGGTAGGTATGTGGGCGCAATACGCAGGGCAGAGCGCTGGCTGAGCAGCATTTTCGGCAGCTTAGGGAGTAATGAAGAGCAGGCCATGGGGAACACTTGTTCGGTGGCAAAGTGGCCGGCATTGCCAAAAGAGCATTGGCTACCCGGCGGCTCAGGGTCATACAAGGTGACTTGATAGCCTTGGCGCTGCAATTGATACGCACAGCTCAAGCCAATAACGCCGGCACCGAGCACCGCAACGCGGTTGTTAGCAGCATGATGTTGAGCCTGACTTTGCATTCCTCGTTTTCACCTCTTAGATATTTCTTTTTATAAAATTAAACTGCTTATAACTCATGCTATTACGTTTGTGAGTGCGTTCGTTTAGCTGGCTTTGTTAATTTTGCATGTTGAATATTGTATACAATATATCTATGATGGCAAGCATAACGACAACAGAGGAACTAATATGAACGTAAATTGGCAGGGTGTTTATCCGGCAGTCACCACGCAATTCCATGATGACGACAGCATCAACTTTAAAGCCACCGCAGCGATGATTGATAACCTTATTAACGAGGGAGTGCATGGCATTATTGTGCTTGGCACCGTCGGTGAGAACTGCTCGCTGCGCAGTGAAGAAAAGCGCCAAGTGTTGGCAATGGCAAAAGAGGTGGTTGGTACACGTGTGCCGCTATTAACCGGGGTGGCTGAAACAACCACGCAATTTGCTATTGAATTTGTCGCCGATGCGCAAGCTGCAGGAGTGGATGGGTTAATGGTATTGCCGGGCATGGTGTACCGCAGCACTGAGCGCGAGGCCATTGATCACTATCAGCGTATTGCTAGGTCGACCCAGTTACCTATTATGATTTACAACAACCCGGTGACCTATGGCGTCGATGTGTCTATTGCCGGCATGCACACCTTAGCGCTTGAGCAAAACATCGTTTCGGTGAAAGAGGCGACCGAAGATACACGCCGTATCACCGAGTTGCTTAGTGCGTTTGGTGAGCGTTTTGTGGTGTTTGGTGGTGTTGATGACATTGCTCTTGAGTCCTTAATGCTCGGCGCCACGGGGTGGATATCGGGGCTTACCAATGTCTTTCCTCGTGAGTCTGTGGCCATTTACCAATTGGCTCGACAGGGGCGTTATGAGGAGGCGCGGGAGCTTTGGCAATGGTTCTTGCCACTGCTGCGTTTAGATACTATTCCCACCTTAGTGCAATGCATTAAATACGCTGAGCAACTGGCTGGACGAGGTAGTGAGCGCACGCGCGCACCGCGCTTGCCACTAACCACAGAGCAAAAAGCTGAAGTGGAGCGCCTTTATAACACGGCCATTGCCAATCGTATCGACTTAAGCAAGTACAACCTGGACTAGCCTATGAACCGGGGGACCTTTTTCTGTATTGACGGCCATACCTGTGGTAACCCGGTGCGCTTGGTAACAAGCGCCCACCCACCGCTGCGCGGCCAGAGTATGAGTGCGAAACGACAACACTTTTTGCAGCATTACGACTGGATCCGTCAAGCGCTGATGTTCGAGCCGCGCGGGCATGACATGATGTCCGGGGCCTTTTTGTATCCGCCGACCACAGCAGATGGCGATGCCGCGATTTTATTTATTGAAACTTCGGGCTGTTTGCCAATGTGCGGCCACGGCACCATAGGTGCTCTGACATTTGCATTGGAAAATGCTCTGCTGACACCGCAAGACCCACATCGGGTGCGCTTAGATACGCCGGCCGGGCGCGTAGATGCTCATGTGCGTCGTAGTGGCGACAAGGTCGAAGCAATCAAGCTTTATAACGTGCCTGCCTTTTTGGCCTTTGAGCAACTTACTATTGAGGTGCCTGAGCTGGGGGCGCTAACCGTAGATATTAGTTTTGGTGGCAACTTTTACATCATTGTTGAGCCGCAAGCTAATTTTGCTGGTATAGAGCATTGCAATGCTTCGTTTTTACTGCGCTACAGCCCGTTGATCCGCGATATTGTCAACGCCCAAGTCGAGTGCATCCACCCACAAGACCCCACCATGCGCGGGGCATCCCACGTGCTGTGGACCGGACAGCCCAAACACGCCAGCTCCGATGCCGCCAATGCGGTGTTTTATGGCGACAAGGCCATAGACCGTTCGCCCTGTGGCACCGGGACCAGCGCGCGCATGGCACAGTTATATGCGCAGGGGCGCTTGCCTATCGGGCAAGCCTTTGTTCATGAAAGCTACATCGGCAGCCAATTTATTGGCTGCATCGAGGCGGTGACCGAAATCGCAGGGCGCACCGCCATTGTTCCTAGTATCGAGGGCTGGGCCCGCGTCACCGGTCACAACTGCATTGTGGTTGACGATGACGACCCCTACGCCCTCGGCTTTCAAGTGTTATAAGGAGACCAAGATGGAGAACTATGCAGCAGGCCTGAGTGGCCTCAGCTTTATCGCTGGCCAGTGGCAAAGTGAGCAACAGCAGGTATTTCATGCCTTTTGCCCGGCGCGCAATGAGGACATGGCCACACCCTTTTACAATGCCTCTTTGCAGGATGTAGAGAGTGCCTGCGCGAGCGCTGAGCGCGCTTTTATCGCCTATCGTGGCACCTCGTATCAGCAGCGCAGTGAGTTTTTGCATGCTATTGCCGATGAAATTGAAGCGCTCGGCGATGAGTTACTCAATACCACTCATCTAGAAACCAATTTGCCCTTGGCTCGGTTACAAGGTGAGCGTGGGCGGACAATGAATCAACTACGCGCATTTGCTGATGCCTTAGCCGACAATTTGGCGCCTTTGCACTTGCACTATCACGATGCTGGCGAGCCAAATCGCACCCCGTTACCTAAGCCCGACACCACCTTGCGTTTTTTACCCCTGGGGCCGGTGGCGGTTTTTGGCGCCTCTAACTTTCCTTATGCATTTTCAACTCTCGGGGGAGACACCGCAGCGGCGTTAGCCGCCGGCTGCCCGGTGATAGTCAAAAGTCATCCAGCACATCCGGGAACCAGCGAGTTGATGACCCGAGCCATTGCCAAAGCAATAAGCCGCTGTCAGATGCCTGAGGGAACCTTTGCCATGTTACAGGGCACCGATCATAGCATTGCTCACCAACTCGTCAGTGCGAAGCAAATTAAGGCGGTGGGTTTCACCGGCTCTTTAACCGTGGCCAAAGCGTTAATGAGTACCATACATAGCCGGGAAGAGGTGATCCCCTTCTATGGCGAGCTTGGCGCTATCAATCCACAGCTTATTTTACCCCAGGCGCTGGCAAGTGCGCGTAATTTAGGGCAACAGCTGTGTGCTTCATTGCTGATGGGTCATGGCCAGTTCTGTACCAGCCCAGGGTTATGGTTAGTGCCAACACACGGCAGCGGTGAGCTAATCGAGGCAATACGCGAGCATATCGGCGATGCGCCGTCGGATACTCTGCTTAGCCCGAGTATTATTGACGCCTATGAGCGTGATACCAAAGCTTTAGCCCAATGCAACGGTGTACAGTTGTTGGCACAAGGGCATAAAAGTGCGCCATTCCACGCGCAAGCACAGGTGTTTACTTGCAGCGCTGAGGGTTTTATCAATACGCCGATGCTGCATCAAGAGGTGTTCGGTCCGGCAGCTCTTGTTGTTCGTTACGATGATGAGCAGCAGCTTATGCATGTTATTGATGCCTTAGAAGGGCAGCTAACCGCTTCAATCTACGGTGAACAAGCCCAGCATCAGCCGCTTATTGAACGGTTAAGTTATAAGGTAGGGCGATTGATTTATGGGCAAATGCCTACCGGTGTAGAGGTGTGCCAATCAATGAATCATGGCGGCCCATACCCGGCTGCCACCGATGTGCGTTCGACCTCGGTTGGGTTAGAGGCGATGCGGCGGTTCTTGCGGCCACTGTGTGTGCAGCGCTGAGCCGATAACGTTTTCGTTTTAAGTGTCCCTCAATGCGGCCAACACTCCCTCTGTTGTCCGCATTTTTCTAATTGTAAAACAGGTACATAGATAGCACTCGCAAGATAAATACAGGGTGGTATACTGTATTCCATGGACCACCTACCAACACTCTTATATGGCAATTGAGCATAAAACCCGTACCCAACTAGTTGCTGAAGCAATTCGCGAAAAAATCTTACTTGGCGAGCTAAAATCAGGTGCGCCACTGCGCCAAGCGGCGTTGGCACAAGAGCTCAATGTTAGCCGTATTCCCGTGCGAGAGGCTCTACTGCAGCTTGAGTCTGAGGGGTTAGTGAACTTTGAGGCCCACAAAGGAGCAACGGTAACCGAGGTGAGTGCATCTCAGGTGGATGAAATTTTTGACTTACGGGCACTGTTAGAAGCCGAGCTACTGCGTCATTCTTTAACTAAGCTCACCGATGCTGATTTCAGCGAAGCCGAGGTGCTATTACAAGATTTAGAGGCGGCGATGGCAGCAGGGGATACGCAAGCCGCAACTGGGCACCTTAACAGTGCATTTCACGCCAAATTATATAGCCGTGCGCAGCGCCCGCAAACCCGTGAACTAGTCGAGCAATTTAGCAAAAATTCAGAGCGTTACGTGCGCATGCATATTCTTCTTGCCGGGGGGTTAGATACTGCACCGGAGGAGCATCGTGAGTTACTTAAACTGTGCCGCGCGCAACGCGTAGACGATGCCTGTGCGTTTTTATATCGCCACATCAGCGGCGCTAAAGAGGATATTAAAGAGCTGTTATTAACTATGGAAGCGCAGAATTAACAAGCCATCACCTCAAGGAAGAAACAATGAAACGATTCACTCACTGCTTGCTGGGCTTGCTACTTATTTGCACCAGCGGCCAGCTTTATGCCGGTTCGCGCGATTACCCCACAGTGAAAATTGGCGCATATGACGTTGAATATGAAATCGCAGGTAGCGGCGACATTACCTTGCTACTTGAAGCCGGCGGCTCTGCCGGGTTGGATGATTGGCAACCTATCTTTTACGCGTTAGCTGAGCATGCCCGAGTGATCCGCTACTCTCGCGTCGGTAATGGTGGCTCTAGTGCGGTAAAAAAACATTATAGCTCAGAGCAGTATGCGCAAGAAGCGCTGGCTCTGCTACAAGTATTAGCTATTACTGAGCCGGTGGTTTATATCGCGCATTCCTATGGTGCGTATATCGCGCGCACCTTCGCTGCGCGTTACCCCGATAAAGTAGCGGCACTGATGCTTATTGACCCGGCCTCCGAGCATGACGTTGATATTATGCGGCAAATTGACTTGGCCACCGCTGAGCGGCAAATCGCGCAAGTTAAGCGCGATGATATGAAAAATGGCATGTCTAATCAGTATTTAGATTTTTGGTCCAAGCGGCCATTGCCAGACTACCCAGACATACCCGATATTCCAGTAACCGTTATTGCCTCGGTGAAAACCTATGAAGAGCCTTCACTGCTTTTATTTACTGAACAAGGCCGAGCAATGTGGGGCGACCTGCATAGCCAGTGGGCCCAAGCCTTCCCACAAGGAGAGGCGATACTGACCGATAAAAGTTACCACTTTATACACCATGAGCAGCCGCAGTGGGTGGTGGAGCATATACAAACCCTGATAAAGCGGGTACGGACAAAATAATAATGACACACTAAGGAAAGTGATAATGAAAGACAATAAAACCGCCGCACTGAGAATACCGGCATTTTTTATTGATGCAGCGCTTGTAGTAGCAGCCCTTGTTGGCCTGCTCGAGCTCTTGTTGTTTACCAACACTATAAAAGAGCCGCCGGCTGTCGAACTGGTGATGTTTGTTTGTGTACCAGTTGGCTTTTTTGTCTATTGGGCGCTCAACATTAACCTTGGTAAGCGCATATTTAAGCTGGTTATTGTTGACGAGCTTAGCGAGAAAAAGGCCTCGATATGGCAGTTGTTTTTGAGGTCGATACTCTTTTGTATGTTAGTTTCGTTTAATATAGTGCTACTACTGCCCCTGTTTATTTCAAAAAAGAACCAAGGCTTGCATGATATGTTAGCGAAAACACGAGTTATTAAACGTACTGGCGAACATAATTAGTAATAGGGGCAGTCATGTCAAAATACACAGCTAAAGTGATATGGTCTCTCCCTCAGGGTGAGAACTTTTTAGATAACACATATAGCCGAGGCCATTGTTGGCAATTTGATGGCGGAATTGAGGTCATGGCCTCGTCGTCACCGCAAGTGGTGCCCATACCCTATTCGGTCAGTGAATACGTGGACCCAGAAGAGGCCTTCATTGCTTCGGTATCCAGCTGCCATATGCTGTGGTTTTTAGCTTTAGCGAGCAAAGCAGGGTTGGAGATCAGTGCTTATCATGATCATGCCCAAGGCGTGATGGCAAAAAACCAAGCTGGTAAATTGGCAATGACGGAAATAACCCTGTTTCCAGAGGTTAAATTTGCCGACCACACGACACCTTCACAGCAGCAGCTAGATGCCCTGCATGAAAAGGCCCATAGCCAATGTTTTATTGCCAATTCCATTCTTACAGAGGTGCGGGTTGTGAGCACGCTAACCTAGTGAGCTGTGATGAGTGAGAGAGCGAATATCGAGGTTGATGCGCGCGCCCACCCATCGGTCACTGAACTATGGCAGCGCTATGTGGATACCCTTGTGGGTGAGCAGCGAGCTCAGGCGCGGCTGCAAGGTGTTTGGCATTTCTGCGATAATGAACACGACGCTAACGCTTGTGCGCAGTGGGTGTTACAAGGAAGAAAACAAGCCACAGCTCCGAGTTTGTGGGAGTTAGAAGCCGCCGCAGAGCCGCTGCCGCAAGTTGGAGATATTCATATTGTCACCAATTGGCAGGGCCATGCACAGTGCGTGATCCGCATATGTGCGGTGGAGGTGCTTAGCTTTTTTGCAGTCACTGAGGCTCACGCTGCTTTAGAAGGCGAAGGCGATGGTTCATTAGCGTATTGGCGCCGCGAACACCAAGGCTACTACCAGCGGGTATTCGCAGGCAGTGATAAGGTGTTTACTCCCTCTATGCCCATCGTATTTACGAGCTTTGAGGTGCTATTACGAAGCTAGCGTTTCACTTACCGATGTGTGGTCTGCGTTGTCGCACTACAGATGCTGGGCTACATAGCGCGGCACATCGAAAGGGGCACCATCTAGGCTAAAGTGATTATCTAAGGCGTAGGCCATTTTTTCTAATGGCGCATCCATATACCCGACACTTTGAATTTCCTGCATATAGCGGGCAATAAATTGCGTCATACCAAGGTGCTGCCACTGGGCAACATGCACTAACTCATGAAAGTGAACACGGAGGTTTTTTGCCACATGAGGCTGCAAGTAATAGGTATTGTTATAAGTGATACCAGCGGCATCCATATCGATAAAAGTGCCAAGCCCAAGTTGGCGAAGCTCTGGGAAGTCGGGCTTAGGAAGGGTATCGACGACAACAAAATAGGCATTATGCAGAAAGGCCGCAGGGTAAAAATCAGCAAAGTTATCCATTAACTGATAACAACTCTGCCTCTGCGGTGTAAACTCATTGTTGGTATGCTCAATCCATTGGGTTATCTGTTCTAACATTGATACTTTCCTTGTAATTGGGGGCAGCGGCAGCCTAATGGCTGGATCCCGTTCGCACAACACATGTCTTTTTCATAGTTTCCAATATATTAATGTATAAGGAAAACAATGCTTAAAATTATCGATAAATATGAATATTGGTAAGGTTTAAGATGGGTTTGGTTGTTAAGGGCGGTTATTTTAAATTTAGTTTAATGCATATTTAAAGGTGCTTTTTTAAGTGGAGGTGGTGTGAGATTTTTATTGTTAATTATTCCTTTTTCGTTTTCATTGTGTGCTGAAGAGTCAGGCGTTATCCCAAAAAGTATTAACTTTGTTTCAACTCATTGGGTGCAAGGAAAGGGAACTTTTAGGGTAATTAGTTTTAACTCAGAGTACGAACCCTGTTTTATCATTGAAAACTATGAAGGCGGCCTCCACGCTGGTTTAACAAGTAGCAATAAGGTGTGCTCAGTTAGGGTACCAAGCAACGAGGTTGTAAATATCAATCACGATAGGTCAGGGGGGAGTTGGTTTGAAGACTTTGAATGGGTAGATGATGGGCTCTCCTTTGCTTCGACTCCGCAAAGGGAAAGTTTAATTGTATTGCTGGGCTACCTATCTCCATTGGTGATTTACCCCAGTGTATGGAAAAATAGAATAGTTAAATGGATTTATAGACTTTCGCTCATTATTACCGAAAGCAGATTAAAATTTTAATTACTCTTATGCCTGTCCAATTATCTACTTACCAACCCAAGAATCGCAATAAGCTAGGGCTTAATTACTTTAAAGAACCAATATAACTCCCTACTGCCATGAGCAAAAGCCTTGCCGCAATGCTGATTAAAGCTTGTAACCACGCTTATTTCAGGCCAAAGCGTGATTCTCAGTTCTGAAACCTAAGCGCGTGATTACACCGAGGATTTTGTTACAACCTAAGCTTGCATTGAACCGCCTTCCTTATAGACTAGGGAGCAATAAAAAGAACAATTCGAGCCATCAATGGAATGTATTTTCTTTGGCGAGTATCGGTTTGATACCAGCACCCATGAATTAAAGAACCAAGAATATTCCGTTTCCTTAGACCCAAGAATGGTTGCGCTGTTGCGGTTTTTTCTTGCCAACCCAAATAGAATTATTAGCCGAGACGAATTGCAACAAGCCATCTGGCAGGGGGTGATAGTCACCGATAACGCTATTAATAAGCTTGTTGCCAGCTTGCGAAAAACATTGGCCGATGATCCTAAATCGCCGCGTTATATCCAAACTGTGCCAAAGCAAGGCTACCGCTTCATTGCCTCAGTTCACACTGAAGATAGTCTCAACACAAACGTGCATGTGGATGAAATTAACACCAACACCCGGCCCAAAAGCCGCAACCTTGGCGTTAAAGCTGCGTTGCCCGTACTAATTTGTGCGGTGGTTGTACTGTTGTTACTTTGGCAAAACGGCGAGAGCGGCGGCCTAAATTACGGTGAAAATACCGTATTAACCCGTGTTGATGGGGCTAAAAGAAGCCTAGTGGTGGCGCCAAAAGGGAACACTGTAACCTTTATCAATAATACCTATGCCAATGGTAATGAGTTATGGCACAAGCGCTTGGACAACAACAATGACGATGTTGGTGCGGTTATTGAAAGTAAAGATTATTACTTTGACTCCCTTATTGCCCAAACCGCCAACGCACTGATTGTTAAAGGCTACTACCAAGACCAATGTGGCTGGTTCAAGGTGCCGTTTAGTCGTGAAAGTGCAGTGCTGACTGCACCAAGTGCACAAGTACTTGATTGCGAGAGCTTAATATCGCACCGATACACTTTTGATACACAAACCGAGTCGGTTTGGCTGCTTGGTCATGCCCGCAACCATGAGCATAGAAATAGGCTCTATCGAATCAATCTTAACCAAGGCCTTGAGCCGGTGGCAGTTGAGTTGCCCGAGCAATGGCATTTAGTTGATCTTGATTTAAAGCCTGGATCCAAAAATTTGTTATTGGTTGCCAATAATAGTGAAGGGCAAAGTCGACTTTACCAGGTTGACCTTGCTACTGGGGCGGCAGAGCCTTTGATTGATGTTGCGCAGCAGTTGAATCAAGCTATTTGGGGCCATGCGCAGCATCAGCTTATTTTTGTTTCCGCATCAAAACCCGCACAACTACAAATGCTGAATATTCAAAGCGGTGAGTCTCAGGTAATCGCCAGTTTAGGCGATAGACTATGTTGCGCGCTGGCGCGCCACCCCAATGAGAAAGATTACATCTACTCAACCTACGATAAAAATATAGATATTCGCTGGCAAAACCCTGGATTTGAGCTGGACAACAGTAATGGCAATGAGCGATTGCCGGCATTCGCTCACACTCAACCCGGTATTTACTTCGTTTCCAATCGTGCTGGCAGCGACCATATTTATTTTCAGGCCCCAGGACAAAGAGCACAGCAAATAGTGCCTATGTCCGAGCATATGGTATTAAATGAGCTGGCGGTCTCACCGGACGATAGACTGGCCATGGTTAATCATGATAATCGTCAGCTCTGGCTGATGGATATTGTAGAGCACGGTATAACCAAACGAGCATACATAGACGGCTATGGCTTTGCACTATCTTGGCTTAACTCGACGTTGTTTTCTTTAACGGTGAAGAATCAGCATCAGCGCCGAGTGAGGATTTACAACCGACAGATGCAGTTATTGGCTGAGCTTGAAGCTCCTTGGGTACGCATTCTCGTCGATAACAGCGAGCCACAATTTGCTTACCTCATAAATCAAAGCAATGAGTTGTATCGTTTTTCCTTTTCCAAGATTCTCGATGGCCAGCTGCCCGAGGCTGAGCCGATAGGAGAAGTGGCAAACTATGCGAATGCCATTATTGATAATGGGGTGTTGTATTTAAATAACTATAAAGAGGCGCAACTTTCCTCCTACAAGATAAATCCAACTTCTTTGCAGCTGTTAACTCAGCAACCGCTTGATGCTTACTATGGCTTTGATGTTGAAAATGGGCAAATTGTCTATGGTGGTACGCGTGCGTTTAGCAGTGATCTGTATACAACACACGCGCAATAACAGGTTATGGCTTAAGAGGGGGGTGCTGTTAGCTTGGTGGTGCTACCATCTGTAGGTGTAGGCCATTTTAATAGCGGTTTCGTCAAACACTTGCTCCCGTTGGTGCCAGCCCTGCTGCAAATCGTAGCCCCGGTTAAGGCTAAGCAAGTACACCGCGTCTGGCGATGGCTCATAACGCACTCGACTGAATACCGAAAAACTGTCAGCTTGGGTGTTATGTTGCAGCAAGTTATTCCACGACCATTCAGTGTTAAAGGCGATATTTACGCGTAATTGAGTGTTAAATAGCTTATCAGCGGCGGTGTCGGTATCGTAGTAATACATATCGCGGCTCAGTTCCAAATACAAATGCCTATTCGGGCGGTAATTAAGGGTGGTGCTGACTCGTTCAAAGTCGGCATCGTAAAACATCCCTTTTGCGAGTCTGGCGGTGACGTAAAAAGGTTTACTGTTCGCTGTTCTAAAATAGAGCTCGTTGTGGCTGTAGTTATACTCTCCGGCTGTGAAGGTCAATTTATCGGTAAAGTTAAATGGTCGCTCGAGTATTTTTTGATAGCGGTTGTGACTGAGAAAAAAGAAGTTATCACCTTTGGTTTCAACCTGAAGCGGCCTTATAAATACGCTTTGCCCCTGGCGGTGCCCCTCAGTGTTCTCCCTTAGATAATAAAAACCAGTGAACTGATAATAATTAATATGCTGAGCTAACCAACCCGATTTCGGCCGTATCCGATAATGACTCACGCTCTCGTAGTAGCGTAAATCTCTGCGATTCACAAACCCCAAAGCAGGGTTAAAGTCTTTACCTATATATTGAAAGCGCCCGCGTAAATAAAAAGCGTCGTTTAGCAGCCTCAGCGAGGCGCCATATGATGCTTTATCAGCATCGTTAGGCTGCACTTTATCTGCCAGCTCCGCTTGCTGGTAGAAGGCATGGGCAACTAGAGGATAGTCATTAAACAGCGTACTTTGGTAGCGGTAATCGGCACCTATTAGGGTTCTATCCCCCGAATCATCTGGGCTACCATGAGTTAAAATGGCGCCAAGCTGATGCGCAGGGGCAACTTGATGAGTTAATCGCGCTACACTTAGTTGCGTTTGTTGTGCTCGCGAAGTATCGCTATCTTGATTGACGCTTAATACCCCCAAACGAGTGTCGCCGATTTGCCCTGTGAGCTTGGTCCCCCAATTGATATCCAGTAAGTTCGACTCTTTACCTTGTCCGATGCGCCGGGAGTAAAACGCCATGCCGTTCGCGTAGTTATCATCCATACCGCCAAAGCGAAAGATCTGACTATCCTGCAAGAAAAAATCGCGCTTTTCAGTAAAATACTGGCTAAAGCGCGTGGTATTAAGCGGCACTTCGTCCACTTCTGTGCCGGAAAAATCGGTGTTGAGGGTTAACATTCCCGAGAGGCTTGGGGTCAGTTTATAGAGTAGATCTAATGATGGCACTAAGTCGCTCTCGCTTTGGTTACGTTTATAAGCCAAGCCCGGCTTTACTTCAATTCCAAGCCCTTGCTTCAAGCCCGTTAAACCGCTAATGGGCGCCAATTGATTGGTATGCCAGGCATAATTGCTGGGGTTGTTGAGGTTCCAGTACACCTGAGTGTTTGGGCTCGCAACCCTATGGCGAAGCTGTAGCCCCCAGTTTTCGGCATCTTTTTCAAATGAGATGGACTGCATGGGAATAGCAATTTCCACATACCAACTTTGTGCCTCAATGCTGGTTTTGGCATACCAAAGGGTCTTCCACTCGCCAATATAGCGGGTGCCATCGACTAGGCCGTCTTCTTTTACACCGGAGGGGGTGACATGAAAAAGGTAGGCATCAGATTTATCGAAGTTGGTATCTAACACCAAACCGAAGTAATCTTCATGCCACATGTACTCACCTTGAGTGAGCACCCTGTCGGTGAGAGTTTGCTCAGGCTGGCTGATCTTCGCCGCTACGTAAAAGAACTCGCTATCGTAGCTGATATAAGCTTGTACCGGATAATCGGGGCGCTCGCCTATATTTGGGCGAAAAACGACAAAGTCCTCTATGCGTTTTGCATCTCGCCACTCACCCGGAGCGAATTTGCCATCGATTTTGGGTTTATTTTTTAAGTTGGGAATGGGCGTATCGGTTTGGGTGAATTGTTGCCACTTTGCCTTTGCTGGCGCGCCTAGTAAGCAAATAAATAACATGAGTAACTTAACAAAGTCGCGTTGAATGGTTAGAGCATCTTTCATCTTTTTTTTCTCGTTGTAAAACACCACTGGATGATGCGCGAATGAGCGCAAATAAAAGTGATAAAGACGAGAAATTAAGTGACAAAGTTGTGATTAAAGGTGATAAAGCAATGCCTAACAGGCTGAATATAAATGTTTTTATAAGAAAGCTTTATAAAAAGTAGAGATTGCTTTAAAAGCCGAGTATCAATATCAAGGGAAGTTAACCGTGGCTTGAGAAGCACAAGATAGGCACAATGGTAAAGCTACAGTAAAGGAGTTTATGCAAAGTGATAAAAACCAAAAAAGGAATAGTTTATAAACTTGCTCTGGCATTTTGGCTGTTTATGGGGGTTGTAAAGGCACATGCAATCGATAATCCGGATGCACCAGACTTAATTGGAGAATTTGTAAAACGCGAGGCTAGCTATTTGTTAGCGATTGAAAACCCTAAAAATAGTACAAGTGACTATCTTGTTGCCTATAACCATTACCTGAACTTTTTGAATGAAGAGCTTGAGAAAGCTGCGCAAGAAATGACGTCTAAATTACCAGATAATAGACGTTCAGAGTTGATGGCTGCGCAGTTGAACTGGGTAAAGTATCGTGATGCGGAATTTGAGTTTATTAAGAATACTTGGAACCGTAAAAGTTTTGGTAGCTCTGCAGCGATTTCTCGTGGCGGTTATCGGGCAAGTATAGTTAGAGACCGTATTCTTCAATTGTTGCATTACACAAAGAACTTCTGAGCACAGGCACTGTAAAGCGGATGATATTTTAGATACTTGCGATTACTGAGTTATAAGGGGGGAGGAGTGTAGGGCGATAAAAGCCGAGCGTAGTAATAACTGTTCGCTAAAGCCATTTTTCGGCTACCCAAGTGCGCGAATCGTAACCCAATACTCTCCACAAGCTTAATACCCTTCTGCCAAAGGGAGCTTACATTGCGCACGCTTTTAATCGCTATGGAAGTTCATGGTCAAAGTCCTCTTTTTCAATCGACCCAGGCAAAAGAGCCGTATTAATGCCAAACAAACTATCATCAAAGTCAGTGCAAACAGTTTTAACTTGGACTTTATCCCCATTGAGCACCATCACTCCTGCGGATTCTGATTTGCTCCAGAGGGTATCGTTGATCCGATATGAGTTACACATAACATCATAAACAACGTAACTGGTATTTCCGGTTTTAAACCTTACCCTACTAACAGCCCCTCCGGAGCAAGCCGCGCTACTGAAAATAGGAGAACTCAATTGGCGTTCAATGTTATCCCGAGTTCCAAAAAGGTACTTAACTGAGCCAGTAGAGGTTAAGCACACAGAAATGTTTTTTGCCTCTACCTCACAAGAAAAGACTATTTTATCGTCATATTCGCAGAGGTTTTTCCCAAATACGGGAAGGCAAATGGTTAATGAAACAATTAAGAAAGTTACAGATTTCACTATTCGCTCTTTTGCCTTCACACTTTCGTTAGTTATTTTGTAAATTTAAACTGAACTGATTTAATGTCGATCCACATGGACTCTCCTTCGGTTAAATCTGTGGTTGCATCATCAATGACCATTTCAGGGTAAAGGCTAGGTTGCGTGAACCCTTGCTCTGGAAGGAAATCTCGATGGGTTTTACTTGACCAGTTCCAAGGTCCGTCTTGCCAACCATCTAACACTTCGGGCTCAGGTTGTGGGTAACTAAGGTATGTACTTACCTGCACAGGAGTATCCTCACTTATGTGAGCCAACAAGGAACTTTGGTTAGTATCAAAATTTAAAATTAAGCTGTTACCTGTTTGAGTTAACTGCACAGTATTATTATCTTCGTTACTATCAGTGGTGGACTGTATAGAATCTGTCTGGTGCTGTGGTAAAAGAGTCCAAATTTTACCCCCTAATTCGGCAATCGAAATTTCATGGTTATCTGTATAGTCACCCGCTCCCTTGTAGTGCTTGACGTTTATAGAGATATCACCAGAGTCCAACACACCATTTTTATTGATATCAAAATTAATTCCATAGTCATATTCGACATACCCATATTTTTGGGCATTTCGGTTAATCGTTATATAAGAGGGTAAATATGAAAGTTCTAGCTTGACCTCAACATTTTCTACACCGTAGAAATTTTCACACCCAGGGTACGGATTAAAGGAATTGGCTTTTGAAAAAGAGAGCATATATCCATCTTCTTCGATAATTAAATCCGAACCTTGTAACTGAAAATTAGATGTTGCTCGTTCGCCTGACTGTATGTCGGTTGCAGTTAATGATGATTCAGTACTGCTATTTACCTGAAATAGCCCAGATTCATAACAACCCCGTTCTTCATCTAAGGCAAAGGTTGTTATAGAGTCTTTTGAAATAGCCACGTGAACCAACGGACCAGTTGACCATACTCCGTAAAATTTACTATCTAGTGGTACGTTTACTGTTTCTTGTTGTTCGGCTTTATCGCTTGAACCACCACAACCGGCTAGTACCGCACAAAACATTATCGAAAGGGAATGATTTTTAACCACAATATATCCTTATCTTTTTGAAATAACTGTTAAATGACAGCGTTAAATTTAACATGATGTACCGACGCTTTTTTTGGGGAGTCGCTCGTTGGCGATACTTGCGCTATGCACCGGGTCGGTAGGTAGTTGTTCCTGTGAGTTTACGAGTGAACGTTAGAGTTTGTTATTTTTTCCAGGTGTCTTGTTCATTCTTACAGCTACATAATAGACCCACAAAAAATAATGAAACCAAGTCTAAACCAACGCCAAAACCTAAATGACTCCCCCATAATAAATGAAGTGAGGGATCAAATAATGAAGCTTTCAGTGATATTCCATTTTGTAAAACAACCGCTAGGTATCCAAGGCCTGAATATGAGTAATAGATGAAGCCCAAATTCAATGAGAGCAACTGAGCAACTTGGTTGAACAAAGACAAATGAAACCCTGACTTTTTCCTCTTTAGCAGCAAATAACCCGCTAACCCATTGAGTATTGAGGCCGCTAGGAGGATTGCGACATTCAATAATGTCACTTGCTCAAATAAACTAGCAGCACCAACATATAAAAACCCGATGCAAGTGATGATTTGAAGCCAAGCAAGAATGTTTAAGCGGCTATTTACTGTGATATGGAACTTGTCTTCTTCGTTTTGCTGGTGGTGTTCTACTTCTTCTTTTCTTACTTCCAACTCATTAAGCAGTTTTTGATATCTATCGGGGTAGGCATGCTTATCAATGTTGCTTAAACTTTCTTGTAATTCTGGGATTGAGTAACTTGAATAGTCCACTTATTCTCCTGGGAAATAACGTCCTGTTAATGCTCAAAATATAGTTGGCTTACATAAGCGGCGAAGAAGCAAAGCCAACTGTATTTTATCTTAGTTTAAAGATGGTTAGAGTTATTGCTTATGCGGGAATCCACATTGATTCTCTGCTTCAGCTTTATTTTTAGGATTACTAACCATAAAGTCCAACTTGATTGTAGTTAGTACTGGCGCTTTATTAGTATTTTTATCTGAAGCTGACCACTGCCAATTATTTAATGCTGCTGCTGCATGCTTGTCAAATACCCCTTCAGGGTAGGACTTTTTGACTTTATAGCCTCCCGCCTTCCCGTTTTTCTTGATGCCTACAATAAGGTCTACGCAGCCAGATAGACCTTCCTTAGCAGCATCAACTGGGTATTTGGGGTCTTGTCTTTTTTCTACTACCCAATACTCATTAACTAATTCCTTTTTATCGTCTGAGGTCAAATCAATATACTGAATTTGCTCTTTAGGAGAAGTAGGGGGAGTCACCGATACACATGATACCAAAAAAAAGCTAAAAATTGATAATGTAACTGTTTTTCTCATTGCTAAGTCCTTATGGCACTAACGTCCTGTTAATGATAAAAAATTTGATTGGCCAGAATAAGCGACGAAGGAGTAAAGTCAATAGTATTTTGTGCTTTTTAAAAAGCTTGCTGGATAAAACTTTACCACTGATGTGCAGGAAAATGAGTTACTTTATTACTGTCAATAAGCGTCCAACCTGTTAATTATCGATCATATAAATTCACTAGCTAGATGTCTAGCAGTTTGGGCAAGTCCTAGCCGCTTGTTAACTGTTTCTTCTGATGAATTTTGCAATTTTACACTCTTCAGGAACACGCTCTATTCGACGCTCAAGGTCTGTAGCTTCTGTGACTAACTCTGAACGATGAGGTAATTCCTTTGGTAGCTTAATGTTTTTAACGACCCCTAGATTATGAAGAGCGTTTAATACCCACCAACCTGGGTCCGGTTCATCTTTGTATAAACCAAGCATAGCTGATCCGGGGTATGCGTGATGATTGTTGTGCCACGCCTCACCCATTGATAGAAAACCGGCAATACGAATATTGTGTCCCTGAACAGCCGCACCTTCGACTGCCCAAGTTCGTTGCCCGTGGTTATGAGCAAAGTAACCAATAAGCCAATGACCACCGACAGAGATGACAACCCGTACAGAAATACCCCATACCAGCCACGATATACCACCCAATAGATATAGAGGAATTGCGAAGACTAACTGTTGAAGCAACCAATATTTTTCAATAAAAAGGTAGAACCTATTCTTTGACACTTCATCTTCGATCGTAAACTCAGGTGGATATTTCAAATTGAGGTCACAGTTGAGCTGCCACCAACCATCTTTAACTATTTTTGATCCATGCAATAAGAAATCATGGCATTTTTTCTGGCGTTGCGCCCAATCTCTTAAGTCGTGCTGCTTCATCATTCCAATTGGCCCAGCCATACCAACTAGCACACCTAAGTAGACAAATAAATATTCCATCCATTTTGGACATTCATAAGATCGGTGAATTAGCAATCTATGCATTCCCAGAGAATGTCCAAAGCAGAGTGTTACAGCAGTCAACGAGACAAATATGATAAGGGCTGAAAATGAAAATACGAAAGGAGCGATGCATAACGCAGCGAATAGATTTGAAAGAAACCAAATTGATTTCAAAGGGCTCCATACTACGTCACCCTCAAATGCGCTTTCCGGTTTTTCTGAATTCACTCTTTCAGTATTTCGCATAACTTCCCCAGATACAGTGGTCTTCCCAATAAAAATAAGTGAGGCATGAACAAAAGCCAACTGTAATTTGTCCGACTTGAAAACTCTTGTTAGCTGCTTTATAACTTGCCTAAAGGTGATTTTCTTCCTTTGTTATCTACCACCCAAAATGAAGAGTTTTCCATTAACAAAGCTTCACTTGTACCCTCAGAGTGAGGTACATCAACACGTATAACTTTACCACCATAATCGTGGCCAATATTACGTACTAAAGTATGTCCAATCGCTAATCTATTGACTTTAAATTCTGAAAGTACCTTATCTACATGATCAACACCAACTTTATCGCCGAGTTCATATTTACTCATGTCTTTTACTAGGTTTCGATAGAACAAAAGGCCATCAGAGCCATGAATAATACTATCATCAATATTTCGCCTAACTGTATCGCCAATGACAAAGTTACGCTCCGCCTCTGCATCTATATCTTCCAACGACAAGTTGTAGGTCAAAACTCTTGGCGAAACACCACCGTGTACAAATAATGTACTACCCACCTTTAACATAACAGGCTTACTGCGCAACCACATCCCTAGTTCGGAATCTTCAGACCACAATTCCCGAGGAGACATTCCTGTAGTTCGAAATGATCCATAATATTTTTTAGCTGCTGATTTAACTCTACCATCTAATAAATAACGCTCATGATTTCCCAAAATGTAATGAACATAGCCACCGGCTGACTTAGCTTCTGCTTCCAGCTTGTAAATCAACCATAATAAAGGAACTACGTTTTTTCCTCGGTCGACCATATCACCAATAAGCACTAAATGGCTTGAACCAAAGCTCCACTCTAACGAATCATTTATAACACCGTTTGATTTTAGAAGGTTTATCATTGCATCGAAATTACCTTCCATATCCGAAATTACTAAATATCTATCAGGGCTTGGAATGTCTAATTCTGAGCGAGGATAGCTATTTCTGAGATTAACAGTGAAGTGAGTATTGAACTGATTATCTACAGTCACTGAAACGGTATTTTTAATATCAACACGAGAGAGTTTGGCGGGTGAGTTGTTATCTCCAGTAATGTAGTTGGCAAATCGATTGCCATTGTTTCGAAATACGTATGGACCATCATGCAAAACGGGGATGTTTTGGTATTCAAACATAAGCCATTCATTAGTTTTTGCAGAATAGCCTAAATATCTTCCATCTGAAATTCTAATTCCCGAGCCTGTGTACCAACTCAAAGAGCATAAAGATAATACAAATAGCAACAGTAGGGCAAAGAGGTAAATAGATAATTTTTTCAAGAGAGAAACTTCCTTTTATTATTTTATCACGTAGAGAAAACTAGCAAATTCGATGCAGCTAACGATTCAATCAGCCGCCGCCATAGCGGTCGGCTGGATTGACTTGTTAAATCGTATTTTCAAATAGTACATTCTGAATATTTTGCTCTGGAGACCATAATCCTTTATTGGCTCTTACATAGGTTTTGCACAATGACACAACCTTTGATTCTGAACCAAATTTCAACTTCTCTCTTTGTATCTTAGTGAGTGACTCAAAAGCGTTTTTTGTGTAGCCATAAGTTGATATAAAAACTCCACCTATATGTTTTTCTTTAACGATTACGTCTAAGAATGATGAGACGGCATCGCCTCCAACTTTATTACCAGCTCTCCAGTGCTTTACTTCTACTACATAGCTTTTAAGCTTCCCTGAAATTTCATACTCGAGAATTAGATCTTTACCACCATCTTTACTGGGCGGAGTAAGGGTTACTGAAAAACCCAAGCCTTCGAATGCTTCTGAGAGTAAACGCTCCAGATCTCTCCACTCTAACGAATCTAAAGCACGAGGGTTTTTAGCTATAGCTTCTATAAATGCTTTTGACGCAGACCTGATTATGTAGCTAATTTCATTTTTTATTTCTTCATCGTTATCAAGCGACCCAACAACCCAATTCTTGAGGCTTTCGATATCGTAAAGCTCCAACTCTTGGGGGTTGTATCGTGACGCTATTTCAAGGGCCTCATTAGTGAAACCGTTTTTGCAAAATATGAACGTTCGTTTTAGCCCTGAAGCCCTAGCTCTATCGAGGGTTTGACGTACTATTTCCGCACCGACTTTTTTCTCTTTATATAACTTTACTTCGACACCAATAGAGTCCTCATGAAAGATATTGTCTTTATCTTTCCTGATAACAATATCCCATTCATTTACTGCATCGCTTGCAGAAGCCTTGTACTGTGCAGATCGCTTTGTATATTTGTAACCTTCTTTCTCGAAAAGTGGGAGCAATATGTCAGCGAGAAGTTTTTCTGTGGCATCCCATTCAGCAGCTTGCTCCAGCGAGTCGATCTTGCCTAAAATTTCTTCAGTTTGAATAACCGAACTCCATTTGCTCTGATTTAACGTCCTGTTAATGTTTCGCTAAAATGTGTAGCGAAGCGAAACTGAGCCAAACTTTAGCAGTCCCGCCTTGAACAGCTTGTTAGCTATCAAATGACTTTGTAATCATTGGTTGAAAGCGCCAGCCCCACATACAAGCATTATTAGCTCTAAAACTCACAGAACCTGTTAGCTTTTGATTATCTTTGTCTTTTAGTACCACAACATAATTAACTAAACCGTATGGCTCAGTTTCATGCAATTGAACATTTGCATCAATAATTTCAGGGTTCTTGAATTTACTTAGGTCAGCAAACTTGTTTAGCTGCTCATAAACAGCCTCCAAACTTGATAAAGGGGTTCTTTCCGCAATATCAGAGCATAAAAGTTCATGCGCTTTTTTAAAGTTTTTTTGAGTTAAATATAAATCAATAAATTCATGAGCTTTCGCTTTTGTATTCTCAATTGATGACTCAAAGAAAGATTTTGCATCAAACACTTCGGCATTTGATTGGAAACTAAATAAAAAGGTTAATAAGAATATACATGATAATTTCACAACACTATCCTTGATAGCTAACGCCCGCATTTGCGGCTGGTTTGGAGCGCAGCGGAAAACCAGTCCGCCAACATGCGCTGGTTAGGCGGGTTTCTAAGGTTCCTCAACCAGAAAAGATCGTACCCAAGACAGTTCCTTAGATTCACCTTCATAAACATTAACCGTAACTTCACCCACACGTTTAAATGTCAACTCTTTATCAGCCACACCTCCCTCCGCATCAAATGCTTGGAAGCCACCGTTTTCATTTTTATAAGCCTGGGCCGACCAGTTTATTGATTTTCCATCTGTGTAGTGCCAAGAAGCTTCTTTGTCTGCAAGGTAAACCCGTTTTGGCCCTTCCATCTCAACATGAAGCCGCTGACCATCCGGGATCTCGGCACGTAAAGACACAGACTCCCCAGCCTTAACTGTAGAAGTTGAATTCACCAATATGTTTTTGCCATATCGTCCATGCTGAGCATAGCTATACTTTTCGATCTTCTCTTTAGAAGGCGGCATTCCAGAAATCTTTTCTTTAAGAATTTCTATTCTTTCTTTGTAGTAAAGGCAAGCAACCGCCCAACCAATACCAAAGCATAGTGCCGCGAAGCCAAGAGAAACCCAAGGATTGCTCGCAATCCAATCCCAATTTGTTCTTATAAACTCCATAGTCACCTATCTATTGAAAATATTGATTAAGCGCCTAACAGTGTATTAGCGTGCATTTCGGGTTAAGCCAGAAACTTAAA
>CEVA01063086.1_pt1 | contig 93673 bp, 81 predicted proteins | sample 361521 | NCBI WGS metagenome assembly CEVA01 (sample SAMEA2622823, study PRJEB7988) | marine metagenome | isolation source: saline water (ENVO:00002010), including | reverse complement strand
TTAGAGAGACCCGTTGCACCAGTGCAGCGGGTTTTTTTATGCCTGCAGAAAAGCGCTCTCCCAAACCGCCCGTAGGCCAGGCTTCAGCCTTGCATACCCAAGTCAGGATAAACCCTGACCTACAACCAAATATACCATTCTTCCTTCGCGGGGCGCCTATTGGGTGCTATCTTACTGTTTACTATAGAGCAATTGAGTATTGAGAAATGGGAGAACTCTATCATTGGTTTGACTTGCTAGGAGTCGCAGTCTTCGCTATTTCCGGCACTTTGTTGGCGCACGAAAAATCAATGGATGGCTTTGGTGTTATCGTACTCGCTTCGGTCACAGCAATAGGCGGCGGTACACTGCGAGATCTCATTCTCGATATGCCAGTGTTTTGGGTGCATGACACCAGTTACTTTATAACCATATTAGTGACAGTGGCGATAACTATAGTGTGGTTAAACATCCGCCAGAGCTTTCCTCATTTCTTACTGCAATTGGCAGATGCGCTGGGGATAGCCTTCTTTGCAATCATGGGGGCGCAAAAGGCATTGGGAGCAGGGGTGCCAGTGATGACGGCGGTGATCATGGGAGTCTTGACTGGCTGTTTTGGCGGTATGATCCGTGATGTGTTAGCAAGAGAAGTCCCTATGCTGCTTAAGGGGCCGCTTTATGCTATTGCCTGTGCTATTGGGGCTGGCTTGTATGCACAACTAGTTAGTATGGAAATAAACCAACAGCTTGCTATGTGGATTGGCGGGCTGACAACACTGATGGTGCGCCTTGCCGCTATAAGGTGGCAATTAAGCTTACATGTTTTCCGCTATCACAACTAAACTGTATAGAGAACTAACTAGTGTAGGAACAAGGATGTGTCACTGGCTCATGTATTTACTCGTGCTCAAGTCGGTATAGAAACACCACAAGTGACGGTTGAGGTTTATCTTGGCTCTGGGTTGCCCGCATTTAATATAGTTGGGCTTCCTGAGACCTCGGTTAAAGAAGCCAAAGATCGGGTACGCAGCGCATTGGAGAACAGTCACTTTGTGTTCCCCAGTCAAAGAATAACGGTGAATTTAGCCCCCGCTGACTTACCTAAGGAGGGTGGCCGTTATGACTTGGCTATCGCTATAGGCATACTTATCGCCTCTGGGCAGCTAACTGTGTCGCAACCCTTGGCTTGTGAGTTTTTAGCAGAGCTTGGGTTAGATGGTAAGTTAAGGCCTGTACGTGGGGTGTTACCGGCAATGATGGCGGTGAGAGATGCGCAGCGTACAGCATATTTGAGTTCAGAAAATGAAAGGGAAGCTGAACTTGTCGCTGATGCGCAGTGTAAATGTGCAAATTCACTACACCAAGTTTGGCTAGACCTCAATAATCAGCAGTCGCTACCTTTGCTCCTGCCACAGTCCGAGATGGTTAATGCCAGCCCTGAGCTGCCAGTTGATTTTAGTGAGGTGAAGGGCCAAGAGTTGGCGAAACGTGTACTTGAGATAGCTGCTGCCGGCGGACACAATGTCTTGTTTACAGGCCCTCCTGGCACTGGAAAATCAATGTTAGCGCAGCGCATGGCAACGATTATGCCCCGGATGACGACGGATCAGGCATTACAGACCGCAGCCGTATATTCGGTTTCAGGACACAATATTGATTTGGCGAGCTGGCGGCAGCGACCTTTTCGGTCTCCACATCATACCTGCTCAGCAGTAGCCCTTGTTGGCGGCTCATCAAAGCCAAAGCCCGGAGAAATATCACTGGCACACAACGGTGTGTTGTTTCTTGATGAGTTGCCAGAGTTTGAGCGCAAAGTTATTGATAGTCTGCGCGAGCCCATGGAAACAGGTGTCGTCACTATCTCTAGAGCGGCGATTCAAGTTGAGTTCCCTGCGCGCTTTCAACTTATTGCAGCGTTAAACCCAAGCCCAACGGGACATCATACCGACAAAAGAGCCAATCCTGAGCAAGTGCTCCGCTATTTGTCTCGTATTTCTGGGCCATTTGTTGACCGCATAGACTTACAGATAGAGTTATCTAGAATCCCCAGCACTGAGTTATTGAAAGACAGTAAACAAGAGTCAAGTGCTACGGTAAGGAAGCGCGTTGAGCAAGCTTATGAATTCCAGCTGCAGCGCCAAGGGGTTGTGAATGCCTTATTATCCAATAAAGAGCTCAGCCAACACTGTCGGTTAGATGCGAAAAGTCATGAATATTTGGCGCTAGCCAGTGAGCGCTTACAGTTATCTCCGCGCTCGCACCATCGTGTGATAAAAGTAGCTCGAACTATTGCCGATTTGAATGCGATGGCGAATATCCAAGTAGAGCATATTAAAGAAGCGCTAAGCTACCGTGCCTTTGAACGTCTACTGGCTCGGCTTGGGGAATAGCCATTGCGCGGTTATTTACCAGCTGTTAACATTGGCGCTTAGAACTGCTAGGAGTGAACAATGAAAGCGTGGATTTTAACCGTAGCGCTTGCCCCCATGTTAAGCTGGGGTAATGCCAATGAAGCGATGGACCTGTATTTAAATCAAGATTATCAACGCGCCTTTACTCTTTTTGAAAAGACGGCCGAGTTAGGCGATGGTCGCAGCCAATTTAACTTAGCTGTACAGTACCTACGTGGTCAAGGCGTTAAGGCCGACCCCGTTAAAGCGTATGCATATTTCTCTGTGGCGATGGCCAACGATTTCAAAATGGCGCAACAGGCCCGAAAGTCTGTTATTAAGCGTCTAAGCAGTGATGAATTACAACGGGCACAGCGCCTAGCTCAGCAGCTGATTGCCGAGATTGGTCGTCAAGGTAGCGCCACTGTACGCTATGAACTAAGCCGTGCACTGACATATAACCCCGCACCAAGCAAACGCATTAATCCACCCACTGAATACCCTAGCGGACTAAAGAGCGATGGGGTCCCTGGTGTCGCGAGCTATATTTTTGATATAGATAGTCAAGGTATTCCGAGGGATTATATTTTACTGCACAGCTACCCTGCACCAGAGTTCGCACAAAGTATTGCCGAAAAGCTGGATGAAACACGCTTTAGTTACTCAGGTGAAGTATTTCATAATGCGGTTATACGAGGGGTGTTTAGTGGCTCACCTGATAGCGAGGTGATGCAGCAGTTACGTACCAAGCAGCAACACTTATTACAGCAAGCCCGGCGTGGAGATGTTGATGCTCAAGCTGAGTTGGCTGAACTGCTAAGAGTACTCGATTATCAACCTGAGTTATGGCCAGTGGATAGCGACGTGCAAGTTGTGGCAAAGCAAGCGCCAATGGTCCGTTTTAATTCGATTACACAGCCTGATTTTACTCCTACAAAAACGATTGACCCCAGTTACTATAATTTCAACTACCTAGTGAACGTTGATAATCAGGGGCGTGTTCAAGAAGTGTCGGCTTTTGAGCATATTGATATCCCCAGTCAATTAGACGAGCATGCGCGGGAAGTGATGAGTCAGTGGTCACTGGGTGCAGAGCAGGGATTGTTGGGTGATAGCAACTGGTATTTAGCACGGTTTTTTTACAATAACCAACAGCAACAGGCGAGCTATGAGAACCACAGCGTAGTAGCTTACGCTGATGTAAAACCTTTGGTTAATAAAGAGAAGGAACAGCAATGGCGCTATTGGCAGCTCAAAGCAGCGGCAGCTGGGCATAGCGATATGCTTTATCAACTCGGTATTAACTGTAACCAACGATTGCTACTCGAAGCCGCCGAGCGCCAACATAGTCGTGCTCAGCTCCAGCTTGGTCGCTGTTTACTTACGCAAGCATCAGGGCAACGAGAGCAATTAGAGCTAGCTCGCTACTGGCTCAATGAGGCCGCTAAGCAGGGTGAGTTAATCGCGATGCGAGAGTTAGCTGGGTGGTATGTTCGCTACTCGGATAATGGCGCACAGCTCAAAAATGCTATTGCCCTTGCGGAGCAGGTCAGTGATGAGACCGACCATCCTTTAGCGTACGCTTATTTAGCGGCCGCCCACGCGAAGTTAGGTAATTTTGATGAGGCGATCGACTACCAAGAACAGGCTTTGAGTGAAGCAGAAGATCAGTCTTATGCGCAACAGCCTTTTAAGCAAACTCTAGCGGCTTATCAAAAAGGGCAGCTCATTTTTTAGCTAGAAGAGAGCATATAACCCTTGCCACGAACAGTGACAATACGTTTTTGCTCTTTTTCATCCCCTAGCTTTTTGCGTAACCTGCCGATAAGAACATCTACCGTTCTATCGGTTGGGCTCCAATCTGGCTGGCCTATTTCTTCCGATACTTTTTCCCGTGATGTGGCCTTGCCAGCATTGGCAATTAGGCAAATAAGCACCTTGTGCTCGGCTTCGGTTAGGCGCATCTCCTCACCTGTTGCGGTAACTAGAGTGCGATTATCTGGATGAAGCTTGAAATCTGCATATTCAATGTACTCGGTAGAGTCTTCTTGACTTGCCGAGCCGTTTAAGCGCTTATAAACCGCACGCATTCTTAACTCGAGCTCTAACAAATCGACAGGCTTACAAATATAGTCGTCTGCGCCTTGTGCAAGTCCGGCAATACGATCGGATTGTGAGTCTCGGCTTGAGAGCACGATAACGCCGATTTCTGTCAAGGTAGTCAGCTCTCTAGCCAACATCAGGCCGTCCTGCTCTGGTAGTACAATATCGACAATGGCCAGTTGAATCGGCTGCTGGCCCGTTGCTTGTGAGGCTTGAACCATAGGCAAAGCATTACTACCCGTAGTATCTACGTGGATAGTAAACTCAGTGCCCGTGAAGTGATTCTCTATGCGCTTTACCAGCAACTCATCATCTTCAACAAGTAATACATTAATCGACATTCAAATACACCTAGAATCAAACAGACAGCAGCGACTGCATTCAATATTATCAGCTTGCTCAATGGGAACAAATTTCAACCATACTTTACGATAAAGTTGAAGTTTTTGCATTATTCTCTGGCTGCATGGGGCAGCCTAGGAAAGAAGAATATCTGAATGTTGGTTCAATAAACAGTAGTTGGCACGCTTAGATTGTTAACAACTGTTTCAAAGGTGGGTTCACTCAGTTGCTAGCTTGTGTTGTTTGTTGTTCAAGCCAGACGAGTAAATCCTCTCGAGAAAGCGGCTTGCACACCAGTGGCCCCTGAACATACATATGTGGAAAGCGTTGAGCTAAGTAGTCTAACTCCTGCGTGCTGCTTAATCCAACGGCACATAAGCGTAACTTGCGGTCAGTGGCCAAATCATCCAAGCGATAGACTATCTGTTGCGCAAAATTGTCGCGTTCAATATGAGAAATGAGAGGTTGTCCCACTTTGATTTCATCAAGTGGCAAACTCCTCAGTTGCTCCTCCTCAGTAAAACCACTGCCGAAGTCGTCTAAAGAAAGTTCAAATCCGCGCATCTTCAAGCGGCTAATGGTCTCTAGAATATGCTTATCATTAAGTGGCTGATGCTCTGTCATTTCAATTAAGATGTCTGCTGGAGCAAGCTGATTAAGTGATAATATTAACGCTAACTTGTCAGGACAACTAAGGTCTGCGAGCTGGCAAGGGTGGAGATTAATTGCCAATTTTAGGTGCGAGCCATAAGCGTGCCGAAAACAACTTAAATCTTTGGCAGCCTTCTCAATTAGCTGAAAGGTCAATAAGTTAAGTAACTCATTGTCACGAGCAACGTCAACGAAGCACTCAGGCATGGAATCATTATCTTGATAGCGGGGCAGTATGCGAGACATCACTTCTAGGCTCACCACTTTACCGTTACTAATGTGTCGCTTGGGCTGGTAAAGAGGAAGGACACGGCTGTGACTAATGGCGTCTAAAAGAGCGATTTCAGAAACGGTGCGCAAGGGATCTCTAGAAGAAGCATGTAAACATTCAAGTTTCTGAATTAGGTGCTCAACATAATGCAAGTGCACGGGCTTTTCTATATTTCCCAACAAATGTACTTGGTGCTGCCTAGCTACGCGTGCTGCAAGGGCAATTATCTCTGGATGCATCTCGGATACAATGACAACAGCTCCTCCGTATTTGAGCTCCCCGAGTTTACGCATAAAAGCCATACCGTCCATGCCGGGCATGTTCAGATCTGTTAACACAATATCGTAAAGGCTAGGCGCTTTTTCGATCGCCGCATAGGCTGACTCAGCGTCATCGAACGTAGACACTTCCTCAATACCTAGCTCATTAAACACCGCGCGCAGCACCACCAAAATGGCTGGTGAGTCGTCGACGATGGCAACACGGTATTTATGTTGCAGATTGGCTTGCGTGTAGGTTTTCATCCATTCTCCCTCTAATCCCTTATTGTAATGTAGAAGTGGTTGCTAAGCCCTGCAACTAAATGACACGAGAATTATTGGTAATTATCTAAAAACCCATCCTTTTGTATTGCTTTATGCCACTGTCAGCAAAATAACACTGATGTAGCCACCAGTGATGAGTAATTGAATGATACAAAAGCCCATAATGTCTTTTGCTTTTAACCCAGCAATCGCCAGTACAGGGATGGCCCAAAAAGGTTGAATAAGGTTAGTCCAAGCGTCTCCCCAAGCGACAGCCATAGCAACCGAAGCGATAGGGACTTCTAACGCTTGTGCGGCAGGAATAACAAGAGGTGCTTGAAGCGCCCACTGGCCTCCTCCTGAGGGGACAAATATGTTGACCAATCCAGCGCTCAAGAAACTTAAAAGGGGCAGCGTTTGGCTATTCGCTAAAGACATCAGTGCGGCCGATATATTCTCAGCAAGCCCGCTCTCACTCATTATGGCCATCAGCCCTGCATAGAAAGGAAATTGGATAACAATGCCACTGCCACTGCGAACAGCCTCATACAGATGCTCAAGCAGAGAGTGTGTGCTGTGATGTAGTAAAAAAGCACAAAATAAAAACAGCGCAATAACGACGTTAAGATTAAGCCCGCCCTGCTGTTGCACAAAGAAATGAGCTAGGTAGCTGAGACCCAGTAAGCCAACTACAACACACGGCCAACGAGCGTGGTCTATTCCTTTAGCTGGCGGCTTTACAGTTTTATCCTTGGATTGTAAACGTGTATGGTCTACATAAACGCTGTGCTGAGGCTTAGGTAATAATAAATAATTGATAGTAGGTAGTAAGATAGATAACCCTAGCAATAAAGACAGGTTCAGGATTGAAAATAGCGTATCACTCGTGGGTAAGAGACCAATTTCACTTTCGCTGAAGTGTCCCGGTGTCGCTATAGTCAATGGCACAGAACCAGAGAGCCCACCATGCCAAACAATAAACCCTGAGTAAGCGCTGGCCACTAAGACGCGATAGTCGATACGGCAGTATTGTGCCACGGCTTTGGCAAATAATGCACCAGCGACCAAGCCAAAGCCCCAGTTAATCCAACTTGCTAGCATAGCTACAAAGGTTGTTACTATGACTGCTAAAGCCGGTGATTTTAATCGCCGCGCCACGGCATGTAAGTACCGTGATACAACGGGCGTTGTGGCCAATAGGTAGCCGCTGACTAACACCAATAACATCTGCATTGCAAAGCTCAGTAGGTTGCTTAAGCCACTTCCCCACATAGTCAATATGGCAGTTGGCGAGTGAGGTGTAGACAACAAAGCACTGAACATCGCTAAGAATGTAAGCAAGATCACTATAACAAGAGGGTCGGGTAAGTACTTTTCCACTAGCGCTGCGAGTGGGCGAGATAATGTTGTTAACATAGCCTGATGATGTATTTTTATTCTGTATGAACCTGTATTAACATATTTCATGGTCAGCAAAAAAGGCTAACTTTTAGCATGAACAACTAAATTATGCTTTTGTTATCCAAGCGTTTATTTTTAACCTATTGAAAATAAGGCTATTTTTACTTGGCCTGAAACTTGATAAGTAAAAGAGAAACTAACTATATATTGAGGTAATTATGTCAGGACAAGGCTCTGGTGGTAATGTCATTGCGGCGCTATGTAACGTGTTTTTCCCTGGGTTAGGACAACTTGTTCAAGGTCGCATCTTAGCCGCGCTGCTTTTTGCGATTTTTGTTTTCGGTGGTGCGGCACTGTGGTGGTTGATTGTGCCGGGAATCATCGCCGCAATTGCTTATGTGTGGGCCATCATCGACGCTGCGAAGTATCGCCGAGATTATTAGAATAGCCGCGATAATATACCCCTCAATGATGAGGGGTGTTTATTTTGTTATCAATCTAGCAACATGGCAAGGTTAAAAACTTTTATTGTTGCTTAAAAAAACTCCTATCCACGCGTTCTACTTATAAACTCCCTTTATTTGTAAATAAAAATCGAAAATATAGGATTTATTCTCATTAATTTAACATTTTCGACTTTGATTATTCTGCTTTTGGTATTTTGATATGGCTCGTAACGCCATGTGAATGTTGAGTTTTTATTCTTTGTGATTAATATTATGTTCACCTTGTTATCTCAAGGTGAACATAATATTAGGTTTGTTTTTATTATATATCTATAATGGAAACCTTACAGGGAAAGACAAAATGAAGAACTATAGCAAATTATCAACAGGTATAAAGTTGGCGCTCTGTGCGGCTAGTTTAGGCGCATACTCTGGTTTATCCTATGCGGCTGAGGAAGGTGTTGAAGAAGTAGAGCGGATTCAGGTTACCGGATCGCGTATTCGTTCAGCCGAAGCAATGTCAGCTTCACCGATTCAAGTACTTGACGGTGCCAGTATTGATAAGTCTGGTACTCTAAACCTACAAGACTTATTAATGGAAAATCCAACCTTTGGTACTCCAGCAATAAGTCGAACTAACTCTAACTTCTCTACATCTAGTGGTGGTGTTGCTACTGTTGATCTACGTAACTTGGGTACAGCGCGTACCCTAGTGCTAGTTAATGGTCGTCGCTACGTTTCAGGTGTTCCTGGCAGCTCGGCTGTCGATTTAAATACTATCCCAGCGCAATTTGTTGAACGCGTAGAAATTATGACCGGTGGTGCGTCTTCGGTATATGGTTCAGATGCTGTAGCTGGTGTTGTTAACTTTGTGCTCAAAGATGATTTTGAAGGTATAGAGTTTGAAGGTCAGTATGGAGAATCTGCAGAGGGTGACAACACTGAGAAGCAGTTTTCTGTAACAACCGGAACAACAACCTCTGATGGTGCAGGTCAAGTTATGTTCCACCTCGGCTATTCTGACCAGGGTGCAGTATATTCACGTGACCGTGATATCTCAGCTGTTGACCAAATTTCGGCTATCTATTTCAACGACCCGTATGAAAACCCAGGTTCAATTTTTGAATATGTCCGCCCTTACTACTCAAGCTTCTCACCTCAGGGTCGCTTTGATGCTGGCGATACACGTTTCACTTTTGATGAAAACAACAACTTAAAAGAAGGTTTTGACACCAACGGTGATAACGGTCCTGCCGATGGCTTTAACCGTTCTGGACGTCGTACTATTGCGATCCCAACTGAACGTTACCTTTTCGCATCCAATGGTAGTTATGAGCTTGATGATAACCATAAGTTCTTTTACGAAGCGACCTATGCAGCGACAACATCGGTAACTGAACTCGAGCCTTTCCCGTTCGCATCAGATGATATTTACAGCAATGGTCGGGTACCTATTGAGTTTATGCGAAACGGTGAGCTTCTGCGTAACCCATATGTTCCAGATGCCATTTATAACAGCGCTACAGACACTGATGGCGATGGTATGAGGGATATTTTCTTCGCTAAGCGTCTAGCTGACATTGGTAACCGAGGCTATCAGGCTGATCGTGATACCTTCCGCTTTACTACAGGTTTTGAAGGCCAAATCAGTGATAACTGGTACTATGATGCTTATTACATCTACGGCAAAACGAAAGAAAACCAAGTTTCTAATGGCCTAGTTAACGTGCAAAACTTCCGCTATGCATTAGAAGCGGTTACAGATACCCAAGATCTGGATGGCGATGGCATTACAGACGAAGCAATCTGTCTTGATGAGACAGCACGTGGTTTCGGGTGTACACCAATTAATGTATTTGGTTTTAACTCAATCACTAGCGACGCATTCGACTATGTTAAAGCGCCAAGTATGTTGTCAACGCGAGTAGAGCAGGAAATTATTGGTGCTAACTTCACTGGTGAGCTATTTGAACTGCCTGCTGGTTATGTTGGTGTGGCGTTCGGTGCAGAGTACCGTGAAGAGTTCTCACGCAGTGAGTTCGATGCCCTGCAGCAAGCTGGCTTGAACGCAGGTAATGCTATTCCTGCTACAGAGGGTGAGTTTGACGTTACCGAATATTATGTTGAAGCGAACGTTCCTGTATTAGATAGCTTGTCACTCAAAGCAGCAGTGCGCCTTTCTGACTATTCTACAGTAGGCAATACTGAAAGCTGGAACGTGGGCTTAGATTGGACAGTCGTTGATGGTGTGCGTGTTCGTGCAACGCGCGCTCGTTCAACTCGTGCTCCTAACATCGACGAGTTGTACTCACCACCTAGCCAGACTTTCCCAAGTGACCTTATCGACCCTTGTAATGGTGTCACTGCTTCTTCAAGCGGCGCAGCAGCAGATGCATGTCGTGCTGATGCTGGCGTAGCTGCGAACATCGCTGAAAACGGTGAGTTCACACTGAATCAATCTGATATTCAAGGTATCAGTGGTTTCAACCGTGGTAATACTGAGCTTACCGAGGAAGTGGGTGACTCTTTCACGGTCGGTATCGTGTTAACTCCTGAGAACATTATCTCAGGCCTAGATATCACTATCGACTATTTCGATATTGAAATCGAAGATGCAATCGTATCAACTCCTCGTCAATTCATTCTTGATCAATGTTATGGCGGTGGTGATACAAGCTTCTGTGATTTCATAACACGTCGTCCAACGAATGCCGGTAATAACAGTGCAGGCTCTATTGAGTTTATCGATTCAGGCCAATCAAACAGTGGCGGTACCGCAACTGAGGGTGTCGACTTAACTGCAACTTACTCAACGGACCTAGGTCCTGGTATGTTCAAGTCGCGTCTAGCTTATACTTACCTAATTGATGGTTACGATATTCCATTACCAGGTGCTGATAAGGACAACTGGGCGGGAGAAATTGGTTACTCTGAGCACAAAGCAAACTGGACGTTTGGCTATGACGTCGATGATTTCAGCTTCAACTGGTCAATGACCTATATTGGCGCAGCTGACTTTGATGATCAATTCTTAGCTGGCCTTGTAAGCGACAGTGCGCCAGATGGTTTACCTGCAGGCTATATCGGTATTGGCAGTGAGGTGTATCACGATATTCAGCTATCTTACTACATCACTGAGCAATACGAGCTATATGGTGGTGTTGATAACTTACTTGATAACGAAGCTCCACGTATCCTAACGGGTATATCAGGCAATGACACTGGCACAGAAACTGATGCGGGTACTTATGATCCTATCGGTCAGCGCTTCTATGTTGGTATTAGAGCTAAGTTCTAATTATTAGTGTTAAAGCGCGTTATTAAGCCCCTCTTAGAGGGGCTTTTTTATGAGCTTAATACAGCCAGCCATATAACAAAGCTCACCACACTTAATAGCGTGCTGAGCACAACCGTACTGGCTAAGGTGGCTGACTCTCGTTGCAATTGCTTGCTCACTAAATATGCATTAACTCCTAAAGGAGAGGCGCTAAGTAGCACCAAAAGCAAGGTTTGCTCTTGGGCTAAAGCAAATCCGTAGGTCGCGGTTAGGTAAACAAGCGTCGGCAATACCGCGAGCTTTAACAAGGTTAACGTAAGAGCCGATTTGATACCCGGCTTGATCTGATAATGGTGTAGGTTTGCCCCAAGCACAAATAAGGCGCCGGCGATGGCTGGCTCTGCCAGTAATGTCAGTCCTTCATTGATTACCTTGGGTAGCGCTAAATTGACTGCATTCGCCAGCAGCCCCAGGGCAATTGCCAGTATTACCGGGTTGATAATCAATTGCCGGATGATGTTTGGCCAAGTAACGCGCTGCTCTTTGCCGGCGAAGCTGTAAGTTAGCAAAAATAATAACGCACTATGAAAGGTGATGATGACGAAAACCGTGGCGGCTACGTGCTTACCGAGTGCTTGTATCGCGATAGGTAAACCGATAAGTACAGTATTGGAATAACACGCCCCAAGTGCGCGAATGGCGCTTATACTCCACTGCCCACAGCGGCACCGATAAAACCCCAGCACCAGTAGATAAAGGCCGATAACGGGAAGATAGAAGCTAAGCATCACATCGAGGCTGACTGCTTTGCTGAGCTCAGCTTGGGACATATTAACAAACAAAAAAGCGGGAATGCTGATGTAAAATACAAAGCGGCTTATACCACTAAGATGTTCGGCTGTTAAAAACGAGCGTGCTGCACTAATGTAACCGGCTGTTGCCACAAAAATGAGTGGAAAAATTATTGCTAGGGTGTTGAACATAATCGATATAGGAAGCCGACAGGGTAGGCGTATACTAACATGATGCCGTTAGTGCTGATATCGCAGTACACCGAGCAGCTCGATTTAGCGTATCGATATTGTTATTATGCGCGCCGCATCTTTTTGGCAGCACTATTATGGAATACCAACTCTACTCAGACCCAACATGGGGTAAGCGGGTAAAAATATCTGACGAACACCGGCTTATTGCTCGCTGGTTCAATGATGAGCTCTATGAAAACAATGAGCTCATTGACGCGTTTTTTACCGCTCTTGGTCGCACTACAGAGCAGCTCGTGCAGGGACGAGAAATGAGGTTGCTACTCGGTGATGGTGAGGCATGTTTTCAAAGTCATGGTTTATTTCATGACGACGAGCAGACATTGGCGCTTTATAGTGGTGACGACCTCGCACTTGATGAATCGGAGCTGCAAGCATGGTGCGGAATCGAGGATTTACGTGCGTTAGCGAGTGCGTGGCGGCATTTTCGCTAAAGAGTATGGCGCTCTAACAGGCTACTGAGGCGGGCGATGCGCTCGCTCATACCGAGTATCAATTGATCTTTTATTTTCTCACGCACCACCACAGGTAATTTAGTTAAAGCCAGTGGCTCAATGGCTAACACTATGGTGTCGGTAAGCGCTTTGGCATTGGTGCTGCGCTCGCGGTGGGCAATAAAGGCACCTTCACCGACAAAGTCGCCAGGTCGAATATGGCCCAATTCTTTATGGTCAGATTGGCGGAACACTACCAGCTCGCCGCTTAACACGATATATAGCTGCTGGCTTTGCTCGTGCAACTTGAATACGTAGCGCCCTTGTTGGCATAAGTACAGCTGCGAAAATGATTCTAAGAGCATTTGCCGTTCGGCTAACTCAAAGCTGCGAAAGAAAGGCACGCGATTGATAATCTCCATGCGTTTATACATGGCAATATGTTCAATCAGCTTCATGCCTATCCTCTTCGTCGGTGCGTCAATTGGCGTTTATATTGCGCTCTTTTAACTTACGCGTCAACGTGTTGCGGCCCCAGCCGATGCGTTGAGCGGCATCCTGTTTATGCCCTCCACAGCTTGCAAGAGCCGATTTAATCAGCCTTGTTTCCAGCTGTGCTTGAATTTCTGGCCAGACATTGTCTTTGCCTTGCTTAAACTCATTGTTCAGCCATTGTTGGAATAAGTCCAACCAATCGGCATCAACTTGAGACGTTTGCGCATTGAGTATTTCTGGCGGCAAGTCTTCTGCGGTTACGTACTCACCGGGAGCCATTACCGTTAGCCAGCGACAGGTGTTTTCAAGTTGCCGCACGTTTCCAGGCCAATTGAATAAGCGCATTTGATCGCATGCTTGAGGGCTTAGCGTCTTGCTATCAATTTTTAACTCTTGTGCGCTTTTATTGAGGAAGTATTCTGCCAGTTGCTCTATGTCTTCTGGGCGTTCTCGCAAAGCTGGCAGCTTTAAGCGAACCACATTTAAGCGGTGGAACAAGTCTTCTCGAAACTTACCTTGTTGAGCTAAACGCTCTAAATCCTGGTGAGTGGCAGCGATAATACGCACATCGACTTTTATACTTTGATGGCCGCCCACACGGTAGAATTCGCCATCGGCGAGTACACGCAGCAGGCGAGTTTGCACATCAAGTGGCATATCGCCAATTTCATCAAGAAAGAGCGTTCCGCCATTTGCTTGTTCGAAGCGCCCTTTACGGACGCTGTCAGCCCCAGTAAACGCGCCTTTCTCATGACCAAATAACTCGGACTCCACCAAATCCTTAGGGATGGCCGCCATATTTAAGGCGATAAACGGATTGTCTTTACGTGGGCTGTGCTGGTGTAAGGCACTGGCAACCAGTTCTTTACCGGTGCCAGACTCGCCATTGATAAGTACGCTCATGCTTGATGCGCTCAGCTTGCCAATGGCGCGAAACACCTCTTGCATGGCCGGGGCTTCACCGATAATAACTGAACGCTTTTGTTCACTATTGGCCTTTTTCGCTTTTTTCTGCGAATGCGCACGCATGGCTCGCTCAACGACGCTAACGGCTTCTTCTAGGTCGAAGGGCTTGGCTAAGTATTCAAAGGCGCCTTTTTGGAATGCCTGCACTGCGGAGTCTAAATCTGAGTGAGCCGTCATAATGATCACCGGCAGATTGGGGTTATCTTCGCTGATCTGCTCCAATAAGCGCATACCATCCATACCCGGCATGCGCACATCCGAGAGCAACACGGCCGGTTTTGAAAACTCCAAGGCACTGAGCACATCATGAGCGTTGGCGAAACTTTCTACCTCATAGCCTGCACGGGAGAGTGCTTTTTGTAATACAAAGCGAATTGACGCATCATCATCGACTAGCCAAACAGATTTCATCGTATACCTCGTGGCCCAATTACAGTGGCAAGTATAGTGTAAACTCGGTATGGCCCGGCCAGCTATCACATTCGATAAACCCTTGGTGTTGGTCTATGAGAGTTTGGGCGATAGATAAACCTAACCCTGAGCCCCCCTCTTTATTGGTCACCATGGGGTAGAACAAGGTCTCTCTAACCTCCGGAGCAATGCCCGGGCCGTTATCAGTTATTTTGATCTGCAGGGCTTTTTTTAGTGTCGTATCGTGTCGGCGTACATGGTATCGCACTCGGGTTTTAACATTAATATGGCCCCCTTCACTGAGTGCTTGCATAGCATTGCGCACGATATTGAGAAGCACTTGTTGCAACTTATCACCATCAGCTTTTACATCTGGAATGCTCGGATCATAATCTTTGTGCAAGGTAATTGCCTTGCTGCTATCCAAAGTACAAAGGCGTAAAACATTCTCTAGTGTTTGGTGAATATTAATAGCCTGTTTTTGTAAACGCTGATTCGGGCCGAGTAACTTGTCTACTAAATGGCGTAAACGGTCAGCCTCATCAATAATAAGTTGTGCACATTCATCCCGCTCCTGCTGATCAACCTCATATTGCAATAATTGCGCCGCTCCGCGTATTCCCCCTAAAGGATTTTTAATTTCATGAGCAAGGTTACGAATTAAGGTACGTGCCGCTTGGTGTTGATGCATTTGATTAGACGCCTGATCAAGGCGAATTTCTTCGTCAGTTTGGCGAATTTCAAACAGCAGAAAATACTGATCTTGGTGGCTTAAACGCCGACAGTTGAGCGCCAAATTGGCATGGCGAGAGTCTACGAATACCACGTCAGCTCTGTGCTGGTGGCAATCGACCCCTTGTTTAAGGGTATAGTCAGCGATGCGCTCTAATTCTACCGAGTGGTAATTAAATAATGCTTTGAAAGGCTGTCCCACAATGCGTTTTAAGCCTAACCCAAGGAGTTCGGTGCAGCTGGTATTGGCATACACCAGATTGAAATCTTGGTCTAAGACTAAAATAGCGGTATGTAGGTTTTCCCACATTTGTTGGAAAAAATCACGAGGAAGCTTCATTATTAATTTCGGTGTTGCACCAATTTGGTGCGAATTATCTTAGCAGTATTTAGCCGGGTTGCCCAATCGGTGTGCAACCCGGAATGATATGCAGCTTAAGGGCCTGTGATCACTGAACGGCGATGCAGATAAAATGTCACAGGTTCAGAAGTGGCCAGCTGTTTACCATTGCCATCCACTAGGCGTAACCGTACTTGATGCGCCCCTCTATCAACATTACGCATCACAAACACCGTTGATGATTGTGGTTTATCGTAAGGCTTTCCGTCGAGCATAAGTTGCACGCGGTGGCCTTGCATAAAGCGCGGTGACACTTGGCCTGTAACATGTACAGAGCCTGTGTTATCACGAATTGTTTCTTCTTGATTTGGGGTGGTAATAGCGACTGAGAAATTCACTCCTTGGTCAGCGCTATTATCTTGCTCAAGAATTTGCGTGTCAGTTGAGGGCATACTCATCGCTGGTGAGTTTAACTTTACCTTCTCAGCTCCTTTTCTTGGAGAGTCAGAAAAAACTAATACACCGTTCTCATCCTTCCATACATAGATGCTTTTATTGGTTGCGTTGGCGTTAAAGGCACTCAAACCCAGAACCATGAAAACGCATAAGATAGACCACTTCGTTGTCACGCTACTTCCTATTTTACGTTTATTATTCTTATAGTTAGCCGAAAATTAACCAATTACTTGGTTAAACCCTAACTTTAGTCTATTTACAACTTTTTTACCATAAAAAAAGCCTGCTAAGCAGGCTTTGAGAACACACATGATATAACTAAGTGGTAGTTATGCGGTTTACACGCTGTAGTACATTTCAAATTCTACAGGGTGTGTAGTCATGTTGAGCTTTTCTACTTCGGCTGATTTCAAGCCGATGTATGCATCAATAAGGTCGTCAGTAAATACGCCGCCTTGCGTCAAGAATTCACGATCTGCATCAAGTGAATCAAGGGCTTCTTGCAATGACGCTGCCACTGTTGGAATTTCTGCCGCCTCTTCTGCCGGTAAGTCATATAGATCTTTATCCATGGCGTCGCCAGGGTGGATCTTGTTCTTAATGCCGTCAAGACCCGCCATTAGCATCGCTGAGAAGGCAAGGTATGGGTTTGCTGTAGGGTCTGGGAAGCGTACCTCAATGCGGCGAGCTTTCTCTGATGGAACCACAGGAATACGAATAGACGCTGAGCGGTTACGTGCTGAATAAGCAAGCATAACTGGTGCTTCGAAACCCGGAACAAGGCGCTTGTATGAGTTTGTCGAAGCGTTGGCAAAGGCGTTAATAGCTTTGGCGTGCTTGATGATACCACCGATGTAATAAAGCGCTTCTTCTGATAGGCCACCATACTTGTCGCCTGCAAAGATGTTCTTCCCATCTTTACCTAGAGATTGGTGACAATGCATGCCTGAACCGTTGTCGCCAACCACAGGTTTAGGCATGAAAGTAGCGGTTTTACCGTACAGGTGCGCCATGTTGTGAATAACGTACTTCATCTCTTGAATTTCGTCCGCTTTCAAAACCATGGTGTTAAAGCGGGTGGCGATTTCGTTTTGGCCAGCTGTTGCTACTTCGTGGTGATGAGCCTCAACGACTTGGCCGAGTTCTTCAAGCACCATGCAAGTGGCACTACGCCAATCTTGTGATGAGTCCACTGGAGCAACAGGGAAGTAACCACCTTTGACGCCAGGACGGTGACCGGTGTTACCGCCTTCATAATCTTTATCTGAGTTCCAGCATGCTTCTTCAGCGTCGATTTTATACATTGACCCAGACATATCTGTTTTGTACTTAACATCGTCAAAAAGGAAAAATTCTGGTTCAGGGCCAAACAGAATCGTATCGGCAATACCTGTTGAGCGCATATATTCTTCAGCACGCTTGGCCACAGAGCGAGGGTCGCGCTCATAGCCTTGAAGAGTTGAAGGTTCAACAACGTCACAACGTACGATAAGTGTGGTTTCTTCGGCGAATGGATCAAGCTTAGCGCTTTCAGCATCTGGCATCAGCACCATGTCTGACTCGTTAATGCCTTTCCAGCCTGCAATTGAAGAGCCGTCAAACATTTTACCGTCTTCAAAGAAATCTTCATCAGCCTGGTGATGAGGAATAGAGACATGCTGCTCTTTACCTTTGGTGTCGGTGAAACGAAGGTCAACGAATTTTACGTCGTGCTCTTTAATAAAATCTAATACCGATTGTGACATGTGTCCTCCAACTATGGATTATTATTTGCTGCAATTTACTGCATTTGTGCATGGGTAAGCTTAAACCATGCCAAAAGTATAAGTGTCTGTTTAGTAGGGGGTTACTTTCTATTTGGTAATCTCAAACTTATTTTTTGCACCAATAGGGTGCGAACTTGCTACATTGTAGTGCAAATTTTTCAGGCTGCATTGTCATGTATCAAGGGATAACTCAAATAAGACAGTGAGCGCACTAAAAAACACTGATAGCACAGTCTCGGTGTCATTTTTATGTCAAGCGACTAGGCTATGTTAGGCACGGAAGTAAATTAATTAGCTGGATAAACTTTCATCTAGTGGCGTTATAAGGGATAATACGCGACCTTTTAAACTCGACACAGGTGGCCCGCGCCGCTGGGTGTGGATCATTTAGGAAATATGGGGTTAGCCTCTAAGTAAATATATGAGCATCGAAAAGTTAAGAAATATCGCGATTATCGCACACGTTGACCATGGTAAAACGACTTTGGTTGATAAATTGCTTGAGCAATCGGGCACACTACAAACCCGTGGTGGCAACGAAGAGCGAGTGATGGACTCGAACGATCTTGAAAAAGAACGTGGTATTACCATCCTAGCTAAAAACACGGCAATCAACTGGAAAGACTACCATATCAATATCGTCGATACCCCAGGGCACGCCGACTTTGGTGGCGAGGTAGAGCGCGTACTTTCGATGGCTGACTCCGTACTATTACTTGTTGACGCACAAGAAGGGCCAATGCCGCAGACGCGCTTTGTAACGCAAAAAGCGTTCGCGCAAGGGCTGAAGCCAATCGTTGTTATTAACAAGGTTGATAAGCCGGGTGCACGCCCTGATTGGGTTATGGACCAAGTATTTGACTTGTTCGATAACTTAGGTGCAACCGACGAACAGTTAGACTTTAAAGTTATTTATGCATCAGCGATTAATGGTTGGGCAACGCTCGATTTAGATGAGCCTTCTGACAACATGGAACCAATGTTTGAAGCCATTGTTAAAGAAGTTGAAGCACCAGATGCGGATCCAGAAGGGCCGCTACAGATGCAAATCTCACAGCTTGATTACAACTCGTACGTTGGCGTTATCGGCGTAGGCCGTATTAAGCGTGGTACTGTGAAAGTAAATCAGCAGGTTACTATTGTCGGTGCTGATGGCAGTAAACGTAACGGCAAAGTGGGCCAAGTGCTTACTTACCTAGGTCTTGACCGTCATGATGCGACAGAGGCAACTGCCGGCGACATCATCGCGGTGAGTGGCCTTGGCGAGTTGAAAATCTCTGATACCATCTGTGATGTCAACACGGTTGAAGCGTTACCAGCACTGAGTGTTGATGAGCCTACTGTTACCATGACGTTCTCTGTAAACACCTCACCTTTTGCTGGCCAAGAAGGTAAATACGTCACCTCACGTAATATCCTTGAACGTTTGCAAGCCGAGCTAGTTCATAATGTGGCGTTACGCGTAGAAGAGACCGATAACCCTGATAGCTTCCGTGTATCAGGCCGTGGTGAATTACACTTGGGCGTACTTATCGAAAACATGCGTCGTGAAGGCTATGAACTTGCCGTGTCTCGTCCAGAAGTTATTTTGCGTGAAGTTGATGGTGAAACCCAAGAACCTTACGAAACAGTGACTATCGACTGTGAAGATGAGCACCAAGGCTCTATCATGGAGCAACTGGGTTTACGTAAAGCAGAAATGACTGATATGTCTCCAGATGGTAAAGGCCGTATTCGTATGGACTTTATGATCCCAAGCCGTGGCTTAATTGGCTTCCAGACTGATTTCATGACGTTAACCTCCGGTTCTGGTTTGATGTACCACACGTTTGATCATTACGGCCCACACAAAGGCGGTAAGATCGGCCAACGTATGAACGGTGTATTGATAGCGAATGCCCAAGGTAAGGCGCTGACTAACGCGCTATTTAACCTGCAAGAGCGTGGTAAGCTATTTATCGGCCATGGTGTTGAAGTCTACGAAGGTATGGTTATTGGTATTCACAGCCGTGACAATGACCTTACGGTTAACGCCCTAAAAGGTAAACAGTTAACCAACGTGCGTGCTTCAGGTACTGATGAAGCGCAAACACTTGTGCCACCTATCAAGATGACCCTTGAGCAAGCGCTTGAGTTCATCGATGATGATGAGCTAGTAGAAGTGACTCCGGAAAGCATCCGTATTCGTAAGAAGCTATTGACTGAGAGCGAGCGTAAGCGCGCATCTCGTGAGTCAAAGAAGAGCTAATTAGCCCTTAATGTGAAAAACCCGCACTGTGTTGCGGGTTTTTTTATGCCCAAGACAAATGCTCTGAGTGTTGTTACCTGTGCGAAATCGTTGGAATAATGCCTTGCTCATTTCAGTCTTTTTCTAGGTAGGCAAGAACATTTAGTGCTGGATATGCGGTGAACACATGGCGATGGCCAAGGGGCATGGCAATTCACCATGACTATTGAAAAGTTAGATAGTGGGGTGGGGCAATTTATTGTAGTACAACAAATAAAATGTGCCCGCTATAAAGCGGGCAGAGGGTTATCAAAGGGAGTTAGCTTTGATTCATTTGCTCAATAAAGCGGTTAGAGTCCTCGATTGAGCGATTCATATCATCAATAAGCACTTGAATGTCGCGCTTAAGATTCGTGAATTCACCTTTTATCGCGGCGATTGCTTGCGCGTTGAGGTTGTGCTTAAGGTAGAGCACGTTGTCTTGTAAAGACTCTAATACGGGTTGCATCTTCGCCTCGCTGGCACGCATAGAGCGTAGGAGCTGCTCAAATTGGCGTTCCGTGGCACGCAATTTTTTACTGCTTTCGCGTTTCAGAGCGGCGCTTTGGTACTCTTCTAGTTCATCGGCCCATTCGTCAAATAGAGCCTCTGCCACATCTTCTACTTTATCAATGTTAGTTGAGACCTCATCAGCCGCCGCGAGGCTTGACTCATAGTCATCATTGAGCTGCTCGTAAGCGTCTTGTAAATCACCGCCATCGAAGTTAATTAACGTACTTAAACGCTCCAATGCTGACTGAAACTCCTGTTGAGAATCCTGCTGTGACTCTTTCGTTTCCTCAACGCGATCAACAAGGATATCTCGTTTATGTACGCCGACAGATTCCATTGCCGAATAGTAAGCGGACTGACACGCTGTGAGCGTGATAAATGCAGTAGCTAGCGCGATTTTTTTAATCATTTTCAACCCTTGTATGGATACTTGATACTGTAAATTATGTGGTCGATTGCTATGATAAGCAAAAGGTTTTTCATATTTTAGGTAACTCATGCAGTTCAACGGTGAGAAAATCAAAGCGCAACTCTCCATCTGGGTAAAAGCACAGCCGCGCTGGTGGCGGTATTTTTTTACTCGGTGTATGGAAGATCAAATCACTGTTAACGCAGGCTATCTAGCCTATGTAACCCTGCTTTCCTTAGTGCCTTTAATTGCTGTAGGTGTGGCCATTTTCTCGGCTTTTCCTGGCTTTGAAGATACCCGTATTGCTATCGAAAGCTTCATTTTTAATAACATGGTGCCCACCTCAACGGATGTAATTAAAGAGCATATCGGCGCATTTACAGGGAATGCGAATAAAATGACCGCCGTGGGGGTCTCTTTCTTGGCTGTTGTGGCGTTATTTTTGATACGTAATATCGACCTCACCTTAAACCGGATTTGGCGCATCAAAAAGAAACGTCCTGCGGTTATTTCTTTCGCTATTTATTGGATGGTACTGAGCTTAGGGCCGGTATTACTTGGGTTAAGCATTGGTGCCACGTCTTACATTGTTTCCTTGGTGTCTTTTGCTGATGGTGGCATTCCTGGTTTTAGTGGTTTTGTTTTAAAGTCGCTTCCTTACGTTATTTCTACTGTTGGCTTTGTGATGCTCTATACTCTAGTACCAAATACACGAGTTCCATTTAGAGCAGCGGTTCCCGGGGCTATTTTTGCAGCACTGTTATTTGAGCTGACAAAAAAGGGGTTTGCTATGTACATCAGCCATTTCCCCTCATATGAAGTGATTTATGGGGCGCTAGCGACAGTACCTATCTTATTTGTGTGGGTGTATCTGTCGTGGGCTGTGGTACTACTCGGTGCAGAGTTCACTGTGTGTATCAGTGTGAGCAAGCCTCCTATCGATGATATTGTCGCCGAGGAGAAACGCGCGCTTAAGGAGTAACAATGGCATTGAGCTACCCCGTTAGTGCGCCACGGAAAACCCACCATGTCTTGGTCGGACAAGGGCACCAACTAGAAATTGAGGAACATGGCAGCGGGGATGGCTTGCCGGTGATTATCTGTCACGGGGGGCCTGGTGGAGGGCTCAGTCGCTTTGAGTGCGCACACTTTAATCCCGAGCACTACCGAATTTTACTTTTCAGTCAACGAGGGTGTGGTAATTCCACCCCTCATAGTTGCGAGCATAATACCCTCGAACATTTGATTGGCGACCTCGAATGCATTCGCCGTCATTTGGGAATTGGCCGCTGGGTTGTGTGTGGTGAGTCTTTCGGGGCTACTCTAGCGATGGTGTATGCTTTGCGACACCGTGAGCACGTAAGCGCCTTGATGCTTTGGGCCAGCTTTTTTGCAAGCCAACAGGATTACGACTGGTGTCTGGGGAAAAGTGGCGCCGGAGCACAATTTTACCCTGAATATTATCGCCAATTTAACCCACAAAACCAGCCAACGTCAGCATTGATCGAAGGTTTCCATCAGCAACTTTTTAGTGATAGCGAGCCCACGCAGCTCAAAGCCGCCAAAGCATGGGTAGCCTGGGAGGAAACCTTATGTTGCGGCACGGCACCAAGTATTAAACTGCTAGAACCCGCTGCTCTTATCAACCGAGCACAGCTACAGCTGCACTACTTCAAACACCAGTTTTTTCTACGTGACGATATGCTCATGGACCATGCCAAGGATTTCGCAGGCCTGCCGGTATGGATGGTTCACGGACGCCACGACTTGGTGTGTTCATACGCACGAGCCCAAGCATTTGCCACGGCCGCACAAGCACATTTAGATATTTTTGAAGGCCTTGGTCACAGCTTGGCTGATGAGGTATATTGCCAAGCCCAATGTCGGGCAACCGACCATATGTATTTGAAGTTAAAGAGGCAGCAGTGCAAGGATTAATACAGCGCGTTAGTCGCGCCGAAGTCACCGTTGAAGGGCATGTAGTAGGGAAAATAGACCAAGGGATTGTGCTGTTATTAGGCGTAGAAAAGGCCGATAGTGAACAACAGGTCGATAAACTACTCCATAAAGTGAGTCACTATCGTATTTTTACCGATGAGCAAGGTAAGATGAATTTAAGCCTAAAAGACATCGGTGGTGAGCTTTTGGTGGTGTCGCAGTTCACGCTTGCCGCCGATACTCGCAAAGGAATGCGTCCTAGCTTTTCCAGTGCGGCAACGCCACAACAAGCTAGACAGCTATATGACCTGTTTGTTGATAAAGCTAAAGCATTAGGCATCACTGTGGCGACCGGACAATTTGCTGCAGATATGCAAGTATCATTAGTCAATGATGGCCCGGTGACGTTCAATTTAGCCGTTTAACGGGACAAAAACACTAAATGATTGGAGTAGCCTTTTACTTTAACCATATCGGGTGGCTTGCCAAAACAAGTGATCAACAAGTGTTTAAGTTGCTGCAACTGTGACTCATGGTGGGCCAAGAAGTTGATAAATAGGTGCCCATCATGGTTCAACGCAGCGCGTATTTTGTCGTAAAACCGATGTTTGTAGAGGAACATTGGAGCATCGAGCTCACTGAATAAATCAATGATTATCCAGTCGTAACACCCAGGCTCACTCAGCACTTGCTCGGCATCTGCACAGCGTAAAGTGGTGTCATGACGACCACCGAAGTAGCGTTTATAGCAATGAATAATATCGGGGTTTTGCTCTACGGAAATAAGCTCGGTATCAGGGTAGCTGTGGTGTAAATAGTTGCGTATCGCTCCTCCACCTAGCCCCAATTCCAGAACTCTGTCCGGGGTGGGCAAGGTTTGCCAGTACTGAGCAAAAATTTGTAGGTGCGGAAAAAGTAAGTGGTTAGGGCGACTGCGCTCAATAATGGATTGCAGTGTTTGGTTTATTAGCAACCAGCGAAACTGTTTGTGTTGGCGTACCTGAATACTTGTGCAGCCAAATTTGTGCCAATACAAAAGTTGGCCGATATTTGCACAATCAGCAACAAAGTGCTCGGAGACGGCTCCGCTATGTTCGATTACTGTTTCCATAACAACAGCATAGACACCTTGTGACATTTTACCTAATTGTGCACTAAATTTTACGGTGCGAGAAACCGCAGTGCTTTGGTCTTATTTTATCCCGTTGGTAAATCTTGTAAGGTGAGGCATCACTTTTTATCTGGAGTTGGCATGTTCGAAGTAACTATTCCGCAAAGTAGCGATGATTGGCAGGCCTATTATCATTTACGTTGGCAAGTTTTGCGTGCACCTTGGGAGCAGCCTAGAGGCAGCGAGCAAGATGATTTAGAACAAGAATCTGAACACCGCTTTATTAAAAACAAAGACGGCGAAGTAATTGCTGTAGCGCGCCTGCACTTTAATAACTCACAGCAAGCCCAAGTGCGTTATATGGCTGTTGATGATGCTCACCGAGGCCAACATCTGGGTAGCCGGCTATTACATGAGCTGGAAAAAATAGCTTGGAATCAGGATGCGAGTGAACTGGTTTTGTTTGCTCGCGAGCGAGCTTTGAAGTTTTATCAACGCCATGGCTATGAGCTTAAAGAAAAAGCGCATCTTGCCTTTGGTGATGTGCAGCATTGGAAAATGGTAAAGCAACGCCCTAGCGAGCCAGGTTGGTTTCGTCATCCAGATTGGACTCAGGTCTTGCAAGACACTTGGCGCGAATCGATTCCTATCAGCGATAAGATGGGAATTAAAGTAGAAACGTATACTGACTGGCAGTTTAGTGTCAGTGCTGATCTGGATGCTAATGTTAATGTGCACAACACCATGTTTGCTGGCTCTGTTTATTCTATGGCAACGCTAGCAGGGTGGGGGGCAACTTATTTGGCACTTCAAGAGTCCCAACTTATGGGGGACATTGTGCTCGCCGATGCGCAGATAAAGTACCTTAAACCTATCACCAAAGAGCCTAGAGCCCAGGTTGATTTAACCCAGTGTGAGGGGAATGTTGGTGATTTAACAACTCAAGGGAAAGCACGTTATCAGGTGCCAGTACACATTTATGATGGCGACATTTTGGTCGGGGAGTTTACCGGTCGCTTTGTTATCGTTAAAAGTGAGTAAGATTAAAAAAGCCCCTGATGGGGCTTTCTTTATACTACAGAAGGTCGGTGAGTAGAATACCGACACCAAAGCGCTCGGTATCTTGGTTGTAGTCAATCAAGCTTTCACCATAACCATTAAAGTACTGAGCATAACCACGAAGACGGCCCCACACAGGGAAAGACCAATCTAGTTGAATGGCACCGCGATTATCCGAGTTTAAGTTGTTGCGCAACATAAAGCTAAACTCATGCTCTTCGAAACGGCGTACGCCTTTAAGCTCAAAGTAACCCATGTATTTATAAATATCTGGATTGTCATCACCATCGGCGACCATAGGATCTTCTTTTTCATCTTCTGGGATGCGGTACCACGGCTTAAAGCTAAATACATAGCCGTCTTTTTCCCAGATAAAGTCGACGTATAAGCGGTTCCAGGAACGCGAGTAAGGTTGGCTGCGGCCGTTGGACTGATGCACAGCACCCACAGCAATGGCCATTTCGTCGCCCCAAAGCACGTTTTCAGGGTCTAGATAATTAATCCAAAAAATTTCTGGCTCATAATTGGTTTCTCTAAATGGCGCAGAAATATCTTTGTTGTAATACTGCCAATAAGATTGCAAGGTAAAGCCGAAATAGACGGCTTGGTCCTCGTCACTGAAGTTGTCATAAAGCGGTACTTTTAGCGACAGCTGATACTTAATCTCAACATTATCTAAGTTTTCGCCGGTATCGGTGTCGCCTAAAGCACTGATATCCCCAAAGGGTTCTTCATTAGGGTGCTTCATGTAGGTCACGGGCAAAATATAGTTGCGCTTGTGCGGCGTGATCACGTTGCGGTTTTTCTCCGTCACCTCTTCACGAGCCTTGCGCTTATCAATGGCTGTAAGCTGTTTGCTTTCTTCTAAATCAGAGCACTTTTTACGAAGCTCATCCAAGGTTTGTTTCCCATCACCGGCAATCGCTTCATTAAGAATGCACTGTTTGACAATACTGAGCTCATTGTCTTGTTCGTTATTTGCATTTGTTGCAGGCTCATCCGCCCACGCATGGCCGCTCAGGGTCAAGGCCAATAAAGTGTATCGCCAATTCATAAAAATCCGTGTGCTGAATAAAAGGGACAGAAGATGAAATCAATAGTACACCTTTTTAGCAACAAGCGGGTGAATTTAAGCTGAAAAAGTGGGCGACTAAGTCGCCCACTGGCAGTGAGTAAACTCACTGACTCTCACGCAATGGTTTACAACTCGAAGGTGTTGGTAAAGAATTTATAGAGTTCGGTGCCCTGATTTACACTCGCAGAGGCAAAATGAAGAATCGCAATCGCATCGCTGTCAGCACACAAAGTGTGTAGCGGCGTTTCACTTAAATATCGCTCCATTCGCAATATGTTGGCGATAGGAGTTCCCGCTGCAATCGGCTCCCCCAGTGGGGCTAAATATTCCACCATTCCCCCCATCGGGGCATAATAGGTTTTATAATCGCTGAGCATACAACCATAGCGCGTCATTTCTTTTGGGTAGAAGGGGGCGTCTTGCAACACGCCTTGGTAGTTAAGATAAGTTAAAATATTGTCGGCATCGTCTTTGGCGGCACTGAGGTCGATACGCTCTTGTGAGCCAAGCTCAACGGTAAATGCTTCCACAGGCACTTCAAAAGCACAGTCCAATGCATTGAGCTGAGCCTTAAGTTGCCACCAAGGGCAAAACGCCGCTTCATCTAGGGCACCGTCGAACTCATTGGGTATCAGTAAAACGTTAGCGATATTAAAATACTTAGCGCTAGCACGGGCATATTCAGGACAATACAAATGCTGAGTAGATATCGGTCCGGTGTGTAAATCTAAAACAATATCGGCCTGATGTGCGAGCTGCTGAAGTTGCAAAGCGATGCGCTTACCCGTTGACAGCGTGTGCGCAGGGGCCTCAAGTTGAGCGTCGATACTCGCAATTAGCGCGTGCTGAAATGTATCGCGAATTTCGCCGCTAGACAGGTGCGCGCATTGCTCGGCCATTGTCGCTGGCAACTGGCTATCGTAATGATACATACGATTCCAGTTAACACCGGTAATAGGATCAAAGCGGCCCAGTGTGAACTCGCCTGATTTTTGGTTGCAACCAATGGGGTTCGCATAGGGGACAAGGGTGATGTCGCCGTTAAGCTTTAGGGTCTGTAACTGCTCTAATAGTTGGTAAATGACGGCATTACCTTGCACCTCTGCGCCATGCATATTGGCCTGAATATACACGTTTTTACCTGTGCCATTACCCTTTAAACGGTAAACTGGAATGGTTAACGGCAGGCCATTGGCCACCTCACCCACATAAATGTTTTCTTGACTGACAGGGTGCATACTTACCTCAGATAATAACTGGCCGGTTGTGGCTCACGAACCACGCGCAAAGCGCCGTGTTCAAACACGTATTCACCAGCCAATGAGTGGCACAGAAAAAACGGCATACTCTCGGTGAAGCCATAGGCTCCGGCCTGCATAAACACGAGCCAATCATGTTCATCAATATCCTCAGGCAGCGAGTGCTGTCCTAGGCTATCCAGCGCCGTACACAAAGGTCCATGGATACGATAGTTTACCTGTTCGGCTGTACTTCCGCGTAATAACTGCGCGGGGAAGTTTTGCCCTGCCACAGCGGGGCGTAAAAGATGATTAATACCACCTGCGACGATCAGTTGGCGCTCGCCATAATTTGTTTTTTGTTCAATGACGGGGTCTAAATAGTAACCACATTGTGCGACGGCGTAACGGCCCAGCTCCATCCACAACTCTTTTACGCCGCTTTGGCGCTTAATATCGCGCAGTGCGCCGAGCACATCCTGCCACTTTAGCGGGCTGCTTTCGCTGTCATAAGGAACGCCTAAGCCGCCACCTAAATCCAGTACTTGCATGGCAAAACCAAGGCGTTCACAGAGTGCTTGTAGTGGCGCTAACATGCTTTGCCATAGGTGAAGCAGCTGGGCCGCATCAAGCATGTTGCCCCACTGGAAAATATGCAGGCCAATGCAATTCAGCGCAGGGTAGTCGGCTAAGTAGAGCCCTTGCCACTGCTCTGGCGCTAAGCCAAACGGAGTCAGGGTATTGCCACCGAGCGGATTGCGCTCACCCTCTGGCCAGCGCAACTGCACTCTGAGCAGCACATCCACTTCAATCCCCTGGTTATATGCCAGTTCATTAAGCCAGCGAACTTGATTGATACTCTCCAACACAAAGGTACGCACTCCAGCGTCTAAGAACTCCCCTAACTGCTGGCGCGATTTTGCCGGCCCAGTGTTGAGGATACGTTGTGCACCAACATGTTGTGAAAGCACCTGGTTGAGCTCACCACTGCTGGCGACATCAAAGTCAAAGCCAGCGGCTGCCAGAGTATCGATAACCGCAGATAAAGGATTCGCTTTTACCGCATACCATAACTTCACCACATCTTGCGCCATCAGCTCATCAAGGTGCTTACGCAGACTGTCAAGATCGTAAACAAAGCAAGGTTCCTGGCGCTCCTGAGTGAGCGTATCAAAAGCGTTTAACAATGCGCCAGAGACAGGCATTAGCGTAATACCTCTTCTAACTCCAGCGATGCATCGCTGTGCTGATCGCGATACTTTACAATAAGCGCACAGCTCATACTAAGCCCTTGTTCGCGTCCCCAAGTGCTAGAGCTTGGGCGGGAGCCAGGTATAACAATGGCATTGGCCGGAATCGCTTCGCCCTTATCGAGTTGTCGCTCGTTAACGCAGTCATATACTGGGATAGTGGCGCTTAAACGTACACCTGGGGCGAGTACCGCACCTTGGCGGACCACCACCCCTTCGACAATGACACAGCCCGCGCCGATAAAGGCATCATCTTCAATCACCACAGGGTTAGCGCCAATGGGCTCGAGCACGCCACCTAGTTGCACGGCGGCGCTAAGGTGAACGTTTTTGCCCACTTGCGCACATGATCCCACCAAGGCATGGCTGTCGACCATAGTTCCACTGTCGATGAAGGCACCAATATTGACATATGCAGGTGGCATGATGATGGTGCCAGGGGCAACGTAAGCGCCTCGACGCACAGCACTACCGCCAGGCACCATGCGAATATTATCTTGGGCGCTAAAACCGCGAGGAGCTAGATTATGCTTATCAACAAAGCCGCCCGCAAACTCGGTGTTATTACCATTTTTGAAGGATTCGAGAATGCCTTTTTTTACGTCCACATTGGCGTGCCATTGGCCGTGTTCGTCTTGTGTTGCGGCGCGTACGTGGCCGCTTTCGAGGTCATTTAGTAAGTCTAACCAACTCATAACTGAGGTACCTTGTTAACTAATTTTATCAATGTGCCCACGCAACAATGCGTTCATGGGCATTAAGAAGTGGTTGTGTGTCATTAAGCTCAAGGTGGCTTAATGGTGGTCGTAATACCGGGCTGTTGAGGCGTTCAAGAGCATGCAAAAGGCACTTAACGGGCACTGGATTGGCTGCACTGAACAGCGCATCAATTGCACTGCGCCAGGTTACAAAGGCATTGACGCTTTGCCCTTGAAGGCATTGTTGCACCAGGTGCTGTGTCTGCTGTGGCCAGACGTTGGCGGCCACAGATACAAGGCCCGCTGCACCGGCCTGGGCAAAATAAGGCATCAGCGCGTCGTCGCCACTGAAAATCGTCAACTCAGGCGCCGCTTCGCGGTAAGCCTCAAATTGTGCAATATCACCGCTGGCTTCTTTAAGTGCCCAGCACTGTGGGTGCTGTTGTAGCTGTGCTAAGACCGTAGGGGGAATACTAACTGCAGCGCGTCCGGGCACGTTGTACAACATGCACGGCTTTTTGCTGGCATCCAGTAGTGCCGAGTACCAATGTAGCTGCCCTTGAATACCTGGTTTAGCATATAAGGGCGCTCCCAGAAGGTAGGCGTCTATGGGGTGTTGGTTACAAAAACTAAGCCATTGTAGTTGCTGGCTAAGGTTAAAACCGCCCACGCCAACCATCAGTGGCACACGCAAGGTGAGCGCCGTAACGTGACGAACCACGGCTTGTTGCTCATCTATACTGAGAGCCAGAGCTTCACCAGTAGAGCCAAGAATAAGAATACCGTTTCCCGCTTGCTCTTGCTCGCGCACAAGTAGGGTTAAGGTGTTAAAATCAATACTGCCGTCAGCATGCATCGGAGTGATCAATGCTGTCCAGACAATGGTATCTGCTAAAGAATGAGTTGTAGTCATCTCTCACGAACTTAGTGCGAGTTCGATTGAATTAGGAAGGGGTTGCCCGCCTCGCATCGAACTGGTTAAATTCGAAGAGCGAATGGGCTTAAAACACAGAGCCAAATGGGCCCAGCGTTACTAAGACCAGAAGCTCTCCACCAAAAACATAGCGCTGAGCGCTAATGGTGACAGTCGCTGGGATTCAACCCATGCGCCCGAGACAGTAAGTAGCAAACTTTACTGGTCTCTCGGCGTACATTCCCCTCGTTATGGTGCTTTGGAGTTTGCTCTCCTTCCCATAACTACCTGAATGACGCTCCTCTTCTAGCCCTTGCGACCACAGCACATGCGGCCGACTCAATAAGGGTGCCTTTTTATTCAATCACTTTATGCTTAACGCTGTCAACGCCAAAGCGAGAACAAATTTTACAAAGGCTGATTTTGTGTCAGTATTAAGGAGTTATTGCAAAGGCCCCTCTTATGCAACGTCTTACCAAACACTTACAAAAACGTTATTTCTGGGCAGCCAGTATGCTTGTTGTTGTCATACTTAGCTCTACAGCGTATGTGATGAAAAGTATCGATATGCAGCGAAATGACGCAAAAGTAATAAACATTGCAGGTATGCAGCGGATGCTTTCGCAGAAGATTGCATTGCATAAATTGGCCGTCAATGACCGTGCTGTAAGATTTGAGCAGCAGCAACTCGCTCGTGCCACTATGCGCTTTTACAATAACCATGAGTTTTTATTGGGCTCACAGTTGGTACAGCAAAGCCCTCAGGTGCTGGCGCTTTATCACCAGCAGGGCTTGGATAGTCGGGTGCGTCAGTATGTGCAGTTAGCGAGTCGCAGCGATGCACCTTTAAGTGCTTTTCAGGGTCAAAAACTACTGTCGTTATTGCAGGACTTAGATGCTGTTGTCACCGTATTAGAGTCAAAATCTAAGCAAAAAATAGAACATTTACAGCTTGTTATTCCCCTTTTAACGCTGGCAGCCATTGTTACTATTTTATGTGAGTGGTGGCTCATCTTTAATCCTTTGACACGTCGAGTGTCAGCCATTCTTTATCGGCTTCGTTACCAACGGCGTCAAGCCGCGCATGCGCATCGGGTAAAATCTGACTTTTTAGCTAATATGAGTCATGAGCTAATGACGCCAATTACGGGGATTATTGGCCTATTGGACTCTCATACTGCGGCTGGTCGCGAAGAACAGCAAACGGCATTGGGCTGCGCCCGACATTTGCAGGCGCTAGTGCAAGAAATGTTGGAATTACAGAAGCTTAAGTTGGGAGCGTTTACTACTTTAGTGACCGAGCAGTCATTAAAGCAAACCGTGAGTGCAATATTGGCGCCTTGGCAGCTTAAGTCTGAAACCCTGCAGCGATTGAGTGTCGAGGGTGAAGATACCCTACCTGTTCAAGCACAAACTGATCATCTGCATTTAATCCAAGCAGTTAATCAGCTATTGAGCAATGCCTTTATACATACGCGCGCTGCGGTGCATGTGCAATTTGAATACCATGAACCAGCTGGGCTGCTGAGTGTTGTCGTTAAAGATAACGGCGATGGCATTACTACTGCTGATATTGAGGCTGCTCAGCAGCATGCTTTGTATTACAACACCGAGCAGGTACAGCACTTTCAGGGCGCGAAATTAGGTCTCAGCCTCGTGTATGCGTTGGCTCAAGAGGTGGGTGGAAGCCTTACGATTTGTAGTACCACAACAGGCACGGAGGCCAAGCTAACTTGGCCCGTACTTACTATCGACAAAGCCCGGTTAGAGCCAAGCAGGCAGCATGGCGATATTCTGATTGTTGAAGATAACCCAATAAATCAGTTAGTGCTTGCTAAACAAGCCCAGCAAATAGGTTTTAACACCACCATTGTTGATGATGGTGAGCAAGCACTCGATAAATTACTAGAACATCACTATCAATGTGTATTAATGGATTTAAATATGCCAAACAAAGACGGCATAAGTACCATTATTGAGATTCGTGAGCGCTTAGCACTCAGCGTGCCTATTTTTTTGGTGACTGCCAGTCAAGACGAGCATCGCATCGCGCAGAGTATCACTGTCGGCGCCAATGCCGTACTTAACAAGCCGGTCAACACTCAGCAGTTGAGCGCGTTGTTGAAAAAACACGTTACTGAGAGGGCTGCTTTTTCGTAACCGTGAAACCTTGTTCGCGTAGTAGGTTAACGAGCCCATTTTTTTCCGGTAAATGGAGCGCACCTACGGCGATAAACAGTGACTGCTGCTGCATTGGCTGGTTAAGTTGTGCGACCCAGTTTTGATTACGCTCAATAAGTAAAATATGCTCGTTAAGTTGGCCGAATTCAGAGTCATCAAAAGCATCGTGGTAGTACTGCCTCAGTATGTCAGTATCTCCCTGCTTCCACGCGCTGATCAATCGAGCAAAATAGTGGTCGAGGTCTTTGAGTTGGCGAAAAGTATCGTTGACCATTTCATCAGCGTAATTATCCAAGGCGCTGAACATTTCTAGTTGCTGCTCTAGCGACTCGAGCTCCATTATCGGCTTACCTATCGCGTTTGCCTTAGCCAACACTTGCTTGTCGATTCCGTTTTGCTCTGAATAGCCTGCATTTTGATACTCGATTTGCACCATAGTGAGTAAAACGGCCCAAGGCTTCAAGCCTGAGAACATGGCAATATTAATACTCTTTTGTGCAAAATAGTCACTGAGGCGTTGATAATTTTTACTGCTCAGTTCAGTTTCTAGCGTGCGGCCGTTACGCAGCATCATTAGCGGCATGGAGCGTTGTTGAATTTGCATAGGTGAGAGGGCGCTAATATCTACTTCAACGACCACTTTATCACTGCGGCTGATTGCTTGCTCAACATAAGAGGGGAGGCCTTTCATTGCTTCATCACCAACATGCACAGTGCCAAATAAATAGGAAGTAACGCCATCTTTCTCCACGTGCCACAGTGCCGGAGTGGTGTTTGCGAGGCAGAGCTGAGTGAAAAATGCAAAACAAATGTACAGCAGTGGCCAGAAGGTTTTTTTCATAATGGTATCCAGAGGTAGTTGTTTTTAGCCAGTGTAACTGAGTTCGGTAATTTAGCCTATTGGCTGACCATTTTTACTAAAAATATTCAGCTGCTACAGCACGCTATGTTAAATACGTTTTAATGTCGCAATGAAAAATTTGGAATTATTTTTCACTTAATTGGCTTTTAAGGTTTTTTTATGTGGTTAGTGTCTCAATTTTTAGTTTTTTCGCATTGTTTTTATGGTTGACTTAGAAGGGCTGCCAAGGTACTAATAGAAAAAGAGCGCAGAAATGCGGTAACAAACTTAAAAAAGCGAAGTGAAAAGTACATGTTGAATACGCAACTTAGCCTAGTCCTAGTGATTAACGTCGTGGTGATTATTATTACCACGGGGGCTTTGTAGTGCGTTAAAAAAGTAATTTCGCAAAGAAGCCCCCCGCACTGAAAAGTTCGGGGGGCTTCTTCGTTTATGGGCCAACACATTGAGGAATGAGGAAAAATGACTGGCGCAGAATTAGTGATCGACATATTAGCCAAAGAGGGCATAAACGAGGTATTTGGTTACCCTGGTGGGGCCATCATGCCCATTTACGATGCCCTTTATGAATCTCCAGTCACTCATTACTTAACTCGCCATGAGCAAGGAGCGGGCTTCGCCGCTGTGGGTTATGCACGTAGTAGTGGCAAACTGGGTGTGTGCATGGCCACTAGTGGCCCGGGAGCCACAAACCTGATCACCGCCCTTGCCGATGCCATGATGGACTCCGTGCCGTTACTAGCCATTACTGGGCAGGTACCCACAGCGGCAATCGGCTCGGATGCATTCCAAGAGGTTGACGTCTTGGGAATGTCTCTTTCATGCACTAAGCATAGTTTTATGGTTGAGCGCAGTGAAGATTTAGCGCATACCCTGCAACAAGCCATCCACTTAGCTCAAAGTGGTCGTCCAGGCCCTGTGCTTGTTGATATTCCAAAAGATATTCAAATGAATGAGGCGCATTACCAGCCTTGGCTAGCCGAATCAGAGCCGACATCGCAACCTTGCCAACAACAAGTTCAATTGGCTAATCAGCTGCTAAGCGAAGCTCAGCGGCCAGTGGCCTATATCGGTGGTGGGGTTCAAAGTGCTGGAGCCCAGCAACAACTCATGCAGTTTCTATACAAGACCAATATGCCAGCGGTGCAAACACTTAAGGCGTTAGGTAGCGTCACACCGGATTATCCACTTAATTTGGGCATGTTAGGTATGCATGGCACTAAGGCTGCCAACTTGGCGGTACAAGAATGTGACCTGCTGTTGTGTATTGGTGCCCGTTTTGACGATCGCGTGACCGGCAACCTGACTAAGTTCGCGGCGAACGCAAAAGTTGTGCACCTTGATATCGACGCCGCCGAAGTCGGCAAGCGAAAACCCACAGATGCATCGCTGGTGGCGGATTTAAAAGTATCACTGCCGCAATTGCAGTGCTTTGTCAGCGAGCCGCAGTGGTGTAACTATGTTGAGGAGCTAAACCAAGAGCATGCGTGGCGCTACGACTACCCCGGTGAAACCGTGTATGCACCGGCCTTACTTAACCAACTGTCGCAGCAGCTAAGTGCCGATGCGGTGGTATGTTGTGACGTTGGTCAGCACCAAATGTGGGTCGCACAGCACATGCAATTTAGCCACCCGAGCAACCACTTAAGTAGCGGCGGTGCCGGGACCATGGGGTTTGGTTTACCTGCTGCCATTGGCGCGAAAATCGCCCGTCCCGAAGATACCGTGGTGGTGGTCTCTGGTGATGGCTCCATCATGATGAATATTCAAGAGCTGGCCACCATCCGCCGTAATAATTTAGATATCAAAATTGTGGTTATTGATAACCAAAGGTTGGGTATGGTGCGCCAATGGCAGCAGCTTTTTTTCGCTGAACGCTACAGTGAAACAACCCTTTCTGACAATCCAGATTTTGTCGCTTTAGCGCGCGTTTTTGGCATCGCAGGGCGTTGCATCACTTCTCAGGAGCAAGTACAGGCTGCGCTTAACGAGTTACGCAACAGTGACGGCCCGTATTTGCTACATGTGTGTATTGATGATGCCGATAACGTCTGGCCATTGGTACCGCCAGGTGCCGCGAACGATCAAATGCTGACGCAAACAAACCAACAGGGGCAACCATGAAACATCGCTTAACTTTACATCTTGCTAATCAAACCGTCGCCGTTGAACGCTTTTTACGAGTTGCTCGCCACCGTGGTTTCAAGCTAACGGCGTTGGAATTAGCCAGCAGTGAAGAGCATTATGCTATCAATATGACTGTCGACAGCGACAAACCCATCTATCTTTTAACGCAACAACTGAATAAGCTGGTAGATGTGCAAAGCGTGACTTTGCAACAACGACAACAACAAGCGATTTAGCGCTGCGACCAGCAAGGCGCACAGCAACACGGATTTATAAGAAGGTATTAACACATGACACAAACATCCGAACTAATCTGGCACAACGGCGAGATGATCCCTTACCAGCAAGCCACCACGCACGTATTAAGCCATGCCCTACATTATGGTAGCTCGGTATTTGAGGGGATCCGTGCCTATGACACCGCTAATGGGCCGGCTATTTTTCGTTTAACTGACCATATGAAGCGGCTTTTTGATTCAGCAAAAATCTACCGCATGGAAATCCCATTTTCACTGGAAGAATTAAATCAGGCGTGTAAAGAAGCGGTGAAACAAAATGGCTTCAGTGATGCTTATCTGCGCCCGTTTGCCTTTTTAGGTCACGTTGGCTTGGGGTTAAACCCCAAATCACACCTAGCCGATGTCACCGTAGCGGCCATGGAATGGGGCGCCTATCTCGGTGAGGACAGTCTCGCTCAAGGCGTTGATGTATGTATCTCTTCATGGAACCGCCTAGCGCCTAATACCATGCCCACGGCGGCAAAAGCGGGCGGTAACTACTTGTCTTCGCAGCTTATATCTGGTGAAGCCAAGCGTAACGGCTATGTTGAAGGCATTGCCTTAGACACCAATGGGTGTTTGAGTGAAGGAGCAGGCGAAAACCTCTTTGTGATTAAAAATGGTGTGCTATACACGCCACCGACCACCGCCTGTATTTTACCTGGCCTGACTCGCGACACCATTATGACGCTTGCCAAAGAGCGCGGCTATGAAGTACGTGAAGAGTCAATTGCCCGTGAGGCATTGTACCTTGCCGACGAATTCTTTATGACCGGTACGGCCGCCGAGGTCGTTCCGGTGCGCAGTGTCGACCAAATTCAGGTCGGCAAAGGCCAGCGTGGCGCTATCACCGAAGAGCTGCAAACCGCCTATTTTGATTTGGTCAAAGGGCGCAGTGAAGACCCGCGCGGCTGGCTAGAGTACGTAAACGACTAACGACGAGGTGCCACTAGCACCACCATTTTGGGAATGAGGTAAGTCAAGGCAGCCAAGGCTGCGCTTGCAAATATATAGAGGTAAACATGGCAAAACTGCGTAGCGCAACAACCACCGAAGGACGCAAAAGAGCAGGGGCCCGGGCGCTTTGGCGAGCGACCGGCATGAACGACAGCGATTTTAAAAAACCGATTATCGCCGTGGTCAACTCATACACTCAGTTCGTGCCAGGGCACGTGCATTTGAACCAGCTCAGCGAGCTAATGGCACACACCATTCGTGATGCCGGTGGGGTGCCACGTGAATTTAATACTATCGCCATTGATGATGGTATCGCCATGGGTCACGGCGGCATGCTGTATTCTCTGCCGTCACGAGACCTCATTGCCGATTCGGTGGAGTATATGGTTAATGCTCACTGTGCCGATGCCATGGTATGTATCTCAAACTGTGACAAAATCACCCCAGGGATGATGTTAGCCGCATTGCGATTAAATATTCCGGTGATCTTCGTCTCTGGCGGGCCGATGGAAGCGGGCAAAACTCGCCTTGCGAATATCGACATTAAATTAGATCTGGTTGATGCCATGGTCAAAGGCGCCGACCCTAGTGTCAGCGATGAAGACTCAGAACAAGTAGAGCGCTCTGCGTGTCCAACCTGCGGCTCATGCTCGGGTATGTTTACTGCCAACTCGATGAATTGTTTGTTGGAAGCCCTAGGCCTGGCTCTTCCAGGTAACGGCACCACCTTAGCAACGCATAAGGACCGGATGCAGCTTTATGTTGAAGCCGGTCAACGCATCGTTGATTTATGTCAGCGTTACTATGGCCAAGAAGACGATTCGGTGCTGCCGCGTAATATCGCCAATCAGGCTGCCTTTATGAACTCAATGACTTTGGATATCGCCATGGGCGGTTCATCCAATACGGTGTTGCATTTATTAGCCGCCGCCCAAGAGGCAGGGGTGGATTTCGATATGAGTGACATTGATAGGCTCTCACGCAGCACCCCATTTTTATGTAAAGTCGCTCCCGCGACGCAGCAATACCATATCGAGGATGTGCATCGCGCCGGTGGGATTATGGCCATTCTCAACGAATTGGCGAAAGCGGATAAGTTAGATTTATCCGTCGGCCATGTCGGTGGGGCCAACCTTGGCGAGGTGATCGCTCGCTATGATGCCAGCAAAGAAGACAACACGGCGGCGCGCACATTTTACCGTGCTGGTCCTGCTGGCATCCGCACCACCAAAGCTATGAGTCAGGATTACCGTTGGCAAGAGATGGACTTAGATCGCGAGCAGGGTTGTATTCGCAGTGTCGAACATGCCTTTCGCCAAGATGGCGGGCTGGCGGTGCTTTATGGCAACTTAGCTCCAAACGGCTGTATTGTGAAAAGCGCAGGCGTCAGTGATGACATGTTAGTGTTTAAAGGCACTGCCAGGGTGTTTGAATCACAAGACGATGCTGTTGAAGGCATTTTAGGCGGCCAAGTACAAAAAGGCGATGTGGTAGTGATCCGCTACGAGGGCCCCAAGGGCGGCCCAGGCATGCAGGAAATGCTGTATCCGACTAGTTACCTAAAATCCATGGCCTTAGACAAGGACTGTGCGCTTATTACCGATGGCCGCTTTTCCGGTGGTACGTCGGGCTTTTCTGTGGGCCATGTTTCTCCTGAGGCTGCCAGTGGCGGTGCGATTGCTCTAGTTGAAGATGGGGATGAAGTGATACTCGATATCCCCAACCGAGGTATCAATCTGAGTTTATCGCAGCAGCAGCTTGAGGCGCGGGCGCAAAAACAGCAGCAACGTGGCAAAGATGCATATAAGCCGCTCAAGCGTAATCGTCCCGTAACGGCTGCACTCAAGGCGTATGCACTGTTGGCAACCAGTGCGGATAAAGGCGCTGTTCGCGACCTTGAAAAGCTTGAGGAGCTAAGCTAATGGCCGCCTCCGAGCTTGACTATTTTCGCGCTATTATCCAAGCCAATATGGAGCCTTTGGTTAAGTTCACAGAGGTCAGTGAGCTGACTGCGTTAGAGCAAAAGCTAGGGTGCAAGGTGTGGCTTAAGCGTGAGGACCAACAGCCCGTTTACTCCTTTAAGTTGCGGGGGGCTTATAACAAGTTAAGGCAGCTGGAAAAAGGCAGCAAGGTGATCACCGCCTCAGCTGGTAATCACGCACAAGGAGTGGCGTTAAGTGCCACCGAGTTAGGGCATCAGGCCATTATCGTGATGCCCCTTACCACGCCGCAGATTAAGGTCAATGCAGTACGTGGCTTCGGCGGTGAGGTGATTTTACACGGCCATCACTTTGATGCTGCAAAAGCCCATGCCTTAAAACTGGCCGAGCAACTGCAGGCGGTGTTTGTGCCGCCATTCGATGATCCCGATGTGATCATTGGCCAAGGGACGATTGCCCGTGAGCTAATGCAACAACTACCGCAATTGGATGCGGTGTTTGTCCCGGTTGGCGGCGGCGGTTTGTTAGCCGGTATGGCGGTGTATATAAAATCGCTGCGCCCTGATATCCGCATCATTGCTGTAGAGGCCGAGGAAAGCGCGTGTTTGCAAGCGGCTATGGCGGCTGGAAAACCTGTGGAGTTAGAGCGGGTGGGCAGTTTTGCCGATGGCGTTGCGGTGAAGACCATCGGCAGCGAAACCTTTCGTCTGGCGCAGCAGTTTTGCGATGAAGTCGTAACTGTCAGTGGTGATGAAATTTGCGCTGCGGTACAAGATATTTTCGTCAGCACGCGGGCAGTAGCGGAGCCCTCTGGCGCGCTGTCTTTGGCAGGGCTAAAAAAATGGGCGACAACACAGGCTCAGCAAGGTACTAATTTAGCGGCGGTGCTCTCCGGGGCGAACTTAAATTTTGATCGTCTTCGCCACATCGCCGAGAGAACAGCGCTCGGTGAGAAGAACGAGGCGTTATTGGCGGTGACCATTAAAGAGGAGAAAGGCAGCTTCAAGCGCTTTTGCCAATGTCTAGGCGGGCGTGCGATCACTGAGTTTAATTACCGTTATGCCGGCCCGGGTGAAGCACAAATCTTTGTTGGTATCGGGTTGCGTCAAGGTGTTAGTGAGCTTGAAGAACTACTCGGTGAGCTTGAATATCAAGGCTACCACTATGTTGATATGTCCGACAACGAGCTTGCTAAATTACATGTGCGTTATATGGTTGGCGGCAAGCCAACACAGCAGCTGCAAGAGCGGGTGTTGCGCTTTGAATTTCCCGAATACCCAGGTGCTCTAGCGCGGTTTCTCGATACTTTAGGGAGCAAATGGAATATTAGCTTATTCCACTATCGTAATCATGGGGCTGCGCTGGGTAATGTGTTGGCGGCATTTGAAGTACCCGGGCAAGATTACAATGCCTTTGATGAGCATTTGAAACGCCTTGGATATGGGTTTGTAGAAGAAACAGGTAATTTATGTTATCAGCAGTTTCTCGCACACAACGGCTGCGAAGAGGAGGGTAAAATTGCCCAACAAGCTGGTATTTAAGCCTAAGCTTTAATATAGTATTAGCAGCATTAACACAAGGAAGTACAGTGAAGCAGCGCATGGAATGGAAAAGGGGCCTACTGAGTTTATTTTTGCTTTGTGGCCCTTTTTTAGTAATTGCCAGCCCTACGAAAGTGACCTTACAGTTAAAATGGCGACATCAATTTCAATTTGCAGGTTATTATGTTGCCAAAGAGCTGGGTTATTACCGTGACCTGGGCTTAGAGGTCGACATTGTCGAGGCTGTTGGTAACGACACTGACAGCGTGGCCAAGGTGCTCGATAATCATGCTCAGTTTGGTATCAGTCACTCCGGTTTGCTTAAGCATCGTCTGCGGGGCCAGCCTGTAGTCGCAATGGCCGCACTGATGCAATCCTCTCCCTATTGCTGGCTAGTAAAGAAACACTCACCAATATTTGCTCCGCAAGATTTCGGTAGTAAGAAAATCAGCTCGCTTAGCGCCAGTGAGAATGCTGAGCTTATCACTATGCTTGCCAATGAAGGCATACAGCCAGAGATTGTTGATATTGGTGCTCAGGCGCCATTGGCTGCTTGGATTGAAGGGCGTCTCGATGCCATTCAGGTGTACATTACCAACGAGCCCTATACCTTGGCGCAGCAAGGTATTGATTACCGTCTCGTATGCCCAAAGCAACATGGCTTCAATGTATACGGTGACGTGTTGTTTACATCACAGACCTTCCTTGATGCTCAGCCTGAAGTGGTCGCGCGTTTTTATCAAGCGAGCATGCGGGGTTGGCGTTACGCGTTACTCAACCTACAGCACAGTATTGCCCTCACTAAGCGTCATTATGCCGTTGATAAAAGCCTACAAGAGCTGGCTTTTGAAGCAGACCAACTCAAACCTTTGATGATGCGAACGGGCAGTACGCTAGGTGCAATGTCTGATGCGCGGTGGCGACTGATTGCAGAGCTTTATGCACTGGATGATAAACCTATGCAGGAGTACTTTCGCGGTTTTATGTATCAGCCAATGCAACAAAGTGGTATGCGCTTGTCGTGGATGTTCATTTTAGCTATTGCGATCATCTTAGTTGCCGTTCCGACTTATGTTCGACTCGTGGTGCAAGCGCGAAAATCTAAATAGTATAGTGGCGAGATAAAGTTTTCTGCGCTTGAGCCAAGCGATTTGATATAATCTAACAATTGCAGTCCGTTAGTCTTTCTCATGCCATCGTTAACATCGCACTTTCAACGCCTAGATCAATTGCTTAATGACACTCGAGGTTACTGGCAATGTGTGGCATTTTCATGCGAGCACTATCCTTGGCCTGAACTGACAACGGTACTGGAGAATCTCAGTGATGAGCAAGTGGCTGAGCTTGATGCCCAACCATCACAGTTAATAGACTACTTCAGTACTCATATTGACCAGCTTTCGCAGTTGCCAGAACTAACCAATTTGCCTATCAGCACACAAGCACAGCCTAAAGCGCTACCATTTTGGCTAAGTAATGGTATTAAAGGCCGTAAATTGGCCCAGCTACAGTGCTTTGTTGATGGGCTCGCCCCTGTGCAGGAAGGCAGTACCATCTTGGAGTGGTGTGCGGGTAAAGGTCATCTTGGGCGCCTCCTCGCGCACCAACATCAGGTGCCCGTACACAGTGTGGAAATTCAGCAGCACCTATGTGAGCAAGGTGAACAGCTAGCGGATAAGCTAAACTTACCGATTCACTTTCAGCAAGGCAATGTACTGACAGATGATTTTAGTGCCCTAATTGAGCAGTGTGATCACGCTGTTGCCTTGCATGCTTGCGGTGGCTTGCATCAATCCTTATTACGTCAGGCCTGTCAGCAGCAAACACCGCGTATTTCAATTTCTCCCTGTTGCTATCATTTGTTTATCGATGACGACTATTACCAACCAATGAGCGCAGCTGCACAGGCAAGCTCATTGCGGTTGACCAGCAGTGATCTAAAACTTGCGCTGCAACAAACAGTGACAGCACCACAGCGAGTGCGGCGCGTGCGGCAAAAAGAGGTGTTATGGCGACTCGGGTTTGATCAGTTGGTGCGTGAGCAATTTAAACGCTCACAGTACACGCCCGTGCCTTCAGTCGGTAAGCAAATATTCAGCGGTGAATTCTCAGATTTTTGTTTGTGGGCGGCACGAGAAAAGGGTTTAACCCTGCCAGCAAAGTGTGATTTTGCACGCTATTTGAAGCTCGCAGAGCAAAGGAAGCGCATGACCGAGCGAATCGAACTGGTAAGACATCTCTTTAGAAGGGCAATAGAAGTTTGGCTGGTGTTAGATCGTGCTTTATATTTGCAGCAACACAATTATCAGGTGGGCCTCAGTGAGTTTTGCGAAACTGAAATCACACCTCGTAATATCTTAATTGAAGCCAGCATAAACAGTGAGATGCAATGAAGAATCTAGGTCACCTTTTTGAAAGTAATAGGCAATGGGCTGAACGAACTACGGACCATGACCCAGAATTTTTTCAAAAGTTATCGCAGCAGCAAAGCCCTAAGTATTTGTGGATTGGTTGTTCAGACTCTCGAGTCCCTGCAAACCAAATAGTAGACCTTATGCCGGGCGAGTTATTTGTTCATCGCAACGTCGCGAATGTTGTGGTGCACACTGATCATAACTGTTTGTCGGTGATGCAATATGCAGTAGAAGTTCTGAAAGTTCAGCATATTATGGTGGTGGGTCATTATGGCTGTGGCGGCGTTAAGGCGGTACTCGATGAGGCCAAGCTGGGGTTAATTGATAATTGGTTACGCCATGTTGATGACGTTAAAGCCCAGCATTTATCACTGTTAAATAGCGCACCTGAAGCTCAGCGTCTGGCTCGCTTAATTGAGCTTAATGTGATTGAACAAGTACGTAATGTTTGCCGTACCAACATAGTCCAAGATGCATGGGCTAGAGAGCAGCCGTTGACGGTGCATGGTTGGGTGTATGGGCTTGAAAACGGCCGTTTACATGACCTCGATGCCGTGGTTCGCTGTCATCAAGAGCTACACAGCAGCTACAAAGAGGCGCTGCACAACGTTGCCTTGCGCGTGAGGGCTAATGCGCAATAACGAATAGTTGGGCAGCCAGTCTAGACTCGAATTAATCTTCGTCTTGGTTTTCTTGGTTACCCTGAATTTGCGCTTCTAAAAGCGCTACTTTTTGCTCTAGCGCTGTCAGCTTTTCACGTGTTCTTACTAGCACTTGGCTTTGAATATCGAACTCTTCGCGGCTCACGAAGTCCATCTCTGAGAGTTTATTTTGCAGTACTTGTTTAGTCTTACTTTCAAAGTTTTCGGCCATATCGCGCATGCCTTTAGGCATGTTACTGCCAATCTGGCGAGCAATTTCTTCAATTTTTGCAGGGTTTATCATTGCACAGCTCCTTTTCTCACATACTTAAGTGTAACTAACCTCAAGCACAAATAACAACTTGTTTGCCTTAGGGCAGCGTTTATATACGCTGTATCTAACCCAAGTCACAATACAGTTTGCGTTAGTGCATACTTATTTATTTGTCACGGCCCTGATATCGCGGCTGTATCACTTGCGCTAATAAGATAAAATACGTAGCCCACGGATACTCAGACTAGTTTTTATGAAGCTCAACCCTCAACAAAACGAAGCAGTGAAATACATTAGCGGGCCTTGTCTCGTCCTCGCTGGTGCAGGCTCTGGTAAAACCCGCGTGATCACTAATAAGATAGCTTATTTGGTTCAGCAGTGTGAGTATCGGGCCCGTAACATCGCGGCAGTTACCTTCACCAACAAGGCTGCTAAGGAAATGCGTGAGCGCGTTGCGCAAACTTTAGGCAAGCAAGAGGCCAAAGGGCTGTGGGTATCCACCTTTCATACCCTCGGCTTAGAGATAATTAAAAAAGAGTTGAAAACCTTGGGCTTTAAATCAGGCTTTTCACTCTTTGACGACCAAGATACGAATCAGCTTCTCAATGAGCTGACCGCAGACGAGCTAGATGGTGACAAAGACTTACTTAAGTTGTTGAAAATGCAAATCAGCGACTGGAAAAACGAGCTGATCTTGCCACAACAGGCAATTGCGGCTGCTCGAGAGCAACAAAAAGCCCTTTTTGCACAACTTTATGCCCGCTATCAAACCCAGTTGCGTGCTTACAATGCGCTCGACTTTGACGATCTGATTATGATCCCGACGTTATTGCTCAATAGCCATGCCGAGGTGCGTGAGCGTTGGCAAAACCGCTTTCGTTATATGCTGGTGGATGAATATCAAGATACCAATACCAGCCAATACCAATTGGTTAAGCTATTGGTCGGTCAGCGGGCGCGCTTTACTGTCGTAGGTGATGATGACCAATCTATTTATTCGTGGCGCGGGGCAAAGCCACAAAACCTTGTACAATTGAGTAAAGACTACCCACATCTGCGTCTTATCAAGCTAGAGCAAAATTACCGTAGTGCTGGACGCATTCTCAAGGCGGCTAATATTCTCATTGCCAATAACCCGCATGTTTTTGATAAAAAACTGTTTAGTGAGCTGGGCTTTGGTGATCAGATTAAAGTCATTGGTACTCGCGATGAGGAGCACGAAGCCGAACGTGTGGTAGCAGAGATTATTTCTCATAAGTTTACCAAGCGCACAAGCTACCGCGACTACGCTATTTTATATCGCGGTAATCACCAAGCGCGGGTGTTTGAAAAGGCGCTAATGAGTAACCGTATACCCTATAAAATCAGTGGTGGCATGTCCTTCTTTGCGCGCGCAGAAATCAAAGACATGATGGCTTACCTGCGATTGCTAGTAAACCAAGATGACGATAATGCGTTTTTGCGCATCGTTAACACTCCCAAGCGTGAAATTGGCCCTATGACCTTGGAAAAGTTGGGTTCGTTGGCGAATGATAAGCATATTAGCTTATTTGCTGCATGTTTTGAGCCCGAGCTTGCACAGCGTTTACAAGGGCGAGGTTTTAACGCGTTAATGGGGTTTGCTCGGTGGGTCGTGGAGTTAGCCGATAACTGCCAACGTAGTGACACCCTTGAGGCGGTAAAAGACTTAGTGCGACAAATTAATTATGAAGCTTATTTGTATGAGACTTCGACTAGCGCTAAAGCCGCTGAGATGCGCATGAAGAATGTCTCTGAGTTATATCGCTGGATCACCGATATGCTCACTGGTGATGCTGACAATCCAGCCCTCACCCTACCTGAGGTGGTGATGAAGCTCACCCTGCGCGATATGATGGAGCGTAATGAAGAGGAAGATGACAGTGATGCGGTGCAACTACTGACACTGCATGCCTCTAAGGGTTTGGAGTACCCTTATGTATTTATGGTAGGCATGGAAGAGGGGCTGTTGCCACACCAAACCAGTATTGATGAGGACAATGTTGAAGAGGAGCGTCGCTTGGCCTATGTGGGGATCACCCGAGCGCAACAAGAGTTAGTGATGACGTATGCCAAAAGCCGTCGTCAATTTGGTGAAACCATGACCCCAGAAATTAGCCGTTTTGTGGAGGAACTCCCGCAGCAAGACTTAGCTTTCGAAGCACGAAAAGCACCACAAAATCAGCAACAACGCATGGAGCAAGGGCAGGCCCGGGTGGCTAACTTAAGGGCCATGCTTAAGAAGGAATAGCGTGTAGTGGTTGTTGCTCGGCAATGGCGTGTTGCTGACCAATAAAGTGATGTACACCGTGATGCTCAAGCAACGAGCGATAATTAAGAATACAGGGCCCTTTAGCGATCACCATGCAGTCATTTAGTTGTGTGACTGCCAATACGCCTTGCAGCATATGATCGTAACGTGGGTCCTGTAATACTCGACGGCTAAAGGTGGCATTGAGTAATACACAGAAGTAGGGCAGCTGGGTCAGTAAGCTTAGCTCGCAGCGATCTTTACCAAACTCATTGAGCCCAATATGCAACCCCTGCTGGTAGAGCTTGTCTAAATTTTTCATTTGGTTAGCGCTACAAAAGCGCAGCTCGGCTTCACTGAACAACAGGCAAAGTTTATCTTTATTCGTTAGTTGACCCACCCAATGACTGAGCCCCTCAAAGTGTTTATCATCCAGCAACAAACTTGAGCAATTGAGTAAACTCATAATCTCGCTTTGGTGTTGATTAAAGCCATATTTGAGCAGTTTGAGCTCTACCTTAGCAAGCTCGTAATTATCACTGGCAAAACGCTTAAGTTGTTCAAAACTGGTACTCCCGAGCACTGGGTGCTCGCCATAAGCATCGAGTAATTGCGCGTGAGGTTGCTGCTGGTCGAAGTTTACGATGTCGCTAGCACGAAAATGGGTGTGCAAATCCATTAAATGATGACGTTGATGAGGCTCTTGCTGATCGTTGCCATAGCCTAGCAGCGGGTGGTAAAACTCAAAGCGGCCTTTGCCAGTTTGTTTGGCATAATACATGGCGGCATCGGCATCACGAATGATTTCATCGGTATGGCTGTAGTCGCGTTTACTGTAAGTAATGCCAATACTGGCACCGCTTTGAATACAAATCCCTTGGTTGCAGAAGGGTTGCTGCATCACTGCAATAATGCGCTTGGCAACATCTTCGGCTTGTTGACGCTCGTTGAGTTGGGTGAGCAGAATGACAAATTCGTCGCCACCAAGGCGGGCGATCAAATCATGATCGCGAATACATTGCTTAAGCTTATCCGCCACTTCAATGAGAAACTGGTCGCCACACTGATGACCCAGCTTATCATTGATATCTTTAAACTTATCTAGGTCGATGAACAATACGGCAAAGTCTTTTTCAGGAAAGCGCTGATATTGCTCCAATGTGCGCTCAAGCTGAGATAAGAACAAACTGCGATTAGGTAACCCTGTTAGGGAGTCATGATGAGCATCATGATAAAGCTGCTGCTCTATTTTACGGCGCTCATCAATTTGTAGTTGTAAATGTAAGTTGGCTTGACGTAGCTCCCGCGTTTTTTCGGCGACACGTAACTCTAATTCTTGGTGACTCTGTCGCAGCGCTTGCTGCGATAAATGGTTTTGTAGCACGTTTGCAATTTGGTTGGAGACGTAAGCGATGAGCTCAACATCCTCTTGCACGAAGTCGTACTTGTTGTTGTATGCCTGGCAAACAATGAGTCCAATCACTCCTTGCGCTGTTTTTAGGGGAGCTCCTAGCCAGCTAGTACAGCGACAGCTCGGGTCTAATTTACCTTGGCGCTCAATGATACCCTCAGCAATCAACTGCTCGCTGCGAGCTCTATCTATTAATTGGCACTGCTTGGATGTCAGGACTAGCTCACTAAAACCTTTTGCAAAGGGTCGCGGACCAAAGTCTTCGCTGCACTCATCGACGGCGTAAGGGAAGGTAAGCCAATTATTGTCTTTATCATACAGCGCAATATAAAGGTTTTCCGCATAGGTGATGGACTTCATGATCTGGTGAACATGGTAGTAGACATCATCAATATTGATCGACTGGCTCGCCAATTCAGATATTTGGAATAACGTTTGCTGTCGTTCTAAAGCTTTTTTACGTTGGCTGATTTCGTCATTAAGCGCTTGGTTGCTAAGCGTTAATGCTTGAGTACGTTGCTTTACTTGGCTTTCAAGTAATTCGCGCTTTTTTACCCGCTCAATGGCCGTTGCTAGATACAGCGCGATGACCTCAAAAAGCTCAATTTGCTCTTGGCTATAGCCTTGTTTGGCATCATAGCTTTGCGACACCATGACACCAATCACATCGGTATCTTGATAAATAGGCACACCAAGCCAATGTTCGGCTTGCGCCCCTAAAATTTTGAACTTGCCTTGTTGCTGCGCTGCCGTCATGGTTTCACGAGTGAAGTAGGCGGTTGCCCGAGAACGAAATACGTAGCCAGTCACACCTTGCTCAAAATGCTGATCGGTGACTAAGGGAGTTTGTATTCCGTCTTTCTGATCAACGAAGTAGGAGAGCTCCAGTAGTCCTGTATCTGGGTTACGCAGGACCACATAAAAATTTTTACTCGGTACGTAATCGGCTAGCAGGCGTTGAATTGCAGGGTAGAAAGAGCACAGCTCAGGAATGGTACTGGCTTGTTCTGACAGTAAAATAAGGGCATGTTGGAGGTGGTGTTGCTGCTTGTATTTTTGCAGCAACGCCTTCAGGCGTTTATTCTTTTTCTGGAGCTTATTGAGCTCCTGCGGGGACCACTCATCCACTGAACGTGCCATTTGTTATTTTTGTTTATTTATTAACCGCCAAATATTCCATCTTTTTTGGTTCAGGTCAAGGAGTATCGACCTCTATACTAGGAACGAAAAAGGGAGGCCATTGCCTCCCTTTTTTAACTCTTTAACAAGTCGTTGTTACTGCTTAACCATAAAGTCGATAGCAGCTTGGATTTCCTCATCCGAACAATCCATACAGGTACCGCGCGGAGGCATTGCATTGAAACCATTAATCGCGTGATCAAGCAATGTATCCATGCCTTTTGCTAAGCGAGGTTCCCAGTCAGCTGCTGTTTTTGGAGCGCCGAGTGCACCTGAACCATGACATGCGAAACAGGCCGCTTGATATACTTGTTCGCCACTGCGAGGGCCGCTTGGCGCCGCATCGGCAGCAGCAGTTTCACCGGCAAGGTAAACATCACCAACAGGTTGCAGGCGCTTTTTGATAGCTTCCTCGGTGAGTGAGTTGTCGTAAGGTTGCGCGTAAACAGCAGTGGATAACAGTAACAGTGCAGCTGATAGTTTCTTCATGTTTCTTTGCTCATTCGGGTGCTAACGGTCTATACGACCTGGTGACGAAATATCGGCAAATTATAACCGCAGCGAGCGATTTATAAAATGCCTAGATTTCATTAATGCGTTAAAAAGTAGCCATTTTATGCGCTAGCGCAAAATATTGTCGCCGTTGCACATCGCGTTAAACCCAGCTCAACAGCTTATTCACGGCTTTTTCGATACCGCTGGCAGCCTCTTTGACGGAGCCCGCAAGCATGTAGGCAGGCGTGGAAACGACCTTCGCTTTTTCATCAGCGACGATGTCATCAACGGCACAGTCCACATGCTCGGCGCCAAGTGCATTCATCGCCGAGGCCGTATCGTTGTCGTTACCTATGGTCGCTTTTGTGCCTTGTGGGTAGATGTGCGCAATCATTGCTGGCGCGATACACAAATAAGCCGCCGGTTTGCCTTGTTCGGCAAAGCTTTTACAGACCCGCTCTACCTCTGGATTTAATGAGCTATCGGCACCTTTTAGAGCGAAGTCGCATAAATTTTTTGCGGCGCCAAAGCCTCCGGGCAAGATAAGGGCGTCGTAGTCGCTAACATTAAGCTCTTTGAGATCAAGAATCTCCCCTCGGGCTATACGTGCCGCTTCTTCCAATACATTGCGTGTTTGCTGCTGCTCTTCCCCAGTTAAGTGATTAATCACATGGTGCTGGTCTATATTGGGGGCAAAACATTGATACTGCGCGCCCGCTTGCTCAAGATAAAGTAAAGTCAGTACTGATTCATGAATTTCGGCACCATCAAAGACCCCACAGCCACTTAAAATTATCGCCACATTCGCCATTGTTTTGCTCCTTGATCAGATGAAAGATAATATTCTCTGCCCTAGTAAGGTAACGATCCTAGGTAGCTCCCGTCAACGCTGATTTATGCTCAGCTCTCATGCCACTAAGAGAAAAAAGTTATAAAGGATCACTAGGATCTTTGATCCTTTATGCTAGAATGCGTAGCTGGTTATCGAAAAGGACGTTGTACACGCATTCTTAACGCCTCTTAGAAAGCCACTTTCCACATCGGATAAATAAAATAAAAAAGAAAACCGAATTACGCAGTCTTTTCTTTTTCTAACTAAAACAATGAGTTACAAACCTATCTGGATTCGAAAAATGGACCTGGAGGGTAAGTCGTGGTTTTTATCTACAAAGTTATCCACAGGTTTTTAGTTCATTATTTTTACTCTATTTACAGCGCTTAACAGCAATTGCAACTCGTTTTCTTAAGCGCCTTATGGCATCCTTGCGTTATTAAAAAACTGACATGTTTGAGTGTTGAAAAATGGCGCAGATCGCAGAAAATCCGCTTATCCTCGTTGATGGTTCCTCCTATTTATTCCGTGCATATCATGCGCCACCACACCTAACTAATTCTAAAGGGGAAGCTACGGGGGCTATTTATGGCGTAGTCAACATGCTGAAAAGCCTAGTCAAGCAGTATGACCCTACGCACATGGTGGTGATTTTTGATGCCAAAGGGAAAACCTTTCGCAACGATATGTACAGTGAGTACAAGGCTAATCGCCCACCCATGCCGGATGACTTACGTACTCAGATAGAGCCGTTGCATAATATTATTCGTGCGATGGGGTTTCCTTTGATTAGTATTGAAGGGGTGGAAGCCGATGATGTGATCGGCACTTATGCACGTATTGCCAGTGAGCAGCAGCGTCACGTGTTGATATCCACAGGCGATAAAGACATGGCGCAGTTGGTCAACGAACACGTGACCTTGATCAATACCATGACGGGCAGTATTTCCGATCCCGATAGTGTAAAAGAAAAGTTCGGCGTGGGGCCCGATCGTATCATCGATTATTTAGCCTTGATGGGTGATAAAGTCGACAATATCCCCGGTGTAGAGGGATGTGGCCCTAAAACCGCAGTTAAGTGGCTCGACAAGTACGGCTCTCTCGATGAAGTGATTGCCCATGCCGATGAAGTCAAGGGCAAAATAGGCGATAAACTGCGCAATGCCGTGGAGCACCTGCCACTGAGCTATGAATTAGCAACGATCAAGCTTGATGTTGAACTCGACAGCGATTTGGAGCAGCTAAAACTGCAGCAACCTGATACCGATGCCCTGATTGAGCTATATGGTGAGTGTGAGTTCCGTCGTTGGTTGGCTGAAGTGCTGGATAAAGGCAGCAACACCGACACTCATCTTGATGCCCCCACCGATACTCAAGAAGTGCCAACCCGTGATGCTCATTACGAAACGATTTTAACCGAGCAGCAGCTGGATACTTGGGTGGAAAAGCTTAATCAGGCTGAGCTCATAGCCTTTGATACCGAAACCACAAGCGTGAACTACATGGAAGCGCAGCTAGTCGGTATGAGTTTTGCCGTGACTATAGGTGAGGCTGCTTATCTGCCGCTTACCCATGACTACCCTGGAGCACCTGAGCAACTGCCTCTTGACCTTGTATTGGAAAAAATTGGACCGATTTTGGCCGACGCTAACAAGGCGAAAGTAGGACAAAACCTTAAATACGATAAAAGTGTGTTAGCCAATGCTGGTATCGAGTTTAATGGTATTGCTTTCGATACCATGCTCGAGTCCTATGTGTTTAATAGCGTGGGTACTCGCCATGATATGGATTCCCTCGCATTGAAATATCTGGGCCATAAAACCATTAGCTTTGAGGATATTGCCGGCAAGGGTAAAAAGCAGCTGACCTTCAATCAGATTGAGTTAGAAAAGGCAGCTCCTTATGCTGCCGAAGATGCTGATATTACCTTGCGTTTACACCAGCATTTGTGGCCAAAAGTTGAGGCGGATAGCAGTTTAAAAACCGTGTTTAGCGATATAGAACTGCCTTTAGTTAACGTGCTTTCTGATATTGAGCGTACTGGCGTTGCTATTGATTCAACGATGCTGGCAAAGCACTCGCAGCGCCTTGGCGAACGTTTGCAGGAGTTGGAAAAAGAAGCCTTCGATATCGCTGGCGAGGAGTTTAATCTAGGCTCGCCAAAACAGCTACAGGCGATTTTGTTTGAGAAGCTAGAACTGCCGGTCATCAAAAAGACTCCTAAGGGAGCTCCTTCAACCGCAGAAGAAGTCTTGCAAGAGTTGGCGCATGATTATCCACTGCCGAAAGTCATTATTGAGCACCGAGGGCTCGCTAAACTGAAGTCAACTTACACCGACAAGCTACCGCTGATGGTGAACGAGAAAACTCAACGTGTGCACACCTCTTATCATCAAGCGGTGACTGCCACCGGACGTTTAAGCTCGACCGATCCTAACTTGCAGAATATTCCTATTCGTTCAGAAGAGGGTCGCCGCATCCGCGAGGCTTTTGTTGCCGCCTCTGGCTATAAAATTGTCGCTGCCGACTACAGTCAGATAGAGCTGCGCATCATGGCCCATCTTTCACAGGATAAGGGCCTGCTCAGTGCCTTCGCTGACGGTTTGGATGTGCACAGTGCCACTGCCAGCGAGGTTTTCTCTGTACCATTGGAGGAAGTGACCAGTGATATGCGCCGTAAAGCTAAAGCCGTTAATTTTGGTTTGATTTATGGTATGTCGGCATTTGGCCTCTCGCGGCAACTTGATATTCCGCGTCATGAGGCTCAGCATTATATGGATAAATACTTTGAGCGTTTCCCTGGCGTTTTAGAATATATGGAACGCACTCGGGAAGGGGCCGCTGATAAAGGCTATGTCGAAACGCTATTTGGTCGCCGTTTACATTTACCGGAGATCAATGCCCGCAATGGAGCGCGGCGTAAGGCAGCAGAGCGGGCCGCAATTAATGCACCGATGCAGGGAACTGCTGCGGATATTATCAAAAAAGCGATGATCACCGTACACCAATGGGTGCAACAACAACCCGAGGGTACGGTCAAACTATTGATGCAGGTACACGATGAGCTGGTGTTTGAAATCGCTGAGCAACATGTAGATGCCTATACCAAAGAAATCTGCAATCTTATGGCCAAAGCCGCTAGCTTAGATGTGCCGTTAATCGCCGAGGCGGATAGCGGAGATAATTGGCAGCAGGCACACTAGGACCAAGCAGCTTGAGTCCTTTGTGCTCAAGCTGAACTTAGTTAAAACCCTGTAAAATAGTATAAGAAATAGTTTTATTTGGTTTATATAGGATTAAATAAGCGCTGTTGCGCGCGCTTTGCGTTTATTTCTCGATATTGATTTGCTACAGTCCGCGCGTCCTCATCCTGTAGGACATCCTGTTGATGATGTGCCACTCGCTTGCGATGGTACAGCGTATTGATAGCTTCTCCCCAGATTGCTATACCGGCTTACCGTTTTGGTAGGCCGGCTTTTTCTTTTCCTTCTCTGTTATATTTTTTTATTCTCTTTCCTAGCATTTTGCTGGCTGATCCTTTACTCATTTTCTTAAGTATCCTTGAGTAGTTAGTTCACCTGTAGATAGTTTATTGCTAGCATGGTGATAATCATTCTTATCGAAGGAAAGCGTAATGTTTAATAGTTTTGTTCGTACTTTAATGTGTGGTGCGCTGCTTGTTGGCAGTACCAGTGCATTAGCTGCATGGCAGGTAGATAATAACCACAGCCGCGTAAATTTTGTCTCAGTAAAGAATAATGCTATTGCGGAGAACCACTTCTTCAAAGACGTTTCAGGCAGCATAGATGAGAGCGGCATGTTTAAGCTAGCGATCGATCTCAACAGTGTTGAGACACAGATCCCGATTCGCAACGAGCGCATGCAGAAATTTCTTTTTAACACCGTCGAGTTTCCCGCGATGGAAGTTACTGCGAATGTCAGTGAATTAATCGCACAAGCTAAAGACACCGGCGTAGCTCAAGGAAATGTTCAAGCACAGCTGGCGTTACACGGTAAAACTAAAGCGCAGCAAATAGCTGTGAGCGTGGTGGCAAGTAGTGCCGGTGACCTGGTGGTTAGTTCTATGATGCCAGTATTAGTAAGCCCTGCTGACTTTGCGTTGCAACCGGGGATAGACAAGTTGAAGTCATTAGCCGGGTTAGACTCTATAACTCGCGCCGTTCCTGTCTCTTTTGTACTGACCTTAAATGAGCAGTAATGAGCAAGCGCTAGCGGCTCTGTCGCAGCAACTTGAAGGGCAAATTGCGCCTTTAGATCAATGGTCGCCGCAGCAATGCGGCACCATCGACATTCACATTACCGCAGATGGTCGTTGGTTCCATCACGGCACTGAAATTAAACGTGCTCGTTTAGTTAAGTTGTTTGCTTCGGTGTTGTGGCGTGAGCAAGGGCAATACTACTTAAAAACCCCTGTCGAACAGATGACTATCAGGGTGGACGATGCGCCGCTATTAATTGTTGACTGGCGTCTTGCTACAGCGCAAAACGCAGCGCATCCAGCGGTTATTTGTATCGATAATATTGGCCGTGAATTTGTGCTCGGTGCACAGTATCCGCTGCTTATACATGCTGATCCGCAAGGGCAGCAGCTGCCTTATTTGCAGCTGCCTTATGGGGTGCAAGCGAAATTAGCGCGTACGGTGTATTATGCGTGGGCCGAGCAGCTCGCTCAGCCCCAGGGTGAGGAGTTTATAATCTATTCGGCAGGAGAGTCGTTTTCACTCGGCGGCTGAGTGACAACAGGTCCTAAAAACCACTCATCTAGCTGCTTTCTTAACTCATTCAAGCCGGTACCTTTAAGCGATGAGAATGCGTGTACGGTGATATTGTCTGCTACTTCAGCAAGCTCGCGGCGCACCTTTAGCACTTCAGACTTACGTTTGCCTTGCTTGAACTTATCAGCTTTAGTCAGTAGCGCCAACACAGGAATGTCGCTGGAGCTGGCCCACTCGATAAGTTGACGGTCGAGATCTTTTAGGGGGTGACGTATGTCCATCAACACTACCAAGCCTTTTAGACTCTCGCGTTTTTGTAAATACTCACCTAAAGAGCGTTGCCATTTTAGTTTCATCTCCATTGGCACTTTGGCAAAACCATATCCAGGTAAGTCAATTAGCCGCTGATCCTCTTGCAACGCAAAAGTATTGATCAATTGTGTGCGTCCAGGCGTTTTACTAGTACGAGCGAGTTTTTGTTCGGTCAGCGTATTTAGTGAACTGGATTTACCGGCATTGGAGCGCCCTGCAAACGCGATCTCAATACCTGTGTCCTCCGGTAATTTACTGATATCCGGGGCACTTGTTATAAACTTAGCTTGCGTATAATCAACGCGGGATTTGGCCACATGAACTCCTCAGTGAGGCACCAAAATTAGATTAACCGCTAGTTTATATCAGAAAGCGGCTAAGCTAAAGGTGCAAGCAATGGGTCAGGAAAGCTCGGCAAAACTATGCGCTGAGACAAATTTTCCTTAAAACCCCGCATTTTATAAGCTTAATGTGGGCAGAAAACGTGCCAGAGAAATTTTTATCGTGTAGAATAGAGCCATTGCATCGAAAAGATTGTAAACGAATACAGGGTCCGAAACAGAGAATTTACCATGAAGAAATTAGCACTATCCTTAACTATGTTAGTTGGTGTGTTGAGTGCAAACAACGCAGCAGCATTTGATGGCGACGCCAGCGCAGGTAAAGACAAATCGGCGACATGTGCTGCGTGTCATGGCGCTGATGGTAACGCGCCTGTCACCATGTACCCTAAGATCGCAGGTCAGCACGCTGAGTATTTATATAAGCAGCTTAAAGAATTTAAATTAGGCATGACCTCTGGGGGCGAAGAAGGTCGCGCGGATCCAGTCATGGGTGGCATGGCAATGCCATTGAGCGATCAAGATATGAAAGACTTGTCTGCTTATTTTGCTTCGCTCAATATGTCTGAGGGCACAACCCCTGAAGATGTTGTCGAGCAGGGCGAAATGCTTTACAAAGCAGGTGACGCCGAACGTGGAATTCCTGCTTGTGCTGCGTGCCATGGCCCTCGTGGTAACGGTACATCTTTAGCTGGATTCCCAAAAATCTCATTCCAGCATGCGGAATACCTTAAGGCGCAGCTAGAGAAATTCCGTGATGGTGCACGTGCAAATGACCACAATGGTATGATGCGTGACATCGCTAAGAAATTGACCGATGAAGATATCGAGGTCTTATCAAAGTACCTAGGTGGTCTACACTAAAATTCAGCCTCGTCCAAATGGATGAGGTTTTGAAAAGTGACTAAGAAAGCAGCATTAGCTGCTTTTTTTGTGCATGTTAATTAAGTTGACGATATCTCCACCTGCTTGTGAGACATTGACCATATGTGAATGTAATCTATTGCTCATTTTAAATCACTAAATAAACCTTAACTTAATGAAATTTAAAAATTTACCTGTTTTGGTACAGCAACAAAACTACAAAAAATAGTTAAACCAGTTGTAACTAAGTTATGAATCAGTAAATTAGTTGCTGTCGCAACAAACAATAACAACAGGGAAATTGGTAACGGAATCGCGGCAAGTTTGTGCGCTAGGGGAGCATCGAAAGATGCACAACCAAGGAAGAATAACAAAGAGTTAGGAAGACCGAGAAAAATAAAACACCACACGGAAGATAATAAAAACAATACGGAAAGTGATAACAAAAATAATAAAATAAGACTTAAAATCAAGTCGAAGGGAGAAGTGTCCAAATTCATTTTGGCGCTCGAGTTGCGAGGCGGTAGAGGTTAGCTCTACCGCCTTTTTATTTGTCCTGTTACAATAGTCGCTATGAAAGCGAATACCTGCCCGCTGTGTCAAAGCCCAAACCCAAATCACTACTACCGCGACAAAGTACGCGACTACTGGCAATGCCAGCGTTGTGCATTGGTGTTTGTGGCGGCATGCCAATACGTAACGGCAGCACAAGAGAAGGCCATCTATGATCATCATGAGAATGACCTTGATGACCCAGGGTACCGTCGCTTCCTAAGCAGGGTCTTTAATCCGTTGCAGCAACGTTTAGTTGCTCGAAGTAAAGGCTTAGATTTTGGCTGTGGGCCAGCGCCCTTACTCGCTGCTATGTTGCAAGAGCAAGAACATACAGTGGCATTGTATGATCTCTATTACTACCCTGATCAATGTGTGCTTTATGATCGTTATGACTTTATATGCAGCACCGAAGTAATAGAGCACCTGGCCGAGCCTAATATTGTCCTTAGACAATGGTACGAATTATTACGCCCAGGGGGCACTTTGGCTTTGATGACCAAGTTAGTTATCAATGCTGAGCGTTTTGCCACCTGGCACTATAAAAATGATCCAACACATATTGCCTTTTATAGCAAAGATACCTTTGCTTATATCGCCGAGCAGTTTGGATTTAATGTGGAATTTATTGCGGCCGATGTGATCTTTTTAACACGGCCGCGCGATAGAGATTAGCTATGACGAGAAAGAAAAAGTCCCGCAAGGTCATCAACAACGGCACTGCGCGTTTAAGTAAAGATAAGCTCAGAGAGCTGCGAGCGATGAAAGAGCAGCGCAGCAAGAAAAAGAAAAAAGGTGCCGAGCCCGGTAACCGTAATTCACAACTTTTAAAAGTTGAGGGTAGCGAGAGCAGTGAGAGCGGCAAAACAGATAAGCGGGTGGGCAGCAAAAAGCCTGTGAGCTTAACACCACAGGCGCCTAAACAGAGCAAGCCTGAGTCTAAGCCTCGGCGCAATCTTCAACCACAAGCGACTCTGCGCCAAGCGAATGAGCCAGAACTGAGTCCGCAACAAGAGTTGGCACAGATTGAAGCGGATGAGCGCCTGCTAGCGCTTATTGAGCGTCACGATCAAGGCGAAACGTTGACAGGCAAAGATGCAAAATATTTCAATGCCAAGGTCGCACGTCATGAGCAACTATGCGAGATACTGGGCATTGATGATGAAGACTTTGCGGATGACGAAGATCTGCTTGATAGTTATATGAATGATTCTTTGGCGGATGAGTGGCTAGACGAAGAGGATAAAAAATGAGTTCCATGTGGATCATTGCCATCGTAATTGGGGCGCTGATCATTGCTGGGTTGGCTTTTTACGCAGGGCGTTTGATTTGGCAAGTGAAGGAGCAAAATCAGGCGATTGCAGCTAAACGAGCAGAGCTCGCCGAAAAGCGCTTAGCCCGTAATGCAAAATTGAGTGATAGTATCCACCTGCTCGCGAAAGCGATGAAAGAAGGTCAATGTGAATACTCGGAAGGGTGTTTACGAGTGTGGGTGCTTATGAGTCAGTACAGCTTCGATCAAGAGCGCGACTTGCAGGCGCACTATCCGGGTGTCTCTGCCATGTACGATGCGGTTAAGGACCTACCTACTCACGAGGCACGCAAAAAATATTCGAAGAAGGAAATCTTCAAGCAAGACAGTGCGCGCTGGCGTAAAGAAAAAGAGTTGGAAGCGGACATTCTTGAGGATGCAGAAAAAATCCTCAGTGAATTTACCGCTGACCCCAACAGTAAGCATGTGTTTATGTAAGAAAAGCCGCTGTATAGCGGCTTTTTTATCGCTTCTAGATTACTCGTGAAAAGCGTTGTTGGTTGAGTGTTTGTTGTAAGTATTGATCAAAACACATACAGATGATGCGAATGAAGAGAATACCTTTTGCAGTTACGCGAATATGCCGCTCACTGACGCTCAGCATGTCATCGTTAATAAACCCCTGTAACTGCGCCAGCTCGTTGGCAAAGTGAGCTTTAAAGTTTATGTGGTATTGATTTGAGAATGCGTCCATATCTAGCTCAAAGTGGCAAATAAGCTGCTTTATTACCGCCGCGCGAATATGGTCTTCATCGTTGAGTGTCAGTGCTTTACAGGCACTCAGAGTATGATGTTCTAACGCTTGGTAATACAGCTTCAACTCTTTGTGGTTTTGAATGATGTGATTGCCCAGTTGCGAAATGGCGGATACGCCTAAACCCAGTAGGGGGAGGTCGCCGCCGAGAGTGTATCCTTGAAAGTTCCGGTGCAGATGACCTTGGCGCTGAGCCACAGCGAGTTCATCGTCCGGCTTGGCAAAGTGGTCCATACCAATGAATTGGTAGCCAGCCGCGAGCATGGCGGAGAGCGTTTCTTTAAACATCGTCAGCTTGGCTTGGGCGCTGGGCAAATCGGCGTCTTTAATTTTGCGCTGAGCGGCAAAACGCTCTGGCAGATGGGCATAATTAAATACCGAGACGCGATCCGGGCCAATATCAATCAGCCGGGCAATGGAGCGCGCAAAGGAAGCTGTTGATTGTTTCGGTAATCCGTAGATCATATCAACATTGACCGAGGTAAAGCCCACCGCTTGCGCGCGACGAACCAGTTGTTCTACATCCTGTGCGCACTGTGGTCGATTAACGGCGTTTTGTACCTCATCATTGAAGTCTTGAACACCAAATGAAATACGATTAAAACCGAGCGTCTTAAGCTCATCGATGCGCTCTAGCGGCAAAGCGCGGGGATCAACTTCAATGCTGCGCTCACTGTCGTTGGCAATATTAAAGTGCTCATTAATGAGTGCCATTAAGCGGTGCATCTGTGCGCTATCTAGAAATGTTGGCGTGCCGCCGCCCAAGTGCAGCTGTTTAACGCTTAAGTGGCGGCTATGCTCACTTAATAGCGCCATTTCTTGGCCCAGATAATCCAGGTATAAATCCGCTTTATGTTGGTGGCGGGTGACAATTTTATTGCAGCCGCAGTAATAGCAGAGTTGGTGGCAGAAGGGGATATGAATATACAACGATAATTCATCACCCTGACACTGCTGTAGTGCGTTTATTAGCGTATTGCCATCGGCCCCATCGGTTAATTGTAAAGCCGTAGGATAAGAGGTATATCTCGGGCCAGAAACGTTGTATTTGTTTATTAGCTCATTGTGCCATTGTACTTGTGCTATCACGACGCTCTCTCACACAGGTGGAAGTGCGGCTAGTTTACTTAACGTGCACAGCGGTGCTTTGATCTACAGCAATTGAGCGTGAACTATTCCAAAGTCGGGGTATTGCGTGCCAGTTCAGCCAATAGTGCATGGGCACTATCGCCGGTCATTTCATACGGGTTAAAGTCGCTTTTGCCGCTAAAGCGCATGGTGGTCTCGCGAATAATGCTTGAAGTGGGGATATAACCCATACTCCAACGGCCAAAATTACGTTCAGTGATCTCACCATAGCTCAGCAGCAGTATATCTTGATGCCGTGTATCGCTTAGTATGCGTTGGTACAAAGCATTCACTCTGGCTCTTGAGCCTTCTAAACACTGTAAAAAGTATTCATGGTTGAAACAGAGTAATCCTGATATATCGTTACTTCGGTTGTTGCTGCGCGAGTGCTCTAAAATTTGTGCTACATCGTCAGTGCTGAGAGAATCACTGACACGGGAAGCGTAAACTAAACGAACTAAAAACATAGCAAGTTGAATTCCTTGGTGTTGTACTGTGCAAAGTGTAGATGGCGCTGAGTTAATTTGGGAGAAAATATGACAAAAAAAATCGTGATTATCGGAGCCGGTTGGCTTGGTGAAGCGCTGGCACAGCGCTGTTTATCGTCAGGGTGGCAGGTACAAGCAACGCACCGTCGTCGTGGTGAGCAAAGTCACGAACGTCAATTTGTTATTAACGAGCGTGGTGAACTTGAGCATGACCTCGATTTAACTGATGCATTTTGGCTATGTGCAATGACTCCGGGGAGTCGAAATCCTAATAGCAACTACCTACAAAGCCTTGAGGCGGCGCTGGCGCTCTATCAAACATTGCAAGGTCGAGGGTTCGTGTTGTGCTCAAGCTCGGGTATCTACCCTCAACAGAGTGGCGACTACAAAGAAAGCAGTGAATTGACGCTAAGCAGTGAACGCCAGCAGCGTTTGTTTGCAGCCGAACAGCGCGTGTTAGAACAGGGTGGCCGGGCATTGCGTCTAGGGGGCCTTATAGGGCCGAAGCGCGAACCGGGGCGGTTTGCTAGTGGTAAAGCGCTATCATCACATGGCGATGATGTGGTGAACATGGTGCACCGTGACGATGTGATTGACGGCATTTTGCAGCTACTGTCGCACTATGAGCAAACGCAAAGCGTTTACAATTTGGTTCATCCACAGCACCCTACGAAGCAGCAATATTACCGTGATCACTGTCAGCGTTTGGGCAATGAGCCTCCGACCTTTACCAGTCAGAGGCCCATTAAACGGCGTATCGATGGGAGCGCCATCGAACAATTAGGGTTTAGTTATCAGCAACCTATTTAGGCCGACGGCAACACCCCGTCAATCAGAGCACATAGTGCGCGCTCTTTGAGCAATTGATTAGCGCGCTCAATATCGGGGGCGAAGTATCGGTCCTTGTCATAGTAAGCGACGCGTTCTCGCAAAGTGGCCTTGGCTTGCTCAACACTAGCTGCGGCTTTTAGCGGAGCGCGAAAATCAAGCCCCTGCGCACTAGCTAGATACTCTACTGCGAGTACACCGCGAGAATTCTCGGCCATATCTTGCAGTCGTCGCGCGGCAAAGGTGGCCATCGACACATGGTCTTCTTGGTTGGCCGAGGTAGGTAGGCTATCGACCGATGCCGGGTGAGCTAAGGATTTATTCTCCGAGGCCAAGGCTGCAGCGGTGACTTGAGCTATCATAAAACCCGAATTCACGCCGCCGTTTTCCACCAAAAATGGCGGCAATTTAGATAAGTTCGAATCTATGAGTAGGGCGATACGGCGCTCGGACAGCGCGCTGATTTCGCTGATCGCTAAGGCGAGGTTGTCTGCCGCCATGGCGATGGGCTCTGCATGAAAGTTGCCCCCGGAAATGATTTCACCTTGCTCTGCAAAGACCAGTGGGTTATCGGTGACGCCATTGGCCTCGACGAGAATGACTCCACTGGCTTGGCGAATTTGCGTTAAGCACGCCCCTAGTACTTGTGGTTGGCAACGTAAGCAGTAAGGATCTTGCACTTTTTCACAGTCGATATGGGCACGGCTAATGGCAGACTCTTTATCTAGCAGTTGCCGAAAAACTTGGGCGCTGTCGATTTGTCCTTGTTGGCCTCGGGCGAGATGGATACGCTCATCAAAAGGTGCCCGTGAGCCCATCGCCGCCTCAATGCTCATGGCGCCGATAACCGCACTTTGTGCCCATAAATCCTCGCCCTGAAATAGTCCCTCTAAGGCTAATGCCGTCGACGCTTGAGTGCCGTTGAGCAGCGCCAAACCTTCTTTCGCGGCAAGGGTGATGGGGGTGAGGTTAGCTTTGGCGAAAGCTTGTGTTGCTGGCATGATATCACCTTGATAGCGCACCTCTCCTTCGCCTAATAGCGGTAGGCACATATGTGCTAAGGGGGCTAAGTCTCCGGATGCGCCCACTGAACCCTTAATGGGAATGCATGGGTAAATACCAGCATTAACTTGGGCAATTAAGAGATCGATAACGCATTGTCGCACCCCAGAAAAACCGCGTGATAACGAGTTGATTTTCAATAACATCATCAAGCGGACTGTACTATCTTGCATCAACTCACCAATACCGGCGGCATGTGAGAGCACAATAGAGCGCTGCAGCAGTTCTAATTCCGGTTCAGCGATTTTGGTGTTCGCAAGTAAGCCAAAGCCAGTATTAATGCCATAAACGGTTCGCTTATCCTTGATCACTTGTTGCACACAGGCGGCGCTTGCGGCGATAGCACTCAGAGCACTCTCATCTAAGGTGATGTGGATAGGTTGTTGCTGCGCTTGACGCAAAGTCTGTAAATCGAGCTGACCGGGGTGCAGATGAACATTAATCATGGCGTTGCTCCTTATTGACCATAGGTAAATCTAAGCCTTGCTCGGTAGCACAGTCTATGGCGATATCGTAGCCGGCATCAGCATGGCGCATCACTCCGGTAGCGGGGTCGTTCCACAGCACTTTCCCCAGTTTGTCGTGTGCTTCATCGCTGCCATCGGCAACAATGACCACCCCAGCATGTTGGCTAAAGCCCATGCCTACGCCACCACCATGGTGTAGCGATACCCAAGTGGCGCCGCCAGCGGTATTCAGTAACGCGTTTAGTAACGGCCAATCCGATACCGCATCTGAGCCATCGCGCATTGCTTCTGTTTCTCGGTTAGGGCTTGCAACTGAGCCAGAATCAAGGTGATCGCGGCCAATGACAACCGGGGCTTTTAGTTCACCGTTTTTAACCATGGTGTTAAAGGCTTGCGCTAAGCGGGCGCGATCTTTGAGCCCTACCCAACAAATACGAGCCGGCAGGCCTTGGAATTGAATACGCTCACGGGCCATATCGAGCCAATTATGCAGGTGCGGATCATCGGCAATAAGCTCTTTCACCTTGGCATCGGTTTTATAAATGTCTTCTGGGTCGCCTGATAAAGCGACCCAGCGGAAGGGGCCAATACCTTGGCAAAAGAGTGGGCGAATATAAGCGGGCACAAAACCAGGGAAATCGAAGGCGTTATTAACGCCCATATCTTGTGCCATTTGGCGAATATTGTTGCCATAATCTGTGGCAGCGGCGCCTGCGTGTTGCATGGCGAGCATTGCCCGTACCTGCACCGCCATGGATTGCTTCGCTTCGCGTACCACCCGCTCTGGATCTTGCTGGCGCAGCTCATGAGCTTGCTCCAGGGTCCACCCCTGTGGCAAATAGCCATTTAATGGATCATGAGCGGAGGTTTGGTCGGTGACCACATCGGGTGTAACTTGACGCTCAACCAGCTCGCTGTAGACATCGGCGGCATTACCTAATAACCCCACTGAGATTGCTTCACCTTGAGCGCAGGCGCTGTTAATCATTGCTAAGGCTTCATCTAAGCTACTGGCTTGTTTATCTAGGTAACGGGTTTTTAGGCGAAACTCAATTCGGCTTGGGTCACACTCAACGACTAAGGCACAAAAGCCTGCCATGGTTGCTGCTAACGGCTGGGCTCCGCCCATGCCTCCTAGGCCGCCGGTGAGGATCCAACGGCCCTTTGCTTGACCCTCAAAGTGCTGTTTAGCCATTGCCACAAAGGTTTCATAGGTTCCTTGCACTATGCCCTGAGAGCCAATATAAATCCATGAGCCGGCAGTCATTTGTCCGTACATCATCAGACCTTGTTTATCGAGCTCGTTAAAGTGCTCCCAATTAGCCCAATGAGGCACCAAATTTGAATTCGCGATGAGCACTCGGGGAGCATTGCTGTGGGTGGTAAAAACGCCAACAGGCTTTCCAGATTGCACCAATAAGGTTTGGTCGTCCTCAAGGCGGTCTAGGGTGCGAATGATCTCATCAAAACACGGCCAGTCACGAGCTGCGCGGCCTATCCCGCCATACACAACCAGTGCTTCAGGGTGCTCGGCAACCTCTGGGTCGAGGTTATTCATTAGCATGCGTTTAGCAGCTTCAGTTTGCCAGCTTTTAGCGGCGATTTTATCACCGTGCGGGGCGCGAATAACGCGGCTATTATCTAATCTGTGTGTTGTCATAATGTCACCTGTTGATAGGTTGTATATACAATTGGTTTTTATAAAATTTTTTAACTGCGTTTAGTGAATGTTAAATGGCCACCCAAGCGATATTTGCTGCCCGGAGATACAAGCCTAGCGAAGCTAACAATGCCTCTTTGTGACCAGGTACGACGGATCACTTGTAAGCAAGGCTCTTCGTTATAGAGGTTTAACCACGTACACATTTGTTGGTTTGGAGTAATAGCTTCGACCGTATGTCGCGCCTCGGTCAGAGGGGCAACTTGAGACAAATACTCATGTGGCGTCAGGGTATGAAAATCCTGCTGCAGGTAGTTAGGTGCCAGCTCCGGGTTAACAAAGCGTTCTTCTACTTGCAGGGGCGCATCGTTTTCAAAGTGCACTAATACTGAATGATACACCTGATCGCCGGGCTCAACGCCTAGCGCTATAGCGATGGGGGCAACTGCATCAATGGACTCTAGGGTTACCGGCGCACAACTGTAACTGTGGTTACGTTCACGCACCTCATCGGCGATGTTACGGATCTCCAGCAGTGATGACTGTGATTTAAAACTGGCAACGAAGCTCCCTAAGCCTTGGGTGCGAGTGAGTATGCCGGCATCGGTAAGCTCACTCAGAGCCCGGCGTGCGGTCATGCGGCTGACTGCAAACTGCTGCGCAAGCTGGTTTTCTGATGGCACACGTTGGAACTCTTGCCATTGTCCGCTGCGGATCTGGGTTAAAATATGATCTTTAATTTGATGATACTTAGCTGACGACATGGGGGCTCCTAATCAATACCATCGCGGCACTTTGCACTGCCTTGGTTATTATGTAAACATGGCATAAATATCTTGTATATACAAGCTTAACAAATTACTCATTAGGAGCACGTCTAATGCACGCGGATCACATTATAGTAGATGTAAATATCGCCACTATGGAGCCTCAAGGTGATGACCTTTATGGTGTTATCGAGCAAGGAGCCGTGGTCATGGGCGAGGGGGTTATTCAATGGCTTGGGCCGATGAGTGAGCTCCCAGAGCTGGATTTATTAAGTATTCCTGTGACCTCGGCAAAAGGGGCGTGGGTGACTCCAGGGCTTATCGATTGCCACACTCACTTGGTGTTTGCCGGTAATCGTGCACGAGAATTTGAGCGCCGTTTGCAAGGAGAAAGTTACCAAGCTATTGCTGAGCAAGGGGGAGGGATTGCGACCACTGTGAGCGCAACCCGCGCGGCAGAGCCGGAACAGTTGTACGTTAGTGCCAAACAGCGCCTTGATGCGCTCTACGCTGAAGGGGTGACCACAGTAGAGACAAAATCAGGGTATGGTTTAGACCTAGCTGCCGAGCTAAAACTGCTGGAGGTCGCCAAATTACTTGATAGCCATCACCCTGTATCGATTCAGAGCACATTTTTAGGTGCCCATGCATTGCCAAAAGAGTATCAAGGAGACAGTGATGGTTATATCGATCTGGTATGTGAGCAGATGCTCCCCGAAGTGGCGGCCAAGAAACTGGCCAGTGCGGTAGATGTTTTTTGTGAGCATGTTGGTTTTTCCCATGCGCAAACAGAGCGGGTCCTTAAGGCGGCGCAGGACTTAGGCTTCAAACTTAAGCTCCATGCTGAGCAGCTCTCTAATATGGGCGGTACTGCCTTGGCTGCGAAATATCAGGCGTTATCGAGTGACCATCTTGAATACCTTGACGAACAAGGGGTTAAGGCAATGGCACAAAGCGGTATGGTTGCGGTGTTGCTCCCGGGGGCGTTCTATTACCTTAGAGAGAGTCAGTATCCACCGATAGAGTTGTTGCACCGTTATAATGTGCCTATCGCGATTGCCACTGATTTTAATCCCGGCACATCCCCGTTGTGCTCATTGCAGCTAATGATGAATATGGCCTGTACTTTGTTTCGACTAACACCAGCGCAAGCATTACAAGGTGTGACATGTCATGCGGCACGAGCGTTAGGGCTTGCAGATAGAGGTACGCTTGCACCAGGGATGCGTGCCGATGTGGCGTTGTGGGACATTGAACACCCCGCACAATTAAGTTACGAATTTGGAACCAAGCCCTTGAAACAACTGTGGATTCAGGGAGTGTTAAGCAAAACTTTCTGATCATGGGCGGCTAAATTATAAGCGGCTATACTTGGCTTATTAACAAGCGTCAGCCGCGTCAACAATAACGATAATAATCATGATCACCAGCATTCATTTGAGCGCCTTTATTAGCGGACTGTTTATGATGGCGCTAATCGTCAGCGTTGTTCTTGTCAGCGAGCGCCGTGATGGCTTAAGTGCGATGTTCTACTCAATCGCTGGGCTGGCCTATATCAGTGGCTATTGGCAAGTCGCCAGCGTCATTTTGTTAGGCGCTTATGGCGTTCGTTGTTGGCTTGTATACCGGCATCAAAATAAACGATTACTGCTTGGCAAGGGTGGGTTAGTGCTATTGCAGAGCTTGCTGATAGCAACGCACCTCTCTTTTGAGCTACACAGCGCTTGGTTATGCATCGTCCCTTTGTTGTTGCAGCTTAGCGCTTATATGGAGCTGAGCTTTAGTGAGCCGGAAGTTGTATCCAACCAACAAACTAATACACTTGATAACCACTCTCTCCCTATTATTTCTTGGCCGCAAGCGTTAGCGCAATATCAAGATTGGAGCGCCAATAATCGTGCTGATATCGCCTTGATCTTAGTGCAAATAGAAGGCTATGAGCCTCTTAACCGTCAGCTCGGGCAAGAATTCGCTGAGCTATTATTGATGCAAGCTTTAACGCGGATGAATCAAGTCATCGACCACCCGCAAGTGTTAAATCTCAATGTGCCGCGACGACAAGTGCAACAGAGCGCGCAACTTTTCCAAGTTGCTCCGCTGTGTTACGGCACCGTGGTGGTCTTTGACCAAGAGCGACACGTACATGAGCAAGTTGCTCAGCAGCTAGCCGATGCCGCTCAGCGGCCGTTCAATTCTCAGCAAGGTATCGTCGAGCTAAAACCGCATATCGCTATCGTACAAGGGGCGAGTTCAGCATCAAGCCTTGATGACATGTTGCAGTGCGCGTTTAAAACGCGTGACTTTTATCCCGAGCAACGTATTAGTCATTACAGTGCTGAGCTAGAGCAACAGGTGCAAGCCCACGAAGTACAACTGAAAGAGTTAGAAAAGGTCGATTTTGAGCAAGATTTTGTGCTTTATTTTCAGCCTGTAATTGGATTGCCCAAACAAGAGCTCTTGTATGTAGAATTATTGCTACGATGGCAGCACCCAGAAAAAGGGTTATTAAAAGCCGAAGAATTTATTGCTGATCTGCGCGCCGTCGGACGTGGTTATAAGCTGGCATTTCATGTGCTTGAACGCGCAGCGGAAATGGCCTTGGCATTGAAAATGGACGGGCAGCCGACCCCGATAAGCATTAACTTGTATGGTGAAGAAGTCCTGCACGATGAGTTTGTTGATTTTGCTGAGCGTATGGTACGAGAGCATAATCTTGCTCATGGCGATTTAATTGTTGAATGTCCTCTGCCAGTGCTTATGTCGCTGGATAATCGCGCTTTGTCATTGTTAACTCGGTTACACCAGGTAGGGGTTCACGTTTGTTTGGATGGCCTTGGCGAAACGCCGCTATTTTTAGCGAAATTGCCGAAGCTTAAGCTAAGTTACGTCAAAGTAGACCCCGCATTGACTGAAGATGTTGATTATACCAGCGCCAACAAAGCGCTACTCAATGGCCTTATTGACATGCATCGCCACCTAAAGGCGCAAGTGATTTGCCAAGGTATTGAAACCGAAGCCCAGCTTAGCTATATCAAAGAGTTCAATGTGCAAGGCGCGCAAGGGTTCATTTTTACCCAGCCTTTACCATTAGAAGGGTTATTAGGGTGGGGGCGACAGTGGCGTCACCAGCAATCTTTCAGCTAGCGTTGGTATCTTGCACGTAAAAAAGCAATAACTAAGGCCGTGAGAATTTGCCCAGCGGCGTTCGCACCAGCGTCATAACCATTAGGGTCTTGCTCTGGAGCCGCTTCGCACAAATGAATGTACGCCAGCGCCGAAGTGCGCGCAGCGCAAAAGACATATTGCTCAGCTTCGCTAAGGCTTACACCTCGGTGATTAAACGCACTGGCTGGCGCGCAGGTAATGGCATCGACATCCAACTCTATGGCCAGTGGGCTATTAAGAGTAAAGCTGTGTAGGGCGCTATTCACCGACTCTGCTATTGATGTGGTCGTGGCTACTTTAAGAGCATGATAACTGGTATAGCTGGCGTGATGTTCATGCAGTGCGGCTAATATATCTTGGTTATTTTTCTGTTCATCCAGAGCGATAACATGGTAGCCCTGTAAATATCCCCGGCGTGCAGCGTAGTGAAAACCATTGCCACTGTGGCGTCCCTCAAGTGCACGAAAATCACCGTGTGGGTCTAGATTGAGCGCATTGATGGCGCAGCCGAAATGCTTGCTGCTTGCGCTCAGTAACGGGTAACAATTATTGTGACCGCCACCTATCACTATCGGGGTTAGTCCGGCCGCTAGAATAGCTGCCACTACAGGCTCGACTAACTGATCTATATTCTCACACAAGGCCCGCAGGCGTACGGTGTCGTCTGGATCAAGATTATCCAAAGCCTGGCTTTGCAGCTGCAGCGCTTGGCAGTCTATTTCCCCTAGCAGGAGTGTATCTTGTACGGGGGTAAATTCATTGACAGGAAGGTTTAAAAACTTTGATAAAAAAGCGCGAAAACCTTGTTGAGCACCGCCTTTACCTAAGTTTGCCCGAGGGCCTATATCTTCTGGAATACCAAGAATAACGTAACGTATGCCAAAGGCATAAGCATCTTTGAGGGCTTGACTGAACTCCAAACGCGTATCGAGCAAGGCCATCGCCTGCCACACACGCTGTTCGCCGGAGCGAGCAGCCACTATGCCTTGTAAGCTCTGCTCATCATAAATAGTGACTGCATGGTTCATATAGTGGATTAATCCTCTAATACATCAAGCTCTTCGTCTTCGACGTACTCCAGCTCTAGCTCCTCGGCGGACAATATAATGCCGGTACTATCGGCATAAATATAATCATCTTCGTAGAAAGAGACCCCGGCAAAGTTAACTGGAATTCCTTCTTCACCCGGAGCGAGGTTGTCTGCGCCCACAGGAATTGAGGCAATCGCTTGGATGCCTAGCTCCAGTTCTTCAAGCTCATCAACATGGCGTACCGCACCATATACGATGATCCCTTCCCAATTATTCTCGACGGCCAGTTCTGCAAGCTCGATGTCTACCAGCGCGCGGCGAGTAGAACCGCCACCATCAACAAGCAGCACACAGTCAGTACCATCTTGTTGCAGTACCTCACGCAGCAGTTGGCTACTCTCAAAACATTTCACCGTTCTTATACGGCCGCAAAATGCACTTTGACCACCAAAATTAATAAACATGGGTTCAAGCACATCAACTACATCGGCAAAATGGTCGCAAAGTTCAGAAGTACTGTATTCCATTGGGCTCTCCTACGGGCACTTTTGCATCAAGTATACCTAGGTTATGGGGCTTAGCAAGCGAAGCGCAAGGTCATCGTGAGACGACATATTAGTGTCTAAAAAACGTCATGTAATTGTTATTTTCGCTCACTATAGTCAAAGTAAGTCAGCTAGTTAGGTGAAAGCGAATGATCTTATCGCACATAGATCGCATAGACAGGGCACTGTTTAAGGTGATATTTCGCCCGCGTTACCGACGCTGGTTACATCACTGCATTCGCATGACTTCACGTTCAGGAGACGGCATTTTATATGGGGCCTTTGCACTGTATTTAGTGGCATTTAGTACCGCGCAGCAACAGACGTTAGTGATGGTACTGCTGATGGCTTACCTAATAGAGAGACCAGTGTACTACGCTACGAAAAACCTGTTTCAGCGTGTAAGGCCCTGTGATGGCGTGATAAGCCATGCGCATATTCGCCCAAGCGACAAATTTAGCTTGCCTTCAGGGCACAGCGCAGCGGCGTGGGTCTTTGCGACTGTAGTCAGCCACTTCTATCCACCACTAGCTATATTTCTTTATGCGTGGGCAAGCTTGGTAGCGTTATCGCGGGTGTTGCTCGGGGTGCATTATCCCCTTGATGTAGTTATCGGCTCGTTGATGGGTTACGGCTGTGCACTTTTAGCACTTATTATTACAGGGACTTTATGAGAATTCTTTATGGCGTTCAGGGCACAGGGAATGGCCACACCACACGCGCTCGGGTCATGGCCAAGGCATTTGCCAAGGCAGGTATTGAAGTGGATTACTTATTTTCTGGGCGCAGCAAAGCTGACTATTTTGATATGCAGGAGTTTGCCGACTTTCAAACGCGAACAGGGCTTACCTTTGTCACCGAGCGGGGTCGAGTCAATGGCTTTAAAACGGTTAAACAAGCGAAAATACGAGAATTTATCAGTGATATTCGTGAACTCAACTTACGCCATTATGATTTAATCTTTAATGACTTTGAGCCTGTTACCGCGTGGGCTGGGCGTCGGCAAAAAATTCCTGTTATTGGCATGAGCCATCAAGCCGCATTTTTATCACCCCACGTACCAGTGACTGGCGATAACCTCTTTACCAAAGCAATGATCCGCAACTTCGCTCCAGCGGATGTTTATCTCGGAGTGCATTGGCAGCCTTTTGACGATTCTATTATTCCTCCGTTTATTGAGCATGGCACTGCGGTTGATAGTGAGTATGTTGATAACAAGGTTTTGGTGTACCTGCCTTTTGAGGAGCTGGAGGAGGTCATACATTACCTCAAAGATTTTCCTGGCAAAGAGTTTTACTGTTATCACCCACGCGCGCAAGACCAGTCACTTGCTCATATTCATTTGCGCCGCCCGTCTCGGGCAAACTTCCTGCGTGATTTGGCAAGTGCGAGCGGAGTTATAGCCAATGCCGGTTTTGAACTTGCCAGTGAAGCGCTTACATTGGGTAAGAAGCTCTTGCTTAAACCTCTGAACGGTCAATTCGAGCAATACTCAAATGCGTTGACATTGCAGCAAATGCAGCGGGCGCAAGTGATGCACTATCTTGATCAAGATGCGCTCGAAGACTGGATCAATATTGCGACCCAATCTCGAATTAACTATCCTCAAGATCCTGCGCCTTTGGTCGATTGGTTAGTACAGGGGCAGTGGCATCAGCGTAAAGGCTTAAATGAGCAGTTGTGGCACAACGTGTTGTAATTTTGTTGGTTCTGGTCGCTTGATTAAGATATAACTGCCTTGATTTTAAGAAAAATCGACAAATTTTTTGCGACATATCATATATGGCGGCTAAAATTTGAAGATAATGGCGCTGCAGTTACTTAGAAGGTCAAAACCATGAACTTTATGAAAAAGCTCACGATTAAACGTCGTTTACAGTTAAATGGCGCAGTCGTAGCAACAGCTTTGCTGGTGTTATTCGCTGTAATTATCTATGAAGCCCGCATAATGGGCTTACTTAACTCCACACTGGAAAATGCTGAAGAGCTCAATGTTCATGAGCTTACCTTACGTAAGCATGAAAAAAACTTTCTATTTTACAAGCAAGAACAAGCATTGGATGAGTTTGCCACTGAGTATCAAGCGCTTGAAGCGCGGGTAGCGAAGCTGCGCGAGCAGTTTGTGACCCTCGATGGTGATACTCAGCTGATTGATAATTTCGCCTCACAGGCGCAGCAGTATCGTGATGACTTTAACAACGTCGAGGCTTTACAGCGCGAAATCGGCTTGCACCCAAAAGATGCCCTTTATGGCGCTCTACGCAGCGCCGTACATGAAGTCGAAACTCTTCTTAAAGAGCGACAAAACTTTGAAATGCTGGCGCTGATGTTACAACTTCGTCGGGCTGAGAAAGATTTTATGTTGCGCCTTGATGTGAAGTATCTAGGGAAGTTTGACACCCATTTCAGCGCATTGAAAAACAAAGTGCAAAGCGCGGGGTTTGATGCGCCATATCGCACTAAGTTAATCACCCTCCTTGATGACTATCGCAGTAAATTTAAAAGCTTGGTTGATGCGCAACAACGCTTGGGCGTTGATTTAGAGTCTGGCGCGCTGGGGCAATTACGCCAGTCTGTTGAGCAAAGTGACAAGTATGCTCGCCAAGTGCTGGGCGCCACGAAAGAGATGATAGAGCAAGAGATGCGAGTGACTCAGATCACTGCTCTGACAATTTTAGTGATTGCTGCAATCTTGGTGGCGGCGCTGCTGACAATGACCAGTCGCGCGATTATTCAGCCAATTGATAGAGCGGTCAGTGCTATTACCCGTATTCGTGAGACCAATGATTTAAGTATTCAAATTGACACCCATGGCAATGACGAAATTGCGACGCTGACCAGCAATATCAATAACCTCACCGCCGGTTTTAGAGGGCTTATTTTTGATGTAAACAATGCCCTAGCGACACTGAACGCCGCAACAGAAGACCTAGCTAGCACCACCGCATCAACCAGTACTGGCGTACAAGAGCAGTTACAAGAAGCTGATATGGTGGCCACAGCGGCCACCGAGATGCAGGCAACCATTCATGATATCTCTGGCAACACAGAGGAAGCTGCGAAACGAGCGCAAACAACCAATGAAAGTGCTTCTCAAGGGCGTCAGGAAGTGGATGCCACCGTATCTCGTATTGCCCAGCTCTCGGACTCGCTTGGCAATGCCTCTGGGGTGGTTGGTGATTTAGAAAAAGATGCTGACACCATTGGTTCAGTACTGGATGTTATTCGCGGTATCGCTGAGCAAACCAACCTCCTAGCGTTGAACGCTGCCATAGAAGCGGCACGGGCAGGTGAGCAAGGCCGTGGCTTTGCGGTGGTTGCGGATGAAGTACGTTCATTGGCGCAACGCACACAAGACTCCACACAGGAGATAGAAAATATTATTTCTGGCCTGCAACAGCGGACCCAACAAGTTGTGAGTATTATGCAACAGTGTCGCGATCAAGGCGGTGAGAGTGCAGAGCAAGCTTCTCGTGCCGGCGACTTACTGAGCTCGATTACCCAAGAAATTGAAACCATAATGGAAATGAGTACGCAAATCGCGGTGGCCATTGAACAGCAATCACAGGTTGCCTCTGAAGTGAATCAAAACGTGGTGCGTATTCGTGATATTGCGGAGCAGGCCAGTGGCCATGCAAGTAATAATGCCCATACCAGTGAGGAAGTCGCAGAGCAGGCTCGGGTGTTGCACGATGCCGTGGCTAAATACAAGGTTTAGAAAAAGCCGAAGACAGTAACATAATAAAAGGGGGCGAGAGCCCCCTTTTTTGTACTCAGCCATCCTAGTTGGTGGCAACGCACTTAGCTTAAGGCGTCACCTTAATCGCAATGCTTGCACCACGCTGGGCATTCGCTGATTTAAGTCGCGCCAAATAACTCTGCCAGAGATTATCTTTGTTACTGGTCAGTTCGGCTAAGTAGCGAAAGCTGTATAAGCCACTGAGATGGCCATCATCAAAAATTAGGCGCACGGCGTAGTGGCCAACAGGTTCGATTTTGTTGATACCAACGCCCCGTTTGTTGGTGACTAGGTTTGGCTCGCTTTGATGGTGGCCTTGTACTTCGGCAGAAGGGGAGTGTACACGTAGGAATTCAGCACTGAGCTCGGCGCTATCGCCATTGTCAAAGTGAATGTCTAAGGTTTTTGAACGCTGATGATAGTGTAAGGTTGTTATCAACATAAACCAGCCTCAGTAAAAAGGGCTTGGGTGGAGTTGCCCAAGCCCATGCCGTTATAAAATAAAGCGGCTTAGGTCTTCGTCTTGCACCAAGTTACCCAAGTGCTGATTGACGTACTCGCCGTCAATGGTAAGACGTGAGCCTGCCTTATCGGAAGCATCGAAGGATATTTCTTCCATCAATCGCTCCATCACTGTGTGTAGTCGACGAGCACCAATATTTTCTGTCTTTTCATTCACTTGCCACGCTGCTTGAGCAATGCTGTCAATGGCATCATCAGTGAACTCGATGGTGACTTCCTCAGTATTCATGAGCGCGATTTGTTGCTCCGTTAGCGAAGCATGCGGCTCAGTCAAAATACGCTTAAAGTCATTGGCGCTGAGGGCGTCTAACTCAACTCGGATCGGTAAACGGCCTTGTAGTTCAGGGATTAAATCTGAGGGTTTAGCCATTTGGAACGCGCCAGAAGCAATAAATAGAATATGGTCAGTTTTCACCATACCGTGCTTGGTGCTCACACTTGAACCTTCGATAAGCGGCAGTAGGTCACGTTGTACCCCCTCACGGCTTACATCTGGACCATTTGCTTCACCGCGCTTACAAATTTTGTCTACTTCATCTAAGAACACAATACCGTGTTGCTCAACGGCTTCAATAGCGAGCTCTTTAACATCTTCGGGGTTAACCAGTTTTGCGGCTTCTTCCTCAACAAGTAGTTTAAAGGCTTCTTTAATCTTCAACTTGCGCTTTTTGGTTTTGCCGCCGGACATGTTTTGGAACATGCTCTGCAGTTGGTTGGTCATTTCTTCCATGCCGGGCGGTGACATGATTTCAACATTAGGCGCTTGCTCAGCAACATCGATTTCAATTTCTTTATCATCGAGCTGACCTTCACGTAATTTCTTCCGGAAACTTTGGCGGGTACTACTATTTTCACTCGGTTGTGACTCGCCCCAGGTGTCTTTAGCTGGTGGCAGTAATGCGTCTAAAATACGCTCTTCTGCAGCTTCCTCAGCACGGAAGTGGTGTTTCTTCGCCTGCTGCTCACGAACCATCTTAATGGCAATGTCGACGAGATCGCGAATAATAGTCTCTACTTCTTTGCCAACATAGCCAACTTCAGTGAACTTAGTCGCTTCCACTTTCAAAAAAGGAGCATTAGCAAGTTTGGCTAACCGGCGTGCTATTTCAGTTTTACCCACACCGGTTGGGCCGATCATAAGGATATTTTTCGGTGTTACTTCCTGGCGCAGGCTCTCGTCAAGCTGCATACGGCGCCAACGGTTGCGCAGGGCGATAGCCACCGCTTTTTTAGCATTGCTCTGACCAATAATGTGTTGATCAAGCTCGTGAACGATTTCTCTGGGAGTCATAGCTGACATGGCAGCTCCTTTTACAATTCTTCGATAGTTTGGTGGTTGTTGGTAAAGACGCAGATATCGCCAGCGATTTTTAAGCTGCGTTCAACGATTTCACGCGCACCAAGCTCGGTGTTTTCTAGTAATGCAATTGCGGCTGATTGGGCAAAGTTGCCGCCGCTACCAATCGCAATTAGGTCATGTTCAGGCTGTACCACATCGCCATTACCGGTAATAATCAATGAGGTGGTTTCATCAGCAACAGCAAGAATGGCTTCGAGTCGCCTTAAGGCTCTGTCACTGCGCCAATCTTTAGCCATCTCTACAGCGGCTTTGGTTAAATGCCCTTGGTGCATCTCTAATTTACTTTCAAAACGCTCAAAAAGGGTAAACGCATCGGCTGTACCGCCTGCAAACCCGGCGATCACTTTACCGTTGAAAAGACGACGCACTTTACGCGCGTTGCCCTTCATTACCGTGTTGCCGAGCGAAACTTGGCCATCGCCGCCAATAACAACCTTGCCTTCACGGCGTACAGAAACGATTGTGGTCATGTGTGTCCTTATACCCAGTCTGGGTGTTTGTAACTGTCTAATAGCGAGGAAATATGGGCATGAAAAAGGGATTTCAAGGTAAACTTGCAATCCCTTTATGTGATTTGCTGTGCCTGCTTGGTTATTTACATGGCGATAACGGCTTTCGCTTTGCCTAATTCCACAACCAGATGCCACAGCCCATGATTTTTGCCTGACGCTTAAGCTTGTTCTTATCGCTCTCTGCGCCACGCTTAGTCGGATAGGGGCCTAACCGTACTCTAAACCAGACGCCATTGCTGCCTTCAGTGCGCCTGATTTCTGATACTAGCCCGACAAAGGCTATTTTGGCCTTGAGCGTTTCCGCCTGCGCATAGGTTCTAAATGACCCACATTGCATTTGATAAGGGCCTTTTTGCTCAATTTCTTTGACCTCAACCTCTATCTCGGCTTGTTTTATTTCGTTGATAAATTCGGGCGTTTGCGGTTTTTTAATTTCTGGTTTGGAGGCGCTTGGTTTCTGCTTAACTTGCTCAACAGCCTCAGGATCAGCATTGGTTTTTATATACCAGAGGCCGTAAGCGAAGCCGGCGAGTAACAAAATGGCCAAAGCAATAAGCACAAGCGGCAGAGGCTTTTTTGCTGGGGCTTTTTTGTTCTTACCACGCTGAGGTCGTTTGCGATTTATATAGTCGTGCTGCGCCATAATTGTTTTTGTGTTCTCTTTACATCATGTCTATGGGATCAACGTCCAAATTCCAGCGTACTTTTTGTGCCAGCTTATTACTACCGAGGTAGTTCATTAGTTGCGCCAAAAAGCCATGTAGCGCGCCTCTATCTTGCCCTTGAATATGCAATTGATAACGGTATTTGCCAGCGACTCGTTCGAGCGGTGCGGGAATCGGACCCAACAATTGTATCTTAGGCACGGGGGCTGCGGGAACTAAATCCGATAAAAAGCGCAACAGTAGCGATAAATCATGCGCTTCCGCCCTTAGCAGGGCTAAGTGCGAAAACGGTGGCATTTCTGTTTCATGGCGCTCTTGCAAAGCATAACGGGCAAAATGTTGGTAACCATTGTTGACTAAATCTTGCAAGAGTGGATGCTCTGGAAAGTGAGTTTGCAGTAACACGGTGCCTGGTTCGCCACTGCGCCCTGCGCGTCCTGCTACTTGGGTCACCAGTTGTGCTAAGTGTTCGGTGGCACGGAAATCACATGAGTATAACCCGGCGTCGACATCAAGAATAATGACTAGGCTGACATCGGCAAAGTGGTGACCTTTGGCTAGCATTTGTGTGCCCACTAGTAGGCGCGCGCCGCCGCGATTGATGGCAGCCAGTTCTTCCTCCAAACTGCCTTTACGTCGTGTTGAATCTCGGTCGATACGGCTGATGGGTGTGTCGGGGAATTGCTCGCTTAGTGCTTCTTGCAATTGCTCGGTGCCCAGCCCCACTGGGTTTATTTGTGTGCTACCACAATCCGGGCATTGCATGGGCGGTGCACTTTGCTCGCCACAATGATGGCACACCAAACGACGCATGGCCTTGTGGTAGGTCGCACTGGTGCTACAACGCGAGCAATCACTGAGCCAGCCGCACTCATGGCAAATGAGCGAAGGGGAAAAGCCGCGACGGTTCAAAAACACCATTACTTGCTTTTGTCTTGTCAGCTCACGCTTGATATAGGCAAGGGCGCTATGGCTGAGTCCAGCCTCAAGATGCTGACCTTTAATGTCTATGAGTTCAAATTGATTATCACTGCTGGTTTGTGCCCGTTGGGTGAGACTGAGCAATTGGTACTTATCGGACAATGCACGGTTGAGTGTTTCTAGGGCCGGGGTTGCGCTGCCTAGAACTAAGGGGATGTTTTGCTGTTGCGCACGATAAGCAGCCAGATCTCGGGCGTGATAGCGTAGGGTGTCTTGCTGTTTGAATGAAGCGTCATGCTCCTCATCGACAATAATCATGCCCAGACGTAAAAACGGCATAAAAATCGCTGAACGTGTGCCGATCACTATGGCACAGCTGCCTTTTTGGCAAAACCGCCAGGTTTGCAAACGCTCATTATCTGTCAACGCCGAGTGCCACAGCATAATCGGCGTATTGGGGAAGCGGCGGCGAAAGCGATTTACCGTCTGTGGTGTTAGGCCTATTTCGGGGACCAAGACTAAGGCTTGTTTGCCTTGTTGCAAAACCTCCTCTAAGCACTGCAGATACACCTCGGTTTTGCCGCTGCCAGTGACTCCCTCAAGTAAAAAAGCGGCAAACCCAGGAGATTGATTAATGGTCGTGCAGGCGATAGCTTGTTCGCTGTTTAACCTTGGTTTGTTGGCCACTTGCAATGGCTGCTCGCGCCATTGACTATCAAACTCAACGGCTTGAGTTATTAGTTTTTTATTGATGAGGGCATCAATGGTGGCTTTGGAGTAGCCCAGAGCTTTAATTTCCGTGGTGGGCGATTTCCCTGATTCAGCTAGCTGCTTAAGCAAGGCTTGTTGCTTTTTCGCCCGCAGTGTCGGTTGTTGTTGCCCTAGCTCGGTGAGTTGCAGGTAATTAATGCTGGTTTTATCAATATCCGCGCCTTCACGCAGCGCTTTTGGCAAAGCGGTAAAGACGGTTTCACCTAATGGATAATGATAATAGCGAGCAGTAAATTGCAATAACTGTAGGTGACTGTCATCAATAATGGCAGTGCTATCGAGCACGGCTTTAACGGCTTTGACTTTATCTTCCGGCATCTCTGTGCTGGCTTTTACCTTTAACACCATACCGGTCAGGACACGCGAACCAAAAGGAACACTGACCCTTACCCCTACAGTCACGGCGCGAGAGCACAACTCGATGGGCAATAAATAGTCGAAGCTACGGTATAAGGGGACCTTAAGTGCTACTTCAACGTAGCACGGGGTCGCGTTGCTACTGTGGCTGTTGGAATCGCGAGATGATGGCAACAAAAATCAGGCCCCAAGAACTAGAATATAGCGCTAATGTACTAAATTCATGGCGCAGTGAATAGCCGCAATTAAAGCTTGAACATTAATCAGGAGTCAAATAAAATACGCGGCCTTAAGGGTGCTGAGCGGGTTATATCCATGCTTTGGCACATTGAAACTAACGCGTATGGTGCCAAACTTCGGGTTTGGAGAGCGATACGGCCTATTTAGAGGTAACCCCCATGAAAGAAGGTATCCACCCTAAGTACGAAGCAATCAACGCAACGTGCTCTTGTGGCAACAAATTCCAGACAAGCTCTACCCTGTGTAAAGACATTCACCTAGACGTATGTTCAGAGTGTCACCCATTCTACACTGGTAAGCAAAAGATCCTTGATACAGGTGGTCGTGTAGATCGCTTCAATAAGCGCTTCGGTGCGCTTAGCAGCAAGAAGTAATCTTTGCTTGTCGAGAAAAGCACCTTCGGGTGCTTTTTTTGTGTCTATGATTTTTATCCATCCCCGTTATTCATACTAGCCATTTCACCTTAAGCTCTAGCTCATTTAAAGTGACAAAAAAGCACAATAATGACGCTAAAGTTCACTAAAATTCACTTACTTTGTCATGAGCGAACAATAAGGTTCGTTATTCGCATGGTATTCTTTTTAGTTATATAAAGTTGTTCGAATATAGCATTGTGCATGACTTTAGGTGGTTTTTTATGCATGCATAAGTCCTTATAGTGCATGGAATATCAAAAATTACACATAAAGCTTTAGATAATGTGCATGAATTTGGGCTTAAAACCCTTTAATTTCGTACAACAGGATAGACCTGATATTGCTTGAATATATTTAGAAAAGCGGTATGGTTTGCCTTAACTAGCTGAACTCTCACATACATTTCTAGCAGGATACTCGTTCATGTCTGACTTTCGTGAAAAAGCCCTCGATTACCACGCTAACCCCGTTCCAGGAAAAATTAGCATTGAACTCACCAAAAGCGCTGAGACCGTTAACGATCTCGCTTTAGCCTACAGCCCAGGTGTCGCAGAGCCGGTGCGTGAAATCGCTGCCGATGCTAATAATGCTTATAAATACACGGCCAAAGGCAACATGGTTGCTGTGATCTCTAATGGCAGCGCCATTTTAGGATTGGGTAACTTAGGGCCGTTAGCGTCTAAGCCGGTCATGGAAGGCAAGGCGCTACTGTTCAAGCGTTTTGCTAATCTTGATTCCATCGATATCGAGGTGAAGCATCGCACCACGGAAGACTTTATTAACACTGTAGAAAATATTGCCGATACCTTTGGCGGTATTAACCTCGAAGATATTAAAGCCCCAGAGTGCTTCGAAATCGAGCAAGCGCTCATTGAACGCTGTAATGTGCCAGTATTTCATGATGATCAACACGGCACTGCTATTGTCACTGCCGCAGGCATGCTAAACGCCTTAGAAATTCAAGGTAAAGATATTCGTGATGCTCTGATTGTGTGTTTGGGGGCTGGCGCAGCGGCAGTTGCGTGTATGGAGCTGCTTATTAAGTGTGGCGCTCAGCGCGAGCATATTTACATGCTTGACCGTAAAGGGGTGATCCACACGCGTCGTGATGACTTAAATGAATACAAGCAATTATTTGCTAACAACACCGATAAGCGCACCTTGCAAGACGTTATTGCCGATGCCGATGTGTTCGTTGGTGTTTCTGGCCCAGATTTGCTCTCAGCTGAAGACCTTAAGTTGATGGCCGACAAGCCAGTCATTTTTGCCTGTTCTAACCCAGACCCAGAAATTAAGCCGGATGTGGCACACAGTGCGCGCAAAGACTTAATTATGGCCACTGGGCGCTCTGACTACCCGAACCAGGTGAATAACGTACTGTGTTTCCCATTTATTTTCCGTGGTGCGCTGGACGTGCGTGCCACCGCTATCAATGATGAGATGAAAATTGCCGCTGTAGAGGCTATCCGCAGCATCGCCAAGGAGCCAGTACCTGAGTCAGTATTAACGGCCTCTGGAGTGAGCGAATTAGAGTTTGGCGCGCAATACATTATTCCCAAGCCTATGGATCCACGATTATTGCCACGCGTAGCGAAAGCCGTGGCGCAAGCGGCTGTGGAATCAGGTGTTGCGCAAATTGATATGCCAGCGAATTATATGGCTGAGTAATCACTTTACTACTCAGCGCTAGAAAAAAGAAAACCCAAGCTCAGTGCTTGGGTTTTTTATGGCTTGCAAAGAGCAATTGCTTCACTAACCGCTTCTCATACAGGCCGACTTGCGACATCTATGAACAATACTAAGCTAGCTCCTGCAATGAGGCCTAATGCTCAGGGGTTAGTTAAACTGACTTGTCTTTGCTAGTCCTCTCCGATAACAGGCACTTCCACACCCATTTCTTCCATAATTTTTCTCACCTCTTCAGGTACCTTCTCCGGGTTATCTTTTCGGAGATCTTCGTCATTTGGCAGCGGCTGACCAGTAAAGGCATGTAGAAATGCTTCACACAGCAACTCACTGTTGGTGGCATGACGAAGATTATTCACCTGGCGGCGAGTACGTTCATCGGTTAATACTTTTAAAACATTGAGCGGGATGGAAACGGTAATTTTCTTTACCTGTTGGGCTTTTTTTCCATGCTCCGCATAAGGGTGAATGTATTCACCATTCCACTTGGCCATAATTTGCGTCTTATTTTTGGTCACTTAGGCATCAATAAGGGCGAAATTTTATCGCGTTGGTAAGGATAGTCAAATATTCATAAATTAGCTATTTAGACGTATAAATGTTTTGACTTCTAAATTATGTTAATTTAACCTTTTGGACGTCTAAACATCTATTTTCTTGATTGGGGGCAAATATGTCACAACTAAAAAAAGACACCATCGCCGTGCGCCATGGTATTGATGCCGATAAGCACCATGGTGCGGTGGTGCCACCCATTCATTTATCGACCACCTATTCCTTTGCCGATTTTGATAGCAAACGCGAATATGACTATGGTCGTAGCGGTAATCCCAATCGGGATATTTTGGCGCAGACCTTAGCGCAACTAGAGGGAGGTGAGCACGGAATTATTACCGCGACAGGTATGGCCGCAGTACACCTAGTGACGCAGCTACTGACGCCCAACGACACCCTAGTGATCCCCCATGATTGTTATGGCGGCAGTTATCGTTTATTTACTTCTTTGGCGAAGCGGGGGTTGCTCAAGGTTGAGGTTATCGATTTCACTCAATCAAACTGTTACCAACTCTTAGTGGCCGCCAAACCCAAACTGGTGTGGATTGAAACGCCCAGTAACCCCATTTTGCGACTCACGGATATCCGCGCAGTGTGCGATGCCGCGCAGAGCATTGGTGCGCTGGTTGCAGCCGATAACACGTTTTTATCTCCTGCCTTACAAAACCCGCTGTTATTGGGTTGTGATGTGGTGGTGCATTCGACCACTAAATATATCAATGGTCATTCCGATGTGGTCGGTGGTGCGGTGATCACCAAAACCAAAGAGTTAGGTGAAGAGCTGGCATGGTGGGCTAATAATATTGGCATTACCGGCGCCGCTTTCGATAGCTATCTCACCCTGCGTGGTTTGCGTACCTTGAAAGTGCGCCTGAAGCAGCATGAAGAGAACGCCTTGGCGATTGCCCAATACCTTGAACAGCATCCTTGTGTGCAGTCAGTTTACTACCCAGGGTTGAGTTCGCACCCACAACACGACTTGGCAAAAGCGCAGCAACAGGGTTTTGGCGGCATGGTGAGCTTTGATATTAAAGGTCAGTTGCAAGACAGTGCCAAATTCCTCACCTCAGTAACGCAGTTTACCTTAGCGGAATCGTTGGGCGGGGTGGAAAGCCTGATTTGTCATCCCGCGACCATGACTCATGCGGGCATGGACAAGGCCGCGCGACTTGAAGCTGGGGTCGGCGACACGCTCATCCGGATTTCTGTTGGTATTGAAGATAAGCAGGATCTTATCGATGACTTAGATGCCGCTTTTAACGCCCTAGCAAGCAAATAAGAGGATACTATGACTCAGGTTGTACATAAGTTTGGTGGTTCGAGTCTCAGCAACGCGGCGCGTTACCATGCGGTCGCCAATATTGTTATCGGCAACAGCCAACTCGGTGACGTGGTGGTGGTCTCTGCGGCGGGCAAAACCACGGATACGCTAGTGAAGTTGTGGCAGGCCTATCAACAGCACGATAGCCATGGTTATCATGATGTCTTGCAGTTGCTACGCACCCATCAGCATGAGCTTATTGATGAGCTATTAGCAGCGCACCAAGCACACGCTCTGCAATCACAGCTTAATAGTGAGCTTCAGCGCATAGCCGAGCAATTGCAGACCAATACCTTAGATGAGGCGTCCTTATTAGCCCATGGTGAACTGTGGTCGGCACGCTTGCTCGCAACCTATTTGCAGCAGTTAGGCTGTGCTGCGCAAGATCTTGATGCGCGGCAGCTACTGTGTGTGCACCAAGGGCAACTACTGCATTTGGACAATGAAAAGCTCTGTGAGCGCCATATTGTCAGGGATAAAATCAACGTTGTAACGGGGTTTATTGCCGCCGATAGCAACCAGCAAACTGTCACCTTGGGACGCAATGGCAGTGACTACAGCGCCACCTTATTGGCCCGTTATGTCAACGCCAAACAAGTTTGTATCTGGACCGACACGCAGGGGGTTTTCAGCACCGACCCACGCAAAGTAGCCGATGCCTTAAAATATCAAAAAATCTGTCGTAGCCAAGCCAACCGCCTTGCCCAGTTAGGTAATCCGGTATTGCATGCGAAAACGCTGTCGCCTTTGCAAGGTAGCGCGATTAAGCTATCGGTGCGCAGCTCCTATGACAGCGATGCCAGTGGCACCGAGATTGTCCGCGAAGGTTACTGTAAGCATAAACGTTTTGTGACCACCATCGAGGGCGTTGACCTATATCGTGTGTCGAGCCTTAAAGTGGATGAACTGGCAACGTTAAGCCAGCTTATACAGCACACCATAGGCTATTTTCAGCAGCAGGGTGTAGACTTTTTGATTGTACCTAGCGCCCACAGCACTCTGATCTCCCGCGAGCTGGGAGAGCGTGGACAACTCGTTGAGTCAAACCTCAATGGGTGCGCCTTAGTTAGCCCAAACCAGTATACTCAGCAAGGCTACCAAGAAATGCTGGCATGCTTAGAGCAGCTTAACTTGAATATCCGCTTTAGCCACTGCGATCAGGACTACGCCTTGGTATTGACTGATCAAATCATTGATGCTGATAGTTTAGGGAAGGTACATCGCACCTTAATTGGTGCACACCAGCAAATTGCCGTGATTGTCGCCGGCCTTGGCAATGTGGGCAGTGTGTTTTTACAACAGTTTACGCAGCAGCTAGCGCGTTTAGAGCAGCATTTTGAGGTAAAACTGGTTGGTCTACTTCGAAGTCGCAGCATGTTGTTTGACCCCTGTGGGTTAGACCCGCAGAATTGGCAAGGTCAATGGTTAGAACAAGCGGTTCCCTATCAAAGCGAGCAGTTGTGCGAACGCCTCAATGAGCTTGATTACGAACACAAGGTGGTCATTGATATAACCGCCAGTGAGTCATTCAGTGGCCTTTACCCTGACTTTGTGCGAGCTAACTGTCATTTGATCAGTGCCAACAAGTATGCCGGAACAGCGCCACATAGTTGGTATCAGTCGTTACGTAACGAGCTGGCAGAGCGCAATCTCAAATGGCGTTATAACACCAGTGTTGGCGCTGGGCTACCCATTAACTTTGCATTAGCTGATTTGCAGCGTAGTGGCGATGAGATCACCCGTATTCAAGGTGTGTTTTCTGGGACATTATCATGGCTATGCAGTCACTATGATGGCAGCCAAGCTTTTTCTGAACTGCTTTTTGCGGCGCAAAAGCTGGGCTTTACCGAGCCCGATCCGCGTGAAGATTTATCTGGTCGAGATGTACAACGTAAGCTGTTGATCCTCGCTCGCGAGTTGGGTTTGCAGTTGGACATTGACGATATTGAGTTAAGCCCACTGATGCCAGAGTCTTTAGCACAAGGGAGCTGGCAGGATTTTCTCGATAATATTGCCTTACTTGATGACTTTGTTAGCACCCACGCACAGCAGGCGCAAGCCGAGCAAAAGGTACTGAGGTACAACGCTGACTTACGCATTGTTGATGGCAAGGTAAAAGCCCAAGTGGGTCTTGTTGCAGTGGCACAATCCAACCCCTTAGCGGGGTTAAGTCCGGGCGACAATATCTTTGTCGTCAACAGTCGCTGGTATGCGCAGAATGCCTTGGTTATTCAAGGCCCAGGTGCAGGGAAAGAGGTCACCGCAGCAGGTGTCCACTCAGATCTCTACTGGCTTATTGAGAGTCTTAGTTAATGCGGTAACAGGGTAATAAAAAAGCCAAGCATCACTGCTTGGCTTTTTTATTTAGAAGAGTTCGTCTTCAGTGGGCAGCTCAGGCTCATCCTGCCCTTGCGTTTCGAAGATCACCGGCGGCGCTTTTTCCACATACTTAGTGGGGGCTGTCCCCTTTATAAAGTATTCAAAGCGGCTGGTGTGGTCGTTTTGATGACTTAATAATCCTGATTTTAAATCAATTCGTACTGATTCCAGTCCTTCGGGTGGCTCAATAGGGGCCGCAGGCTCATCTTCAAGGGCCACACGCATGTAATCAATCCAAGCCGGTTGCGCTGTTTTCGCACCAGATTCGGCACCAAAGGTTTGTCCTTTCCCTAAGTTGTTGTTGTAACTGGTACGTCCTAGCGGGTTACCTGGGTTATCAAAGCCAACCCACACGGTGGTCATAACATTGGCGTTAAAGCCACTAAACCAGGTATCGACCGAGTTGTTGGTGGTGCCGGTTTTACCTGATAAATCACGGCGCTTTAACCGTGTTGCGCGCCAGCCTGTGCCATTCCAGCCGGTGCCATGCTTCCAGCTGCCACCGCCCCAAATTGCACTGGTCATCGCATCGGCAATTAAGAAGGCATTCTGTTTAGAAATAACCTGTGGTGCGCATTGCGGTAACTGGGTATCAGTAGTCTCTGTGCCGTCAGTGTTGTCGGGATTACTCTCACTGGTGCTGCTGGGCTCGAGCATTGCCAACTCTGCAAACATTTCATTGCTGCGCTTTTGCTCTTCAGAGCAGGCCTTATAGGGTCGAGCTTGCATTAGCACTTCGCCTTCGGCGCTTTGTATTTCGGTAATAAAGTAAGGCTCAACTAAATGCCCACCATTGGCGAAAGCACTCATACCGCGAGCTAATTCTAAAGGTGTTAATGAAGCACTTCCCAGCGCCAGGGTTTCATTGCGCGGAATATCTTCATCATGAAAGCCAAACTTGAGTAAGTGTTCAGCGGCAGGGTCTACACCGACGCCGCGCAGCAACCTTACTGAAACCACGTTTTTTGACTGCGCTAAGGCACGTCTAACACGGATCGGGCCGACATATTTAGCTGGGCTATTCTTGGGTCGCCAAGCAACACCTTGGCTTTTATCCCAGTGATTTATCGGCGCATCGTTAATAATGGTTGCTAAGGAGTAACCGTGCTCTAACGCCGCTGAGTAAATGAAGGGCTTGATGTTAGAGCCAACTTGGCGCTTTGCCTGAACCGCTCGATTGTACTGGCTTTGTTCAAAGCTGTAGCCACCGACAATCGCCTTAATACGGCCGTCTTTAGGGTCAATAGAGACCAGTGCACTGGATGCTTCGGGAACTTGCGCTAACAGCGGGCGGCCGTCATTGTCGAAACGATACCAAATCTGTGCACCTGCAGAGAGAATATCGGCCGCGCTCTTCGGAGCGTAACTTTGACGAGACTGAGTAATAAATTTGCGCGCCCATTTTAACCCGTCCCACTCTATGGTGAACCGTTCACCTAATTCATTAAGTACTTCAACGGATTGCTCATCCACACTCATCACCACTGCACCATGTAAGTCAGCGAGTGGGTTAAGGCCTTGCAAGTGGGCGATTAACTGTGGTTCGTCAAGAGGAGCTTCGGTCTCGCTATCCCATAGCACGGCTTCGGGGCCGCGATAACCATGGCGCATATCATACGCATATAGATTATCACGCAATGCTTGCTGAGCTGCTTGCTGCACTTTTGACTCTACCGAGGTGTAAACTCGCATACCTGAATTATAGGCTTGCTCCTCGCCATATTGAGCAACCAACTCGGCGCGCACCATCTCAGAAATATAAGGCGCATAAAGCTCTATCTCGGCGCCGTGGAAACGGGCGGTAATTGGTTTATTAGTTGCCTCATCAAACTCAGCCTGAGTGATATAGCCCTCATCTAACATCCGGCCTAACACGACGTTGCGGCGATTTTTAGCACGCTCAGGGTTGCGGATAGGGTTAAGTGCAGAAGGTGCCTTGGGTAGGCCCGCAATCATAGCCATTTGCGCTAAATCAAGTTCTTGTAGAGGCTTTCCATAGTACACTTGTGCTGCAGCACCGATGCCAAAGGCACGATTACCAAGCTCAATCTTATTAAGATAAAGCTCAAAGATTTCATCTTTGGTCAATAATTGCTCAATATGCAATGCGATAAATATTTCTTTCACTTTTCGGATGTATGCTTTTTCCCGAGTAAGAAAGAAGTTTCGTGCCAGCTGCATGGTGATAGTACTTGCGCCTTGGCGCTTTTCACCCGTCGAGATAAGAACGATTGCACTACGGACAATACCGATAGGGTCGATACCGTAATGATCGTAGAAACGATTATCTTCAGTGGCCAGGAATGCATTCAGCATAGGCTGAGGTACTTCGCTGATTTTTACGGGAATTCGCCGTTTTTCACCAAACTGGTTGATAAGTTTTCCATCTCGGGTAAATACTTGCATTGGAGTCTGCAATTTTACGTCCTTTAGCACCGCCACACTGGGGATGTCAGATCTGACGTAAAGGTACAGCCCAGCTAGTACGATGCAGCCCAAGAGGACACATATGCAAAGGATTTGTAAAAATTTTTTGAATATTTTCACGGATATTTCCCTGTTTGGACTCCCAATTGAGCGAAGAGATTGGTAGTATATCTTGATTGAATAGTGAATAAAATTTTTTCATCGATAATTTATAAGTCTATTATAATTATAAAAAAAGGTTTCACGTTGCTCTTATGTTAAATCGACTTCTTAAAAAGTCTGTGCCTGCTATGGTCGGTATAGATATTGGCTCGCACTCTGTAAAAGCGGTGTTATTAACACAGCATGAGCAGGGTTATCGCCTTGATGCTGTTGCTATAGAGCCCATGCCTAAAGGGGCTATGGCCGAGCGTAACATTCAAGACATTGAGGCGATTGGACGAGTTATTGCAAAACTTAGACGGCGCATTCCAAAGTCTGTTAGCCATGCCATTGTTGCAGTTTCCGGTCAAACAGTGATCACTAAGATGATCTACATGGATGTGTCTCTGAGTGACTCTGAACTAGAGTCACAAATCGAAATTGAGGCTGACAGCTTAATTCCTTATCCACTTGATGAAGTCAGTATCGACTTTGAAAAGTTAGAAATAAATGAAGCTGATCCATCCAAGGTTAATGTTTTACTCTCTGCTGCGCGCACCGAGAGTGTTGAAGCTCGTTCCGGCGCCGTTGAGGCCGGTGGCTTTGATACTAAGGTGGTTGATGTTGAAACGTACGCGTTATCACGTAGCTTGGATGTGAGCTATGCTGCACTGCCAGAAGATGCGAAAGACAAAGTTGTGGCGCTTGTGGATATCGGCGCGGTGATGACGCTAGTGAGTGTGGTGCAAAAGGGTGAAACCATCTACACCCGAGACCAAGTCTTCGGTGGCGAGCAGTACACTAACACTATTGTCTCCTACTACAATAAAAACTTTGACGAAGCTGAGCGCGCCAAGTGCACCAGCGATTTGCCGCCAAACTACACGTTTGAGGTACTTGCGCCGTTCCAGACCTCATTGCTACAGCAAGTACGTCGAGCCGTGCAAATGTTCCTTACGACCAGCGGGAAAGACCAAGTGGATTACATTGTTCTCTCTGGTGGAACGGCAATGATCGAAGGGTTAGATAGACTATTAATCGACGAGTTAGGGATCCACACTGTTGTCGTTGACCCATTTGCGAGCATGGAGATTGGTTCCAAAGTGGATCAAGAGCTAATGCAAAAGCATAAGGCACAGTTCGCTGTTGCTGCGGGTCTTGCATTGAGGAGTTTCTCAGCATGCCACATATAAATTTATTGCCCTGGCGTGAGGCCGCGCGTAAAGAAGCACAACAACGTTTTGTAACTATTTTAGTTGTCGTCTTAGTTGCCGCTTTTGCGTCAATGTTTGCTTTAAGTTCATTCTACAGCGCACTCAAAGATGGGCAGAACGTTCGTAATAACTTCCTGAGCCGGGAAATTCAGATCTTGGATAGGCGCATCGCAGAAATTCGTGAGCTAGATAAGAAAAAAGAAAGCTTGCAACAGCGCATGCGTCTAATTGAAGAGCTGCAAAGTAACCGAAACCTCGGTACCCAAATAATGGATGAAGTGGCGAAAATTGTACCTTCAGGTGTTTACTTCACAACCTTAGAGCGTCGCGGCGATGCGATTCAAGTAACGGGTAAAAGTGAGTCAAACAACCGTTTATCGACTATGATCCGTCAGGTAGAGAGTTCATACCTGCTTGAAAATGCCTCATTGCAAGGCATTGTAGCCGGTGAAGAGCAGTCACGATTACTTAGCGATTTCAATATGCAATTCAATGTGAAGTCTTTCGATGAAATTGGCGAGGCACAAGAATGAGTATAGATCTTAAATCCCTCAACGATATCGATTGGAATGAGCTGGAACTTGATAATATCGGGGATTGGCCGGTAGCCGTAAAAGCAATTGTTTGTGTGATTGCTGCAGCATTGGTGTTGTTTTTCAGCTATAAACTATTGGTTGCTGACGAGATAACTGCGTATGAGAGAGTGCAGAAAAAAGAGGCTGAGTTACGCAGCACTTATCGTACCAAGTACGCAGTGGCAAGTAGGTTAGAAATCTACAAGCAACAAATGCAGGAAATGGAAGAAAAGTTTTCGCAGTTGTTGAAGAAGCTACCAACGTCGAATGAAACTCCAGGGTTACTTGATGACCTTTCTTATGTTGGGACAACAAGTGGCCTGACCTTCGTAAAAATAGGTTGGCTTCCCGAGATTAAGAAAGAGTTCTACACCGAGCTTCCGATCAAAATCGAAGTTGAGGGTAGCTATCACGAGTTTGGCGAGTTTGTTGGCAAAGTGGCTCAACTACCTCGTATTATCAGCTTACATGACTTTGAAATTGAAGCGACGGGTGATGACCAGCTGGTATTCAGTGTGGTTGCTAAAACCTATCGCTATGAGGGGGTAGAATAATGAAAAAACTCCTCACAATTACCACCGTGGCGGTGTTATTGAGCGGTTGTTTTGATGATACAACTGAACAGCGCGAATTTATTAATCGGGTAAAAGCCAGCACTCAACCTAATGTAGAGCCTATCCCCGAAGTCGCGCAGTTTGAACACTTTGCTTATGATGCTTCGAGCTTGCGTAGCCCATTTGTGGCACCCCGCCCGGAAGTTATTCAAGATAAATTGATACAAGTGCAAAACTGTTTGCACCCCGATCCACAGCGTAAAAAGGAACCGCTGGAGCGTTATCCGTTGGATAACTTATCAATGAAGGGAACTTTAGGCTCAGGTGAGCAAACGTGGGCGTTAGTGAAAGCGTCGGATGCAACATTGCACCGTGTATCACGGGGCAACTACGTTGGCTTGTATCACGGTAAAGTGACACAAGTACGCAGTAACTATATAGAATTATTAGAGTTAATCCCTGATGGAGCAGGATGTTGGAAAGAACGCCTGACCAAGCTAGAGATGTTGGAGGCAGGCGATGATTCCAGTTCATAAAAATCAAGGTAAAAGCACAATGCAAAAACACGGATTCAATATGAATCGTATTTACTCTTTGGTACTCGCTTTTGCGACCCTATTTATGTCGAGTTTTGCGACCGCAGTGCCGCTGTTGTACGACGTTCGCTATAACCCTTTGCTGGAAGGTGAAACTGAGATCGAGTTCGTTTTTGACGAAGAGATCTACATCGAACCGCAGATTCAGGTATTCAGTGAGCCAGCGCGAATTGAACTGTTTTTTGACGAAGCCGATTATGAACAGAGCCTTGAAGAGGTCTTAATCAATAAGGCGGGTGTTGAAAAAGTCACCAGTGAGTTCGTAAACGACGGCTTTAAAGTGACGGTTTATCTTGATCACTTAAAGATTTATCAAACCCGTATCGATAAAAACCTGTTCTACTTGCACGTTTCTGACAACCCAACGCAAGATGCTGCACAAACAATTGCAGAAGAAGATGAAGGCACAAGCTACATCAACCGTATCCAAGCGTTAGATTTTCGTCGTGGCGAGAAAGGCGAAGCTCGGGTGCTGGTATTCTTGCAAGAGAATATGGCGGCTATCGACGTAAGAGAGCAAGCGGGTAAGATTGTTGTTGAATTCCATAATACGGACATTATCGATGATCTGTTGTATCAACTCGATGTTATGGACTTTGGTACTGTAGTGAGCATGATTGAAACCTTCAAAGATGGTTCCAACAGTCGTATCGTTATCGATACCACAGATGCCTTTGATTACAACTATCAGCAGCTAGACAACATCTTTACTATCACTGTTGAAAAAGATGAGTCGAAGCGTAGCTTCTTGGGTAATGGTAAGGAGTACCAAGGCCGCCCAATGTCTTTGAACTTCCAAGACATCTCAATTCGAGCAGTATTGCAAATCATCGCTGACTATAACGGCTTTAACCTCGTTGTTAGTGACTCAGTAGCAGGTAACATTACTCTTCGTTTAGATGGTGTACCTTGGGACCAAGCATTAGACATTGTGCTGCGAGTTAAAGGCTTAGATAAGCGTATGGATGGTTCCATTTTAATGGTTGCACCGACCGAAGAGCTCGCTGCGCGAGAAGCAAAAGAGCTTAAGGCCAAACAGCAAGTTGAAGACTTAGAGCCGCTTTACAGTGAGTATATTCAGCTTAATTATGCCAAGGCGCAGACCTTTGCAGACCTACTGAAAACCGATGTAAACAGCATTATTTCTCAGCGTGGTAGTGTGTCTGTTGATGAACGTACCAACACTCTGCTTATCAAAGATACGGCGAAAAGTATTGAAAACGTGCGTCGTATGATAGAAAACCTCGATGTGCCAGTTAAGCAGGTTGTGATTGAGTCGCGCATGGTCACCGTTCGTGACAATGTTCAAGAAGACTTGGGTATTCGTTGGGGTTTCAGTGACCAGCAAGACAGTGACGGTATTTCTGGTAATCTTGATGGTGCCAATGCTATTGCTAACGGTCAGCGCCCAAGTATTGGCGACCGTTTAAATGTTAACTTGCCTATCGCTAACCCTGCGGGAAGCATTGGTATGCATGTAGCGAAGTTAGCAGATGGTACCTTGATCGACCTCGAGCTTACAGCGCTAGAGCAAGAGAACAAAGGTGAAATCATTGCTAGCCCGCGAATCACAACGGCTAACCAGAAAAAGGCACGAATTGAACAAGGTACGGAAATTCCTTATGTTCAGGCCGCCTCAAGTGGTGCCACTACCGTAACCTTCAAAAAAGCGGTATTGAGCTTAGAAGTGACGCCTCATATCACCCCAGATAACAAAGTGATTCTCGATCTTGCGATTACCCAGGATACCCGAGGCGACACCGTAGACACGCCAACTGGCCCTGCGACAGCAATCGATACACAACGTATTGAGACGCAGGTGTTAGTAGAAAATGGTCAAACAGTGGTGCTTGGTGGTATTTACCAGCAGCAAATTATTAACTCTGCCAGTAAAGTACCGTTGTTGGGTGACATTCCTTACCTAGGTTACTTATTCCGCTCAACCAGCGAGCGTAATGAGAAACGAGAGCTACTTATCTTTGTTACTCCGAAGATCATGGTAGAAGACTCGATTTAAGCACGAGTTAGATAGCAAAAAGCCACTTCGTTTGAAGTGGCTTTTTTGTGTGCGTTGATAACGAAAATGCGAGTTAAGTAACCCGATAATAGGCGCTCTCGTTTTTACATGTATTCGAATACCTTAACGACGCGCTCCACGCCTGAAATATTGCGAGCGATATTGACCGCTTTGTTTGCTTCCACGTCTGCTACCAGCCCCATTAAAAAGACCTCACCATTTTCCGTGACGACTTTAATATTGTTGCCACTGACATCCTCAGCTGCCAGCAACTGGGTTTTTACCTTAGATGTTAGCCAAGTATCGTGGCTTTGTGTGGTGATGCTGGTAGGGGAGCCAATACGTAATTGGTTATGAAGCTTTCGCGTGCCATCGATGCGCTCTGCTGCGCGTTGTACAGTGTTTTTATACTGCTCACTAGGCACTTGCCCTAGCAGTAATACAATACCGTTATAGCTGACGACAGACACGTTGGCGTTGGCATTTTCGCCTAACGCCTCTTTAATCGCCATGGTGGTTTTTATTTCAATATTATTGTCATCTATCTGACTGCCTATAGTGCGGCGATCGTTAGCTGCTGTGACTGCGCCAGCGGTGCCGGCCACTACGGCTGCGGCGCAGCCTTGCAAGAGCACAGTACCAACTAAAATAGCTATAAGGTTCTTATTCATTAGCTTTCTTCCTGTGGGAATAAGGTCATATCAACAAGTTCTGTCAAACAGTGTATGTTGACTAAATGAGATTCCAAAATACGGCTTGGACGCTTAGCTGGTACGCGAATCTCGACGTCACTTG
>CEVA01202229.1_pt1 | contig 93737 bp, 102 predicted proteins | sample 361521 | NCBI WGS metagenome assembly CEVA01 (sample SAMEA2622823, study PRJEB7988) | marine metagenome | isolation source: saline water (ENVO:00002010), including | reverse complement strand
TTCACTCAGTCACTTGGAATATACACATTTTTCACTATATACTTCTCGAAGGGACTTTTTTATTTTATATTAAATTTAAAAAAACAAAAAAACCTAAAACAATTCAGGCTTTTTATATTTTAATTAAACAATGATTTAAAGAAACCTTTCTTCTGTGTTTTCTTTTGATTTAAAATATATCCTTTTTCCCTTAGCTTTTGTGCTTTTGTTCTGTATTCTAATAATCCACCAACTGAATCTACGTTAAGAATTCTTTTCTTGTTATTAAAATCATTAATTTCGAAAGATAAAATATTTTTATTTTGGTTTTTAAGTTCTTTTGATATTTCATTTGGTAAATATTTCAAAACTTTTATAGATATATTTTCTTGATCAACTATACTTTCTTCATCATATTGTTTTTTATCATAGTCATATACCATTGCACTGACTTTCCAACCATTTTTTTGTGATACTCTATAATATTGTGGTGGTCTATCTGACTCAGATTTCAATGAATCTGGTCCTATCACAACACTTACTATATCACCGTCAGTTGCTTCAACATAAAAGTTATAATCATTATTCATCATAACTTTTGCTTCTTGTCTAAAACGTAAATCCAGATTCTTTTTAATACATTCAGTTGCAAAAAATTTAGCACCTTTTGTATAACGAACGTCCGTTCTCTCTTTTTCACCTTCTGAAATGGTCACTAATAAACTCTCGTCTTGATCATTAAAAATAAAGTAATACTCTTTATCGTTTTTATCTTTAATTGTTATTTTCCCAGAAATGTATGATTCGTCATTACTGCTATTTTTTAAGTCTTTATTTCTAATTCTTTCCACCTTAAAAGAATCATGAACAAAATAGAAACCCATTTTATCTGCGTAGTTAGTAAGTACTTTATTAAAATCTTTGTCATCATCCATTACAGTGCTCTCTCATTAATTCACTTTACTTCATTATATCACAAATTTTAATAAAATATAAATCATAATAACATTTTTATCAAAAAAAAATATTACAAATATTCTTTCTTTGAATTATTATAAAAATACTAAAATATTTATTATTTTGTCTTATTTTGTTTTTTTAAATGTTTTTCCAGTTCTTCATAACCGCCTATATATTTTCCTTCTAACCATATTTGAGGCAAAGTTACTGGTGTCTTTTTTCCAATGATTTTTTTTACTTGAGGAATCATTCTGTGCAAAGACGCACTATCTTTTATTACATTTTTATATGTATAATCAATTCCATGACCTTTCATTAAAGCTTTTGCTTTTAAACAACAAGGACAAGTTTCTTTTCCAAAAATGACATTACCTTCAATGTTTTCATTTTTTACCGCTTCTCTTATTAAAGATTTAATTAAGATACCTCTATTTAATGCTTCTCCTTGGCTTACTACTTTACCTTCTACCATAACAATTGGTGCGTGATAACCACCTTTTAAAACTGGCTCCCACCAATGAGAAAGCCAGTCTTTTATTTCTATTTCTACGTCTAATTCTTTTAATTCATTTTCTAACACATCTTGAATAATATCTTTTGTAATTGTACATTCACCACAAGGAATTTTAACTTTAAAACCTCCCCATTCTCCTGCCCAACGATATAATGTTAATCTTATTTTTTTCATAAAAAATCTCCCTTTCTATTCGCATAAAAAAAGGAGACCTTTGTAATACTAAATTAATTTCAAAACATTAATGTTTTACTCTTGCTAATTCTGAATATAATTCACCATTTTCAAGATTAAGCTTTAAAATATCTTCTTCAACAGTATAAGAACCAACACTTTCTCCTTCTCTTGTCATAAACATGATATCTCCGCCATCAACAACATAAACACCCTCAGATACTTTTTTCTTTCCGTCACCAGAAGAAACATTCATTTTAAATAGAAAATCTTCTGTTATTAAAAGATTTAAATTTGTAAGACCATTAATTTCATGTTTAATTGTTGTTGAGTTCCAAGCCCCTGATAGACCCAATGGTGTTTCTTTTATAAACAACATTCCATTCATTATCATTTTATCTTGAGTCATTCGTAAATTATATTTTTGAACTTCGCCTGTCCCATTGAGTAGAGTAATCTCAGAACTATCTTTTATTGAATATATGCCTTTCTCGTTAATCATTAATTGCCCAGTGTTATAAACAACTATTTGATAAGTATAATCAGAATTAAAATTCATAACAACTGACATTTTTGTTGGTAAACCAGAAGCTTCTGATACAGCATTCCATTTACCTATCATAAAGGGATAATCAAATTGCGTTAAATCTTTATTGTCTTTTTCTATTTGTCCAGTCTCAGCAAATGAAAATGCCGAAACAAAGGTAATAATAATTATTAGTGCTTTAATTATAGTGTTTTTCATAATTTCACCTATTACTTGGATTGTGAGAAGTATAATATCATTTATTGCATAAAACTACAAGGGTTCTTTTTGCTTTTTTTACAACTTATTAACTTGTTTTAATTTTGTTTTTTTGATATAATCTATTTTTTTAAATAGTATTGTTTATACAAAGTAGGAACGAAAAATGAATATAATAATTTCAGAAGAATTACATAATAAATTACAAAAACATGTTGTATCGACAATCGAGTTTGGTTCTGCATTAAAAGGCGAAAAGAGAAAAGATTCCGATTTTGATTTGTTACATATTGTTGAATCTGCCGACTGGTGGACATCTTCTGTCGTTGCCAATCAACATTTATTACAATATAAAACAGAGAACGAAGACCATATTTATTGTAATGCACACACTTTTGTTAAAAGTTTATTAGACGGTGATACAACTATCTTTGTTGAAATGCACAAATATGGTGGATTAAAAAATACTTGTTTAGAGTTTTTAGAAAAATATGATTTTACATATTATAGAACATTGAGAGCTTATTTAGGTATTTCTCGACGAGACATTAAAGACGTTCGTTCTTTATGGAAAAATAAAGATACTTTGATTCGTAAGATTAATAAAAAATTAAAATTTGCAGAACAAGGTATTATGTTTGTTATGGATTACTTAGAGAAAAATAAAGACAACATTAATGAATATAATGAATTCATTTCTAAGTTTAATGATATCTATAATATCGAAGACTTTAAAAAAGGTGAAAAATATGTTTCTGTTTCCGTTGATTCTGAGTTTAAAGAAGTTGACATTATTACGAAACGTTTTAATGAATGGTTAGATTATATTCGAAATAATTTAAACAAATTCATTGAAGCAGGTTATTTAAAGAAAACTTTTGAAAAAGAAGAGTTCTTGATTTTAATCCATGACTTAAATAAAAATATTAAAGTCAAAAGCACAATGAATGAATGTGAAAATGAAGTTATGACTTATTTTTACAATAGCTATATTGGAGAAGTCTAAAGTTGAATAAAAAAGATATAAATGAAGAGTCTAAAAGTTCCAGTATTTTCTATATTGTGAACACACTTATTGATATTGATTTTCAATTAAGGAAAATAGATCTAAAATACAATATTGAAAAAGAAGTAAGGTATTTACTGTCAGAAACTTTTATTGCTTGGGATTTTAAAGACAATAATATCGTTGATAAAGTTTATAAGATCAAAGAACAAAGGTTTATTGAGGATAAAAACTTAGAAGAACTTTTTGATTATAGTAAAGAACATAGTTATTCAGATGAAAATGAACTATATTCTTTGTTTCAAGCTTTAAGTAGCTTTTATATTTTATGTGAAAAAGTTATTTATAATGCTTCCTATTTTAGATCTATAAATTCAAAAGATATGCACGACGATTACCATTCTATATTAGAATATATCGTTGAAAAATTTGATTTGCCGAACAATTACTTTTATAAATTAGCCGCAAGAAAATCAAAAGAATTAGAAAAAGAAAGCAAAGCTGTTCAAGATATTTCTGATTTTCCACATTATCCTTGGTTAAACAATAAAATTAAAGATTATATTGAAAAAAATAATGATTGGAGTCCTTTGGTTGTAAAAGAAAATATTAAAAATATTGCAAAACCAATAGTGACAATGCTCGATGAATTCGGATACTATACTTCAAAAAAATTTACTGGAAAAGAACTAGAAATTTCTGAAATAAGAAAAGAAAATAGAGTTTTGAAAAAAATTATTGGAGAGTATGCAACTCTTAAAAGCAAGAACGGACCCGTCTCTAATTTTAATCTTATTACCCTAAGAGAGCTAGTAAGAAAAGAAAATGCAAAAAAAATGTATGACTTTGAGATTTCTGAGTTAATCGAAAAAGATCAGTTAAAGCGTTTTTTAAGGATATTCCCCGAATTTGTTTTAGATTTTGATTTAATTCCTAGTGGTAAAATAATAATAGAAGAACCTGGTGAGTTCGGAATATTTATTAAATCAGCAAGCCCTTTAATGTCTATTGATAAACAAAAAATATATAGATTTAAAGCAGATAATACAATTTTAAGAATTGGTCATGAAATTACTTCTTTTCCACAAGAACATATTGATAAACTTTTAATTGTTTTAAAAGACCTTTCTATACCCGAAGAAAACATCAGTTATGATGATCGTGGCTTTCCAGTCGTCAAAATATAAAAAAAGCTCCTTGAAGGAGCTTTTTATTTATTCTTTATGTTTAATCTTCTTCATCAACTATTGAAAACAAACCATTTGAATCACTGTTTTTACCATTCTTCAATATATCTTCAATTAAATCAGATTCTTCCTCTATAAACTCTAATGCGTCCAATTCTTCATTTGTTACTTGGATTTGAACACTTAAAGCAGCGTCCATAACTTTTATTGAGGGATCGAAATCTTCTAATAAACAATCATATTCTTTAACTACTTCAGCTTCAAATTCATCCAGTGTTGTTTCGAACAACTCTTTAAATTCAAGCATATTATCTATTTTATAAGGAGATAATGTTTCTTCAAAATTTTGAAATTTAACTTTTTCTGCAACTTTTGAACTCGTGAAATAACAAAAATATTCGTTTCCCTCTTCTATTTCCAGTTCTTTAACAATGACTTTGTTAATATCATTGTCTTCAAGATAAGCACTTACTTTATTTGTATATTTTTGAATAAGGTTTGTTGCAAACTCTCTGAGTTTAACAACTAACATTTCTTTACCTTTTTCTTCTGCGACGACTTTATAAGAAAGAATATTTGTTGCACTTGGAGAATCACTGTCCGATAGTTTTTCACCTATTTTGTTTCTTTCAAATCCATGTGGTAGCAATTCTGTTATTTTATCAAGACCTGTTTTTTCAAGTTCTACTGAAATTACTTCAGAAAATGGCTTTAGAAAAACATATTTAAACTCTTTTATTCCGTTTTCACCTGTTACATGAGCACGAGCATAAACGTCAGTTAACTGCAAATAGTATGGGTGTGCTGGTGGTGCATCAGTTCCTAGTATTTTTTGAGTATAAGCGACTCTTTCATCATAATTTTCCTTATCGAAAGACAACACGCTGTCATAATCTAATGTCGTTTTCCCTTCGTCAAAAGGAACAATTAATTGAAAATTATCTTTACCTATACCATAATATTTTAGTCTTGCTTTATTAAATTCTAATTCTACAAATGGATCAAGCTCTAATTCTTCTAACTCTTCCAATCGTCCTTTCAGTTTACATATTGAAGAATAAAGCAACAATTCATACTCTTCACCCCATTCAGGATGAGCTTTTTTTAATTTATCTTGTTCGATAAGTGGAAGGTCAAAAAAACCAGAGTGCTTTTGTTCCATAAATAATCTGTAATGATCCATTCATATCCCCTTTTTTTAGAATTGATAATTGATTGTAACTTTTCTTTCTTTAAAAATCAAATAAAAAAAACACAAGGTTTATTTTTAATAATATTTAATTTTATACTTAATAATCATTTTGTTTTTTATTTTTTTTTGTTATAATAATGTATCATTAACAAAGGTTGAAAAACTATGACATTGGAAGAAAAACTAATTAATTTTAAACAATATACGATTGATGCATTTCCTGTTATTAATGGAAATTTAATACCAGAATTTAAAAAAATACAAAAACTAAGTGATTTAATGATTGATTACATATCAAAAAATGAAAAAAAAGAAATTTATTCATTGACTGATATTTGTAATATCTGCAATCTTTCTTCAAAAGAAGGAATGGAATTTGCTTATTTTCTATGCAACAGTGTGACAAATCTCTTTAAACCAGTATATTATTTTGAAAGCAAATTGACTGATAAGAAAACTTTTATCAATGCCCTAAAAAATAACAAAGATAAAGTTTCTTTTGCTTTTAAAATTCAAAAATAAAGAAGAAACGTTCGTTTCTTCTTTTTCTATATTAAGCGATTGCAAATCTTTTTTCATGCATTTGCACTACATAATCTGAAATGCTTAAACACTTATTTAATTCTTCTATGTCAAACGCACCAGAAACAAAATAAGACTCTTGAAGCATTTTCAGAGCTGTTTCTCCAATTGTTTCGTCTTCTGAAACTTTTTTATATTGCTCTATTGTTATATTGTGTACTGTTAATGTATCTTCTCGGTTTCCATGCTTATAAAGAAAGCCTCTTGCTTTTCCGTTTTCATCTCTCCAATATGTATAACTTAAACCTACTTCTTTACCTACATTTATTTCTTTATTGTGACCACAAAGAAAATAATCTTCGCCTCTTTTTTCGTAATTATACATTTTTTCCTCCAATGTTTTTCTAACATTAAAACAATTTGAATTTAAAATCAACAAAAAAGAGAGTAAAATCTTTTTTTTATCTATATTTTGGCTTCTTTTTTTTCTTTTGTTGATCTGTTTTCAACAAAAAAGGATTTCCTTCTTGGTCTTGACTATAATCGAAATCTTCTTCTAATAAAGGGTTTTCAATATTGTACCCTTTCTTAAATTCTTGTATTCTTTCATTTTTGATAGAAATAGCATTCTCTAATATATTAATAAAATCTTTTTCTTCTATATCTTCATAATATTCTTCTGCTATTTTAAGATTATTAAGCTCTAAATAATTTCTTGTTTCAAGCAATATATCTTTTTCAAAATCATTTAATTCTTGATTTCTTCTTACTTTTTTTGTGAAGTCGTTCCATGTTTTTTCATTTTTATAAGCTATGTTTTCTTGTGTTGTCATTATATCTTCTATAAATTTGTTGGAAAAACAACTTGGTTTTGTTATTTTTATCATTTCTCCTATTTTTTTAGAAAATGATATTTTATTTACATTAATTTCTTCTAAATATTTTTCATTTTTTAATGTTGAAGATATTATCTTTGATAAAACGTCTTTTGTTGATTGATTTAAATTACGTGAATTTTCTTCTGCATGTTCTGAAAAAACAAATGTATTTAATATATTTTCATCAATTTCTTCTATTGTTAAACTTGAAATAAAATCGTTGTTATATTTTTCTGACGGTGAGGACGCTTTTAATCTTATATGACCTTTTGTGAATTTATTAAGAGCAGATAAATCTATCATTTCAATATCTCTAGTCACTTTCATTTTAAGTAAAGCAGAATATTGAATCAACATTGCTTGCTCAGAAGCGGTTAAGTCTTTTTCTTCAAACATAGCGTCTTTTATATCAGAAGTCACTCTGTTATTGTAAAATAAAGATACATTGCTTAATGGCTCAAAAACCCAATTGCCATTATCCTCACCATTCATTGAGTTTAAATTTTTTAGATTTAAAAAGGAATCCATTTCTTCTTCTGATAGTGTCGTTGATAATTCTTCTTTTTTTAATAATTCTTCAACATGTTCTGGTAACAAATCTTTTTTTCTTTTTAAAAGTTTTTTAATATAATAAACAGGGTGTTTTGTTGTTTTTTTTTGAATCATTTCAATTGCTTTTTTTGAACCAACACCATTATTATCTTCTAAGTCTAAACCTTCAAAAAAGTCATTTCCTAAAACGGATTTAAATGAAGCTATTATAGCACCTCTCATTGTTGAGTTTCCTTCAAATCCTAAAACTTGTTTTGAAAATGAATCAATAAAAGAAGAATCATTTTGTATTTCTAAATATTCATTTAAAACCGTTGATATAACCGCATTAGCTAATGAATGTCGCACAATTGAATCACCTTCTATTGCTAAACCTCGATCTGTTGTTGTACTTATTTGCAATTGTTTTTTTATTGAACGAGAATCTTCCAGATCATTTAATTCTGCCTCTGTTTTTGCATTATCAAATTTTTTCTTTTCCTCTAATGATAATTCCGCATATTTTGTTTGATTTATTATATACCAACCATCAAAAAGCCCACCTGTTTCTGTGCTTGCTTTTAAATCATTTGTTTCTTTGTCATAAACTAGGTTTATATTTTTAGGTGTGTTGCTGTTTACTACATCTATTAAATCTTGGAACCAGTCTTTACAGATTTCTTTTGAATCTTTACCACTATTTATCGCTTCTTTATATTTTTTATTAATAATCTCTATTTTTTTACTTCCAAAGTCTGTTTCCATGTAATTTTCTAAAAAAATATTAATATTAGATACAAACTCTGCTTTATCTTTTACTTTTAAATTTTTAAATATAGAATTTAGTGTCGTTTTAAAATCATTTGTTATTTCATTTTCGGTAATGTTTTCTTTTTCAATAAATGCTAATTGATAAATGTGAGAGACATCTTTTGTTAGTTCAAAATTTTCTATTGTTTTTTGGTAAGATATTAATTCTTTATTTGTTAAGGTTGATTCTGAGTAAAACATTGTGCTTACAAAAGACCCCAGATCTTTTGGTAATATTTTATTAATTTTATCCTTTTTTAAAATGTTTATAATTTTATCTTGTTCTATTTCATGTATTTTTTTATCAATACCATTTTCAAACAACAATTCATTTATTCTTTTTCTTTCTTTTTCGACTGCTATTAAAATGTCTTCAAATACTTCCGATTTTGAAAAAACGACAATATCTTCAATTTTTTCAATATAATCAAACACAAATCTTTCTAAATTTTTACTCACGATACTTTAATCTCCATTTATATTCTTTATTATATCATTTTTTATCGTTTTCTCAAACAAAAAAATACCGCCTAAATCGATTAGACGGTTTGTTTTATATTTATTAATTTTAAAAATAATCCTCAATTTTTAATATCGTTTCTATAATGATTTTTTCATTTTTAAAACCTGTTTTTTCATGTTCAAACAACCAATGAGAATGTATTTTAACTGGAATTTTATTCTCTATTCTTTTTCCAAATTCTATTTTTGTTATATCAATTGGGTTATAAACATTTCCTATGTATATTGAACATTCTACATATCCATAGTCAGGATTAACAGGAAATTCCATTACTTTGTTTTCAAAATCATTTATCGTTTCATTTTCTTCAATATCAAAATCTATTTCCAAAACCTGATCTATTTCTTCTACTTCATAACCTAAGTTTAATTGAAAAGGCTCCAGTTTAATTAAGATTTCAATCTTCTTAAAGATATCATTATTACAAAAATAGATCTCAGAGTCACTGAAATCTAATTTTTGTATCGGAAATTGTTTTAAGGACATTTTTATAAATTCTTTAATCCTTTTACACTTCTTCTCGTTTTAGAAGTATTTTTATTTTCAGTCATATTTTTTCTTGTTAAAAATGATTCATATTTTTCTAATAAATCCATGTTATCTTCTGAATCTATTTCTATTTTTTCTGCCTTAACTCTTTGGTGATATATTTTCATATCTGGTAATTCGTCTACACAATCTTTATAATTAAGACCTATTTTTCCCATTTTTTCTTCACCCATTACATAAATAGAAATATCGTCACCTTTACCTGATAAAGCAACTAATCTATCTTCTGGGCAAGATTTTAGTTGAAAATCATTTAATTCCATTTTCATGAACCCCATTTCTGAAAGTTCCAATTCTAAAACAACTTTATCTTTATCCATTATAATACTCCTTGTTATAAACTCATTATATCATAATTTTATTTTTATCAAAACTTGATTAAACAAACAAGTCTTCGTATAATAAAACAAAAATAAGTGAATATAAAATGATAACAAAAGAAGAAATATATAAAGTTATACCAAAAAAAATATTAATTGAAGTTATAGAATCCTTCTATCTTCAATTATTTAATGGTGTGCATGGCATTGACCATTGGACTCGTGTACTACAAAATGGAATCATTCTTTGCGACAAAAATCCTAACTTAAACAAAAATATCATTATCGCATTTTCATTTTTTCATGATGTCGGAAGAACAAGAGAAGACGATGAACCTATTCATGGCTACAATGGTGGAAGAATGCTTTTAAAATACAAATATAAAATAAATTTAACAAAAGAAGAAATTGATAAATGTTATGAAGCTTGTGTTGATCATACACATACAAGACATCATAAAGACCCACAAATTGCTGCTTGTTGGGATTCAGATCGATTAGATTTATACCGAGTTGGTGTTATGCCTGATGTTGATTATCTTAATTTGGAAGAATCCAAAGAAGACGATATAATAAAAGAAGCAGCAACAAGATCTTGGGATAAAAGACCAGATTGGGTTATAGACTTAATTCAAGATCTGGAACTTGGATATGATTAAAATGGAATGTTTAAAAAAATTAAGTCTGAAAAAGGCTAACTTAACGCCATTATCACAATTGAATATTATGACATAGACAAAATTTCTTATATTTTCACTATAAATTGATTAATTATATTAATTCATGATTTAAATATTTTTTATTCACAGATACATTTTCTTCTTTATTAATCGGAAAAACTTCATTTAGATGATCAACAAATCTACTTCTATCATTTTTTATTTTTTTTGATTTAAGTGAATTAAGTGATACAAATGTTTTTATTTTTTTCATTTTTAAACCATTAAAATTAAAATGCACATTTGAAATGATATTATCAATCATTTTTTCAATTAGATAATTCTTTTTCTTGTTTCCAAAAGCTTCACTTTGTGAAGTAAATGACAATGAAAGCATATAATTTATTTCTTTTTGTCTATTATGAGTTTTTAATTCTCTTTTTGCTCCTGTATTTAATGTTATTCCTAAGAACTTTTTAAATTTTTCGGGAACACTCATCCAGTTTACTGGTAATTGAAACATTACTGTATCTGCCCAATTAAAAAGACTTACTTGATTTTCTAAGGTTAAATCATCTTCCATATTTAGAACAATAACATTTGTATTTATTTTCATAAAATGATTAATACTTGTCTTTATAAATGTATTTTTTATAGATTCTTGTAATTCTTGATTTGTTTCATAGGCGTTTATTATTAATATGTTTTTCATAATAATCTCCAAATATATAATTTGATACTATATATATAGTTCATATATATGAAGAAAATCTTTCAAAAATAAAAAACCTTCTGAAAGGTTTTTGTTTTATTGTTATTTTTTTGAGTTACAATGCTTGCAAGTCCCTCTCATACACGCTGAGTCATAGTGATCATCCATTATATGTTCGTAATCTGGACAAGTTTCTTTATGTTTTTGCAAAAAATGATTTGTTCCGCCACACTTTTGACATTTCTCTTTTTCTCTTTTTTCCTGTATCGCTTTAAATTCAGGGCTGTTCATGTAATTTTCATAATCCATATTTTACTCCTTAAATATTAATAATTCTATATTAACACAATAGCAAGAAATCTTCAATTTATTTCAAATAACAAAAAACCGCCAATCAGGGCGGTTTCTTTAAATAGGATGATAATACACGAGTTTCATTTGTCATAATTACCCACCTTTTTTTTAAAAATATGGTCGAAGGAAATGGATTTGAACCATTGATCTCTCTATCCCATCGAGGAATAAAGCACTCTACCCGACTGAGCTATTCTTCGTTTTTATTTTGGCAGGTCTGTCAAGACTCGAACTTGAACTGTAGGAATCAAAATCCTAAGTGCTACCAATTACACCACAGACCTATTATATATGGCAAAGGCGGCAGGACTCGAACCCGCACCAATGGATTTGGAATCCATCGTTCTACCAATTAAACTACGCCCCTAAAATTTTGGTCGGTGTACTTGGATTCGAACCAAGGCTCTCTCGTTCCCAAAACGAGTGCGCTAACCAAACTGCGCTACACACCGATAATATGGCAGGTCTACCAAGACTTGAACTTGAACTGTGGGAGTCAAAATCCCAAGTGCTACCAATTACACCATAGACCTATTATATATGGCAGAGGCGACAGGACTCGAACCCGTAACCAATGGATTTGGAATCCACCGTTCTACCAATTGAACTACGCCTCTACTTTTTTGGTCGGTGAGGCGGGATTTGAACCCACAACCTTCTGTTTCCAAAACAGACACGCTAACCAGATTGCGCCACACACCGATATATATTTTGGCAGGTCTGCCAAGACTCGAACTTGAACTTCAGGAATCAAAATCCCACGTGCTGCCAATTACACCACAGACCTATCTTTGGTCGGTAAGGAGAGATTTGAACTCTCGACCCCTCATTCCCAAAACGAGTGCGCTAACCAAACTGCGCTACTTACCGATATATTTGGAAGGTGTGGAAGGATTCGAACCTTCGAATGTTGAGATCAAAGCTCAATGTCTTAACCACTTGACTACACACCTATTTTTTGGTCGGTGAGGCGGGATTTGAACCCACAACCTTCTGTTTCCAAAACAGACACGCTAACCAGATTGCGCTACACACCGATATATTTTTTGGCAGGTCTGCCAAGACTCGAACTTGAACTGTAGGAATCAAAATCCCAAGTGCTACCAATTACACCACAGACCTATTATTTTTTTACACAACAAAAAACCCCTTGAGACAGTTCCCAAGGGGTTAATACGTTTTTATACAATCTTATAACTACAACGTTTAGATTTGTAAAACATATTCCTTGGGTAGCATGTTAGACTACCCAAAGATAAATCTTACATACTATTTAAATTGTCGGTTGTTGGGGCTGTTGCCACGGTTGTTGTGATTGCATAAACATAATTTGTTTTCCTCTATATATATTAAATTTGTTTGTTTGGTAGAATGTAGACTTTTTATTTCTTGTCTCTCACTCTATGTTTATAAGTATAGAACATTAATTTTATCTTGTCAACACTTTTTTTAAACTTTTTTTAATCTTTTTTCTTTTATTTCAATAACTTATCTTTATTTAATACACTACCCTAACTCGTTTGTTAGAGTCATAAAAATGCATAAAAAAATCCCTTGATTGCATAAGCCTTCAAGGGATGTCAATTTAATATAAAATTGTTTAGATCCAAAAAAGGCTAAGATTGTGAATCCTAGCCTTTAAAAAATCTTTATTTAACTAGAATTCAGACAATAGGTTGCCACCACTGTTGCTGGACAGTGGGTTGTTGGATCTGTTGTTGAATCATAGTTTTAACTTTCATTTTTATTAATCTCTTTTTTTAATTTATTCATTTAACTTAATCAGTATAGCAATTTTTATGTTTATTTGCAAGCTTTTTTTTATTTACTTTAAAATAAACATCTTTAAATTGGATAGAAGAATGTTCGGAACAAGGGCTAAATCTCTTTACTTTACTTTTATCAAAACAGATGGAATTTCTTAATGTTTCATAATTTAATTTAATTCTATCCATTATTGGATCATGTAACTCTTCATAGTAACAATTTCTATATAATGTTTTTACTGCGTCTACTATTGCATCTTCTTCTATGAGGTAAACATTTTTTAATGTTTTAAAGTTTTTTACCACATAATAGATCGCTGATTCTTTCCAATTAGCGCCCAGTTTATTATGAAGGCTTGATTTTGGAAACCCTTGTATTTGTCTAATATATAGATTTTTATCATTATCAAACAAGAAAGAAACATATAATGCAGGTTTGTTTTTATATTTGAATATAAAAGAGAAAGAGGCATCTACATATATGTAATTTGTTTCTTTTAAATTGTACTCTTCACCATTAAATACATTTATCCAGAATCTATCATTATGATTTTCTTCATTCAATGACCAACAACGACCAAATCTACCTTCTGTACAGTAAGGGGTTATTGTCCAATCTTTTTTTATTTTTTTAGTTTGAGAAAAAGCTTCAACAATCTCTTTTACCAGAGAATCATTTATCTTTTCATATCTCCACCAATTTTCAGGAGAATTTTTAACAAAAGTAGTGATATTTTTTTCTATTTCCATTTTCTTCCCAACTCTCAAATTGCGTCATATATCATGTACTAAGCCATTTAATGCGTTATACATAACGCAATATCGAAACTTCATTTAATATTATTTATACACTTTATTATATCAAAAATCAAGGCTGTTTCTTTTTTTATTTGAAAGATTTGAAAGTCTTGTTTAGTTTTCATTCTCTTATTATTGTTAATTAATGAACATCAAAAAAATAGAAGAGGTTTTTTATGGATAAAGAAATTAATGTTAAAGATTTTTTATCTGTTTTTGAGGCAATTAGAAGTCAAGGTAAAAAAGAAAACAATGAGTACAGAGTTGGAGAACTGGTTGCTTCTCATGATTATGACGGCTACACTTGTTGGTTAAACTATCGAGATGTCAGTGTTACGTTAATGTTCCATAGTGGATTGAAAATCAAAAAAGATAGTGAAAAAAATTATTCCAACTTTTTAAAAGAATGTTTTTCATTACTTAATTCTTACAATAAGTAGTTTATATCTAACCCAAATAACAAATTACACTATGTTATTAAAGGCAAAAAGCATATCTTTTTATTGAAAAATCTTTTCTCATTTGATAAAATAGACATAATTAATTTAAAAACATAAGGTTTTTTATGCAAAAAAATAAAACTGATTCTAATTTTAGAGTTTTGGATGAAATAGAGTCCATTCAATCACTTCATCGTCTTTTTTTTGAAGACTTGTCGCCTAATACACTTTTATTTTTTATTTTGAATTCTTGCTTTGAATACAAAAAAGAACTAAGAAATAAAATAGAAGTTAAAATCAACAAAGACAACTCAGTTAAAATATTTATAAAATCAACGAACATTCTAGATAAAATAATTGCAGAATCAGAAAAAGAATACAATAAAATGTTCGCAGTAGATATTTCAACTTGTTTAATCGGCATAAATATTAATAAATCATATAGAAAAACATTAAACAATTTGATAGAAGATTGGTATATGGTTAATGCTTTTTCTAAATCTTTTAACTTAGAGTATCGTTCTGATAATTATCAAAAATCTATTTCCTTCAAAGACCAAGAATTAATAGAGCATAAAGGTAAGTCAAAATTAATAAAAAACGGTGTTTGTCTTACTTTTGACCTTGATTTTGAAATGATGAAGGAGAAAACTTCAAAGGAACAAAATTTTTCGTTTAATGAAATAAAAGACAAAATATCAGAGTTAAATCAAAATAATGATTTATTGTTTATTTTAAAAAATTAAAAAAGAAGCTTTCTGGCTTCTTTTTATTTTTCATACTTTTCTGGTTCTGGGTTATCTATTAACCACTGTGCTTTTTCTTCGTCTGTTTTTTTTGCCGAAGCTGCAACAAAGACTTTCCACATTTTCCACTTACGATATTCTTTTGTAAATCTTCCATTTTCATCGCCTATTGTAAAACAAACAGCACATTCCTTATCACTTGTTTTAGCTCTATCCAGCAATACTTTTTTCACTTCTTCATTTTCAAAAAAAGAACTCATTTATTTTCTCCTTTTATTAGTCTTTCTATTATATCAAAAACAATCTTTATAATCAATTTTTTTATTCTTTTTTTTTATGTTATAATTAATTGTAAAGAAAAAGGATTTTTATGACTAATAAAATTAAAAAAGAAAATGGAGAGTCTTTGCGATTTTTCCACGGAACCAATAGAAACTTTACCGTTTTTGATAAAAATAAATCTAGAACAGCATTAAATGAAAAATATCAAGGTGACTGGTTATGTTTCTCACCAGAAGAAGAGGTTGCTTGGAAATATGCTGACGCTGCAAGAAATCAGAACATTGATAAAGAAGCTTTCTTGATTGAAAGTGAAAAATTATTCAATGATTTATTACGTGAAGACCATAAAGATTTAATGATGATGTTTATTAATTCATATTTAGATAAAGGATCTGAAAAATGTTATGAAGACGCTGACCAGTTTTATGCTAAAAGAACAGGTAAAACAGGTGATATTGAATTTCATGCATTTCAAGAGTTTAACAAAATAGAAAAACTACTTGGCATTGATATGAATGACCTTGGACGTATACTTGAATCCGTTGAAGGCTGTAAGCTTGACGACGATAAACCTGACGGTATACAAGATGTTATGAACTTTTTTAATTCACAAGTTCAAGAGTTATCAGAGAGTGTCATTAAGTATATGAAAACTATGGGATACAAAGACAGTATTCCTGTTGCTAAGGTTTTTGAAGTCGAAATTACTGCCAATAATGTTTTAAAAACTAAAAACAAAGATAAAGCAAAAGCTGCAATTGAAGGTGATTATGATCTTGTTATTTATAGTGGAACTGATCTTGTTGATGGTGTTGAAGAATATCTTGTTAAAAATCCAGAACAAATTGAAGTTAAAACAATAACACGTAGACAAGAGGTAACAGAAGAATTAGGTGTCGGTGAATACAGAACACATTATGATTTTAAAAAAGAAATAATTAACAATTCACCAAAAAATAAAAAAAGAATTAGACCATAACAATTTGATTGATTTTTTTATTAAAGTTATATATAATTAATCCTTTATTTATGAAGGATTTTTTATGTCTAAAATTAAAAAGAATACCCTATTTATGTATTTGCCTGACACAGAAAGTTGTTGGGGAAACTATGAAGAAGAAGGTTGTTGGTTTACTCTACGAGGAACACATGACATTCAAGAAATTGACGGGAAATTTTACAATCATTATGGTGAAACACCAAAATTAGTTTCCAATGGCGAGAATCGTTTCATCTTAACTTTTGAAGAAGTTTTAAAGTTTGGTGAAAATATTGAAATTAATGATTTCGCATTAAAAGATATGGTTTCAACCAGTGATCGATACCGATACTCAAAAGAAGACATTCAAAAAATTGCAAAAAGAACGTCAAGTGGTATCGCCTATGTTATTGCTCAATTAATTGAAGAAGGATTTTTTTCTCGAAAAATATTATTACAACATAATTACGATCCTTCTTTTTTTGTCAAAGCATAAATTAATTTCAAGGATTTTAAAATGTATTATTATAATTCAATTACAAAAAAATATCATATCTCAATGAGAAAAGCAGAAGACGCAGCAGATTCTTTTTCTTATAATATTGAAGAGATTAGGAAGTCCCTTGATTCAATTGGGTTAAACGAATTAAACAATTCTTTAAATATAAATATTTTTGACCAATGGGTTGAGATTTGTTCTCAAAACTCTAATCGAATTGAAGGTGTTTATATCACATTTGAAGAAGATTTACTTAACAAAACAAAAGAAACTCTTGATAAACTAGTTGAGTTTTATATTGCTTCTTATTTTAAAAAAGATCTTAGCTTATTCAATATCACATTAACAAATGATTATTATGATCAAAATACTGAAAATGGGAGAAAACTAAATAAGGTCAATTACTGTCTACATTCTTTATTGTCAGATCTTAATACTTATCTTTATTTAGGTGTTTATCCAAGCTATTTAAAAAACTTCTTAGATGAAAACTACAACCCAATTAAGTTGTAAACCAAAAGCCACTTACCAAAGTGGCTTTTCTTGCCAAATATTATATAGGTGATAATTTTATTAATATAGATTAAAAGGAATTGAAAATGAAATTTAAAAAAAGGATTTTAGCATCTGCAATTGCTCTTGTAAGCATAAGTAGTGCTAGTCAATTTAAAATAATTATCGACGGTAAAGACTTTTCGTATATTGCTGACAAACCTGTTTCAAGTGACACTACTTATAGTGAATGGACAAGAACAAGTGAAACAAACTGCAGTTTTTCTCCATTAGACTCTAATGTTTATTCAGGAGAATCATTTAACCAAGATAAAACTTGTGATATTTTGGAAAGTCGAATTGCCACGACAACTGTAACTTACAAAAGTGGTAAAACAGTTACAGAAGATAAAACTGAAAGTAGAGTCAATCCCACGCCAGAAACAACAAAGATTACTTCTATTGGTACGCACTTAGAAGCTAATTGTAAAGACATTAAAGCTTTTGACAATTCATTAATCTTTAATAAAAACTATCCCCTTGTTGGTGGTTCGACAGCATTTTGCGACATGACTACTGACGGTGGTGGCTGGACATTAGTTGATAGTGTTGTTCAACCTTCTTTTGTTGTTGTTCCAAACATTAAAACATTAAGTTCTAATGGGTTATCATACAATGACGTTTATTTTAAAGATACAGGCACTTATGTTTCTTATGCTGCACCTTACGATAATAATCTCGATTATCAAGGTTTTCAAGAATCGATAACAAGAATTAAATCAAATGGAACTTGGATTGCGTATACTTCTCTTGATTACTCTATTATAAATCAGTCAAACAGTTGTTATTATCTTAATGGAAATACAAGCTATCGTTGTGCAACAGATCTTGTCATAAAAAATATTTCCAACGTTGAGGGTTTATCAGACATCGAAACTGTATATCTCAAAGATTATACCGATAACTCCAGCAAATATAATTTTGAATTTTATGTTCGTTAAAAGTAACTATATCAAATGCTGAACAATTTTAAATAATAATTTAAGGTGGCGGTGTATCATATGTCGCAGAAAAATCAATTTCTAATGACACTACCTATACTACTTGGATTTCACAAGGTCAATTTTCATTGACTGTTTCTTATTTTGTATGTTAATATATAAGCTAACAAGTCCTGCAACTTGTCTAAAAATGCAGGTGGTGGTGAGATTCACAGGAACTCATAATTTTCCTGTTCAACTTAGGAAACTCACTTATGAAAAATTTAAATAAAGAAACAACTAAAAAAGTATGCGAGAAGAAAGCTCTTTTTGTTCGTAAAGTAACAACAATGACAGCTCCTAGAGGTACTTATACTTCTAGATTAGTTAGAAAAGCAGAAAATGGCATTCAATATACTTTTGATACTAGGAAAGGTTTTGACACTCAAAATCTAAAACCTGGTGATCATGCATTGATTGCAAAGCTTAGACAAACTCATAGAAGTCATGATTATGTTTGGGATGTTTATGAAATTGTGTTACCTTTTGAGATTCTTGAATTTAACGGAAAAAAATACAAAAGAACAAAAACAGAATTTGGTCGAAATACTTATTTAATTTTTCCAAAAAAAAGTCAGGTTTGATCCTGACTTTTTTCTTTTAAATAAAACCTTAAAATACAATCATGGTTTATTTCTATTTTTGACTCTAATTTTAGAATCTTGTATTTTTTCTTTTTTAACTATATCTGTTTTTCTAAATTTTGAACTCACTTTTTCTAATGTATTTATTAATTGAGAATCGGAACTCTTCATTTTTTCTACAAAAGCCTTATATTCTTTTTCACCCAGTTTTTGTATTTCTTTGTCTTTATTTTTTAAAAACAGTTCTTTTACTTTATTTTGATTTTCAATGTCTTTTATTTTCTTTATTTTTAAATCTGAGCCAATCATTCCTACGCCTATTGTAAATGTTCCTGCCATTCCTAAACCTATTAATCCAAGTAGTGCATTTCCAGAAAAATGACCCATTTTTTCCATTCCCAACATTGCCATTGGTGAACCGAGAGCTATAGTTGCACCTACTTTTAATGTATTTAAATATTTTTTATTAGAAGATTCTAATTTTTCTTTTTCTTTTTTTATGAAAGATGCAAACTCTTCTTTCATTTCCATTTTTTCAAATTCTTTTATTATATTTTCCATTATATTATTTCCTTTACATTCTTTGACAATCATTATAACATATTTTTATAAAAATATAATTAAATAAAAATTAATATTATTACTTAAAGGAATTAAAATTGAAATTGAAAGAAAAAATATTAGAAATAGAAAATAATTTAATAGAATTAACTTTAAAAATTGATGAGAATTTTGAGAACAAAAATTTAGACAAAGAAGATTTAAAATCTTTATTTGAATTAACTAAATCTTATTCAGAAGTTATATTTATAATCAAAGGTTCTTTTGAAAAAAACAAAATTGAAGAAACCACTTCTGATTTTATCAATGAAAAGATTACTGACGCTGAAAATTTTATTGAAGGCGCATTAAAATTTTTAAAATAAAAAAGCAAACCAACTTGGCTTGCCTTTATTTTCTTTGTTATTCACTACCACCTTTCTTTAAAGAAGAAAGGCTTTTCGTGTTTACCTTTTAATTTATGATTTTTTTGCGATTTAAATGTATTTTTTATTTCAACTTCAATCCAATCTTCATTTTTTTAAATCTCTATGTCGTTGGTAACAATAAATGTCTTTTTGTTTTCAAGACCATTTACCATTCTAAAAATATAATAATCAAAATCAATCACAATAGAATCAATTATATCACAAGCATTTTCGCATTTAAACCTCTTAATGTTTGTTGTTTCAAAAAGATTCATGTTATGTTGTTTTGTGTAAGCATTATTAATATCTGTCATATATTGAGCAATACTGTAATGACTATATTCTGCAAACCAGTCTTCCAAATCGATTTGTTTATCTACACCTAAACTATGAGCCATACTCTCTAATGTCATTTGAACATTAAATGAAATGTTAAAAATATCACCTTTTTCTTTTTCTTTTGCAATGTTGCGAACAACAAATTCTGCAAGATCTAATGGTGTTAAGTCCATTGATAAATTAACTTCTGATTTTGGAATACTTTTAATTTCTTTAATATCTTCAATCGCTTGATTTAAGAAACCTGTTCCTCGTAAATGTGGTTTTGTCACAGGTGCAGTCAACAAACCAAAACGATAAATGAAAATATTATCTGTTTTTTCTTGAATATTATTTAAATAGTATTCTGAAAGCCATTTTGTTTGAGCATAACCACTATACAAACGATGACCATCATTTTCTAATCGTTCTTCTCCAAATACACTATCCTCTAGTTTGTCGCTAGAAACATATACTGACAATGTTGAAGCATAATGGAGTGTTTTATCACGACCAGAGAAAACAAAATCGACCATATTTACAGTTGATAAAACATTAGATTCATACATTTGGTTAAATGTTTTAATGTTGTTTACTTCTGCGGCACAATGATAAACCGTATCAACTTTTTCAATTAATTCTTGATAAATATCTTCTTTAATTGATAGTTTTTCTTTTGATACGTCACCTAAAACAACTTTTACCTTAGAAAAATAAGCTTTTGGATAAACATATTCATTTCGCTCTAATGTCGCAAGAATTTTTTCCTTAGCTTGTCTTTCATCTACCCCACGAACCAAACAGTAAATTTCCTTTACTTCTTCTTTTTTCATTAAACCATTTAGTATTGCAGAACCTAACAAACCTGTTGAGCCTGTTAAAAACACAATTTCTTCTTTTTGTTTCGACGTAGATTTAATTTCAGGCATTGTTAGTTTTTCAGATTCTTTTACTAAGAATTCTGTATTAATGATAATTTCTTTATTGTCGTAATTTAAAATATCTTTGATCGAGTTGTTTTCAATCAAATAATCATATTGAATATTCATTCCCATTTGTTGTAACGCCAAATGCAACTGAACAAAATCCAATGAGTCACCCGATAAGTCTTTCATGAATGACAATTCTGGATCAATTGCAATCTCTTCTTCAATTTCCAAGATTGATTTGAAAAGGTTTGCAATTACTAGTTCTTCGTCAGAAGAACTATCTTGTTTTGACAGTAATTTTCCGTCATTTTTGCCTGTTACTGTTTTAGGAATATCCTTGTTTATGATAAAACTTGGAATCATATATACAGGGACTTTTGTTTTAAGTTCTGTTCTAATTTCAGTATCTTTTATGTCACCTTCATAATAAGCATACATTTTTTTATTCTTGAAGATAACAGTAACACTTTTCACTTCTTGAATTGAATTAATAGCACTTTCTACTTCTTCAAGGTTAATTAGTTGACCATGATATTTAATTTGACGATCTACACGACCTTTAAACTCAATTAAGCCGTCTTCGTTATAACAAACATAATCACCTGTTTTATAAGAACGCTCTTTTACGCCTTCTTTATTTTCTAATTCAACAAATGTCTTAGCATTCATTTCTGGATTATTTAAGTAACCATTTGCCAATTGACATCCTGTAATAATTAATTCACCTGTCACGCCAATCATATCTGAAGTAATTTCATTATTTTCTTCGTCTAGAACACGATAACCGACATTTTTCAAAGCGTGACCAATCAATGGCTTTGACCATGTTTCGTCACAAACGATCATACTTGTGCAAATTGTTGCTTCTGTGGGACCGTATACGTTGACCACATTTAATTCTTTTGCAAATTCCTGAACAGATTTATAATCTGCCACTTCACCACCAATAATAATTGAGTTTAGTGTTTTAAAATCACTTGGTGATAGTAATTTCAAAAAAGAAGGTGGTAAATCTGAATGAGTAATACCTACCTCATTAAAGTAATCTTTTAAACCTATTGCATTTCTACGTAAACAATCGTAAATATGAATGTGACTAGCAGAAAGCAAAGAGCAATAAATGTCAGAAAGAGAAGCGTCAAATGAAATAGCTAGATATAGATAAAACTTAGATTTATCCATTTTTGTAATTTCAATTTGTTGTTCAATCACATTTAAAAGTCCGTTGTTAGAGACTTCAACACCTTTAGGGTTTCCTGTGCTACCAGAAGTGTAAATAACATAAGCAGGTTCATCTTTTACTTCTTCAGTAGGTCGTTTCATTTCTTCATTTGTTGAACCTAAAATGTCTTCAAAGAAAATAATTTCAACTGTTTTTGGCAGTTTATTTAAATCAGAGTTTTTATATTTTTTAGAAGTTAAAATGATTTCTAATTCTGAATCAGAAATAATGTAGTTTAAACGTTCTTCTGGTGAAGATAACTCTAATGGCACAAAAGCAGTTGTAGATACAGAAACAGCAAATAATGACGCAATATATTCTTTTGATTTTTCAAAAAATAGACCAATTCTTTTCACATCATTAATTTTTGGCTCTAATGCTTTTGCAAAGCAAACAAGATCTTTATAAGTGTAAGAAACCCCATGAGAAGTAACAGCAGCTTGATCTAAATTTTGTATTGCAGTTTCAAAAAGTTTTACTTTAAAAGACATTTGATTAATTCCTTAATTTATTTTCCTATATTATAATGGTTTAATTGCTTGAAATCAAGTGTTTTTATTTAAATTTTTGCATAAGTTTTTATTGATTTTGTTTTGGTTTTTTTGTATAATTACTACATAAAATAAAACGAGGATAAAAGAATATGACTACGCAACATCATGTATTATTTAAAGACCTTCCAGAAGATATTGAATATAATTTTGAAAATGGTTTAGTTGTTGGTAAATTTGCACCTATTACTTTTGGACACATTAACCTTATTCATAAAGCGGCTACTGCTTGTCGTAAACTTACTGTTGCTATGTGTTATGACGACAAATTCCTTTCACAGCAATCTCCACGAGACCAGAAAGTCTTAACTTACAAAAACCGTATGCGTTGGTTAAAAACAGTTTTTGCTGATTTTGATCACATTAATATTGTATCTATTGATGAAACAAACATTCCTGCATACCCTAATGGTTGGGCTGGTTATGCCGAGCTTGTTCGTGGTATCTATGGTGGTAAAATCCCAGAAGGCACTGCAATTTTTTCAAGTGAAATCGCTTATGACAATGGTTACAAAACCCATTTACCAGAATTAAATCACGTTGTTGTCGATAATGACAGAACGGAAGTTCCAATTAGTGCAACTATGGTTCGTAATGACCTTTACAAATACTGGGATCTCATTCCTTCTTGTGTTCGTAAAGATTATGCATTAAAAGTTTGCGTTATCGGAACAGAAAGCTCTGGTAAAACTACTCTTGTTCGTTCTATGGCTAAATTACTAGGAACTTCTTGGGTAGAAGAATATGGTCGAGAATATTGCATGAATGTCGTTGGTGCAGACGAAAGACTACTCACTTCTTCTGATTATGAAAAAATCGCATTTACGCATAAAACAGAAGAAGAAAAAGCAATGGCAAGAGCTAACAAAGTCACTTTTATTGATTCAAATGCTTTTGTTACTGAATTTTATCACCGACTATACGAAGGTAAGCCAAACCCTGTTGTTTCAAACATCGCATTAAATGAAGAATATGATCTTATTCTTTATATGAGTGACGATACAACTTGGGTAGACGATGGTTTACGAGTTAATGGTGAAAATCGAGAAGACACCAAAAAACTTTTCAATGATATGCTGGAAGAATTCCCAAATCAAAAAGAAAAAATGGTTTTGATTTCTGGTAAAAACATTCGTGTTCGTCACCAAAAAGCGATTGAAAAAGTTAAAGCTGTCCTTCAATATCACAACGCAGGTGAACAGGTTTAAGTTACAACCAAAAAAAAGGTCTTCCAACGAAGACCTTTTTGTTTTATAATAAGTTAATCTTTTGAAAGGAAAAAACAATGAACACTATGACAATTTTTGAAAAAATGGAAGAAATATCTTCCGAATATGACCTAGTTAATTCTGAAAAATATAATTACTATGCTGAATGGTTGCAACAAGAAGCTAATCGTGCTGATTTTTTACATACACAAATACATTTCCGTTATGCGGTAGAAAATTTTGGTTCCGTTATTGCAGGTGTTTTATCTAAAATGCCAACATTAACGGAAGAACGTATGTCAATCGCTGAAAATGTCGCAGAAGAACACGGTCATAATAATTTTTCGAAAACTCATAAAAAAACATTTATCACATTTTTAGAGTCTATGAATGAGAACAATGTTTCTCTTAATTTAAACAAAAGTCTTCCTGCCATGAAATTTAATGAATCTGTTCGTAATTTTATTCTTACTCATAGTTACTATGAAGGGGCTGCTATGGTTGGTATTATTGAGCATTTATATATCAACATGAGTGCGCTTATAGCCAAAACAGTCAATCAACGTAATTGGGACGAATTTTGTCAGCAAAGTCATTATGACGTTCATGCAGAGTTAGATGCAGAACACGCTAGAGAATTATTTGAAGTTTCAGAATCTATGTGGAACACAGGAAATATAGAAATACAAAAACAAATTGTAGATGCAGCAGAACTTGGTGCTCTTTATTTTGTTAGTCTTTATAATGATATCTTAGAAGAAATTTAATACATAAGGTTTTTTTAATGAATAAATATAATACAAAAATAGCTTTTTCACAGGTAAGAGAAGATCCAGAGTTAGATCTTCTTGTTTTACGTTCAAATGAAAAAGAAAATAAAAAAGTGCTTATTATTGGTTCAGGTGGTTGTTCTGTATTAACTTTGTTATTAGACCCACAAGTTAGTGAAATTCACGTTGTTGATCCCAATATAGAACAAATAGAATTGTTGAAATTGAAAATTGCGATGCTTGAAAAATTTAAATATGCTTCTGACTATTTAGCTTTTTTTGAAAGTGAAGATGTCGATTTTATTGAAAAATCTATTTTAGAAGCAAATGCACAATCTCAATTTACAGAAAACTATTTAAAATTCCAAAAAGAGAACAACCTTTCACGTAATATAAATCAGAATGGTGTATTTGAAGAACTATTTAAAGAATTAAGGGATGAGTTCACGATAAATCCTATGGATACATTTAACAAGGAAGAATGGGAAAAAGCGTTTAAAAAGGTTTTTGATAGGAATCATTTAATTGAAGCCTTTGGTGAAGAAGCGGTTAAATATTCTATGAGCCAAGAGTTTTCAGAACACTTTAGTCGTGTTATGTATCAAGCTATTTTTAAATACAAAGGCGAAAACAATTATTTCTTAGACCAAATATTTAAAGGTAAGTATGAAAACGATATTCCTGTTTATCTATTCGACGTCAATAAAGAAATAATTTCTAAACGATTAGATAAAATACATTTTATTAACTCTTCTTTGCAAGACTACATTTCAAATACAGAAGAAAAATATGATTTTATTCATACTTCAAATATTACTGATTGGTTGCCACTTGAAAAACTAGAGGGGCTTTATTCTGATATTTACCAGATTCTTAATTCAAAAGGTAAAGTTGTTTCTCGACGACTTAATGGGGATCATTCTTTAATCGACATTGTAAGTTCTAAATTTAAAACAGGGACAAGTCTTATTAATAATAAAAACAACCCTTATTTTACAAGATTTAAATTAAATGAATACATTCACTTAAAAGAAAACGATAAATCTTTCTTTTACAATGAAGTTTTTTTTGGAGAAAAAGAATGAGCTATAAGTTAGTAAAAATGGATAAAGATAACAGAAAAGAACTTTCTGTCTTAATTAAAAGTATGGAGAAAGACATTTTTTATCCATTGGGCGAAGACTTTTTCAAAATTGATCATGGTGAAGATTATTTTGCTTTTTTTGAAAGACTTGGTGAGCTTCATTATTGGTGTGTGTTTGATAAGGATAAATTAATTGCTGTCGCTGCAGGAGTTATTCGAGATTTTGAAAATAATAAAAAATCTTGGTATCTTTGTGATTTGAAGGTCATTAAAGAATATCGTGGAAAGAGGATACCACAATTTATATTTAAAAGAGCCTTTATTTATAATCTTCTAAATCATAGAGTTTTTAGAGCCTATGCTGTATCTATGAACTCAGAAGATAAAACGTTACCTTTTCATAAAATAAAAAGAGCGACACTAAACCTTTTAAAAGTAAAAGAAACTTTAAATATTTATAATTTTAATTTTAATGATGTAGAGCTTGTAAAAACATTTGACGACTTTGTTTTAACAAACACAAAAGGCAAGAAAGAACTTATTTTAAAAAGTAACAAAGAACGAATGGATTTGTTTCATTTTACTAAAAATAAAACATTAGAAACAAAAGAAGAGCCAAGTAAGGATTCTATCATTATGCTTTCTGCTTTTAATAATGATTTTGTTGATGAAAAGCTCAAGGCTTTAAGTAGAACACCAGACTCCACTGCTACTGTTCTTACTTTTAGAATGCCATTTTTAACTTCTATCTTTACTGACGAAATATAAAAAGAACAAGCACGATGTGCTTGTTCTTTTTTAACTTAATCTCCTTCCTAACTCTCTTCTTTTTTCTTGCTCTAACCTATGAGCTTTAACATTTTTGTCTGGTGCTGGAATCATATCATACATTATAGCTCCACCTTTTGCTATTAAACCATGTTCCATTAATTTTTTTTCTTCTTCCTTTAAATAATCTTGAAGTGAAAGATCAAAACCTTCTTTTTTGTGTCTTATATGTAATAAAAGACGCTATCTTTGTTTAAAGGATCATTTGATTCCATTTCAGCAAATTCTTTTAAAAAAAAAAGACCAATATAGGTCTTTTATTTATTTTTAAGATTGAACTTTTTTAATTTTCTTATGATCCCAAGATTTTATTGTCTTTATTTTTGATAAAACATTTCCTTTTTTCGCTAATATTTCTTCAATTGCTTTTTTTCTTCATAAAAAGGATTTGTTATATTTTCTAATATTTCCATTTGATCTTTTGTTAAATTTTTTTCTTCTATATAAGATTCAATTTCTTCAATTTTTAAAAACTTTTCTTGGCTTTCATATGATTGTTTTAATTGAAAAGATTCATTTTTAAATTTATTGTATTTATCAAGCAAAAACACTTCTTGACTTCCTACATTAGATTTATCGAAATTACTTTTATGAAAAACAAAAAAATCTGAAGCTTCTTCAAGTGCTTTATTTTCTTTTGAAGCATATTCAGAATATTTAAAAACACCCAATAAAATCAACATTGCATAAACAATAGTTGCAAAAACAACACCTGCTTGAACGAAAGCGGCAATTGTCAGGGACAAACAAGCTAAAATCACAAATACAGATATTGTTTTTCCTATTTTTGTATATTTTAAAGTCTCATTTAATGTGTTTTTGATATGATTGTGCAATAAACCAGTCCTATCCCTTTCAAGGCTGGTTTTAAAATATTTTTCTTTTGTTTCTATGTATTTCTCAACTCTTGACATTACAACTCCTTAACGAAAATCTTCTTCAAATTCTTTTAAACAATTCATTTCTTCAAATAAGTTTCTTAAATATTCTTTTACTTTCCATTCTTTTACATATTCCTCTAAATTAAATTGTGTAAATGCACAAGGAATAACAATCTCTGGATTTATCAAGTAAAGATATTCTGGATTTGTTTTAACTAATTCATAATCTTCGTCTCTAACACAACTCTCAAGCCAATCAAAAACCTCTTTAAAGATAGCTAATGCAAAACCAGTATTATCCTCTTCTTCAAGAGAAACTTCACCAAAAAGAGTAAAACAATGTTGTTTAACCTCAGAATAACCTACATTAATTTTTTTAGGATCTAGACCTAACCCTTCAATTGTTTCTTTTTGTTTTATTGATTCTTCAAATTTTTCTTCTAGGTTTTTATATCCAGAAGAACTTGATTTTTGATCTTGTAGTAATTCTTTAAAATAGCCCATAGTCAATACTTTCAGAGCATCATATTCGTCTAAATATACTTTATTATCTGTTAAGTCTTCAAGTAAATCGTCAAGAGATTCAAATTCCAAGTCTTTTTCTGAATAACCTTGTTGTGCAAACAAACTCAATCTTTCTTTTTGTATTTCTCTATTAAATATATACGTTGCATGTACGCCCGTTTCTGTTTCTACAAAACCTAATAATATTTTTTTATTTCTCATTCTTTATTTTTTCCATTATCTAATAAAATTGTTTTCAAAATAGTGTAATGTTAAAATCAACATAATAATTGGATCATACTTTGCTTGCAATGCAAGATCATTTGATTTAACCAATTTTTCAATCATTTCTTTCATTTTATTATTATCAAAGAACATGTGATTTTGCATTGATTGACTATTTAAAATATCCATTAGTCTATTTATCACAGTATCTTGACCACTGTGTCCACTCCAACCTAATAATGGTGGTGCTACAAATGGATGTTTTTGTTTTTGATAAATCTTTGGTGTTATATCTTTTTTAAACGTTTCTTTCAAGATATATTTTTCAATACTGTCTTTACTCATTTTAAAATGAGTCGGCATATTTTTCGCTGCTTCGTAAACTCTTTTATCCAAGAAAGGAACTCTACCTTCAATTGTGCTTGCCATTTCCATTTTGTCGCCTAAACCAACCAAAATATAATTACCTAAACAGATTTTACTCCATAGGTAGCTTGAAGTATAAACATTATCCATTTTTGGCAGTGATAGTGGTGATAAAATATCTTTAATTGGATCATACATAGAAGATACATATTCTGAATTTAATACTTCATTTTGTAGTTTTAACCCCATTGAATATTTTGCTTCTAAGAATTTAGGAACAAAACCTAATTCTTTTTGAATAAGTGCAGTGCTTAAACTTTCTTTATCAGGAGTTTGAAGTCCAGAAAGATAAGCGTTCTTTTCAATGTTCGCAGAAGAATTATCTAAATCTAATTTGAAATGTGGATACCCAAGCAATAGTTCATCAGAACCCTCACCACTTAATGAAACTCTAATACCTGCTTTTTTCATTTCTTTAAACAATAAATATTTTGCTGATAAGTGACTGTTAATTGAAACTTCTTCACTATGGTATGTTGCATTTTCAATGCACTCTAACATATCAGCTTCTTTAACTAAAACTGGATTAAATTTACCACCATACATATCACACATTTCTTTTGCGACATCATACTCGTCATAATTACCACCATTTTCAAAACTGATTGTAAATGCCTCAAGTGGATCAGAACTTACTTGATTTGCTAGACCCCAAATAATAGAAGAGTCAATACCTCCACTTAAAGTTACAGCTTTTGGTCTATCAACGCTAATACGATCTTTAACAGCAGCAGTTAAAGACTCACGTAGGTTTTCAGAAGCTTCTTCAAACGTCATTTTTTCGTTTGGTTGATAATTCATATCCCAATATCTTGATTCTTTCATTTCCATTGTGCGCAAATCAATTTCTAACACAGAACCTGCTTGAACTTGTTTTACATTTTTTAACAAAGTTATTTTAGAACTATGGTATTGCATTGTTAATACAGAATTCAAAGCTTCTTCTGACCATTCCATTTTATTTACTGCGAGAAATGCTTTTTGTTCAGAAGCAAAATAAATATTACCTTCATTTTCATAATAATATAATGGGTTAATACCGAATCTGTCTCTAATTGCAATCACTTTATGGTTTTTCTTGTCATAAATGACACAGGCAAACTCACCATTAAGTGTTTCAAAAAACTCTTCACTTAATCCTAATTTTTCATATAAGGGAACAATTATTTCACTGTCCGTTTCTGTTCGGAATTGATAACCTTGTTGCTGCAGTTTTCCACGAATTTTTTCATAACCATAAAACTCACCATTAACAACTGCAAAAATATCTTTTTGAGGGTTAAATACTGGTTGTTGACCTTTATTACCTACAATTGAAAGTCTATTGTGAGCCATTGCTACACCGTTATCTAAAAAATAGCCTTTTTCGTCATAACCACGATGTTCTATTTTTTTCATCATTTCGATTAAAAGAGATTGAGTAAAGTTTTTTTTATTAGAAAATGCCGCTACAATTCCGCACATAAATTTGGATTCCTTAATTTCAAAATATAATCAATTATACAATTTTTCAGCTTATTTTACAACAAAATAAAAACAAAAAAACCTCTAAAAGAGGCTTTTTTTGTTTCACGTGAAACGTGATTAAGGTTTCAAAAAGATTTTGTGAGAACCAGAGTCATTATCTTTATAAGCCTTTTCCCAATCTTCTAAATCATATACTTTACCCATTAAATCTTCAAAAAGATAAGTTTTGTCTCTTGCATACTCTACTGCTTGGGAGAAAGAACCATAATAAAGACCTTCAATTAAGATTTCTTTTCTAACAATATCATAGAAGTTTGTTGGAACATGATCAGGGTTTCTACTTTTCGCAATAAAAACGCCTTTTCTCTTCAAAATACGAATCACTTCATCAAAAGCTTCTACCTGTGAAAATGTTTCTACCACATAATCATATTTATCTGATTCAATGTTTTTATCATTTTCGTCAAGCCATTCGACATTATAATCAGCATCTTTTAGGATTTTATATGTCAGTTCTCCAATTCTATTTTTTCCATAAACTGCGCCAAGTTGGGTTTTGTTAATCAACTGTGATTCTAATGGTGCAAGAGAGGCTGCGATTGGTTCTACGTAAGCACCAAATCGAAGATCTACGTCTGTTGCGTCATAAAGCTTTGTGTCATAGATTTTAATATATTCAGCAAAACAGCCGTCATAATCAACACCTAACATTTTCAAATTATCAAAAATAGGGTTACAAGCGACCATATCACCAACTTTAAATTTATCAGACATAGATTCTTCTACCACACCCATAAACTCATGACCAATTGTTAGATTATCTTTGACATTTGTAATCCAGCCTTTTGAAACATAGATATCTGTTCTACAGATACCAGCCATCAAAACTTTAACTACTACCTCGCCTTTATTATCCGCAAAAGGTTTTGGAATGTCTTTTAGTTCTACTTTTTTACCTTGTTGTTTTACCAATGCTTTCATAAACATTATCTCCAATAATTAATTTCTATGTTTTTATTATACCATACTTAATTGCAAAATCAAACTAAGTTATTTTTTCATACTTATAATTTGATTTAATAATCTTATTAACGTATGTTCCTTTTCTATCTGATTGAATCAATTCTTCATAGACTTCTCGCTCAACATCAAAATAGACATAGATTTTATGATTAAGAAGTAAATACAAGTCTTTATTGTTATATTTATAACCTTGAATCCAAGCAGAATCCGAAATTGCAATGAAATCCTTTGGCACTTCTGGAGCTGATATTAAAGCATTCTGAATTTTTAACAACACTTCATTAGGAATTGATTCGTTGTCAAAACCATAAGCTTGTTTTATTGAGTATCTATTAAATTGAACTCCATATAGCGGCTTTGATTTTTTATAAATTGAAACAATCGAACAATTTTGTCTTTTTACTTCTCTGCTGTAAAAACCATTACCAATACAAAAACTTAAATCTTCACCTAAGTCTATTAAATCATAATGTGTTCGTGGCACTCTGATAGTCATATCATTTTCTATCTCAACACCGTCTAATGCCAGAATATCTTCTCTTTGTTCTAGATCATAGTCATTACAGGATAATTTTATAGACATTCTTTCACAAATCTTATGGATTTGATTAAGATTTTTAGGTTTTTTAGGTAAAAACTCTAGGTCTTTTTTTTCTTTGATATCTTCAAGCATGTAAGTGATATCTTTAATTTGTTCATAATCAGAATGAATTAAGAGTTTAGTTAGTCTTTGGTCGTTATAGTTTTTTGACAACAATTTAATTAGCTTAGACTGCAAATCACTAGAATTTAATTTTTCTTCTTTGGTTTTTGATAATTCATTAAAAATAATATCTTGATCAATCTTGTTGCTTTTATTTAGAATTCTAACGATATGAATCCAACCAATACTTTTAGATGAATCTTTTGATAGTATTTCCATAAGCCATTTTCTTGATTTCTTAGTTGGCTTTGAAAAGACTTTTTCAGATAATGTTTTTATATTTATTCCAAAATCGTCAACACTTTTTTTAATTAAAGATAACGACTTTGAATGATGGATTTTATTTGTTAAATCATTTTCTAATTCTTTTATGTCTTTCATTTGTGTGGTCATAAAAAAATACCTTTATTTTGTGTGTAGAAGTATTATATCAAAATCGACATTAAAAGTCATCTTTAATATCCATAGTTTAATTCAAAATATTCATTTAAATCTTCTAACTCTTGATTTTTTTTATTTAAAAATGGATTTAAAAAATCAATATCCTTATTATAAATTTTATACACTTTTTCTTGCTGAAGTTTTTCTTTTCTTAATTTTTCGTCAAAACAAAGATTAACCGTATATTCTTCTATTTTATTCCCTGCTAGTTTTTTATAAATCAAATAATCCCATTTTTTTAGCGTGAATTTTTGAACATGAAAGAATGATGGAGTCTCAGGTCTTTCATAACAAGAATAAGACACAAATTTATAATCATAAAAATCAATGTTACTCACTCTTTTTTCACCAATTTTAAAATATCTAACAGAAATACATGACACCCTTACTTTTTTTGTTTTTTTATTTCTTGAATAAAAGGCTTCTTTGTTTGTTAAATTTTTTATTTTTTCTTTGATTATGCCTTTTTTTTCTATATCTTTGTTTTCAATCAATTTATCTTCTGTAACATTCAGCAAAACGTCACTCAGAAGTAAAACACCCATTTCTGTGTAAATTTTTTCTATTTTAAAGATTTTTTCCGAAAAAATACTTAATGAAAAATCTGCTATTTTTTTATTTTGCTTAGTTAATAAGCTCGTATCAGATCCTGATAATCCCAAATTAATAAAAAAATTATTTTCCGAGTCCAGTTTGAAAATAAATGTTATCCCATACATTGTTTCTAGTCTTTCCAAAACTTCTACTTCAACACCTTCCATTTCTAAAATAGAGCCTGTTTCTAATCTTTTTCTCTCAATGTTTGGCTTATATAAATAATCGTCAAGACCATCATTTTCTAGGTATTTTTTACAAGTCAGAATCTTGGTCTTATGTTTTTCAATTATATCAACAATGCTTGAAACTCTTTTCTCATATTCTTCTTTGTTTATCCTCATTTTATGAAAATCGTCAGTGTTAATAATTAATTCAGACATGGAATTACCCTATAAGTTTTTTTTATTATATCAAAATAGAATTTCATTATCAAAGTTTTTTGAATGAAACATTAATTCTTTAAGTTCTTATTTTGAATATCTTGTTATAACAATTTATTATCATTTTTATAATAAATTATAATTTTACGTTATCTTTTTTAATGATTAAATAATGAGCGTAAAGAATTTAAATAAATAGGAGTATAAAATGATAAAAACATACCCAAGAACATTTTCTCATATTGGCATTTCTGTTCCTGACCTAGAAAAAGCTGTCAAGTTCTATACAGAAGTATTAGGCTGGTATTTAATAATGGAACCAACAGAAGTTGTGGAAGATGATAGCGCAATTGGTGTCATGTGTACTGACGTATTTGGAGTTGGTTGGAATAAATTTAAAATTGCACACCTTTCCACTGGTGATCGTATTGGTGTTGAATTATTTCAATTTGAAAACCAAGAAAATCCAGAAAACAATTTTGAATATTGGAAAACTGGTATATTCCATTTCTGTGTTCAAGATCCTGACGTCGAAGGTTTAGCTGAGAAGATTGTTGAAGCTGGTGGCAAATACCGTATGAAAAAACCAAGATATTACTACCCTGATGAAAAACCATATCGTATGATCTATATGGAAGACCCATTCGGAAACATCTTAGAAATATACAGTCACAGCTATGAACTACATTATTCAAGTGGTGCTTATAACGGATAAGAAAAATTAAACCGTAGCAAATACTACGGTTTTTTTTGTTTTATTTTAATAAATTTGATTTAATTATTCCTAGTGCATTACCAAGATCAAAAAACATTTCTTCAGTTTTATTTATACCTATACTAAAATCTTTTTCTTTTGTTGTTACACTAATATTATAAGAATCAATAGTTTCTCGCACAGTCAAAATGATTCCAGAATGAGAGTAGCTGGTTTCTGAATTTAGAATTAATTCCAATTCTTCGAAAGCAACTTTATTTTCTGGTTTTTCTTTTAAAGATAACATTTTTTCTAATGATTTTTCTAAATAAACAGAATTTGCATTCATTAAAAAGTTATTTAACTCTCTATTTTTCTTTTCCTTTCTTAAACTAGCTATGGTTGCTTCATTTTTCTCCGATAGTGTTTTATGAGACTCTTCAAGAGATTTTCCAAACATTCCTGAATAGAGTAATGTCGGTAATACTTCGTTTCGTTCTGCTAAGTCATTAATTGAGAACACTTTTACTTTTAATGTTTCCATTAAATGAATTGTTAACAGTCTTGCAAATTTGTTTTTTTCTAAGGCTGGCAAAAACACTGTTGTGAGCTTTTTACTTTTTTTATTTTTACCTTCTACTTTATAATTTACATTTTTTGCCTCTACCTTTAAACTAACAGCTATAAGGTTTTTTTCATAAGACAACACTGCTTTTAAATTTCTATCGAGTTTCAAATTAGACATCTTTTTTCCTCACAAAATATATTTTCTTTAATATAACAGAAGTCATTACTTTTGTCATCTCTTTTTTGTGGTAAAATGTATAAAGAAATCAAGGAATAGAAAAATGCAAGATAATGAAAATCTATCAATATTTATAATAGAAAAAAAACTAGAAGATTTTGAAATAAACAACACAAAAAAAGAAGAATTAATTAATTTTATAAACAACAATAAAGAAGCAGGGACTTACTTTATTAATACACTTGCTGAACACCCTGAACTTTGCAAGTTTAAAAATATTAACATTGAAGACATTGATTTTTCTTCTGGTAATTCATTACAAAAAATTGAATCCATAAATAAAAGTTTATTTAATATGACGAACCCTGCAAAAAAAGAAGATAATGATATTATTAAACTTTTAAAAAAGAACAATTTAAAAACAGATCTTTATTTGAGATTAATTGAAAAAAAGAAACTTAATAAAAATTTAATAAAGTCTCATAAAATGGATTTTTCAGAAGAAACAAAAAAAATAAAAGATATATTTGATAATTTTAATAATGGCTCTTGGTCTGATATAAAATATAATTTCGAACTGCAAAATGATAAAATAGAGAAAGAGATTATAGTCTCGAATGCAAATAAACTAGAACGTTCTATTATCTCAAATAAATACAAGAAATTAATCAATAATGAAACAAAAAATATTTTTATTGAATGTGCAATGCAAGGAATCAAAAAAGAAGATCTTATTCAAAATGTTGCACCTAAAATTGCAGCAGTAGAAACACCAGAACAATTCAATGAATTACTAGAAAACTCTATTGGTCTTAATATTGATTGGAGTCTTGAAGGTTTTAAAAAGAAAGCAAAAGAAATGAATGTTGAAATCGTTAGAGAAGATAATAATCAACTTTATTTAGAGATTAATAATTTTCAAGACTCTCAACAATTTGGTTCCAGAATGTGGTGTATTACTCGTGAAGAAGAATATTTAAATGATTATTTATACAGAGAGAATTCTCGAATTGTTTTTAAGTTTGATTTTGACAAAGACATAAAATCTCCTGATGCTTACACTGCATTACTTTATCAAGGAAAAAGACTTTCTGATATTTATGATAAAAATGATAAGAATCTTTCCATTCATTTATTTGCTGATTCAGAACCTGACGCTATTGATTATAAAAAAATCATTCTCAAAGAAGAATCACAAGATTCTCTTGATAGAAAAAGAGCAAAAATGAAAGAATTGTTAAGAACTCAATTTAGATCTGATTATCATGAAAATTCAATTGTTTTAAATCTAATGAATTTGAAATTATTCGATGAAGTTAATTCAATATCAGAAGGTAATTTGTCGATTTATTCAGGTTACACCAGTAGAGTAATGTTTTCTGGATATCTTCAATGTTTTGATAAAGAACAAGTTAACTTTTTAGAATCTTACAAACATAGACATGATTTAATTTCAGACAAAGATACTTCTTCACAGATTCTTGCTCTTGAAAAGATTAAAAGGTTTAAAGACAAAGAATCAGTTGACGAGTTTTTTAATAATTCTTTTGTGAAAAAGAATATTAAAAACTTAGAAGGTAAAGATACTGTTGTTGGACAATTGTTCGAAGACGATTTTATAATGCATCTAGAAGAGTATGGATTAAAAAAACTACAAGAATTAATAAAACCATATGGCTTCGATATATCAAGTGTCTTTTCTAAAATGACAAGAGAAAACATAAATGATGAAAAGTTAGCATTATTTGAAAAATTAGAACCTAACTTTATTTACAATGCTGCAGAAGCTAAACCAAAGAGTGTTATTATTTCATTTGCGAAAGATAATGATTTAAGCAAAGATAATATTAAAAAATTCATTAAACAAGTTAGTAAACAAGAAACAGCAAAATCTTGGCTTGATAAATATATTAGAGTTTTATCAAAGAAAGAAAGAAAAAATCGTTTTGTTGAAATATATAATGAGAACAATAATATTGAAAACAAAAATAAAATAAAAAGAGCTAGATAGTCTAGCTCTTTTTTTATTCGAAACCTCAATTGTTTTTATTATTTATATTTAGCTTTTTCTGCTTCTTTATCTAATTGTGTCAATAAACTTTTAACATGACTTCCAAAGAAAATCGCCCTTACGTCTTGTGCTTTTCTTTTTTTAGATAGTTTATCACTATGATGCATACTAGAATCGGATGAATACTCATAAGGCATATTTGGATTTTTAGCTATTTCTTTTGCTTTGTAAACTTCATGTTCTTCAAAAGAGTATTCTTTTAATGCTTTAGGTGAAATTCTTCCCCACCAAAATCTTACACCACCATTTTTATCTTTTCTCTCCCAAGATAATAGCATATATTTAGTATCTTCATCCACTTCATGTAAATTATACTTTGTTTTTTTATCAACTCTTACATCTTGAGATATTGCCCAATAAGCTACGTCAACAGCTTCTTCCAATGCATACCCAAAGTTTTTATTTGTAACTTGGACTTTGGATTTTAAAGTCGAAAAGCCTATCCCAGAACTTTTACTATTTGTTCTTTTTGAACGGTTGTATTCAATTTCTGCTGTTTCATATTGTCTTTGAAGACTATCTTTTTGTTGTTTAATCGTTTTTGGCGAAATACCCATTTCTTGACCTAGCTTATAGCTTGCCATGCCATATTTTGATTTCTCTTCTTTAATTCTTTTCTTAAGGGTCTCCTTCCTCTCTTCTTTTCTAAGTTTCCAGACGCCAAGATCTTGATATGCTTTCTGAGCAAATACCATTTGCTTATCAATAAGCTCTTTAAATTTATCTTCTGCAATTATTTCTTCTGAAAGTGGTTTCTTTATTTTCTTAACAAAAGGAAGCTCTACACAATAATCATTTTCTAGTTGAACGTAATATTTACCGTCTTTCTTTTTCTCTTTTGTCACATAACCTTCTTGCTTACAGGCTTTTCCTTTTAACTTAGGTTTGATAATATCTCTTTCTTTAACTTTAGAATCCTCACCTACTTTTGAATATACATATTCAGTTAATTCCTTGTTTATCGCAGCATTTTCTTTTTCAAGCACAGCCAAAGTTTCTTCCAATTTAGTCAATGGTATTCTTAAATCAGCAAAAGGTTTTTCCATATCTTTTTCTTTTTGTTCCAATTCAGCCATTTCTGCCTTTACTGCTTCATATTTTTCTTTGTAAGGTTGAATTGCGGCTTTGTACTGAGGGTGGTTTAATATGATAGTTTGCGCTTCTTTTACATTTTTTGTATAAGCATCATATTTTTCTTTAAAATCAGAATTTAATTTGTGGTTGTTTTTACCACCCAAAACTTGATACAATTCTTCATAAGTATAAAACTCATTTGTGAATTTTGTTTCTGAAAAATAAACTTTCAAATCTTTTACATACTCACCTAGCTCTCTTAATTCTTTATAATCTTCTATTTTTGAATCAAGAGTGTAATAACTTACTACCAGTTCCTCTTTATCTCCGTCTTTTAGTGAGTTATAAATAGATTCATTATCAACAATCATTGTTCCAGCAAACGAAGAAGCAGAAACAAAAGCTGACAATGTCATTGCTAACAATTTTTTACTTTTATATATCATAAATTACCTACTGTTGTTTAAATTTTATATTTTATTATATGTTTTTTTTTATAATATATCAAGATTTTTTTTAAAAAAATAAAGTTTTTTTTAAAATAAGTTTATTTTATTGTCTTTTTTTGAGTAATGTGTTTTTTTAATTTCTTTTTTTTCTTTCTCAGTTAAAGAATAATCATTCAAGCTGCCACCACAATAAAATATATTGTTTGAATTTAATAATTTTGGTTTTAATCCAGAAACAATGAATATTCCTGATTCTTTAAATTTTCCTTCTACAAATAATCCATATTCTTCTGTTTTTAAATTACAATTATCTTGGATTCTTTTTTCTGGGTAGGTCTCTTTATTTAAATCTAAATCTAGTGTTATTTTAGAAAAATCCATAGTAAATGGTTTTGTTTCGCCATAATTTTCTGGTTTAAACACACCGTTAACTTTTAATTTAGCTACATCCGTAATTAATGCTGTTTTTTTATCGAAATTTATTTCTCTTGTCGTTGTTTCAAAAAGAATTATATTTTTTGGTTTTGAATCTATATATTTAGCGAATTCCAATGCTTCTTTTGTTGTTATTTTTTGATTTTCTACATTTTCATTCGCACTAATCGACAAAGGTAATAAAGATAAAGCCAACCATGCTATTTTATTGTTTATTTTCACTTCCATTTTTCCTTTTTTTGTTTATGCTACAATAAAATAACTTTTAGTCAATTTTTTTATTTTACAAAGTTTTTTCAAAAATTGTTGCTTTTTCGAACCATTTCATTAAGATTACTTCTTCGTTTTTCATTAGATTTGGCAAAAATCGATTAAAAAACTTTCTTCTATATCCACGTTCATTCCTATCAATTATTTTATTTTTATAATCTTTTTCTTCTAAAATATTAACTTCTGTTCTACTAACCAAAATTGAAGATAAAGCATTTTTTATATCTTCAAGATTTTCTTTATCTATATAAAGAATAATTTGTTCTCGATACATCTTTAAACAATTTAAGTTGAAGGCAAAATTAACTCGCTCATGAAGATCCATTAGCTCTTGGAATCTAAAATCTGATAGACTTACTTTTATTTGATAATTCACAGAGATTGTTGATTTATAAAATTTTGACAACTCATCAAAAATATATTTATTTTCTTCTGATAATTCTTTTTTTAAGGCTTCTGTGTATTGTTTTCCGAGTGCTTTGGTGGATTCAGAAATACCACTGATATCACCCGATTTTTTCACTTGATTGTAAGATTTGTTTATTTCAATTATTTTATCGTATACTTCTAACATTTGGAACGCACCTTTATTTTTAATTTAATATATAATAACAAAAAAAAAGGTGGATGACCACCTTTTTATTTTCATTTTATTGAAATGTTTTTTAAAATAAACCTACCTTCAAATCTTTTGCTGAATAAATTACTTTTCCATTTAATTCAACATAACCGTCACTTAATCCTATTTTTAATTTTCTGTTTGTTACTTTTTTTATATCAATTCTATATGTTATTTTTCCTGCGTCTGGTAAAACTGGTTCTGATAATTTTAGTTCTTTTAAACCTAATGCTCTACCTACACCAGCCATTCCTTTCCAGCCCATATAAAAACCTGTTAATTGCCATAATGCATCCAAACCCAAACAGCCTGGCATTACTGGATCATCTTTAAAATGACATTCAAAGAACCATAAGTCAGAAGTAATATCAAATTCTGCTATTAATTGACCTTGACCATATGAACCACCTTCTGGATCTATGGATATAATTCTATCAATCATTGACATGTTACCTGCTGGTAATTTTATTCTACCTTCAAAAAGCTTACCTTCACCACACTTTATAATATCTTCTTTTGAGTATAATTCTTTCATTGATTCATTCCTGTTTTTTATTTTTTATTGATTATTGTTTCTTTACTCTAATTTTTAAAATAGAATAAATATTCTACCATTATTTTTTTTTATTTCAATAGTATACAAATAAATCATTAATATTAGCTTTCAACTTCTTTTTGTGGTATAATAAATCTTATCACAAAATTAAAATTAACAGGAGAAAATTTTAAAATGTCAGAACCATTATTCATTATTATTGACGGTAATTCATTCATGCATCGTGCCTTTCACGGCATGCCACCATTTAAAAACAAAGAAGGTTTTCCTACACAAATTATCGCTGGTGTTTCGAATATGATTAATGGTCAGCTTACAAAACTAAAACCTGCAAAAGTGGTTGTTGTATTTGATCATAAAGGAAAAACATTCAGACATGATATGTTTGAAGGATATAAAGGAGATCGCCCTAGTCTACCAGACGATTTTAGAGTTCAAATTGAACCTTTAAAAGAGCTTATCGCTGCTTGGGGGCTACCAATGATGTCTATTCCTTATGTAGAAGCTGATGATTCGATGTCTACATTAGCAATTCAAGCTAAAGAAGCAGGTTACAAAGTTGCAATGCTTACTTCTGATAAAGATATGTGCCAAATCGTTGATGAAGATATCGGTATTCTTGATACAAAAGATATTGAAAAAGGAAATGTAGTTCGACATATTGAAGGTGTTAAAGAAAAAATGAAGGTTTACCCAAATCAAATTGTTCCTTTCTTAGCTCTTGTTGGTGATAAAGCCGATTGTGTCCCTGGCGTTGAAGGTGTTGGTGAAGGAACTGCAGCTAAATGGTTAGCAGAATATAAAACATTAGAGAACCTTATTGCAAACAAAGAAAATATAAAAGGTAAAGTTGGTGCTAATTTTGTTAAAGCTGTTGAAGATGGATCTTTTCAACTAAGTATTGACCTAGTTACTATTAAAACTGATGTTGATTTAGGTCAAACCGTTGAAGAATTTCAAGCAGAACGTGATGACGAAAAATTGTTAGAGTTAGTTACTAAATATGAATTGCATGGTTTGAAAAAATCACTTGGTGTTGTCGATACTAATGCTGAATCTGCTTCTAGCACTGTTGTTACTGACGAGAATAAAATTTTAGCTTTCCTTGAAGAAGTTAAGAAAGAAGATAATCTATTTATTGAACTAATAAAACTTGACGGTAAAGACAAATTCTTAATGAGTTCTGAGAAAGTCGATTCTATTTTTCTTGTAGATGTAACAGAACATTTAAACACACTTACAGAACTTGCTACCGATAATAAACATACTATTATTAGTCTAAAGGCAAAAAGTATTATTAATAAATTGTTTAATCTAACTAAAAATGAAAAATTGTTTTTCTGTAAGCTAGACGATATTCGAGTTTATGATTATGTTCATTTTACACAACGCTCAAAAGAAGCAACTCTTGAGCATTTAAACAATGATCATTCTAAATTTAATCTTAGTGAGCTTCGTGAGACCTACAAACTTAATGGTAAAACTCCTAAGTGGAATAAAATGACAGAAGAAGAAATTCTAGAAGTTCGTTCTGAAGAAGTCTCTATTTCTAAATACATTTTTGAAAACAAAATTGAAGAAATTAACACAAATATTTCAAAAATGGACAACAAAATCCTTTCTGTTCTTAGTTACATGGAAACAAATGGTGCGTTAATTCAACCCCATATCTTAAAAACAATTGGTGAAGAATTAAGTGAAATTTTAAGACAAAAAGAAGAAATCATTTATAAGATTGCAGGTGAAGAATTCTCAATTGCATCTCCAAAACAAGTTCAAGCAATTTTATTTGATAAACTTGGACTTCCTGCTAAAAAGAAAACAACAGCAGAGGACGCATTGCGTAAAGCTGTCGCTGCTTTAACAAAAAACAAAGACTTAGAGGAAGAAAAAAAAGAAGACTTAACAACAATCGTTAATGAAATACTAGAACATAGAAGCTTATCAAAAATTATTGGCACATATGTTGTAGGTCTTACAGAACGTATGACAAAAGACAATAAAGTTCATACTACATATCAATCAACGGTTACTTCAACTGGACGTTTTTCTTCTATTGACCCAAACCTACAAAATATTCCAATTCGTAACGAAGAAGGACGCAAAATCCGTAATGCGTTTATTGCAAAAAAAGGTTACAAAATTTTAGCTGTCGATTATTCTCAAATAGAACTGAGAATTCTTGCACATTTAGCAAATGACGAAGCCTTTATTCGTGCATTTAATAATGGAGAAGATATTCATAAACAAACAGCAGCAGACATCTTGGGTATTGACATTAGTGAAGTTACTGATGATCAGCGTCGAATTGCAAAAGCTATCAACTTTGGTTTAATTTATGGAATGGGTGAAAAACGTCTAGCAGAAGACAATAATATAACTAGAAAAGAAGCAAAAGTATATTACAATGGTTTCTTTGATACTTACGTTAGTGTTAAGCCATATTTTGATGAAGAATTAGAAAGAGCAAAAGAGAATCTTTATATTAAAACTATTCTTGGTAGAAAATTATCTACAAAAGATGTAAACGCAAACAACTCAATGATTCGTTCTCATGCTGAAAAAGCAGCTAAAAATGCTGGCATTCAAGGATCTGCTGCTGAAATTATTAAACTTGCCATGATTGATGTATTTGATTTTATTTTTAATGAAGCAAAAGAAGATGCTATCATGATTATGCAAGTACACGATGAATTGGTTTTTGAAGTTAAAGAAGATAAAGCAGAAGAATTAGCAGAAAGAATCAAATCAATTATGGAAAATGTTATTGAATTAAAAGTTCCACTTGTAGCAGAATACAAAATTGCAGATAACTGGAATGAAGCTCATTAATATAATTTAATATTTAAAACCGAATCTTGTAAAAGCTTCGGTTTTTTTGTATAATATAACTTTATTTTATTGGGATAAAAAAAAGAATGAATTATGAAGATTTTAAAAATATATTAGGGGAACACAAAACAAGTTTTATAGATAATTCCAGTCTATTTTCTGTGAAAAGTCGCTGTCGTAAAAATGGTCTTTATGATAACAATAAAATTATTGATTTTGTTAAAAAACATAATGATGAAATAGATGATAAAGAGTTGTTTGTTCATAATCTTAATGTTTCCGAAGATTATGATAAATTTATTACTACACCTGCTTTTAGTAGGTTTATACATACGAGGTATATCGAATCTTTTGTCTTAAATAAATTCGAATGTTTATTTGATTTAAAAGCAAAGGCGTTTGAAACCAAAATGAAAGAGATGTTTTATGATCATGTTTATAAAAATGTATTCATTTTTGATAAAGAAAACAAAATTATTAAAGAAAAAGATTTACGTTTTTTAGAAAAGAAAGATTTTGAAAACATTGTGATACATTTATGCAAACCAAATGATTTGGTTTTTTATGATTTAAATAAAAAATACCCACACAGTTGTAATTCTGCTGTTTTTGATATTCTTTGCGACATTACAAATCAATTTCCTGTTAAAGAATATTCGTTTTTGTTTAAAGAAAAAGTTTTTTATAATATTTCGAGTGATTTTTGTGATTTTTTTATTGAGGAAGTGCTAGATTTTCAACAAAGAGACATCTTTTTTAAACAAGGTCAAAAAGATTTTCAAATTAATGCTATTTGCCAACAATATAAAATACCAAACTTAACATTTGAAAATCAGGAAAAATTACGAAAAGAAAATAGTAAAATGTGTGATAATTATTTTAATAAATTTTATGATTTAGATATAGAAATTTGTTTTTCTAGATTTGTTTTTGATAAAATAAAAAATATGTTTGATAAATATGATTGTAAAATTAATTTAAGCTATGAGGAAATTTATGCAGCTTATTTTAAAAAAATTAAAGATTTCGAAGATAAAGAAATATATTTTAGTTTAAATTTAATCAATGAAAAAAAATTTAAATGGTAAGTTTCTTATTAAATTAAGTCCTTACATACGGGCTTTTTTGTCTTATAATAAGGAAACCAAACAATTCATCCTCAACCTGAAGGACTAGGCGTTCTTGTTATTCATCGGTAAAGAAAAACCTTCCATTCGGAAGGCTTTTTTTATTTTTTATCTTCTGTAACCAGTATTTCTGTTTTTAGGTGATTTATCTTCTGATATGACTACATTTATATCATATTTAGGAACCTGTGCATTGTAAACTTTGATTTTCATTTCTCCATCTTTATCTAAGTAGAAACCAATATCTAACCCTACAACATCACCTTCTGTTAACCCTTTACCGTTAACTTCTTTTAATTGACCACCTAGTCTATTAAATCCATCACCAGGAAAGAAAAATGTTTCAGTCGCACTACCGTCACTTCCTTCAACAAGAGAAAAAGTATTACCTTTAACTGTTTTTCTATTTGCTAAAATATCACCAACCATACACGCAATATTCACTCTTTTTGCGACATTTTTATTATCTGCCATAATTCCAACAATATCTGAAATCAACACCTGTTGATATTCTGAAGTTTTTTCAATTTTAGCTCTTTGACCACCTAAATCCAAAGGGTGTCCAGTTACATAACTTGAAAGCAATTCTTTTTCATTATTCAATGAGTCAAGAATTATCTTATCTTTGTTAGCTAAAAACTCTTTTGTTTTTTCTTCATAAGCTTTAACTAGATTTTCTCTATGTGTCTCAATAGCTTCTGGTTTCTTTAAGCGTTTCTTACCAGCGTCACTTTTCATTTCACTTCCAAAAACTTCTAGTTCACTTAATACTAAGTTTCTTTTGAATATCTTTTTCTCTAAAACGCTCATTCCTTTCAATGCTTCTGCTACTGAATTTGGAAGTTGAGCTGTCATAGGTAAAGTATCCATACAACCAGATTTAATTAATTTTTCTGTTGTTGTAAAGCTTACTGTTCTTGAAGTAAAATCTAACAAATTTTTAAACGGTTTTTCTTCTCTTTCTCTAAGAACCGTTTCTTTATCTCTTGCTGTGAAACCAGCTATTGCATCAAAACCATATAGGATTGCTGTTGTTTCACCTGCCATAAATCTGTTTTCACTTTTATTTATTTGTGGAGAGAATAATGTTAAACCAAGCTCTTTCATAGACTCAATATCTTTTGCTATTTTTTTCTTATATTCATTTTCATTTGCGTCAATACTTAATACAGCAGCCATATACTCTGTAGGGTAATGTCTTCTTAAAAATGCTGTCTTATAACATAGTAAAGCATAAGATATTGCATGTGACTTGTTAAAACCATAACCAGAGAATTTTTCAATATTGTCAAAAATATCTTCAGCTAACTCTTGCGGGACGTTGTTTTTAACAGCACCCTCTACAAATTTTGAGGTTTCTGCTTCCATAACTTCTTTCTTCTTCTTACCCATTGCTTTTCTTAATTTATCTGCACCACCCATCGTATAACCTGACATTTCACGAGCAATTGCCATGATTTGTTCTTGATAAATCATAGAACCATGTGTTTCGTCTAATAAATGATCTATTGAAGGGTGATAAAAATGCCTTTCTTTCGGATCAAATTTAGCAGCAGCAAAATCTTCTGGCATTCCTGCTTGTAAAGGACCAGGACGACCAAGAGATATAATTGCTGTAATTTCATTTATATCAACAGGCTTAATTAACTTTAATAGACCTTTAAACATATTAGATTCAATCTGGAATACGTTTGTTGATTTACCTTCTTGAAGCATTTCATATGTATCCGCATCTTTATAGCTAAAATTATCATAGTTATAAGAAAGACCGTCCATTGTTATATTATGCTTGGCTAATTCTTCCATTCCTTTTAATTCAATGATATTTTCAAGAGTTTTATCTACTTTTGCTAAGTTACCTAATGCAAGCAAATCGAATTTCACCGCACCAGCAGATTCAATATCATTTTTATCAAATTGAACAACTGGAATACCATTTGAATAAGTAATTGGAGCTTGTGAAATAAGATTACCAACAACAATACCACCTGCGTGTTTACCTATTGAAGTTTGACGACCACCGTTCTTTTCAAGCTTCATGGCTATATCAATAATACGTCTTGTTCTCACTTCTGTGTCATATCTGTAAGCCAATTCTTCATTTTCTTCCAATTCTTTCGCAAGAGTAGTTCCTGGTTCATTTGATATGGTTTTAGCTAATTGATTATACCAACTTTGAGTAAGACCAAGAGATTTACCTAAGTAATTAATTGTGTTTTTCGCTGAAAAAGTACCTTTTGTCATTATGTAAGCAGCACCTTCATAACCTTCACCTGCGTCTGAATATTCTTCACGTAAATAGTTTAAGACTTTTTCACGACCAGAAGCGTCAATATCTGTATCGATATCTGGCATTTCTTTACGTTCAGGGTTTAAGAATCTCTCAAAAATTAGACCGTGTTCAATTGGATCTACATCTGTAATTCCCAAACTATATACAACTAATGAACCAGCAGCAGAACCACGACCAGCACCTACTGATATACCTTCTCTTTTACAGAATTGAACCATTTGCTGTTTAATTAAGAAGTAACCAGGGAAATCCATATCAATAATAACACCTAATTCGTAATCAATTCTTTCTTTGTATTTTTCTTTAAATGATTCGAAATCACCTTCTTTTACTTCACCTTCTTCTAATGCTCTCGCAAAAGCAGGTCTTACTTTTTTCTCTAAACCTTCATAAGACCTTGCTCTTAATTCTTCGGCTTGGCTTCTTCCTTCTTTTGTTTTAAATTGTGGAAGTGTTGGAATATGAAGAGTTGGACTTAATGTATTGCTTTCAATTATTTTTGCGGCATTATTCATTAATGCTTTATTATTCGCAAATATAGTATTTAATTCTTCACTGCTTTTTAGATATTCTTCTTCTGTTCTGTTTACTGAAAAAGAGAAATCGACACTATATTTATCCAGTAAAATAGCGTATTTATGCAAGTGTGCTTCAAAGTCAGATTTTTCAGCAAAAGACGCTGTTTGAGTTGCAACCATTGGAATACTAAAGTCAGAAGAAAGTTTTGAAACAACTTCATTGTTTTTAGTTTGTAAACTCATTCTCTTATCATTTCTTCTATCTTCTCTTGTCGATAATTGCAATTGAATTTTATCCAAACCTAATGATTGTTGTAGTGTTTTAATTACACCTTCTGGCATTGTTTTATAACCAGATTTTAATGCTCTATCAAGTATGTCATTTTCAGAACCTAAAAGAACAGACAAACCTTCCATATTATCTTTAATTTGTTTTAAATTTAGAACTGGTTGCTCACCTTTTGACCTTTCTTTACCAGGTGCTAAATAATATTGACCTTCTTTGTTTGCAATTGTGATTAGTTTTTTAAGATTTTCATAGCCTTCATTATCATTTGCATAAAGAACTAAATCAGAGTGACCAACTATTCTGTCAAAACCTTCAAATGCTAGAATAGAAGGTGAAGATTTTATAATATCCACATAAGGTTCTATTTTCGCTTTTTTATCTACTTTTAAAGAAGGGATATCTGAAACTAATTCTTCTATCTTTCCTAGCAATGCTTTATTTGGTTTTTTACCTTCACTTAGCGTTTGTTCAATACGTTGAATAGAAGATATAACTGCACCCCATTTTACTGGATCATCTGCACCCATTTCTACCAATGATTCAAAATCTAATGTTCCTTCTTCATTTCCAAGAGCCATATTAATGAATTTCATAGTTAGACCTTTCATAAAAGGACCTTCTACTTTTTCTGGCGTAAATATATTATAAACGTCAAAACCAGTTTCTACTTTAAATGTTGTTCCAATTATAGGCTTAATATTAGCAGCCGTACATTCTTCATAAAACTCAACGAAACGTGATAGAGAAACAACGTCAGCCATTAACAAGTTTTTCAAGCCATTTTCTTTCGCTCTTTGAACATATTCTTTCACTGTTCCTGTTCCTTCATTGAAAGAAGCGTCTGTTTTCACTATATTTATAACAGAAGCATTTTCGTTTAATGATTCTACGTTTGATACTGCATTAAGTGAATACTGTGGTAATTCTTTTATTTTAGCTGTTGCTTCTGTATTAAATTTAACTTTATTTCTAATTGCTTTATATTTTTTTGTTTTAATTAATTTGTTATAAGCATCTTTTAAGATTTCCGAATCTAACATTGCTCCGTGAACTTCTGCACGAGTATCAGTATTTACATTTAAAACAGCAGCTAAATAATCAAGAGAGTAAGCTGGTGATATTCCATTTCTTTCACCTAGTTTCTCCAAATCCTTCTTTTTAAACATTTTTCTCATTAATCTGATAGTATCAATAGAACTACCTAACAATGATTCAAAACGTCTTGACACAACAACATTTGGATCATAGTTGTCGATATATTTAATTTCTTCTGTTAACATTTTATCGTCAAAAGCAATACCGTTATGAGAAACAAAATGAGCATTTGCCTTAAATTCTGCTTGTTTATCAAAACATAAAAATCTTTCCATAAATGGTTTCATTTCTTTAAATGTTGGTGCAGGTTTTGTTAATTTAATACCATTAAGAGAATCTTTTCCTTCTAAAAAGGCATTTGTTATACCATGAACTTCTAGTGCTTTTGGGTCACAATCGTTTCTAGAACGAGTTTTTCTTCTTAAATCTTCTGATTCTGCGAATGGGTTTATATATTCTTGGAATGAAACTGGCAATTCATTTCCATTTTCATCTTTAATTGTCAATTGTTGCATTTCTTCATTTTCATCTAAATAAAAAACTGTAAATGCTACTTCTAGAATTCTATCTCTACCTTTATCACCCTTTGGATAAGGGTTTAATCCCGTTGTTTCTGTGTCATAAAAGAAGAATACGTCGATACCTTTACCTAGTGTTTCTAATATCTTATCTCTTTTTACTTCTAATAGAGCCTCATTGTTTAAACATAATACCTTATTGTTTGATACATTTTCCATTTTATTATCTCTCGAATTGATTATTTTCCTTTATTACATTATATCATAAATATAAATTAAAAAAAGAAAGTATGTTAAAATAAAAATGCTTTTTTTTATATTTAAATTGTCTGTTGTCTCAATATTCCTAGTTTATAAACAAAACGATAATTATTCCCTATATCATTTTTGTTTATTCCTATATATTCCATTGAAGTTATTAAGCTTTTTAATGATAAAGATTTAAATGCTCTTTTTATTGTTCTAATTGTCTTTTTTCTATGCAAGAAGCAGTCTAAATCCAAATATTTTGAAATGCTTTTTAATGTAAAGAATCTTTGATTTGTATCTCGCATATCATAGGAAATTATCTTTAAAAACAGTTTTTTTGCTTTAACCCCTCTTGTTTTTGTAATATTATATAAATTAAAAGATACTGTATTTTTTTCTAATAATTTTAAGTATTTTTTTGAAAACGATATTTCAACCTTTGTTGTATCAACCTTAAATATATTGAAGAAAACCTTTTCAGAATTGTTTTTTAACTTGTTAAAAAACTTTAGAACGACTTCATCCAAATATTCTTTTTTATCCGAATGACATTTTTTTCTAAGGAAATTTCTTAATGTCGAATACTTTATTGTGATCGAGTCACCTTTTACAAAGTTATTGTTTTTTTCATTTAATAGTAATGTCGATATGAAACAAAATAGTGGTAATTCATTCCTTACGTCGAAATTTTCTATAAAATAGTCATTTTTTAACAATTTTCTTGGTAAAATAGTCACAAATTCATCAATATTAATCGGTAAAAAATGATATGACGAATATTGCTTTTGATTAGATGACATCAAATGCTTCCTCTAAGTTAATTTTTATTTTTATCTAATCCTTGAGATCAAACCAATGAATGGTTTTTAGAAATAGTGCTCATGGTTTTATTAAGACTAACAGATCATTTTTCATAGATCAATAGGCTTTTTTTTAATTTTATTTCTTTATGTTTTATTTAATATTTTAGATCTTTTTACCGAATCTCAATTTTACTTTATTTAATAATCTTTTTTTTAATTTATTTATAGAAGTTGTTTGATCGTCTTTTTTTTAATTTATTTCGTCACCTTTTTTTATTACATTTTCGTATCTTTTTTTATTTTAATGGATAAATCTTTTATTTAGAAACATTTTCTCTTTAAAAAAAAAGATTCGAGCGAACGAATCTTTTTTTTAGTATTTTTATATTTTTAGAAGTTGTAGAATATTTGACCAAATATTATTTCGTTGTCATTTTGGTCTTTCATTTCTTCTTTTCTTGCTTCTGCTAAGAAACCAAATCCTTTGTAATCATATTTCACACCAACAGAAGTTGTGTTCAATGCTTTTTCTTCTTTGAATCTATATTGGTTGAATCCGATGTATGGTTTGAATCCAGCTATATTTGTTCCTAGTTTTACATCTACTATATATTGATCATCTGCTGGAACTCTTTCTTCATTGCCATCTTCATCTTCAATTGCTATTTCACCACCTAGATCAAAATAATCATATTGATAACTACCGTCAAAGAAAAAATATTCATTTATATAATTATATGTAAAGAATGCTGTAAATTTGTTGAAATCTTCTTCTGTTGAATAAATTTCACTTGTGAAACCGTCAGAATAGTCAGAATACTTAAAACCAACTAAGAAACCATGATTTTCAGTTTTAAGATCAAAGTTTAAACCAAATAAGCCACTTTCTGTTTTCAATGAATCATCAAGGTTTGAGTCTTTTTGTGTATTAACACCACCATAAATTGTAGATTCAAAAACACCACCATAAATTGGGTTCGAATAGCCAAATGAAACCCCGTCAATTGTTGATATAACCGAAGCTGCAAAAACAGCACGTTCTGTCACTGTGCTTTTTATCATTTTATCTGATAGATTTAGGTTGTTGTAACCTTTTGCATTAAAGTCTGCAAAACGCCCGACTTTAATATCTAATGCTTTGTTTTCAAATTGAGCATATCCTTGATAAATATCTCCTCCTGACATTGATTCTGAACCCTCTTCATCTAGATCTAATGTTTGGAAATTATAATCTGCCATTAATTTAAAGTGTTCTTTTACTGTTACTTCTAAATAAGCATTTGTAGAACTTTCTATTGCTGTGAAATCATTGTCATCTTGTTCTAATTGACCATAACCAGCAGAACCATACATTCCTAATGCAAAATTATCTGTTAATTCATAAGCACTTGCTTGATTTATTGACAAAATTGAAAGTGCTAAAATTGATAGTTTTATTTTCATTGAAAACTCCTTTTTATTATATAGTAGTTATATTATCAATAAAAAAAACTTGCGCAAGAAAACGAATATTTAAATAAAATAAATAACTTAATTAACAGTGTTATAATTTTGTTTTTCTAAATAATTAAAATTGTAATTTTTTCTTTTTATTTATTTTATAAGTATTTTCCTATTTCTTAAATAAAATTTGAAATTAAAATTGTTTTTTGGTAATCTTTTCTCCTTATTACTAGGAGTTTTTATGAGATACAATTTAATTAGCATAAGTCTTATAGCTTTGTTGTCTGCTTGCTCTACTATAGAAAAAGAAACTCAAACAACAAACACCACCGATTATTTTTCTTATCTTACTGAAAAGGGAAATGATAGCTTTTATTTAACGTATTCAAGCAAAGGTTTTTATGATTACACAATATGCAAGTCTTATGACCACAGCAAATCGATTCTTCAAGAGTCTTGTCAAGAACCTATTTTTATTAGTGATAATGTTAGATTCGGTGTTTTAGAACAAAAACAATCTATTGGGAGTATTACACTTGAAGAAAAAAATTCTCAATTTACTTCTGATTTTAATATTCATTCTATTGTTTTCGAGAATGGTGACAAATATCAATCTTTAAATATTAAAAAAAATCATCCTTTTCAAAAATTAACAATGAATAATCATTTTTATGAATATAATTTAGTTCTCGATGAGATGAAAGAACTGAATATAATCGATGATTATTCTTTCATTAATGGTAATTTGATTTTTTCCTCCAAAAATAAGGGGTATATTTTAGATAAAAGAGATACCAAGGATTTAAAATACATATCTAAATACATTAACATAAAAGAAAATCAAAATATTTTAGAGATATTTTCAGAAGTGGAAATTGTATTTGATCAAGAATATGTTTCTGTTTTTATTACTACAAATTTTGACGTTGACTATTATCAAAAAAAACAATTAATTGACATTGAATCAGTTAACAATAACATAAAGGGAGAAGAAGACGTTTTTACTACAATACTTGTTGTTAAAGATGCTCAATTTAAAAATAAAGATATTGATTTCATAAAATTAGGTCATCACAGGATCAGTAAAGATAATTTTAAACATAAAATAAAGAGAAATAACGTCCACGTTTTTTATTTAGATTCAAAAAAATATAATAAAATAATAAAGAAATCCATAAACAATAATAGCTCAATGTCTATTTCTGTTCAGTATAAAGATCAGAGCAGTTCTTATTCCAATATAAAAATTACAGAAGAAGAAAAAAAGAAAATCAATAATGTATTGGATTTAATTTCTATATCACAAGTAAAAAAATAAAAAAAAAGAAACCAGCTAGTTTCTTTTTCTTTTTATGCAAAATTTATGCTTGTTTGTTAAGAAAACCACTCTTTTTCAAGAACAATTGCTTTTTTATTTCAAACGTTGATCTTCTCAATGCTTCGTGATTATTTGTTCTTCTGTATTCTACTATTTCTGACACTTGTTCAGACGTCAAATCTTCTTTTGTTATCTTTACTGCATGTATAAGTTTTAATTTTTCTTCATTTGGTAATTTTTCAAAAGCTTTTTTTGCCTCATGAAGTTTTGTTTTCTCATCATGCGGAGAAACACTGCTATTAAAAATATCAGCCATTTCTTGTTGTTTCAATGTATCTTTTGATTTAGATAGTATTGAAGTAGAAGACACTGTTTTCTTTTTTAATTTTTCTGCTTTTATTATATTAGCTTTTTCTTCTTTCTCTATCTTTTCTCTTTCTCTTGCAAATTCTGCTGCTTTCTCAGAATTTATTTTATCAGCTTGTTTTTTATAAACTTTGTCTATTTGTTTGTCTATATTTTTATTTTTTTCCTCTTCTTCCTTTTCTTTTACTATAAGTTCCGTTTTTTTATCAGATTTTGCTCGATTCTCCAACTCCTCTGCTGTAAAAGCTTTATTTGGATCATCAACAGAAGTTAATTCTATAACTGTTTCTATATTTTGTTTTACTAAAGCATTTCTTTTTTGTTCTTCAAATTGTAAACTTTTTTCCTTTTTGGCTTTTGCTGCTTTATCTTTACGTCTCTGTTTCTCTGCTTCTTTAGTAGCAACAGTTAGATCTTTTAGTTTTTTACCAAATTCTTTAAATCTTTCATTTTCAATTATTGTCATCTTATTTTCTTTATATTCCTTAAACACTTTTGTTGCTGACTCAACAGCTTCCATTTCTAAACTCTTTTCTATATGTTTAACTTTTGATTCTAAAAGTTTTAAGACAATTTCTATAGATTTAGGTGCAAGACTTAAAGCACTCTGCGCTTTCATTGCAGCAGATTCAAATTGTTCATTTTGAAAATCTTTCATATAATCTCTAATCAAAGAGTTTATTTTTTCAGATAATTCCAATTCTTGAGTTTTAAATGAGTTCAATCTTGCATCTAATGTTGACTTTACGTAATCAACTTTATTATTCTCAAGTTTTATTTTTAAATTTTCTACTTTATCTTCTTCACCTAATTGCTGAAAAGTAATTAAAGAATTAAGAATAGCAGAACCACTTCTATTTATTAAGTGTTCGAACTCTGACATTGTTGTGTTCATTTTTATTAAGGCTTCTTTCTTTTTTCCTTTTGTTAACAATTCTTGGGTGTCTAAAATTTGTTTTTGGACGTCAAATAAGGCATCATCAGGGAAATTCTTTTGACCTTGTTTTAAAATATTTAATGCTTCTGAAATAGCTTTATCTAAATTAGCTTCTAATTTAACTTCTGCATTTTCTTTTTTTAGATTTGCATATTCATAATAATCTTCTGCTTTTTTTTCAACGCTTCTCTCTATCAACGTCATTAATTTTTTATAAGACTCCATAGACGTTTCATAGTCACCAATTTCATGATGAACTTTTGATACAGAACGTTGAGCACTTATTGAATTTTTTGATAAAGATAATGCTCTATTGTAGCTTTTCGTTGATAATGTTAACTTCTTTAATTTATAATAAGAATCCCCCATTAGTATATGTGCTTTTATACTTAACGGATATTTTTTTACTATTTTCTCACCTTTATCAATAACAATTTGATAAGAACCTAGTTCATAATGAGCTTTTAATTGGTATGTTCTAAGCCACTCTAAATCATATTTTTTATTTCCTAACAATAATTCTGCATAATCAACAACATTTGAAAATCTTTTTTGACTTAACATTATTTCTAATTTTGTTTTTTCCAACCAAGAAGAGAATGCGGTATTGCTTGAAGCCAAATCATCATATTTTTTATCTGACGCTAATGTTAAAGCTAATTCGAAATCTTTTGTATCTATTGCTTTTCTTATTTCTTTTGTTGATAGGTATCTTTTAATTATTTCAGTTGTTTTCTTATTGAAAGAATCAGGAGAAAATGGTTTTATAAATATATCTTCAGGAACTATTTCTAATAGTTCCACTATTGTCTCTTGAGCTGTATTTGAAGTCATTATTGAAAATGAAGGAGTGTAAGAATTCATTAATCGTATTTCTTTTAATAACTCTAAACCTGAATCATTTTTTAGTTCATATTCACATAAAATAATATCTGGTCTATCTCTTTTTACTAATTTTAAACCTTTTTGTAAATTATTTGCAGATTCTATTTTTGTTATACCTAATTGCTGAAGCCATTTTTTTGTCGTGTTTATTTCAAAATCAGACTTGTCAACAAGCAAGACAGATAGCTCTGAAGTCTTCATTAGAGGTTTTATTACTGGCAAAATATGGCTTCCTTATTTACTTCTTCTATACTTATAGATTTATATATTTATTAATTACCATATTTTACATTGTAATCGTTAAATATGTCAAGCATTATAATCAATAAAACTATTTTTTTATTTATTTTTTTTTATTTTTTTATATATGTTGTTTTTAATTTTTACAAAGGTGACTTTCGAAAAGAAAATCTTATCCAAATATTTATATTTCCTTAACTTTTTATTTTTATTCAATATCTTGTATCACAAAAATTTTAGTGATATAATCTATTAAATTTTCTAATAAAAGGACTAATTTTTTAATGAAACATTATTATATAACAACGAATTACTCCCAAAACCAACAAATGGCTGTACAACAAGACCATTCATACACAGAAATGATTACAAATATTTTAGATCATCCTAATTCTATTGAGAGTAATATTTACCGAAAGTATGCAAAAGATTTTAAAACAACAATTTGCTTAGGCGTTAGTCAACCTACTGAATTAATTGCTTTATATTCTTATATGAGATATCACAAAGAAGAATTGCAGATACCTATGGGCTTTTTCCAAGAAGACAGTTTGAATAAAACAATGACATCTTTAACTTTTATTACTAATGAAAAATTATCTTATAATATATATGGAATGATTGCTCAATTGTTAAGAGAAAATAAAATCTACTCTCTTTATAGCATTAAAAAAGAAATGATTTTATCTAATCATAGCAATTCTTTTATTTTATCAATTAAAATTGAAGAAGATAAACCTGTTTTTTATGTTGAATTTAAAAATAGATTATTCAAAAGTTTTCAAAATGAAGATATGATGGAAATTGATTTTTCAGATGATAAAATTGAAGAAATCTACAAAAAATACAATGAAGAAGATTATTGTTTTCATCAAGGTATTGAATTTGAAGACGAATTTGATGAAATTACTGTCAAAGAAAAATATTCTTTTGTGGAAATGGAGTTTTTGCGAAGAATCAGAAGTCTCAATTTGAAGTAAAGAATAATTAATGATATTATAGTTTTAAAATAAAGGAGAAAAAATGAAACAATCACTATTTATATTACTATTAGGTTTCGCTGCTGGTGTTTTATATACTCAACACGATGGTTTCAAATCTGGCATTGATGACTCTATTGATTCTGTTAAAAATTATTTTATCGAACTTTGGGAAGATCAAACCGATGAACTTAAAGATTCTTTCGACGATAAAAAAGAAGAATTAAAAGATTCAATAGACGAAAAAATTGAAGAAGCAAAAGATAAAGCAGAAGAAGCAAAAAAATAATTTAAAATAAATAAAGAGCCTTTTGGCTCTTTTTTCTTTTCCTTATTCTTGGTCTAAAAGATCAGATAACCTTTCCCAGTCGTCATCGTCGTCTAAAACACCAGAACCAACGATATCCATCCCTTCTGTATCTAAATGATAAAGAATACGTGCCGCAGACATATTTATTGAGCTTGTTCCATTTAAATTTACGATTTTTTCTAAGCTTACAGAAGAAGGCCATTCCTCTACTTCTACGCCTTCGTCTTCCAATAAAGACATAAGATCTACTTTCAAAGAGTCTTCGTCAAATTTCTTACCTTCTATATCCATAAGTAATTCAGCAATTTCCACCCTTAACATTTATATTCTCCTTTGTTTTTGTTTTCAATAATAAATCCATTTGTTTTTTTGTCAAGACCAAAAACTGTTAAAATTAAACACTTGATTTTAATTCAACCAATTCAAGTGTTTCTTTGATATCTATTTGATTGTTTTTAAAACAAATAGAATCTGCATAACTTAATAATGTTCTTGTAAAGGAATCAGTATTTATATCATTTTCTATCAAGTAAGATAATTCTTCTATCTCTAAAATCTCTTCTAAATATTTATCTAAAACTGAAAAATTAAAAGAAACTTTTGTCTTTCTATTTTTAAATACGAGATTAAATAAGTCAAATAAGTAGTCATTTCTTCCATATTCTCTTAATTCTTTTTCTTTTATTGGAAAAGGGATTAGGTTTAAATCTTTATATTCTTTTATGTTTTCGTTTTTAAAATTTAAGATACTTGACGATAACAACAGTTTATCTTTTAATACGATTTCTTTTTTCTTTATTGATTCTAAAATAAGAATCCCATTATGATTGTTTAAATAAAAGTAAGGATCGTTACATTCTTTTATTTTTAAATATTTAGCTAATACTTTTTTATTTGACTCTGTAAATTTATCTCTGTATTTCATTAAGTAAAAAAACTCAAATGTATTTCTTTTCACTGCTTTATTTCTTTCAGCATTAGACAAATTTGTGCTTTCAAGTAAAGTTTTCCATTCAGTTTCATTCAATGAAAGAAGCAATTCATTTGTTTCATCTTCTGCATATTTCATAAAGTATTCGTGACTCATAAACATTGAAGTTAATTCTTTCAGGAAACGTTTTTTGAAAATTATTTTGTTTTCAATGCTTTTTAATTCTTTTTTTGTATCCAATAATTCTCTTAAAAAATCGTGTTTCATTGAAAGTTCTAATTTTGTTTCAAAGTTTAATTTATCCTTAAAATGATTTATTAAATAGATATATCTAGATTCCGAGTGAATATGAATGTTGTTATCCAGATCCATTATTTTTTTGTAAAAATATGATAATTTTTTTTCTGATAATGATTTTTCATAATAGCTTTCGAACCTTTCAACCACAGAATTATTATAATTTAAATTCGTTGAATCTTCTTCTAAAAGTTCTACATACATTTCTTTTGTTATTTTGTTTTTGATTAAATCTTTTTCAAGAATATCATGTAGAGCTTTTCTTAAGCTTATGTTTCTTATAAGTCTTCTTCCTAACCCTTTTGTTTTTACATTTTTTAACATATTTAATGCTAATTCTTGATTCATTTTCTTATACGCCTTAATGTTAAATTTTTGTTTATTATATCAAATTTGTGATTGTTTTTCAACTTTACTTTCCTTTCTTTCTTTGATATTATAACTAGAAATCAAGTAACTAGGAGAATCAGTATTAGATTAATTAAACCACCATAATCCTCCCTCATACGGAGGTGGATTATGCAGAACTTAAATGTTGCTATTGAATATATCAAATCAGAAGAATACTTATCTTGGGTTGTTAGCAACTTAAAATGGTGTGAACATGGTAGTGACTTAATTGATTATTTCGACTATGAAGGGCTAGAAGAAGAATATGCCAATTCTAACGAGAGAAAAATTATTGTTAAAAGATACATTCAATCTCGTATTAGAGAAATCTTAAAAGAGTTTAAAGAAGAACAACAGGAATTATTGTATAGAACAATATATTCTAATTCTAAACCAAATGAATATGATTTTTATGGTCATTTTTGGAGTTCAAGAGAAGATACGAATCCTTGTGTTGAGCAAGATTTTAATGAAGAGTATCTTTTAACTTGTGCTTTTGTTCCTGAAATCATTGACTGGGTTGAAACTTTAAAATCTCGAATGGATTTCCTTTACGGAAAAAAAGAAAAAGAGTATTATTTAAAAAAGTGTAAAATTAAATTAATTAACATAGAAAAAATAAACTAAAAAAAACCGTAAGATTGAGGTCTTACGGTTCTTTTTTTATATTTAAAACTTAAACAGTCAAAAACAATATTGCACTTGGGATAACGACAAACAAAGATATTAGATAAACAAAAACAACACCTCTATTTTTAATAGCCAAATCAGAAATCCAGTGTGAACTATTTAATGGTATTTTTCGCAAAAAAGGAATGCCAAATATAACTATTGTTGCGGCTAAATTGAATGATAAATGAACCAAAGCAATCTGAAGAGCAAACACAGCGAAATCTCCTGTTACTGCTGTTGCAGCCAACAATGCTGTAATACATGTTCCTATATTTGATCCAATAGTAAAAGGATAAATCTCTTTTACTTTTAAAATTTTATTTCCTACTAATGGAATGATTAAAGACGTTGTTGTTGAAGATGATTGAACTAAAACCGTCACTAATGTTCCTGAAAAAATACCGTGTAAAGGACCTTTACCTATCGCATTCTTCAAAATTTCTTTTGCTCTACCTACCATTAATTTCTTCATTAATTTACCCATAAATGTAATGGCAATAAATATTGTGAATATTCCTCCTATAATAAGAGAAACACCTATCATTTCACTATTTAAAAAAGATAAATGAGATTCTATAGCCTTTACAACAGGTTTTGTAATTGGCTTGATAAAATTAAAGCTTTTTATGCTCATATCACCAGTTGAAACAAAAAATGAAACCAGCCATTCTGATACTTTTTCAAAAATACCAAACATTATTTCTAACGGAAGGAATATTATTACTGCTAATATATTAAAGAAATCGTGTATTGTTGCACTGGCAAAAGCATTTTTAAATTCATCTTTTTCTCTTATGTGAGCCAAAGATACGATTGTATTTGTTACTGTTGTTCCTATATTCGCACCCATAATCATTGGAATTGCTGTTTCAACAGGTAAACCACCTGCAACTAATCCAACAATGATAGAGGTTACAGTACTTGATGATTGAATTAATGCTGTCGCAACTAAACCAATCATTAATCCTGCTATTGGGTGAGAAGCAAACTCAAATAATACTTTTGCTTGATCACCAGTAGCCATTTTAAAACCACCTCCAACCATAGTTACAGATAAAAGTAGAAGATAAAGCATAAATACTAGACTTGCCCAAAGAATAGGCGAACCTACTTTTTTATTGTTTTCTAAAGCAACAGTTATTTTTTCCATGTTTTTTTCCTATTTAAAAAATATACAAAAAAAAAGAATGTTAGTTATTTTTTTCTATTATATATTTGTATTAATTCTTATTATAACATTGAATTTTCTTATCTTATAACAATGGAAGAAAATAATGTCAACAAAATAGATACAAAAAAATTACTTTACCTTTTCAGTAAAGGAATTGGCTATTTGCTTTTTTCTTTTTTTTATTGTACTTTTTAAAGAAAGGAGTTTATATGATTGATTATTTTGAAGAAGTAAAAAGAATATTAACAGCAGAGTTTATTATTAAAAATAAGCTTTTTAATTCACACAGAGATACTATAAATCTTCAAGATTATTATTTTTTTAATGGAGCTTCTTTTTTTGTTTCGTTAAGTCAATATGATAATTACAATTTATTTGAAGAAATCAAAAAGCAACAATGGCTATATAGGCATGATTTTGATAAATCAAAAAGCATTAATGATTTTGAAAATAAAATTTATGAGTATTTAAAAAAAGGAGATAAATATGAAGAAATTTATCTCCTTTATGTCAATTAGACTATTGGTAAATAATCTAATATGTTTATTCTTTCGAATACATTATTCTCATTTGTATGCTTAAACAAATAAGCTTTCTGTTTATTTTCAAGGTCACTTTCAAATAAAACTTTATTATCAGAATACCCAATGTAATGCTGATCGAAATTTATCTCAAAAGGTTCCAAGAAATTACTTTCGTCTATTTCCATTCTATTTTTAATATGACTAAATAAGTCATAAATAGAAGGCTGAGAATCAATATATTCTAAAAATGCAGGGAATTGCTCTTCCAGTCTTTGCGCATTTGAAGAAGCACTTGTTACATTTGCTGGCATATTTGCATCCAAGAAAATAACTTTTCTATTTTTAACGTCAACATAAGCGACATATTTAGTTAAAGAATTATCTTTAATGTCAAACATCATTTGACATCTGCTTGGTTCAAACAACTCCCCCTTTTGTGATTCTTCACAGAATTGCATTGCACCAAATACGGCAGGTGCTTGTGAAAATGGTTTAGAATTAAAAGATAATATTGACCATATTGCATATTTAACGCCTTTTTCTTCTAATTCTTCAAGATTTAAATCTATTAATTGAGCACCTTGACCTTCTTTGTCATTTGATGGTAATGGATCACCAGAAAACAAAGAACCTTGAAATCCTCTATTCCAACAACAAGCACCAACAGACTTGTAATTTTCGTTAAAAAAGTTCACTCCGTTATCAAACCAATGGTTCATTCTTTCGCCATTATTCCAGTAACTCGCTAATCTTACTGCTTTAATGTTTTCAGGAATATCAAACTCTGTTCCACGACCATAAAGATCAATTCTAAGATCGTTTGTAGGCATCTTAACTCTCTTAGTTTGTTTTGATAAAACTATACCATTAGGGAACAATGGTGATAATTTTTCGTCAATTTTATCAGATATTTTTGACGTCAAAAACTCAATATCTTCTGATTTAAATTTAACCTTATTATTTTCAATAAGTTGAAGTTTAGACCAAGAACCTTTAGGTGCGACAATTCTCACTTTTTTATCATTTTCAGTTTCTAAATATTTAGATAATTTTAAAAGTTGAGACACCGATAGTTTATCCATGTTTTTGGAAAACAATTCAAAAGCCATAATACCAAATACTGCGTATAATTGGTGAATATTTCTTAAATAAAATCCAGAAGATAATTTCAATGCTTCCGTCATTGCTCTTGGATCTTTTTGAGAAAGATAAAGTTTAAAATCAGATTCCAAACCTTTTATCTTCTTATTGTATAAAGAATCATATACAGATTGAACTCTTTTGAATTTATAATCACTTGGATTCAACCTACCAAATAACTTTTTCCATAAATTCCTTTTCATAGAAACATCATGCTCTAACGTTTTACTATTCTCAAGCATAGACAGTAAGAATTTTCTTTCAGGACGTTTAAATGCTTTAAATCTTACTTTTTTTACAGGTGTAGAAAATTCGATTTCTGACCAAGCAAAAGCCAACCTTAATACATCCGTTGCGTTTTTTGCAAAAATAGGGATATTTTTATCAAGTGCTAACTTTGATAAACTCATTGCGTTTTCTTTGAATTTAAACTTATCAATATCTAAGTTTTGTGAAAATTCACACATTAGTGTCTCTGCTTGAAATGTTTGATTGTCATTCCACGCATTAGAACGATTCATTAAAGAAATAAAGATTTCTTCGAATACTTCTTGGTTTGCAAGATTAAGAACTTTATATTCAACTTTTTCAGTTAAATCTTCTCTTGTATCTTCTTCTTCACGTAAATGATCATATTTAACGCCAAAGTAAATTAATATTTGTTTTACCACGTATTCTGATCTTGACATTGATAACACTTCTTCTGGAAAATTTTTGTAAACAACAAAATCAGAAATATTGTATTTTTCTCCTGTCACTTCTTTAAATGCAGGTTCCAAATTTTCCCAAAAAGAAATTAATTCTTCTCTCGACATTGTTTTCAAGACGTCAAAAACTTCCATTGATGGCATAAAACCATAATAGTTTATGTTAGACACAACAGTGGCTACTTCTGCCAAGTTGCTCGAAGTATTAATGTTTTCTTCCTTGTTTATTACAAGAAAGTTGTTTTGAATTGCTGTTATTGTTTTATTTAAGTTAGTCATAGTATTTTCCTCTTTTGAATTAAATAATTAAAATTTAGTATATTGTTTGTCTACTGGGGGAAAAGGTGTTAACCAGTATATCCCGTAGCACGTAGTTTATTTACCATTTAAATTAAAGTTTTTACCTGTAAAATAATCATATGTTTTTCAAGTAATTAATTTAATTTTACTCAACGATAATCATCTGTTTTTTTTTGTTGAGTTATCTAGCTGTATTTTAGTTTTTACTAATTTTAATTTTTTTTTATTCAATTGAATAAAATTACTAATTTTAACTTAATCATTAAAGGAAGCGTTAAAGTTAAAATTAGCTCGCTTTCGTCGTTAAACTACTTGCTTGCCACTTCCTATAATCATATATAATAAGAAGGAACTTTAACTAGCCTTAGAGATTAAAAAAACAAAGGAAGTTATAAAGTGAATCTAGCTGCGTATATTAAATAATCAGAAGGAACTTTATATAGCCTTTGTTTTGCAAGGAAGCGTCAAAGTGTTGCAAAATCAATCCCCTTTCGGGTTTTGATTCTTCTCTTCATTTTATCGTAAAAGAAGGAACTTTAACTAGCCTTGATTTCCACATATTAATGTCTATTTGTTATAATGTCAATGATTTTTTTTATTTTTTTTAAAAAAAAGGTTTACCAGGCTGGTAAACCCTTTTTCTTTTTTATTTTTTAAAATGGCATTGTTAATTCTTGACCAATTTTAATTAAGTTGTTTGACAGAGAGTTAACGATTTTAATCTCATTAACACTTACAGAATGTCTTTTAGCAATTCCATACAATGAATCACCTTTTTGGACTACATAGTTTCCATAGTTTTCATTTTTATTAACTAATAAATAACTACCTGCCTTTAATGTTGTTTGTGATACGCCATTATTCATTCTTGCTAATGAATGGATTTCCAAATCATGATCTTTTGCAATTTTTCTAAACAAATCGCCTTTTTTAACTCTATAATAATCCCCTTTTGCGTAACCAATTACATATTTCACATAGTCTTTTGTTTCTTTGTAGTTAGGAACAGATAGCTTATCTCTATTTTTTACTACACCTATACCTGCATTGTAACCTGCTAATACATATTTATAGTTATTTATGTCCGAGCGGTCTTTCTCAGGATGAAAATAAGTAAATATCCAAGATAAGTATCTAGCAGAAGCTTCTGCAGAACGCCATTCGTCTGTTCTATAGTCTTTACCGTTTACTATCAAACCAAAATCTGTTGCTGTTTCTTTCATAAATTGGAATAAACCACGTGCGTCTTTGTTAGACACAGCATTTTTATTACCTTCTGATTCTTTTATCATTACAGAATATAACAATCCTTCTGGTAAGGAATAAATAGACCCTATCTTATTTAAATCTTCTTTTGAAGGATGACCATTTTTACTTAGTATGTAGCTTTCAACTTCTACTGGCATTGACTTTAAATTTTTCAAATTGAAATCTTTTACTGTATATAAATCTTTTTTTTCTATTTCTGTATCCAATATTAGATCAAAAATGCTTTCATTATATGCAAAATTATTTTTAATTTCTGATGTAATTCTTTTATTTGATTTATTCCATGTAAAAAAGTTTTCATAATCTTTCATTGATAAAACTGTCTGTGTTTCCGAAGCATTACAGCTATCATCTAAGCTAAATACAACTTTTGCTATTTCTTCTGCATCATATTCTACATGCATAGCATTATTTACTGCTTCAATTGAGATTGAAGAAGTTAAACCTGTTGCCATTATATATAGTAAACCGATGTTCATAAAGTAACTCCAATTAATAATTTCATCTTCGTAATATCTTTAGTATAGCATAAATAAATCAAAAAACAAAGCCTGTCATAAATTCCTATATTTACTTAAAAAAAGAGAAAAAACTTGTTATTTAATCTCATTGTTGATATAATCACTTCATAAATTTAAAAGAGGTTATCCATGACTATTAAGATTAACGAAGATACTAAAAGACAATTTGTAAGAGATTACAAACTCCCAATTCAGATTGTTCAAGATGGATATTTCGAATATTACTTAGAACTTTTTGAAGAACTCTATCTTTCAAAAACAAAATATGACTTACTAGTGAATACAATTAATCGCTTTGAAAGCTTAGAAGATTATCTTAATGAAATCTATCGTATCAAAAATGCCGCTATGGATTTTGTCAAAGATCGTGAATCATACAAAAGATTTGAAAAAGATAAACTAGAAGAATATCGTGAAACTTCAATTGTAAACAAAACCAAACTTTATCAACAAGATCATGTTGGTAAAACTTTTGTATCTATTGATCTAGTTAAGGGAAATATCCAATCATTAAACTACTATGATAAAGACATTCTTGCAGCAGATACATATGAAGAGTTTATTTCTAAATTTACCGATTTGGAATACTTTAAAGAAAGTAAACAAATCCGCCAAGTTATTTTTGGAAAATTAAGTCCTAAGAAACATAAAACAATTCAATTGAATATTATGGGCAAGATTAAAGACGAACTTGTTAAAGCTGGTTTAAAAGACATTCATGTACTAGGATCTTCACCAGATGAAATTGTTTTTGAAAAAAAATACTTCGAAAATTACAAAGAAATCTTAGAACAAAATGAAATAATTAAAAAATTTGACTTACACGTTGAAGAATTTAAACTGGAAAGCATTAATGAAGATTTGAGTGTATTCGTTAAACGCTTTTTAAATAAAGAAGGTATTGAGATTAAACGCTGTAATGCCAAGTTTATGCCAGAAGTTGTTAAACACCTATCAGGAGAACCTTTGATTGATAAAGATTTAGCATTTATTGATGAAGGTCGTATTGCACACTATTCAGAACCACTAATTAAATAACAACAAGAGAGATTTTTATGAAAATTAAAATTTTACTAGAAGATAAAACTGAAAAAATCGTTGATTTATTTGAAATCACTTATGAATGTTCACCTGACCGATTTAAAAGCTTGCGATTAAGTAATGGAGCATTTCCTGACAATGTTATTTTGGATTACAAAGATCAATCTGTAACTATTCCAAAAGATTTTCTTGCAGGTTCAGAAAATGAAGATATTGTTGATTTCTTAGAGCATGCAAATCAATTTTTAAGTTTAGAAACTGGTTCTGTATTGACAAAGAATTGGTTTTGTTATCCAAAAGGTCACTCTTTATCTGACCTTATGTTTTTTGTACAAGGTCTTTCTCGAAGTCGCAGAAATTAATATATCTTATTCAAAAAATTATTTTGGCAAATAAATTTAAAATATATTTTAAAAACGACAAAAAAGGGCTTTACTCGTAAAGCCTTTTTTGTTATTATTAAATTATAGGTTTTCCAATGCCTGAAATTGGATGGTGGCAAGTTCGCTTCTCTTGTTATAAAAGAAGTGTCGTAATAATAATTATATTATTGCGTCTTTCTCATTAACTAAAGGAAATTTGAGGTTGCCACTATGACTACATTATTAACACATCTAAAAAACCGTCACGTTAACACTGAACTTTACAAAGGGTTAACTGTATCAGAAGAAGAACAAACAGCAACTTTCCTTTTATGGAATTTGTCTGGACAACTTGTTGGATACCAACAATACAGACCAGAAAGACCTAAAATGGATCATACGTTAGATCCCAGAGAGTTACGCTACTTTACTTACGCTACTAAATTAGAACCTAAAAGACAAATGCATGCTGTATTTGGACTAGACCTTCTTAATAAAAACAATAAAACATTATTTGTTGTCGAGGGAGTCTTTGATGCTGTCAGATTGCATAACTTAGGATTAAATTGTTTAGCAATGCTTGGTTGTAACCCAAAACAAATGAAAACTTGGTTATGGAGTATGGATTATGATGTTGTTCCTGTTTGTGAAGGTGATAAAGCAGGTAAAAAACTTAAAAACTTATCGAATAATGGTAAATCTTTATTTCTTTCTGAAGGAGTTGATTTGGGAGACATGACTAACGAGGAAGTTCTTGAAACTTTTAAAGAATACCTTTAATTAAAAAATAAATAAGAAACAAAGCTTAAATATTTTTTAGGCTTTGTTTCTTTACAAGGGTTATTTATTGTGTAGTCTATTTAAATAATATTTAAATAGGACGCAAATAAATAATGAAGTGGATACATGAATATAAAGCATTTATTGGAGTTCTTCTGTTAACATTTTCTTTTAATGGATATGCTAATCAGATCAAAAGAACCATTCTCGATATCGATCAAGAAATATTATATCAAGAATTTAATTTAGAAAATAAAATCAGCAGAAATGTTTTTAAAAAATCAATTGAAAAACATAATCAAAGCAAATCTAAAAAACATGATATATTAACTATTATAGATTTTGGACAACCTTCCAGTATTAAGAGATTAGTTGTTTTAGATCTGAAAAAAAACAAAGTTCTTTTCAATGAATATGTTTCTCATGGTGCTAAGTCTGGTGGTTTATTTGCTAAAAGTTTTTCAAATATTGATGGAAGCCATCAAAGCTCTCTTGGTCAATACTTAACTGAAAATACATATTATGGAAAACACGGTTATTCTTTAATTTTAGATGGAAAAGAAAAAACTAATAGTAAAGCTAAAAGCAGATATATTGTTTTTCATGGAGCTGAATATTCTAGTCAACGTTTTTTGGATAAGTTCGGTTATTTAGGAAGAAGTCATGGCTGTCCTTCTGTTGATAAAAAAGTATCTAGAAAAATAATAAATGTAATAAAAGAAGGCAGTTACATATATGCTTATAAATAAAAAAAAGGAACTACTTAGTTCCTTTTTTTGCTATTTTTAAATGTAGATTATAATTTGTAACTCAAATATTATTTTTCTTTTAAAGATTATTATTCCAATTTATATTTAGATATATCTACTATACCTTTTCTTTTCATCCATTCTTGTGTTTTCTTTCTTACATCCATTACAATTTCCATTTGCCATTGATGTTGAGGTAAAAAGGTAACTTTTGCTTCTGTTAACACAGGATTTTTATAATCATAGTAGTAATGAACGATAGGTAGATCGCCTGTTTCTACTAGCATTTGTAAAATATCTGTATTTTGACGAAGTTTTGCTTTAGTTGCTTCTCCAATCCAAGTTCTAAATCTATCATCAACAACTTCTTCATAATTAATATTTTCAAGACATATTCTACCTAATTGATTTGCGTCATAACCATGAAGTTTTCTTAATCTATTATATTGACGACCAGAAGCCAACCAAAACCAAAAGCCTTCCATTGATTCAAATTCGCCAAATGTTTTATGTTTAAAAGGACTTCTTGCATAATTTGTAAGAAGTCTTCCAACTTTTGTTCTTGCTTTTGAATAAGCATTTATATGATCTATTCCGTCATTTTCTGGTCTAAAACTCATTATTTTCCTTTAACAACTAAAATGGAGATCTAACATTTCTCCCAATCCTATGATTCTATCTTTAATTTCTCCTAATGTCGAATATTTTTCTTCTCCAAAAGATTCTTTCATTAAATTTAAAAGGGTTTCTTTATCGGAAGGATTTTCAATAGATTCTTCTCCTAGTAAAATATTTACTTTTGTTTCATTTTCTTTAAATACAAAGTTCAAAAGAACATCTGACATTTCTCCTAAACCACCTTTTGAACAAGAAAACACTAGCTTTTCATTATTCAGAGATAAAAATTCAGGATTCCAACCAATTTCACCAAAAATTAAATTATTTAAATTAAAATGGTCTTCTTCAAGAGAAGGAGAACTGCTCGAAATCAATACATTTTCTTCATTAAACTCAATAGATTCAATTTTGTAAGATAATGTATGATTTTTTTCTTGATCAATTGTGTAGATTATTGAATCATTCGTTTTTTCTTCTACAATTTGGATTTTAATAGAAGGCAAACTTTCCGACTTTGTTTCCGTATAAGTTTCATATTTTTCGTCAGAGGAATCATATGACAAGATATAGACATAATCATCTGTTTTTTTCAAAAGTGTTTTCACAAACAAGTAATTTCTTTCTTCAAAATCTTTAAATTCTTCGACTTTTTTCAAATCATATGCGTCATTAATTTTCGAAACATCAATACCTAAAAACACTTCTTTAATTGGTTTTAATTTTTTATTTAAAAAAGTTACCTTATATGAATGAAGCGAGTCAATTTTTTTTTGAAAATCTTTTTTTAATTCTTTTGTAAACATTTATTACCTCTAAAAAAAGAAGATAGAGAACTAGGAAGTTCTCTATCTTTTATTGTTTTATTGTTATTGAGACATTTCTTGTAAAGTTTTACGAACAACTCCACTTGCTTTACCCATATCTGCTCGACCTGCAAGCTGTGGTTTTAGAATTGCCATTACCTTACCCATCTCATTCATTTGAGTTGCGCCAGATTCTTTAAGTGCAGCTTCAATTAACTCAGCGACTTCGTCTTCCGTTAATGCTTTTGGCATGAACTCGTCTTCAATATACTTAATTTCCGCAGCTTCTTGCTCTGCCAGATCTTCACGACCTGCTTTTTGGAATTGTTCAATTGAGTCTTTACGCTGTTTTACCATTTTAACAAGAATCGCCATTTCTTGATCTTCTGTTAGAGATTCTAGTTTTTCGTCAACACAACGTTGTTTAAATGCAGCACCGATTGAAGACAGTGTAGTCTTTGCTACAGCATCTTTATTTTTCATTGCCATTTTTCGTAGATTCATTAATCGTGGTGCAATTAGTTCAGCCATTTTTATTCTCCTTTTAGGTTCTATTTAATAATGAAGCTTTATTATATTCTATTAAGCATTAAAGGTCAAGCTTTTTATACATTTCAGACATCATTACTTTATGTCCACATTCTGTTACATTTATATATATGTCTTTTGCTTCTCTATCTTCAACTTTAACTGCTGAAGATAGAACCATTAAATGTTGATTTCTTTCTAATAATTTTGCCAAAGATTTGTAATTTATTCCTAGTTCTAACTTTAAATCTTCTACTGTTATCTCTCTAGGAGATACTTTCATTAAATAGGCAAACATTTTTAATGATAAATGCTCCCAAAAATCTTCTGAACCTTGTCGAGTTGCTTTGTTTATATCTCTTAAATATTGCAATCTGTTAGTCATTTTTTTTTACCTTTATTTCTTCAATTGTTGGCATTATTGTACTTTATTTTTTTATCAAAATCAATTTTAAAATTTTTCTTGCTTTTTAATTATTGTTAGTATTATAATGCTATTTCTAATCGGTTACTTTGTGAACAGTCCGAAAATTGACAGTGCCAAAAATACAGTAAGTAAGGTGTTTTTAACTATGTTTATATTGTTTTTGTATAATAATAATATTAAGACGGTTACTTAATTAATTATTTGTTTTTAACTTGTTGATTTTTATGATTTTATTTCTTTTTGTTTTTGTCTTGAAAATGAGATTGTTTTATTTATTTTAAATGGAAATGTAATAAAAATAAAGCGTTCGTTGTGCATATAAAAAAAATGAGTTTTTTTTAAAAAAAAGGTTGATTTTTCTTTTAAGTGTTGGTAGAATACAAACATAAGATAAAGGAACGAAAGAAATACTTTATCACCATTTAATAATAATAATTACATCCCGCATTATATGCAAACCCCTATTAACCCCGCCACTTTTAGTGGCGTTTTTTTTGTCTATCATTTAAAAATAAAACTATGAAAAGTTAATTTATTTGGTATAATGTAGATAGGTTGTTAATATTTATATTGGAGGAAAAATACAATGTCAGATTTTAAAGTTAAAATGGAAGAGATTCTTGAACAAGAAGGGATTAATATGTCAGATAACATTCTTGACACAGAGACTACTTATGAAAATGTAATTGATTATTGTGCTAAATTATCAAAAGATGGGTATGATCATTCATTAATTGACTCTATACAAATGTATAAATTCAATAATATGAACATATCTCATGTTTTCTTAGGAAAAGTTGAAATGATAGAACGTGCTCAACAAGCATATCAAATGCCTTCTACTGCTAGAAGTAAACCACAAAGTCCGAGAAGACGTAGACCGTCTTAATTTTTATTTTTTTTAGGCTTTCTTATAAGGTAATAGCTTTTGCTGTTGCCTTTATTTTTTTCTACAAAATCAAAAAGGAATAGATTCTTAAAAAATGGTTTCAATTTCGCATACCCCATTTTTTTATAATCAATTTTATGATTGGTTTCTTTTGCTTTGTTTTGCATTAATTGATAAACAAGACTCATATCCACTTCTTTTGTTTTATGATCTAGATAGGAAGACAAAGCCATTTTACATAATCTTTTTTTATCTTTTATATATTCCTGTCCAAGTTTTTTTTCTTTTTTCTGAATGGATTTCTTTTGATTATTTGGGATAGAAATCTCCCAGAAATCATTTGCAGCTTCTTTTAGTGTTGTTGAAGCACTAGAATCGCTGCATATTATAATGCTTTTTTTGTTTTCTTTTATCTTGTGGACTAAACTTGTGAAATCTGAATCACCTGTCATTATAATAAATACGTCTATCTCTTTAATTAACAATAGTTCCATTGCATAAACAACGAGTTCGATATCCGAACCATTTTTTCTTTTTGAATAAGAAGGGCTATGTTTCTTATCTATCTGATGCTCCTTCAATACTTGATGCCAAGAAGGGTTGATATCCGCATTCCAATTTGCAAAAGCTTTTTTATCTACTAAAATGAAATTAGTTGTTTTTATATAACTTGTGATTTTTTTCTCTAAATCTGAAATACTTCTATGAGAAACGTTCTCTATATCTATTAATAAAGCTATTTTTTTTTGCATAAAGCAACCTTTTATATTGATAACCTTAAATAGAGGCTAACACAAATAAAATCAAGTTGCAAATTGCATAATAAATAAACAATTAATTATAATTGAAAAAATCAAGATGTGACTAAATTAAAAAAATAACATTATAGTACTATTTTTGGTTACTTTTATTTCATTTTTGTGTTATAATAAACTTATAAGGTTAAGGAAATATTTATTTTATAAGGATTATAATATGAAAGAGCAAAATGAACAAAGCAAAAGCAAGAAGGCGTGGAAGTTGGATGATGAAGTTGTTAAACAATTAGCTTCTCGACATAGAGAAATACAACATAAGATATTGTCTGACTATAAATTTGAAAAGAAGTAGATTAGTTAAAAAACAAAATTTAAGGTGTGTATATGTTAAAAAAAATATTTAAAGAAAATCTTTTATTCGGAATCGTTTTGATTGGTCTTGTTGGTTATTCATTATTTATAGATAATGAACACTTATTAGAAATGGCTGGTTTTTTATTCTTAGCAACCATTGTTTCAACAGTGTTATCAACTTCGTTATTTTTTATGGTTCCTGCTAAATATGCGGCTGTTGCATTTGGATTTATGTTTGCAGCAATAGGAATTAAATTTTTATTATCTTCTATTTTCTTTGGAATTGGTTTAGTTCATGTTCATGAGGATTATTTTCAAACATATGTGATCTTTGGTTTTGTTGCCTTGTTGGTTTATAAACTATCACTTGTTTTTTTTGTTAATGACAAAAAATAAAAATAATATAAAAAAAGACTCTATCCCAAGAGTCTTTTTTTTCTTTCATTGATTACTATTTTTTATTCTTGATCTCCAAAGAATTTTCTTTCTGACCTTTTTATTTCTGGCAATACTCTATATTTAACATTATCATTTGTTTCTTTTGTATTATCTATTGCTACAAAAGAATATTGAATATCGTCTGGATTAGAGGTAAATTTTCCATTAGATTTTAGCATTAAACCAACTGTTAATTTAACATGATTTGATTTATCAAAAATAAAACTATTTCTTTCTGTTAATACTACATTTGTTTTTCTTGATAAAACAACGTTATCTGGAAGATTCACTTTTGTCCATATATTATAATTTTTTCTTTCTGATTGACCAATCTTTCCACCTTCATTTGCGCCTGTCGAATAAGCAATACCATTTGAATTTATAAAGAAGCCATAATTACTATACGCAGCTATTTCTATTACTGTCTCAGGCATGTCTATTTTTGTCCATTTAAATCTATCTTTTTTATCTCCTAGACCCAATTGACCTAAATCATTATAACCTACAACATACAAATTTCCGTCTTTAATTCCATAACAATGTGATTTACCACAGCTTGTTTTAGAAAACACTTTTGAGTCATTAAATATCGAATATTGATATAATTCAGGGTTTCTGTCCAAAAATATATCTACTGGAAATTGAGAGAAAGCCTTTCCAGTAAATAATCCAGTAACTATTACAAAACTTGATAATACTTTATGTGTTTTTTTGTTCATAATGTAAGCCTTTGATTATAAATAATTATGTCTATTATATCATTTTTGTGATCTTTATTCAATAAAAATATGCTTTTAATATGTTAATACTTAGAAAACTTGATTTAATTTATCTTTTTTGATATAGTAAAACTCCTTTATTTTGTTCGAAGTGCTTAATATGAATAATATTTTAGGAATACTAATAAGACAGAGGTATGATAATGTCCAAAAATTGCAAATGTGGAGAATATCAAAGATATTCTGAATATAAAAACGAAAAAGAAGAAGAAGGTTTTTTAATTGATTTAATTTTAAAAGACGATGACTGTGTCAATTGTCATAATAAATTAATTTATGGAACTTCAGATGAAGTGGAGCTATTAGATATAAAGAAAGAAAAAACATTATCTAAATATGATGCTCATTGTAGTTGTGGTTGTTATTACCCTTATGAAAAACATGTTCAAACAGCCAAAAATAAAGGACAAAATATTGCCCCAATGATTCCTTTAAAGGATTGTTATAATTGCTTTAAAATTAGAAAATATGGAACAATTGAGCCAGAAACGATTCAAACAATGAAATTGGAAGATGCTAAAAATAGAGTTGCTTCTAGAGAAAGTCGAAAAGTTAAATAACAACACATAATAAAAAAGACACTGGGAAGTGTCTTTTTTTATTGGTTTTTATTTCATTGTATTGCTGACAATAAAAGCATTATAGAAAATAGGGCGCAAGCTCCAAATGATAAAATCTTGTCTTTTCTTCCGCAGTCTTCTTCATTTAATTTTTTTGTTTTTACTTTAATATTTTGGTCTTTCATATATTATCGTCCCTTTTTTAATTATTTTATATATATATTGTACCATTTAACGACCTTGAATCAAATTATCATTGTTTTTTTTCTATAAATAATGTACTATTTTTTGAAAGGGAGACTTTAAATACTATGATTATTGTTTGCAACAAAAAAAATATGCCAGAACTCAAAGTTAATCGAGAAATAATTAAGATAATGAGACCTTCTCTTTTATCTAATGAATTCTCTCATAATCCAAACAGTGCTGCTAAATTTCTTGTTTCTACTAGGAAAGAAGCAATAGAGAAATACAAAGAATATTTTGAAAGAGAAATAAAAAAAAATAATGATTTCAGAAAAGAAATAATTCATTTATATAAACTTGCACAAAAGAAACACATTTATCTAATGTGTTGTTGTAAACCACAATCTTGTCATGGTGATGTTATTAAAGAATTTTTGGAAAAACATCTAGGTGATAAAATTTATTTAGATTGATAATCTTTCCAACCTGAAAACCAAAAAATGTATTTTTCTGAATTTTCTTCGAATGGCGACATATTTTCATCTATTCCTTCTGAAGCTGCTTTCACACCCATTCTATAAGCATCATAATTTGTTTTTGTTTTTTTTTCTATATCTGACTTAATTAACATAAAAAACCTTTTCATTATTTAAAACATATTATCATCTAGAAATATTAATACAAATTAAAATAAAAAACTTGGCTTTTGCCAAGTTTTTTTTTAACAACCAAGACCACAATTTAAACAATCTTCAACTATATCTGTTCCTAATTTTAATTTATCAGATAAATCTCTTAATGCTGTTCTAACACCTTCTTCTATAACAGGGTGGTAGAATGGTAAGTCAAGAATTTCTCTTACTGTTAATTTTTTCTGAATAGCCCAAGATAATAAATGTGCTAAATGTTCAGCGTCAGGGGATATAAACTCTGCACCGAGCAATAACCCTGTTCCATTTTCTCCATAGATATTCATAAGCCCTTGATTTTTCAGCATCACTCTTGATCTACCTTGATTTTCAAAAGAAACTTGACCAACCTCGTAGCAACCACATTTGCCATATTTTAATTCCAGTTCTTTTTTTGTTTCTCCGACCATACCTATTTGCGGATCAGAAAAAACTACTGATATTGGAGTTCTTCTTAGACCAGAATTTATTTGAGGATAAATTCCTGCATTATATCCTGCTATCAAACCTTGGTCTGCTGCTTCGTGAAGCAATGGCAATTGATTACTCGCATCTCCTGCAATAAATATATTTTCAACACTTGTTTGCATTGTAAATTTATTTGCTACTGGTATACCACGTTCGTCTAGTTCAATTGTTGTGTTTTCTATATCTAAATTATCAACATTTGGTCTTCTTCCTGTTGCGGCAAGAAGATATTCAAATTCTTCTACTACTTTTTCTTTTGTTTCTTTATCTATATACTCTACTATTACATTGTCATTATTTCTATTTACAGATAATACTTCTGCATTTGGATCAAAATAAAACTCTTTATTTAATGTTTTTGTTGTGTAATCTTTTATTTCTTGATCCGTAAGTGCGCCAACTGCACCTCCTATACTAAACAATTTTACATTTACACCTAATCTGTGTAATGCTTGACCTAGTTCCATACCTATTACACCTGCGCCAAACACAGCGACACTTTTAGGTAATGTTTCCCATTCAAACACATCGTCATTTATAATTAATTTATTCCCAAGCTCTTCCCAAATTTTTGGGTAAGCTGGTCTAGAGCCTGTTGCTATCACTATAGTGCTTGCTTCTATTTCTAAATCGTCAACAATTAATGTATTATTATTTTTAAATTTCGCTTTGCCCAGTATTTTATCTTTTTCTGGCATATTATCTATCGATTCCAGAACAAAACCTACAAATCTATCTCTTTCAAATTTAACTCTATCCATTACTGCTTTTCTGTCTACGGATACATTTTCTACATTAATTCCAAATTCTTTTGATTTTGTTGTCGAATGGACATTTTCTGCAGCAGCAATTAATAATTTAGAAGGCATACAACCTACTCTTGCGCAAGTTGTACCAAACACACCGCCCTCTATTAATTTTACGTGTTTTTTATTTTTTTTAGCTTCTCTATATGCGCTTAAACCTGCAGTTCCGCCACCTATTATTGCAACATCTATATTTATCTTTTTCATTTTAAATGCCTCCTATTTCTTCGTTTGGTAAAATAAGCGGATGATCCGCTTATTTTATTTTTTAAAAAATTTATCTAATAAATTAAGATAAGTGTTTTTCTAAATCTTCACTTCCACCAATATGTTTACCACCGATAAAAACTTGTGGAACTGTTGTTTGACCTGTTACTGCTCTAATAGATACTGTCGTTGCGTCTTTTCCAAGAACGATTTCTTCATATTGAAGACCTTTATCTTGAAGCAATTGTTTTGCTTTTGCACAGAAAGGACAACCTGGTTTTGTAAATACTGTTACAGATTCTTGAACTTTATATTCTGGTGCAATGAATTTTAACATTGTATCTGCATCTGAAACTTTGAACGGGTCTCCTGGTTCGTTAGGTTCGATAAATTGTTTAACAACAACACCATCTTTTACTAACATACTGTATCTCCAAGAACGAGAACCAAAGCCTAAATCTTCTTTTCCTACAAGCATACCCATACCTTCTGTAAACTCACCATTTCCGTCAGGAATAAATGTAATATTTTGTGTTCCTTGGTCGTCTGCCCAAGCATTCATTACAAATGTATCATTTACTGACATAACAATTATATCGTCTACACCGTGCTCTTTAAATACTGGTGCTAATTCGTCATATCTTGGTAGGTGGGAACTACTGCAAGTTGGAGTAAATGCACCAGGTAAACTAAATACTATTACTGTTTTATTTTTAAAAAGTTCATCTGTTGTAACGTCTACCCAAGAATCAGCTTGTCTTGTTTTAAATGTCACGTTTGGAACTTGTTGATTTTCTTTTGAATTAAACATAATCATTATCTCCTTGTGTTTGTTGTTTTGATTACACCTATAATAATATACTAAATATTTTGATAGGTCTAATTGTTTGTTTCTATTAGATTGATAGTTTTTACCTATTAAATTGTTTTATTGTTTATTTTAATTATTTTATTGTTGTTTTTACTTATTTTATTTGTTATAATATTTTAATTAAATAGAACTCATTTTGGAGAGTAAAAAATGTATCCCATTATCACTCATGGATCAAAAGATTCATTAGATCATGATGTATATGTGATTTTTGATCATATACCTAGCTTTAAAGAAGCAAAATCTTATTGTCAAAGTCTAACAGGAATGAACCCGAACATTTTGGTTATTCAAGATGGTGTTGTTTCGTGGTCTTTTAAAGGGACAGAAGATGAATGTAACAATAGTTTGTTTTATACTTATCATCTTCACGAACAAGATCAGGAAATTCCTGTTACAAGAATCGTTGAAAGAGATTTAGATCTTAAATTGGTAAGAACTGTTCGTGGTCTTTTAAGCTACTTTTCAAGAACTGACAAAAGAATTGAGGTCAAAAAAGCACTACGTTCCCCTTCTTGGGCAGAAAAGTATTCTATTTTAAAAGATCTTCAATTATCTAGGAATATTGATTATGTAAAATGTAACCATGAAGAATTATTTAAATTCTTTGCTTTTCAAATTGGTCAAACTCTTTCATTAATCAAAGACGGTGAAGAACTTTTTACTAAAAGATCTGTTGCGGATAAATATCCAGAACTTGAAGATTTTCTTTATAGAAAATTCGATTCCGATGAATCTATTTTACAAGAGATTTATATTGATTTTATTTCTCTTATTGAAAAAGAAATTTCGGAAACAACTACACATAGATATCTATCTAATTTTTCAGGTCAAGAATTTACATTTAAAGAAGTTTCAAAATTTTAAGGAGAACAGATTATGTTTCAAGAACACAAATACATTAGAGAAAATGAAAAGTTTAAAACAATAAAAAAGTTTAAGATTTTTGTTGTGGAAAAAAATCAAATAAAAGAACCTACTGAGATTCAGCATAATTACTATGAGGATTATATTAGTGTCTTAGGTGAAGAATTTGATTCAGAAGAAGAAGTGCTCAACGACATGAATCATAACCCAGAAAAATATGAGTTTTTACATTATTCTGAATTTATTATTTTACCTATTTATCGATTAAATGTTAATTATTAAAACATTTGAAAAAATAATTAAATGTTGTATTATTGTTTATAATATTTAAGAGAGGTGTATAATGAAGAAACTGATTGCTTTGTTGATAGCCGTTATATCTATTAATTCATTTGCTTTTGAATCAGCAGGAGAAAAAATTGATAAAATTAAAGGTGGTCAATATGAAGTTGTAAAGATAAATGAGAATAATTTGACATTAAGTAAAAAACCTTTTATTGTTTTTGATAGAGACGAAAATGGTTATTTTGCTTATGGTTCTTCTGGATGTAATAATTTTCGTGGACAAATTATTGAAAATGAAAATACTAGTATGAAGCTAACAAAAGTAATGGGAACAAAAAAATTGTGTGACACTTTACGTAATGAAATTGAAAGAGTTTTCTTATCTACTTTCTCAGAAAGAGATTTCTTTTTATTGAAAGACAATGATTATTTTATTTTAGAATTTAATGATGACAAGATTTATTTAAAAAATAATGAAAAGTAAAGAAAAACCTCCTAGTGAGGTTTTTTTTTGTTTTTTAGTATGTTAATATTAAAAAAAATATGAGGTGTACTTTGTATAGAATAGAATTTAAAGAACAAAAACAAACGGAATTATATCCTATTTCTTTTTTCAACGAGAGAGACTCTAGTAAAGTCTCTGAATTGGAAGAAGAAAAACGAGCAGAAGAATTGAAAAAAGTTTCAAGACTTTCTTCTTTTTCAGAAGTCGATAATTTTCTTTTAAATTATTCAATTCATTCATTATTAGGTGGCAAAAGAAAATGTTTATCTTGCTATTCAAAATATGATTCTTTTTTAAATGAAATAAATGATTCTTTAAAGAATATGGTTAAGGAAAACATTCTAATATACAGTGTTATTTTAGGTAAAAATCATGACGTTGAAGATTCTTACCTTGAAAGACTAAAAGAAGAATATCCTTATATTGATATCATTCAATCAAATAATGATTTAAGCACTATTTATTATGTTGGTAATTCTCTTAGTTTAAATAAATATTTATTTTTACCTTCTTTTAATTTTAAAGGCAAACCAAAAGATGATCTTATTTATTTGGATAACATAGAATCTTTAATGTTAGTTAGTGGTAAATATTTTATAGAAAAAATTTATTTTAATGGCACAAAAGAGGAAGCTGAAAAAATATCTACACTTTACAAATGGTTTATTAATAAGAATATGGTTTTTTTAATGCCTATATTCGAAACAGAGAATAAAGAGTGTGCTTATATTTTTGAAGAGCTTGTCGAGTATTATGAATTGCTTTATAAAAAGTAAGTTAGAGGTCATTTTTAATGCATAAGATACACCTAGAAAATCAGGAAAACATGTCTTTATTTCCGATTCAATTTTTTAGAGAAAAAAGATTAAGAAACAATAATAACATTTCTCTTAAAATCAAAGACGAGATTTATAAATTAAATAAAAGAAACAATCTTGTTAACATTGAATTTTTACTTTTTTTCTATTCAAAATATTCGGTTATTAGTTTTAGTGATTCTTTATCTACTGAAACAAAAATACAAGAATCTTTAAGACCAAAAGAATTTAATTCTCTTTTTCAAAGTTTTTGTAAAAAAAATAAGTATATAACCAAATTGGTTTTAAATCAATTTTATGAATTTAATGAAAACGAAATGAATAACTTCAAAAAAAATAACCCTTTTGCTTCTATTTATTTTACTGATAAAGAGAATTCTTTTTACACATATAATGATGTGTCTTTTCCCAGAAATTCATTCCGACACATACCTTCTTTTTCTTTTAATACTCAAAGTTTTAATAACTCTATCATTGTCAATGATTTTAAAGATTTTAAGTTTCTTATTTCAAAATATTTAGTTAAAGAAATGTATTTCAATGGTTCTGAATTAGAAGCACATTCTGTTGTAAATCATTACCGTAATCTTATTGACCACAATGCTTATTTCTTAATGCCTGTTTTTTACACCAACTGCGAAAATCTTAAAAATATTTTTGAAGAATTGCAAGAATATTATGAACTTAAAGTTTTAAAATAAAGCTTTATTTATTATGTTTATTTTAGTATAATAATAGAATAACAAAGGGGCATATAATGCAAAACTACAAAAACATTAATCAAGATCTAAAAAAAGCAATAGCTAATTTCAATTTTTCACAAGCAAAAGAGCTAATGAAAAAACTTGAAGTTATGCTTCAAGAAAATATTGCTGCTGATGAAACTCGTTTGGAGAATAATGAGAGTTTGGTTTGTGTTGAAATAAATGAGAAAATTAAAGACATTATCTTTTTTGCGCAATTTGAAATTGAGATCAAGACTCGTGGAAATGAAAACTGGAAACCATTAAAAGTTTATCTAGACGACAAAAGAAATACGCCTGACGGTTATTTCCGTGTGTTCTGGCCTTCACAGATGACTCAAATCCTTGAAGAGTTCGAAGTGGAAGAAGTCAGTTTGGATCACGATCTAGGTGATGATGATATTGGTACTGGCTATGAGGTTGTCTGTTATATTGAAGAAAAAGTGTATTTCAATAAAGATTATGTTGTCCCTGTTATGAAAACACATACAGACAATTCTTCTGCTCGTGATAAAATGCAGAGAGGAATTAATCAGATTCTTAATATGAAAAAATAATTGAAATTTATTTTTCTTTTATACACTCTTTAATGTTAAGACATTTGTTGTTGTATGTTTTCTTAAATCAAATAGCACAATGAAAGTTTTCTAAAATCAGAAAAGGAACTTTTGATTTTACTAATGATACCATAAAAAAGAAGACTCCATGTAGGAGTCTTTCTTCGCTATAAAGATTGTATTTCTATTTTCTTAGCTTTCTTTTCTTCAGGTATTTTTAATTCAAATCTTATATAGAGCATTCCATTTTCCATATTGGCTGAAACGACTTCTAAATGTTCTGATAAATTAAAACCTAATGTGAAATTTCTTTTTGCTATTCCACGATGCATATATTTTTCAGACTCTTCTTCTGTTTCTTGTTCTAGTGAATCTGTTTTTATTGTTAATCGTTTATTATGTAATTCAATATCTATTTCTTTTTCATTGTAACCAGCTAAAGCCACTTCTAGTTGTGTCTCTGTGTCTGATATTTTTATGATATTGTATTTTGGGAATTGTTGAGGTTTTACTTGTGTTGTAAATGCTTTTTCCAATTCTGTTAATAGATTTTCAAAGCCTATTGTAGTTCTTAAGAACCCTGATGGTAGTGTATTATTATTTTTCATGTTTTTTCTCCTTCACGTTAATATAACCATGATTTTAATTTTGGAAGCTCTTTGAGCCTTCCTTTTTTATTCAACCTCTCATGAGCATTGAATTTGAAAAAGTTTTCTTGCTTTTTCGATGTGTATTGTATAATAATTTATTTTTTTGTCAAGCTTTTAAAATAGTTCTATTATGTTTTAAAAAAATACTATACAAAATATTTTAGATATGTTAATATTAGGCTAAATAAAACATAGAGAGGAAAAACAAAATGAAATATAAATCAATTGCATTGCTTGGTGCAACTTTTGGAATGAGTCTTTTAGGATTTGGAATCTTTTCTCTTATTCCAGTAGGATATCTATTCTATATAGCAGTTCTTAAAGATGAACCATTGCCCCGATCAGAACACCAATACTTAATTCTTGGTCTTCTTGTTATTGCTGTTCTTGAATTTATTCTATTTAACTGGCTATGGGCTATTATGTTTGCAGTATTTTTGTTCACTTATGTTAACAAAAACTCAACATTAGTGAAAAATCTTCGTATTTTGAAAAAAGAAGGGGTTGAGCAAACTAAAAAAGTTAAAAAGAAAGTCAAAGAATTTGAAATAGATTGATTTTAGTGAAAATCAAAAATTAGCTTGACTATTTATTAAGCGAAAATAAAAAAGCAAGGCTCGTTCCTTGCTTTTTTAATTATTAAGTTTTGCTTAATTATTTACATTCTTTTTCTAGATTTTTAAATGCTTTATTGAACTTCTTTAAATTTAATTCTGTTCCATATACTTTTGAATCAGAATGAGCCTTAAATGTTATTTTTCCGCCATTTTTTAGTGATGCCATTAAAGCGTCTTCACTTTTTATATTTGAAATTTTTGCAACATTCCCTGTCGCAAACATATCCAAAGAACCTTTATTGTATGAAGATTCCCATTCTCCATAAATCAAACCTTGCTTTTCTAAGTTTTCTACAAAAAATATACTTAAATATAATTCTTTTGTATTCTCGTCGCAGACTAAACCTGCTTTTATATTAGATTCTATACTTTGAGAATCAGAAGCCGTCTTCCAAGCAGAGGTTGCTGTAAAAGATACGCCAAAAACTAATCCAGCTAAAATTGTTTTTACAATTTTTTTCTTACATTCCATTATAATACCTCTTTATTTATAAAATTATCCTTATTTTTATTGTAACATTATAATATCTCTTTGGAAACTTTTAAATGATAAATATGCTAATGTTTTATAAAAAACTTCAAAAAAGTGTTTATTTCATAAAAATAAAAAAACATCTTATTTTTGTCAAAATAAAATTTTATTACTGATTATTTCGAAAAATCTTAATTCTCCTACTTCTTCTTTTATGTTTTATTTTACTTTTTTTTATAAAAAACAAGCGTCCTCTTTGTTTATTAAATTAATACTATTGTTCTTTGTTTTTTTAATAAAAATAAGTTTTTATTTTTCTATTTTTTGAAAACTATGTTATAATGTAGTAATAGAATGAAGAATATTACTAACAGGAAAAATTAAGGTTAATTATGAAAATTACTATTATTGCTGGAAAAACAGCTTCAGGTAAAAGTGTTGCCCTCGAAGAGCTTTGTGAAAATTATGGTTATGAAAAACTAATAACTTCTACTACTAGAGAACCTAGACCAGGTGAAATTGATGGTGTTGATTATCATTTTTTATCAAGAGAAGAATTTTTAAACAAAGTTGAAGAAGGTTTATTTTTAGAACATGCAGAGTATAATGGCAACATGTATGGCTCCAGCTTAGATTCATTTAAAAAAGATTTTAAAGGAAATGTTCCTGCTATTATTTTAGAACCAACAGGGGCAAAAGTTGCTTACGAACTATTGAAAAGAAAAGGATTTACCCCTATTTCAGTATATGTTTATGAATCACAAGAAACTTGTATTGAAAGAGTGTTATCTCGTGATGCTAGTGAAGAAGAAAAAGAAAAACGTATTCATAAAATCAAGAATGAAGAAAGGCAATGGGATGATTATATGAAATATGATTATGTAACAGAAGGTGGATCAACAATTGAGAAAAATTGCAATGAAATTAAAGCTTTTGTTGATAATTTTCAACCTGAACAAAGGTTTGACAAAAAAAAACGAAATAGATTAAAACCACGTTAAATTTTAAAATTAAAAGATTTCAACTTTGAAATCTTTTTTTTATTGCTTTATTTCATGTTTTTTGTTAATATATACAAAATAGATAAGAGGTGGAACAGTTCGGTTGAAAAATCCCACTCGCCCGTGTTCTAACTGTACTTTCTGTGAGTATTCCTAGCAAATCAACTGTTTTAAGGCATACTGCATAAAAAGATGTTCACGTCTTGCGAAAAGCATAGCTAAATTGGTAACTGAGAAGTTATAAGGTGATATTAAGTTGATTTTAAACACCTAGAAAAAAGTCTCGCAAGAGGCTTTTTTTGTTTGTTTTTTTTTTAATGTTTTGATATAATCATACGCATATTGAATTAGTCGAGGGACTTGAAATGAAAGAATATAAAAATACAATTACTGACTCTCATGGTCATGAAAATACTATGCTATTTGAAAGAGTAACAGGTTCTCGTCTATATGGCACGAATTATGAACTAGGCGAACACCCTTTCTGGGATGATTATGAATCCGATTGGGATTTCCGTGGTGTTTATGTTGTCGATCCAGAAATAAAAATCATGATGCCACCTTTTAATAAATATGACCCACATATCACAATTGAAGGCATTGATTCAGAAAATTATGAGCTTGAAAAGTTCATGTTCGAATCTATGAGAAACAATCCTAACTATATGGATTTGTTGTTTGCCAACAATAATAGTTTGATTGGCATCAATGATTCTGTTCGAATCTTACTTGATAATAAAGATTTATTTTTAAGTAATAAAATTGCGAAATCTTTCAACGGTTTTGCACAATCTCAAATGAGTAGAATTAAAGGTCATAAAGTATGGCTTACTAAATTTCCTGAAATTTACCAAGTTCAAGAGCTTATTACAGAAGCTTATATGAATAATGATATTTCAAGAGAGGATATTGCTTTTAACTTTTCTGGCAAACTTAGAGACCAAATTGTGAAAGACTCTAATTTTTACAAACCAAAGTTTGTTAATATCAGTTTCAAAGAAATGCTTAAAAAGTATTTTAGCGATGTTGATTATGACATCTATAAATACATGAAACCTTATGCCTTGGATTACATTACTCTATATGATTTCTTAGGTAATAAGATTCAAAAAAATGAAAGCAACATTTCATTTTTAGAAAATGAAGCAACCTTTAAGAAGAAAAATGAAAGTTTGTATTTTATCTATGGCAATGGAAAAGGTGTGTTTTTAGATTCACGTGCGATCCACACTAATCTTCCTGTTAAGGCTAATGAGAAAAATAAAATTGAAATGATTATGACTATTGATTACAACAATTTTAAGTCTAAAAAAGATTACATTAACTCTTTGTGGGAATGGAAAGTTAAACGTAATGGTCGTAGAGCGGATCTTGAAAGACGTTTTGGTTATGATGTTAAACATGCAATGCATACTTACCGTCTATTAGATGGTGCAATTGAAACTTTTGAAAATGGAACTTACACTCCTGAACTATCTGAAAAACGATTAGAGGAAGCTTTTGACATTCTTTCTGGTAAATATACTTATGACCATATTATGAAAGAAGCAGAAATCAAAACACAAACTCTTCTTGGCTTTACCAAAAAAGGTATTTTTAAAGATGAACCTGACAGTAAATTACTTAATGAAATTTATTTGGAAGTTGTAAGAGCGAACTCAAAAATCTAAAAATATTTCATTTTTTTACATTTTATCAAAGCACTTTTATTTAAAAAGTGCTTTTTTTTATTGTTTTGTGATCTGTATTCCAAATATTAGCGTATTACTTTGAGGTCTAAATAACCCATATAAAACAATGTTAATTTCTTTTTTTATTTAAAATATTGTTTTTTGTGTATATCTAAATTTATATTTATTGTCTCTTAAAAATTTTTTTTATTGACTTTGTTTTTTCTTTATTTAAAAAAGTTTTAATCATTTTATTATATTTTTATTTATATTTTTTGTTTTAAATTTATGCTTTTTTTTTATTCATCCATTGAATAATCTGTTTTTATTTGTTATATAATTATGAGTTTAGTTTTAAATGTTTTAATTATTTCGGAGAACATATGTCTAATTCACAAACTATTATTTCAATACGAAGAGATAAAGTTGAAGAATTGAGAGAACTAAATAGAAGAGTCCCTAATTTCTTTAAAATGTTTATGAAATTTCATAGCGTTTCAAATTTTCCATTATATTTAGGCGACTCAATATTTGTCTCTCATTCAGAACACTCTAGTATTGTGTCATGTCATATTATTACTCCATTCTTGGGTTCAACTTTTACGAATATTATCCACAAAGCTTACACTAAAAAAGAAGCTAACGGTGAAAAAGAATGGAATGATAGACAAAAAATTATAAAAAATCTTATTATGGGTTTTAAAGGTGTCTTTACAGTAGATAATATTGAAAAGTTAGAAATTGAATCTGATTTTGCTACTGCTAAAAATAGTGTATATTCAGTTTTCGGATTAAAAGACGAAGACATGAAAAGTCTAACAGCAGAAGATTTTGAAACTATATTAGATATTACTTCTTTTAGATATAAAGAAAAGCAAAAAGAACAAAAGTTAATAGAGTCTTTACCTATTCATATTGATTATCTTGGTTCTTTTGCACAAAGACAAGCTTGTTTAGCCTTCCAATCAGATGGTGTTTTTAAAGCTTATCCATTTAAGTCTAATAAAAATATTAATTTTGATTTAGAAGAAATAAAACAAGAATTTAAAGAAGAAGCAATTAAATTAAATCACAGAATGACTTTTGTTTCTAAAGAAGAAAAAGAACAGATGCTACTTCAGTACGTATCTTCATTTGAATTCAGAGATAAATTATCAAGCAGATTGTTTGAGGCATTTATTAATGGATTAAAAGGAAAAGCAGTTAAAGTCGAAGCTACTGCAGAAACAGAAATTATTAAATAAATACAATTAATATTATCAAGAATTAAGCTAAGAATCTTATTGTAAGGTTCTTTTCTTGATCTTTTTAAATTTTATGGTTATAATACCTATGTAATTAATAACTAATTTAATAAGGTAAATTATGGAACACAACGCCAAAGTTGAAAAAATACAAAAAAATACTCCTAAAGATTCATATGCTAAAGATAGTTTTTACGACAATAATGGTAATAAGAAAAAGAAAAAGAAAAGAAGAAAACCAAACAACAATTAAATAATTATTTTAATAAAAAGCGCATTGTTTGCGCTTTTTGTTGATTTTAAAAAGAAACAATGATAATATAATACCATGATATTTTTACATGGAGAAAACAATGAAACGCAGAAAAAAAATGAAAAGTAGCTATGTTATGAGAAAAAAAATGAAAAAGAAAACTCTTTCTAAAACTAAATCTACAAATCGACAGTTTTTTATTCAAAAAAATATAACATTAAATTAAAAACACCTTTTTAGGTGTTTTTTTTGTTGACTTTTATTTTGTTTTTTATTATAATAATTGCATATTTTGTTTATTTGAGAGAAAAAAAATGAATCCAACAGTTAAAAGAGAGTCACTAAAAGAGAGATTTTCTATTGCAGCAAACAAACAATTTAAAAGATTAAATGAAAAAACTCAAGTTCTTGTTCCACAAAATGGACAAGAAGAAGTTATTCAGTCTCGATTGACACATTCATATGAAGTGGCTTCTTCTGCTGAAATGATTGCAACTAGTATTGCCGATGACTTAGAAATCAAATATTCTGACGTTGATTATCAATATGCTGTTTACAATGCCAGTTTGCTACATGATATTGGTCATCCCGCATTTGGACATGATGGTGCTGATGTATTAAATGAATTTTTTATTAACCAAGGCTTAAAAGAAGGTTTTTCTGATAATAATAATAATCTTGTCATTATTGAAAAAAACGACATTAAAGTTCGTGATTACACTCTTGCAAGTATTATAAAGTACCCAGAAAAACTATATAACGATCAAAAAGAAAAATATACGAAAATTTTAAAAGAATCTCTTTCTATTGATAAAGACCATTTTGAAAATTTTAATATTAATCTAAAAAATCAAAAGAAAACTATTGCATGTCAAATCATGGACGAAGCAGATAGAAATACATATGCTTGCTCTGATCTAGCTGACTTCTTTTGTTTAGGTAATCGTTTAGAATATGATAAGTTTTTTGTTTTAGCTGACAAAATGGGACTTCTTGAAACTCTAAAAGATCAGATTGAAGAAATTTATAATGCAGTAAAATACAGTGATAAAAATAAAATTAAATCATTCTTTTGTGATAAAATGATAGATTTTAACACAAATTTTGAATTAACAGAAGAAGGCGTTTCTTTTAAAAATGAAGAACTTTTTCATTTAAGAGAATATATGGCAGAACTTACATTAGTTTATTTCATTAAACCCATTCGAGAAGAAGAATACAATCTTACGAATATGGAAATGCTTCGTGAGTTCTTAGAGTATGTCATGGATAATGAATTTTATCCTTCAAACCATTACCGAAATGCTATTTCTTCTGCTGATACAGAAATTGAAAAGTTGAAGTTAATTCGAAACATGGTTTCTGAGGTAAGTGATTGGTATATTTTTAAAATCAATAAAACCATTTCTTAATTAATATATTATTAATTTTAAAAGAAGGCTGTTCATAGCCTTCTTTTTTTATCACCAAATTTTAATTTGTCTTTCTCAAACAATAAAGAAAAAGAAGCATTTGCTTCTTCTTTTTGATTTTGGTATAATATTTAAAAAACTTTTTATTGGGAGAATAATATGTTGCAACCACCTTTTAATCAAAAAACTATTGATTTATTTAATAGATATCAAACTTCTGGGGTTTTTCACCCCTATACCTGTGGTAATTGTTCGGGCGTAAGTTTAAAGATTAATTCAGAACATTTATATTGTAAAGAGTGTGATTACACACAAGATAAAATTCACATGCTACCAACAGAAGAACAGCTTACTTCACAAGAACAAATAATTAAAACTTTTTTAATTAAAGGAGAGATTAAAGATGACTGATACTTCTAATATTTATCAAGAAATTAAAAGACATTTTAAATTGAATAGAGAAATTATTTTAAATAGAGACACAGAACATTCTTTATCTATTGGTCAAAAAGTAAAATTGAAAGAAAGTTTTTTTAAAAGTTTAAAAGAAAACCAAGAAAATTCAGAACCAGCATTTTGGGAAAAATTTAGAGATGTTGATCTATTTATTGTAACATTAACAGAGGAAGAAGAAAAAGAATCTAAAATATTAACTTATACTTTATCATCTGATTCTGAATTGGTTTCCGTTTCATATTCTGGTTTGTATTCTTCAATGTCTGCTATCTTAGGTAATAAAAGAGCAAACAATTCTAAACTTGCTTTATACAATTCTTTTTTCAATGAATGTGTTACATTTGTTAAAGAAGAAGATATTGAAGTTATTTAGAATTAATTTTTAATATAATAAAAAAATCCGCAGGATGCGGATTTTTTATTTGTAAGATTTTATTTATAAGATTTTAAAAATCTATCTGCTGGAAGTAAAATACACTTATATTCAACATCTCTTCTCAATTCATTTGCTGACTCTTTTTTTATAAGCTTTCCTTGTCTTGATATAAATGCAACTTGAATCAAGCCTAGTCCTTCTAATATTCCTGTTATTTTTATTTGTTTATTTTGATCGATATGACCTACAAATGTTGTAGATAGTAAATCTGTTACAATTCTATTTTGTTGATTGAAATTTTCAAACTCAAAATCATTAATACTTAACTTCATTTTATCAAGAAAATCTTCAAATTGATAATGCTTAATATCAGGTAGATTTTCTTTTTTTAAAACTTCTATAAACGTTTCAAAATTCGCTTCAAAACATTCTTTCTGATAAAATGTTTCTTCATTTTGAATTGTTAAATAATTATCTACTATTGCCAATGATTCTATCGAAAAGAAATCTTTAAAATAACCTTCAATACTTAAATCACCTGTAATGTGGTCAAAATAACCTAATACAATATCTGTAAAACCATCTTCTTGAGACTCTTTGAAAAATAAAGACATGCTTTTCATTTTTTTATTGTCGTTACTAAATACCTTGTTGGCTTTCACATTTTTATCTATATGATTGTAGACAACAGCATCTACGTCTAATTCTAAAAGCCCATCAACTTCTTTTGCAGGAACAGCAAATGCAGTTCTTACCAAATTACCTTTTTTGTTTTCAGGGAAATATAATCCTTCAAGATTTGTAATTCCCATTTCTGGTTCTTTAAATAAATCTTTTAATTCCATATTGATTCCTCTTTTAAATTTAGTTCAGGCATTATAACAAAAAGCCATTGTTATTTCAACAATAGCTTTGTTTTTTTTAATTGTAACGGTCTCTCAAAATTTCTTGCAATCTTGGATGGAAAGCAATTCTTATGTTTTCTCCTGAGACTTCAATTTGTCTACCACCAGAAAGTTCATTGATTTTTTCAATTTGAACAAATTTACCATTTGTTGATTTTACATAAAATTCCAAGATCTCTAATGATTTTAAGAAAGAACATAATTCATATACTTGGGCTGGTGACATTATTTCTTTATCATTTTTTATGTATTTTGGAATGATGTAAAATATTTCCTCATTCATTTCATCGTAATTATCTGAAAAGCTTGTATCGAAAGAACCTTCTAAGCAAGACCTTTTCAATCTACATATCAAATCTTCCAAATTGTCTAATTCAAAACTGAAATCTTGATTTTTTATTTGTTCTGAAACTTCTTTTATTTTTAAATCTAAAAGATCTTCGTCTAAATAAAAACATCTAAATGTTTCATACATGTAATAATCTAGCAAATTGAATGGTTCAAATTTGTTAAAATCACTAAGATATGCCCCTTGAACAAATATTTTCTTTTCTTGATCTAAAAAACCAACTGCCAAGTCTGGATAACCATTAGCCTCTGCTTGCCTCATCGCAGATTGTAATAATATTTTATTTGTTACACTTAATTTTTCATCTGTCATTTGTTGAAATGTAATCCACTGAGATTCTATTTGTTCATAACTGGAATAAACATGTAAAGATTTTATATGTTCTGGTTTTGTGAAAAAATCTTCATCTGGTTCATTGTATGACATCGAATCTATTAAGAAATAAAGTGTAGTTTCTACATAAGCTTCGACTTCTTTATTCTTATTTAATCTACAAGGTATAAAGTAAATTGGTTGATATTTTGTTTCTAAAATTGATACTGGAAAATATGCGCCAAAATTAACCTTGTGTTCATTTGGTATTTTAAATCCTTCTCTCATAATAACCTCTTCTTTATCTGCTTTTTGTTCTACCCTTATTATTAATATAACAGTAATATTATTTTTTTAAACCTTTTTTTTGTGATTTTTTTATAATAACTAATAAAAAAATCATATTGAATGTTAATTATATTTTAAAATAAACAAAAAAATACATTTTTTTTGAAAGAAAAAAATCAATATTAGTTTCTTATAGGTTTTAGCAAACGAAATTTCTTAATAATAAATATACATACAGAATAATCTTGTCTTTCTATCCCTTAAGAAACAAAACTCCCTATTCTGTATAAATTAAAAAGCTCTTTTACTAAGAGCTTTTTGTTTTTTGAAATAAAAAATAAACAGGAAAACGTAAGTTTGGATTCACTTCCCAATTAATACCTTTATCGTAAGAAGCATAAATAATACAACCACCCATTGATTCTTCGTCGATAAATAATACATACTCATCAGCGACATCTTCATGTTTTTTGTATGTTGATTTTTTTTTATATTCTTTTGAATTAAATTGTAAATCTGGTTCTCTACCATATTCTTTAATTATTTCTTCTAGTTTTTGCATTTATATATCTCTTTTTTTTAAATCTTTAAATAAGTTATAATAAGCTTGTTTTGTAGAATCTTTTGCACAAGGTGCTGGTTCTGTCTGTCCTACTAATTGATATTGAATATGCCCCATTAACTGTGACTGAAAGAAATCATCATTTTTTAACTCTTTTGCTTTTAATGTGAAAAGTGCTTTTTCATTGTTCTGAAGAGCATTTATCACATTTTCTTCAAAAATAAAAGGTAAATATTGTTTATATCTTCTTTCTATTGTTTTTAAAAAATATTCAACATCATTTTTGGTTATTGAAACAGAAAAAGAAACTTCTGGGTTTTCTTTTTTTGAGCTATTTATTGTATCTATATGGTCTTCTAAATCTGCAACTATAAAATCATACATGTTCATTTCTTTATATTCCAAAAAACTTAATGTATCTTTCATTAAAGAAGGATTGTTTTCTAATAAATATGATAATCTATGTATTGTATACCCTTCTTCTAAACCTTTTGCTTTTATTAAATTTTGAAAAACAAAATCGACATATTCCTTTGATATTGATACTTTTGCTAATTCCATTTTTTTCTCCTTTATTTTTGAAACAATATTATCATTTACAAAATATTTTACAAATCTTCTTTGCGTTCATGAATAAAGTAGACAAGACAATCTTATCTGACGGTATCGGTCTTTCCTAATCTGGTGTTCCAAAATAACTCATACAAAATCTTCAATTAGTAATGAATAAACTCTACACTACCAGTTTTCCATTTTACTTTCAATTAAAAAACCCGCATTTAGCGGGTTTTATTTTATTCTGTATCTTGTGATTTAACAATATCTTCAAACTTAATTTCTTGTAGCGTTTTTTGATTCCAATGACGTCTTGCATTGCCACACATAAAACACGAACAAGATTTCATATGATCTCTTAAAGTTTTTGCTTGTTTACGAGCTTCAATTAACTTTTCTTCCTTAGTGTATTGCATAAACCACCATGAGGTTTGAGTTAATTTCCTATAAGCTTTCTCTTCTTTAAGATGATTTTGTTTTCTTCTCCAAGCACGATTTCTCATATATATTCTCCAGTTTACCGCCCGTAGCTGGGTTGCTACAGGCTTTTATATGAGAAAAATATTCTTAATATTCATTGTTATTCCTTACTTCTTTAACTTGCTTTAGATTATATGTTTTTTTTTGCTTTTTATCAAGCTTTATTTTTTGTTTTTATCTTAAAAAAATACTTGTTTTTCATTATTTGTTACTTTATAATAAATAAATATTTAATTTGGAGATTTTATGTCTAATATTGATAAAGATACCTTCGACAGATTTTTACGTGATGTCGGTGAAGAAAATGCTGAAATGATTCTAGATTTATTTATTGAAGAAATGAGAGAGTATGAAAATTCTTTGAAAGAAGCTGCAAGCCTTAGTAGCATTAAAGATATAATGCATAAACTAAAAAGTAGTGCTTTAAGTATGGGAGCCTCTACTGTTGCAAATTTAGCTATTGAAATTGAGAATCTTGCTCGAAATGATGATTCTAAATCTTTTGATTTACTTCCTGATTTATATGAGGCTTTTCAAATTACCATTAGTTTCTTCAATGATTATAAAAAAAACTTAAGTAAAAAAGCCCCTTGAAGGGGCTTTTTTAATCTTCATTTTTTAAAATATCATTTATGATATCGGATGGTTTTTCTTTAAACTCTTCATCTTTTTTGATTTTTTTCTCTGGTTTTATATCTAAATCTTCCAAATCAAAATCTTCAAACTCTAATTCTTCTGTATCAAATTCTGAGTCGTCTATTTCTTCAAGCTCACCTAATTCATTTTCAAACTCTAAATCATCAAACTCTAAATCAGGTTCTTTTTCAGTTTCAACTTCTTCTATGTTTTCATTTAATAGATCGTCCAAATCGTCAAATTCGTCCAAATCATTTATGTCTGGTAAATTTTCATCTTCAAGTTTTAGTTCTTCTAAATCGGAATCTTCTTCAAAACTTAAATCTTCGAATTCAAGATCATCTTCAACAGATTCTTCTTTTTTATCAGCTTTGTTTGCCTCCTGAATATCTTCTTCGAAGTCTATATCGAAATCATTTTCAGTAGTTTTTTTTGATTTTTCTTTTACTTCCTCTAACTCAACAACATTTTCTTCTATTTCTATAACTTCTTCTTGAACTTCTGTTGTTTTTTCGAATTCTGAAACTTCCTCTTGAGCCTCTGTTGTTTCTTCGACTTTTACAACTTCTTCTTGAACCTCTGTTGTTTCTTCGACTTCTACAACTTC